>JQIA01000053.1_pt1 | contig 47422 bp, 71 predicted proteins | sample 811431 | NCBI WGS metagenome assembly JQIA01 (sample SAMN02998118, study PRJNA258478) | marine sediment metagenome | biome: marine; feature: seafloor; material: sediment; isolation source: oil-polluted sediment collected from 3 locations (0.5 km, 0.7 km and 0.9 km)... | place: USA: Gulf of Mexico ...
CCAATGAACTCTGTTATCAATTTTTTGATAGCAGGGTCGTTAGTTTTATGTATTAACTTTTTGAGAGTCTTAGCACCAACAGCAGGCTGTTTAGTCTTAGTCCTATCAATAATCTTGAAATCCAAATGCTCATATAGAAATGTTTGCATCTCTGGATTAGAAGCTGGATTGAATACAACATAATCAAAATATGATAATGGTTCTGTTTTCTTTTTCCATCCAGCATTCACCTCAGTGAATTCTTTGAATCTCATTTTCTTTTCATACGCTTGAATCAATGGAGATGCTTTAATATTTTTAGTGAACGCATCACGTATCAAACTTAATTCGATTTTTGCTTTATGAACTTGTTGCATGTCCAATGGCATTCCAGTCAACTCCATCTGAGCTATGACTTTTATGCTTGGCTTCATTATGGTGTCATAGACATCCAGCTGCTTATCAGCAATTAATGTTGGCCAGTGTTTTTTCTTAACGAACCATGTAGCTAAACAATCCACTAGATTGTACTCACGTAAAATACCAACAGGTATTAGAGTAATATCTTTAATATCATCCTGAGCATAGTTACCTGCAAATTCATGTGCAATGTCCTTAAGCTTTAAACTATTTCGGGCACAGGAATTGATAGCCAAATATGTTATTATTTTTGTATCATCCAAGTTGTTAGCAAGAACCTCTAGCCCATTCAGTAAACCCTTTTGGTCTAGTAAGTCATCCATGAATAAAGTATAAATTAGAACTTTCACATCATAATTTGCATTATGGTAAGTCAATTTACCTTTGTAAGTTAAGAAGAACTCTACGAGCAATTCTCTTACTTCTGGATTAGGGATAAATTTCCCATGCTTCACTGGAGTCTCAGATAAATCAGGAATTAATATTGGAGCATAGTCACAACAAAATGATGTCCCATTATGTTCATCCCATGCAAATGATATGGTACCTACACCTGCTTCCCAAAACTTTAGTGAGAATGCTTCGATGTCACACGTTAATTCTGGATGCTTGTGTAACAATTCCAATTGCTTGGCTATTGCTACAGTTGATTCAGGGTAATTAGCAGACTTAATAATATTCTGTCCAATTTGAACTTTGTTACCTTTTAAATGAGTATCCAAAGTCTTAAGAGATAAATCTAATTTCTCTTGATTTAATGGATTATAGAATAGTGATTGATGGTTAGTACCAAGAATCACTTTCATGTGCTCATAACCAGGCATAACACAATCCAATACATAACCTAAATGGGCTTCTGCTTTATTTGATTTAGTGAGCACTTTAAAATATGCAGCGTCACAGACATATAAGGTTTCTACCTTAAGATTGTCTAATGCTTTTAATAGTTTTTCTAGGCAAGCCTTGATTAACTTAACTGGGCATTTATTGTTTGACGTGTAATCCAAATCAAATGCAATGATGTCACTAGGTACAATGCTTATTGGGTCAATATAATGTTCAACAATATCACACTTACGTAATGCTGCTGTTTTAATTAACAGTGCCATTTTATATGTTGGATTTGGGTCAAACTCAATATGATGCATTTATTAGTTCCTATGTTTTAATCAGTTAGTACCCAGTTTTCGCATTTGGGATTGTGATATATACCCTTAACAGGAGTGGACTCATATTCTGCACAACATGGTTTGTCTTTGTTAACATGTTCATCTAACCATTCTTGTACTTCACGTCCTGTCCACATTTTACGTAATTCAGTTGGGAATCTAATCATGATAATTATCCTTGTTCAGTTTTATCTAGCTCAGCCAATTCTTGTTTCAGTTCTTTAACTATTTCCACATTACCTTCATCTTCATGATAGGCAATTGCATTGATTAAAATTTTACGCTCTGTTTCATATTCTGTTGGGTTATTCATTAGTTATGTCCTAATAATAAATTCTTAAGTTTAATTTTATTGACTCTATCATCAATACCAAGATGACGTAATTTGAATAAATCAATATCGTGTTGGGGTAAAGATATTTCATCTTCCTCTTTACCAATGTTGATAAATTTTTCAATAAATGGCAACAATACAGGACTTATTAATGAAGTGACATGTGTAGCATTTTCACAAGATAACATCAGCATACGCATATAATGTTTTATATACTCTTGTTCTATTTTATTTGCTTTTTGGTTATCTACAGTTTTATCCATCTCTGCCCAATATTCTCTAGGCAAAGATATAATTGTAGAATGCTTTATTACTTCCTTTGCATAATAATAATTAGTTCTGTATTTAAACCCAACAGAAGTTACAGGGGTAACTAATTTTTCGTGCATTAAAATTATTGCACGTTTAAATTCTTTATTATTATTACCAAATAAAGCAGACAACACAAAATTCACTATTACAGTTTTAGTACCTGGAGCAAATTTACCCCCCATACTTCTTAGGTAGTTTGCCATAAATTATCACCTCATCCGATGGTCTAGTTGTAGCTACATAAAGTAATCTAGCAACTTCCTCTGGATTGTTATTATTACCTATATCATCCATATCCACAAAAGACTTTTGGTAAGTAGAACCTTGGCTTTTATGTACAGTTGATGAGTACACTGGACGCAAATCACAGACAGCTTCTTTAACATTAAAGAACTCTGTCCAATCTTTATTTTTTCTAGCTTGCTTAGCCAATCTACCTAAGACTTGCTTAACCTGCCGTTGGTCACATGGGATGAATACATTGATGTTATGGTTCAGTGTTGCATTCCATCCATCAATATCATAATAATCATTGTTGCTGTGAACATCAATACTAGTTATCTTAGCTATCGAATCTGTCGGCATAACCACGCCTTTTTTATTTCCAATTGACCCAGTTGATATTGGGTTATTAGTTATCAATGATTCACCTATAAACGGCTTAGGGTCACTGGTATGTAAAGCACGTACATAATCGTTATATGAGTTTACTTTAGCGTTCGTCCATGCAGTAATTTTAGCTTCATTTGGGTCGATAGTTTTGTTACCAAATTGAGTCTTAACTAATTGTTGAAACTCTGCACCTGTGACTAATTGTATTTCTTTTCCGTGTGGTTGAACCTTAGGAAAAGCATCCTTAATTATATCATTATATTGTTGTAAATTATTGGCACTAATTACAGCACCATTACGAACCAAAGTAGCTTCTTCATCAGCTAATCTTTTTAGTTCTGGTGGAATAGCTTTAATAATATCAATACATTTCCGGTAGCCTTCACCCAATTCAGGTATGGTAATATTACTACCAAATCTTTGTGCAGTTTTAAGTATTGCCCGATGCTCTACGTTCTGCTCCACTGGGCATACAGTTTCAAATATAGGCAATAATTGGTATGGGTCAAGTACATGCAGAACTTTACAATCAGGAGTAGACTCTCTGATTATTTTAAGTAAATGGTTATTCTCCATACTAGCTTCATCAATAATGATTAAGCTATTTTTTATTGGAGAAAATGAACCAGTCTTCTGCAATGAGGTAGTCCCATTGTTGTAATTATTAAATACTTTCAAGCCAAGTAAAGAATGAATAGTGCCTGCTTCCTCACCTGTGGATTGTGACAATACGCTTGCAGCTTTATTTGTTGTAGCAGTGCAATGTATATTGACAGTGTTATCATCACCTGTGAGTAGGTTCAGTAGCTTCTTAGCCTTACGGACACTTTTAATCAAGTGTTTGGTTAGGAAAGTTTTTCCGCACCCTGAGTGACCTATTAGAGCCATCTCCTTGGTTTGTTTTCCTAGCATGAACTTCATGAACTTGTCTGTAGCATTTTGCTGGTCAGTTGATAATGACATTTTAATTCCTTACTAATAATTTGCTGGTAATGCGACTAGAGTGTATCTAGCAAAATAGCTACCTGTTGGTGTATGCATTTCACGGGTTGTTTTAAACAGCCAACCTGCTGCTTTGAGGTCATAAATTACTGCTGATAGTCTCGTTACCCAGAACTCATTTATTGCTTCTAGTGGCGAGATTGAACGGTTTTGTATTAGGTATTCCTCTACCATTTTTCTTTTAGTTTTCTTAGCCATACTATTTACTCCTGCACTCTGTGCGAATATATTTTGCTTGGGTGATTCCATTTACTTTTTTATCTTGTACATGGATACTTGTTGGGCCTGAAACTAGTCCATAGTCTGCACAAGTTATTCTTCCATCTTCAGCGTTTAAAACTAGTAGATGGAATATTATGTAAAGAATGAAGGCATCCAATAGGAACATACCAAACATGGTACCTTCCCATTTATCCTTTGTTACTTCAAAAGTTTTTATTATTATTAATACGATTATTGTTAACATTCATTTCTCCTGTTAGGTTAAAATATTTATATGAAGGGGAGCTAGAGAGTTCAACATTAACGCCTCGTTGCCGTAGCTCACAATTAGCAATCAGGTATCAATCAGACTCTATTGACCGGTGTATTTTCCGACTTATTCGACCACACAGTCGACCTATTTAATGTTGTTGGTTTTAGCTCCACCACATATAAATACTTAAATTAACCATCACTTGATACCTCAAAGCACTCGTAGGAAATGCTAAGTTTTTTTATGGATACCAAGTGAAAGCTAAACCTTATCGTTACGTTGTTCTGCTAAAGCAGCCCACATAAATACAGCAAAAGAAGTTATATTAACCATACCTAATATCACTACTAATAGAATAGCTTCTTTAACGTCCTTGGCATGGTTTGCCCCAATCAATGCAAATGATGTCACCATAGTTATGGAATATATGTAAGCAACTAGTGCTGACAATCCTAATGTTTTAATCATAGTCTCCATCTCCGTTTTCCACTTCTTCTCTTTCAAGTGCACAGTCATTACAAACACCATCAGCGTTTATTTCTTCTGGTTTGCATGGATAATCACAATCATCGCATACTGGATTGTCATAGTCATTACTCATTCTTACTCTCCAATACTTTCAATAAACATTCAGCCAGTGCTTGTTGCTTTGTTTCAGTTGACATTCTAGTTCCAATAGTTATATCCCCTAGATAAAAATCTGGCAGAACAGAACAATGAAACTTTCCTGAGTCCGTTTTTTTCATTTCATAACCGAAGTCAATCAATGGCATTAAGTCATTCCAGTTGTTAAAATCAAAAGAGTAAGGCGTTTCTTCGTCCTCTTTATATCTGATATAAACTATCCCATCATCCTTTCGCCCTAACAACTGCCGAACCCATCCCAGCTCAGTAATCAACTTAATATTCAATTCACGGTCTGATAGGTTATTGATGCTCAACCTCTCTTCTGGAAGTGAGCATCCATCACAATAAAGTTTATCCCCTACACGATTTTCGTTGCCTCTAACTCCTTTTCTATCGCAAAGCTTGCCTTCGCATTTGTCTGGTAATAACTTCCATAGTCTTTTTAATATATTCATCCTTTCACCTCTTTGATTTCCTTTTGGTAGAAGTATTCTGAATCCCTTAGCTCAAGATATTCTTCTTCTGGCAACCACATAGTTCTATAATCTCGGACACTCACTTCAACCTTGCCGTTGGTGTAGGTAAGCGTATCTTTATACGCGGATTTAAATTTGAATACTTCATTGTCTTTAATTTGCATTTTTAGCCTCTTTAATTAATTACTTAATACGATTACTATCTATAACCGTAAAGCTTGCCCCTTTACTGTATAAATATAGATTTTCTACTGTGTACTCTAAATTATTAAAATCATCTTTCTCTAAAAATAACTTTATAGCTTCCTGAACATCTTCTTTTGATAAAGTCATAGTTGTTTTCCCGTATTTACAGATCATTTTTTACCTCTTCTGTTAAAGCTATTTTTCTGAAAGTGGATAAAGCTTTTTTCCTTCTTTATAACCTCTAATTCAGGAATACAGTTGTGGTTAATATGTAAAGTCATGGCGGTGTCAGGTAATGCAAAGAAATCATCAGTAGATGTACTACCTGAAATAATAACAATGTTATTTTTAATTACTGCTGCCTGTATTATACGACCTACATTTCTGTTACAGATTATCATTTGAGTTTCACCTCTTTGATTAGCTGCTTTAAATCGTCAAGAAATACATACTCGTTAGTGTTTTCATCGCGATAAACATCTACAGTCTCTAACTTGCTAATCGGTATGGTGGTAGATTTAAGCTCTACTATTTCTTTTTTCAATTTTTCAGCAAAAATAGCTTTAGGTTTATTATCAGACCTGCAACTTCCAGAACAGTAACTAATAGATTCCTTTAACTTTTCTATTTCTTTTTGTTGCTCTATTAGTTTTTCAGATGCCTCCGCGCAGACGTCTATAACTGATATTTGACAAGAGCAATCTGCCCCCTCTTCGGTTTCTCCGTGAAGCTCATAATCATCAACACTAAAATACTCAGTATCGCTATTACCGATATCACTTAAGGCCCATATTAAATTTTTATCTAGATTCACTTTAACCGCCTTTAATAAAAAGAACTTGTAGTAACCATGCAAAGATATCTCAATACAATTATGTTACTACAAGCCGAAGTGTACTTAGTACCGATTTTCAGGACAATACCAAGCACTCACTCATCCACAGGCCATCCCGTGGTGAATTCTTTTACACTATTAGTGCATGTGTTTTTGATAAGCTCCCCATGCAAACTGATACGCTGCATTTCTAGCATCGGATGCACAACATCCGAAGGATGTTATAGCTTCACGCATCATATTTGCACTCACCCAGCCTTCTTCAAGTAAAAATTTACCCATGATTCTAGGAACTGGTTTAATGCTACGATTTCTGTGCTCTAATTGAGTACCAATCTCAGTATGCATATCAAATCCCTCATCACCTCTAACGAAGCTACAAGCACCAAGTGCTCTTATTTCATCCTCAAAAGTGACGTAAGTATTAGTTCTATGTGCTATGGAGTGTTCAACAACATCATGTGCTATTAGTGCACCAACTCTGGAATTGTTACTAAGACAATCTTGTATGTAACCAAGTCCTCCTTTATCAAATCCTAACTTTCCAAACGATAACTCACCTGTATAATAATCAGAAGCGATAGTAAAGTAGCCTTTCATTCTTTGCCCCAATTATTTGTTTAATGCTGCATAAAAGTCTTCAGTTGATTTGCGCGTTTTACGTGGCTTTTTTCTCAGTTGGTCAGTTGAATAGGTTCGCTTATCGCAGTTTCTGTGAATCTCTAATTTAGTTGACTTACCGCAAATGTGGCATGTACCTAAATCACATCTTTCTTTATTACTTATTTGCATAACTTTCCCCTTGGCTTTTTTAAAATAAGCACTCCCTTAACCTTTATCCGGAACCAGTTGCCGACTTTGCAGGTCTTAACGCTGGATGGTAGGAATGCCTATATTAAAAAAGCCTCACTGTAATTTAATGAGGCTTTTTTCTTTCTTGGGTTAGTTTGTTTTACTTATTTAGTTGAAATAGTGATTGTGGCTTTACCAGCCTTAGTCACTCTATTCGTACTAAAATCTACGTTAACAGGATAGGGATAAACCGTAACCTTAGTTTCAACATAGATAGGTTCAATGGTACCAGTACTACCTGCACACATTACCCATGTAGCTGAAGTATTTTTACTAGCAAATATTCCATTGGGTTCTGCCTGTTCAGTGATAGCAATAACACCAAAATGCTTATCTTTGTAACCTACTTTTAGTGGGTTAGTTAAACTAGTATCGTAGTGTATGATTTCACCAAAATTTACTTTAGCTCTTTTGTTGTCCACGCAAATCCATACTACCGGATAGCCTGGGTCTTCTCTGATAGCACTGCACTCTAAATCTGAAAATACAATTAACACAGTTGGCTTAGTTTTCTCATAGTATTTAAATACCGGTGTCAGATTAGTCCCACCTCTACCTGAGAATCCTACTCCCTGCATTGTGTCATCAGCACTTAGCTTATGTACCACATGAATTTTGGTATCAAAATCTATGATGGTTGTTAATGCTGGGTTCAATGTTTCCTTAATGTAATTAATTTCAGAAAGGAAAGCTCTGAACTGTTCATCACTCACTGAGCAGCTTGTATCGACTGCTACGCATATTTCACCTAAACTTTCACTAAACAGACTAGGTAAATAATACTCGGGCATGAAGCGTCTATTTGGCCACCTCCACGAGAAGTCATCTGCTGCAAAACTACTCATGTAATTTTGTAGGATAACCTGCCATGGTAATACTGGGTCAATTAACTCATCCAACATGATTTTCACATCATTCGGAATAGAGCCATAAGCTTCAGGACTCTTCATACGGGCACGAGTTGCAGCTTTGGTTATGATTTCTTTAACAGCTTGCTGTACATCATCCTCGGTGCCTTTCTTTGGGCTACGAATATCACAGTCAAATCCATCACTGGAACCATTACCATTTTTCTTTGGTGTAGGGGGTAATAATTTATATACTTGTTCAGTGGACATATCACGATACTGTGGGTCATGTAATCCATTAGGCGGGAGTTTGAATCCACTGGCTAGGAGCATTAAATTAATCACATGGTCAGCAGCTTTGTTATAGCGTTCGCCATCAAGATGCTGTCCACGGAATATATGATTAAATGCTACATGCCATGCTTCGTGAGCCATTAATCCAACACGCTGTTCTAATGTTAGTGGTTCCCAAAATTTAGGACTCATTCCAATGACAGTGCCATCGGTGTAAGCTGTCTTACATGACTCGTCCCATACAAATTTTAATGAGAATAATATGGAGGAAATGAACGCACTATTGTTCGCAGCCATTAAAGCAATTTTTACTTTATTATATGACTTATCTAATTCTTGCTGATTCATAGTATTCTCCTAAAGCAAATCTTGGTAATTCTCATTTAACCATTTATCAATAGCAGGACAATCTGCAATTTTACGGTCACGCTTAATAGCACCCTGAAATGTAATAACTTGGAACTCTACAGCTAATCTATTTGTAAATTTAATTAGTTGGTCCATATCATCTTGCTTAGTTAATTCCATGTGGCCAGACACTAATGCACTAAGTGCAAATGATACACTTGGGTCATCTTTAATTGGTACACCTAATGGGTTATTAATGATTTCTTGAATAGTTGGAATCTCTCCATATACATCACAAAATGCTTTGAATTCTGTAGCAGCCCCAGTACCAACTGTTCCTGCTAATATAGGTAATTTTTTTGATTCTACCTTTGCCCATGGTTTAATTATTTTTGATACAAATTCCCATGTCCTTGAACAAGGAAAAGTTTTATCATTATGATTTGCATCAAACTTATGTAATAAGTCATCACGGAATGCAATGAAACCTAATACACGATAATCTATTCCATTTTTGTATCCCCAGTCTAGCCATTCTGATGGCTTAACTAGTAATTCTAAATGAATTAAACGCGACTGCATTGCTGTGCTTGTTCTATTAACAATAGCATTATCTGTGGCAAGATTACCTGCACACATGATTGCAACTTTGTCATGCAATTTATGCATACCAACTTGCTTATCTAAAACTAATTTATATGCAGCAGCTTGTACTGACATTGGAGCTGAATTAAATTCATCTAATAACAAAAACCAACCTGCATATTTTTCCCCTGTTGTAGCTATTTCAGTCGTACCTGCAGTAAAGGTAGGCTCTACTTTCCAAGGTAAACTATCTCCTTCAATTGGAAAAGTGTCCATTGGCACATAACCAGCTTTTGTACCTGACTTGTTAATAAAAGGAAACCCATTTAAGTCAGTTGGGTCACTTTGTGATAATCGCAAATCAATTAATAATAAATTTCTTTCTTTTGCTATTTCGGCAGCTAGTGCTGATTTACCTACGCCTGGCGATGCAGTAACCATTGGTACTAGTCCTGCTCGCAGTACGTCATATACTGCTTCTTTGCATGGTACAAATGATAATGCGTGTACGTTTGCTGTGCTCATAATTCTATCCTGTTTGGTTTATGGAAGTTTGTTCTATCTGATGAGGAAAAAATAGGGAGTGATGTCAATGCACCACTCCCTAAAACATATATCAACTTGGTTGTATCAAGAGTACTGACACGGTACAACCAAATCGTAGAGACAATATGCAAGTGCCTTTTTCCACCCGCATCAGTTTTATATTGGAATCAAAACCGCTGGAAGCGGTTAAGCTAATGGATACTCTGCTAGTTTAATCAAGTTACCTAAACTGTCAGAAAGTTTTCTATAAGTAACGTGATGATTATCACTAATTTCTTGTAAGATTGTTTCTAATAAATTTAGTTCAGCAATTGATGCAAGAATATCACGATAGTTTTCTCGAACATTCTGCATATAGTTTGGTGATGCCCAGACAGGGCGTTAATCAGCTCGTTACACTGACCTTACTTCCCGTGATTTGTATGAAAACTATATTTTATATTAGCCCTCTCACGAGATAACTTTGCTTCTTCTAATGTATCAAATAGCCCTAAGTGGATTTGTTTCTTATCCACCATGATATAAGCACGGTATTTGTTAGTAGGCTGATGGACAGCTACACCTAGTACCCCAGTTGTATTATTAGAACTAATTGATTCATTTTGGTGGTTAATCTTATTAGTAACTTCTCTAAGATTTACCCACCTATTATCATTACGAATATGATTGATGTGGTCTACTTGTTCAGGTAAATACCCAAGCATATACAGGAAGCATAACCTGTGGGCTAGATAATCTACACTACCTACCCGTACAGTTAAGTAACCTGCGCTATGCAAAGCAGCAGCAGCATCATTTGATACACCACTTCTAGTAGTAAACCTATGAGTCCATGCGCCAGTAGTTTTGTCGTATTTAAACCACTTACGTAGCGCTTCCTGTGTTACTTCAGTTATATCTATAATTCCTGTTTTGCATGAATTGCACAAACAACCTATTTTAGACTTCCTAGAAGAATACAGGTCTTTAGTGGTGTACATAGCTTTACAACTAGTACATTCACATTCAGCACCCATTTTACCTATTCGTTTAATAATATTTAGCATTGTATTTCTCAATTGTGTATTTGGTTTTGATTATACCCTAACTGAGAATGTAAGTCTCCAATTTTCACTGGAGTATCGGACTATATCTTCATCCCTCATTACTGAGTAGGATGCAAGGCACTTCGGCTCCCACTTGGGTAGCCTATGGATTTCATTGACCGTTCTGGTCTGTATATCCTAGTCTCTGAACCTTCAAAGGGATTCCTCCCTAAGCTTGGCTGCTGATTGGCATACTCTTTCGAGGTTAGCTTCCCAGACAGTTCACCTTGTCTTGACCACATATTACTATGCGGCATCGCTCTGTATGAACGAATCATGAATTGTTAATAATTCAAACTTCTGTTCAGTTGCTAATCTGTACATCTCCCTAACTATATAACCATCAATTGATTGTACAATATTAGCAGGTAATGATAAGTCAAAATCGGTTGATTGATTAATGTATGCACGATGTGTAAATGTGGCATGATTCAATTCATCAACTTCAATTTTCTTATCAACTGGGGTCATCACTTTAACTCTAGCAGTATGTTGGTCAGGTAATGTCCAAACATATTCTAATGCCGTGGAATCTTGATAGCTTTGAATACTGGTTAGTACGTCCATTGCACCTGGGAATAACTCCCACATTGTGTCATAGAATGTTTCCAACTCAATTGTACCATCACCAAATAATTGTTTGGGTTGTGCCCTTGAATTATACATAGTAGTCATCACCGGCTTCTTTACTTCCTTAGTTGTGTACTGAGTACCACATTTATTAAAGATTACTTCTGCAACTTTTCTGTATGCATTTTCCCGTCTACCTGTGTTAATTAAATTAACATTTCCAGCAGTGGTATGGCACCCACTTAAGCAAGCCATAATTTGTAATCCAGAACTAGTAGCATCCATGCTTGTTAAGAACCCAGTAGCAACTCCTGCTTCTGCGTCTAACAGTGCATTATAAGCTTTTGTTGCAAGAATAGGTTCTTTGGCTTTTTGTGTAATAAAAGTATCTCTGTTTGTGTCAACCCATTTGACACGGTCCTCAAAGTTTAATTCACCCTGCCCAAACTGCTCAGCTAAATCAATTTTAATGTATTCATATGCTGAATATTTATTCATTTAATTATCTCCCAATAATAGATTTTTTAAGTTTCGTTTACGTTCTAAAGACTTAACCCAGTGCACCACCCAAGCAGATGCTTCTCGTTTATTCATATCGTAGTGTTCAACTAGATAACCCGAGCCGCACATATTTGATTTACCTGAATCCCTTACCATAGCCATGAAGTTAAATATTTCTTCCTCCTTGGCTATGTGTTTATTTAGTGGATTAGGTAATGGCATCGTCAATAACCACGAGAGCTGGATTTGTACCAGTAAATGCGTATCCTCCACTATGACCAGGGTCAAACCCCTGCCACTCTTTTGGTTCTTCAGATACTCCCTTAAGTGAGCCAGTGACTAATAACAACTTTAATCTATGTGGTTTCATTAACTCAGTTACTCTTGCAAGTACTTTACGTTTTTGACAGCCACGATGGATATGGTAGGTATTACAAATAGAAGAAGCCATGCGTTTTTCAGCATTTTCACTCAACTCATGTCCTCCGTAATGTTGAATCCATTTATACCTAAATGCCCTGTTTAATTTTTTATTACTAATCATACATCCTCCGTTAATAGATTTTTAAGTTGGTCTTTCTTTCCCCACTCGTGCTCAGCATCTGGTACAAATGTTAATGACGTTTGTTGATTACTGTCATAACTAATCTGGTCATTATCTCTACCAGATACAGTACTTACTTGGTTAAATATCTCTAGTTTTATTAGCCAACCACCATGTACTCTTAACCTAAATGTTTTATATTCTTCATCCACTGCTTCCCATTTTTGAACTCTAAGCATCCTACACCCCCTCAATAATCTGAGGAGTTGCTAGATTAATCAAACTTTTCTTGTAGCTAGTTGATTGGATATTTACATGAAAGCCTTGCGAATAAATTCTCCCACGTTTGTCAAATTTCCAAGTGAGATAGAACTCATTACCTGCTGCAATTAATTCATCATATACAGTGTTAGAAGTAGTCACTAAACGTAAATGGTTTTGTGCCTTCTCTGCTATTTGTCTAGGTGAATCATCAGCACTAGGTGCCTTGGCTTCTTCCTCTAACTTTAGCATCCTAAGGTCTAATGAAAGTTTAACTGAAGCAGCTTGATTGATTGCAGCTAAGTTTAATTTATCATCATGGTGATTACCTTTTCCCAAAATAACAGAGTCATTTTTGGTTAGGTAACCTCCACTACTATTTGTCCAAACTTTTTCAGGTGCACAAATCATAGGTGGTAAATATTTCATCTTATCTAATCGTGCAATTGCTTTATTTTCTAGTGCATAATTACTACGAATCATTATTGAACCTGATTCACTATCAGCAGCAGAGATAACATCATATAAACCAGTGTGACCAACTACAGCTATTACTTCAGCTGCTGTCTTCACTCCAGAGAATATATCTTCGTATCCCATTTCTTCTGCCAGTTTTCCAACTACTGATTGAATAGATACTGGAGTTTGTAATGGTAAAGTTATTAATAAAATTTCCATTACTAGTTCTATATTATCTAATTCAGTGTTATCTAAATAATAACCAATACGATTATTCTTACTCGCATAACTGTAATTAGTTGTGAAATACGTATCCAGTTTGTGTAATGCTTCACTCAATAAAAGTGGCAGTGCTTCTTTCATGTCACGTAGAATAATTGCTCTGCGGTCATGTCTGCTATATTTATCTTCAATTGTTATTTGTGCTAGTCGTTTTAAATTCATATATCACTCCTGATAGTTTATTTATTTATTTATTGCCCAAATGGTTTGTTGCCCTTTTAATAAATCATTTAACTTGTGTTTTTTTATCTTATCAACTACTTCACATAATAATGAAAAATCTATATATACTTCTTCCGATAGTGTTACTCTATTGTCTACTGGATTGAAAACGACTCCTTCGTACTCTTCTGCATCATTTAATCTTAAACTTAAGTCAGGGAGTTCCCAATCAGCGTTGTAAAATTGACAACCTTTACATTTTTTAATACTTCCAGTAATTTTTTGTATTTCACAATTATGACAACCCTCATGAAATATTTTCATAGTTCGCTCCTATTTATTGTGGTATTGCCAGAGAAACGCATTGCATTTATTGTGCATGGCTCCGATGGTCATACCGGTTTTGTGGTCGTGGTGAAGATGTATTGGATATTTGAAAAAGTTTGGCGGGAAAAGCCTAGTGTTTATTTCCACTATACGTACTTCTCTTGATGGAGGGTCGTTTAGATTATTTTTACAATAATGACATAAACCATTTTGATTTATTACATATTGTTCCCGTGCTAATTTACGCAAAGTCCAGTGGGCTTTCTCATAATTTATAGGGAGCTTAATTTCTAGTGATGGTTCAGACATAATTAATACCTCTGATTGAGTGGATAGGCAAAATACCCACCCACTCGGTACGAGCTAAAGATGAAGATGCTTAAGAAGTTGCAACATGAATGCTTTGGATGATTGTAGTCAATCGTGCATTATCAAAACTAAGGTTTTCACCACGGTCAATTTCTTCATTAATTTCATCACGCAGTCTTTTTGTTTCTATTTCATATGCAAGGTGTCTGGCTTTTCTGTCACTGGTTGCATTGTTCACAAATTCCTTTCGCTCTATTGCATGTTCCATACGCAAAGCAGTGTGGGCAATCTTATGCTCACTGACTTCTTCAGATAACTTTCCTGTTACCATAACTGCTTCCATATATAATCTGACTAGTTCTTTTTTGGAATGCTTAAGAAGCAATGTAGCTCTAGTTGCACCGGTGTTTTTATTTTCTTCTGTTTCTTTTTTCATGGTTCTTCCTTTTGGTTGGTTATACAATTACAATTATTTGTAGTTAGTATTCTTTTTAAGTAAAACTCTTAATTTCCCATATGGGTAGGTTTCCTTCCCCATGCTATCTCCTGCTAAAATCATACGTTGTTTCCAAGACATAGCTATTCTCCACTTGTTGATTGAATCCATTTATTGTTAACCTTACACCACAGTAACTCATTAGAATCACGCCTTGCTTCTTCCACTTTAAATTCAGTGAAACAAGTTTCAGGGTCTTTCACAAATTTAGCGTCTAATTCAGTGATTGCTGTATGTACAGCTAACAATGTACCGCCTATCATGAATACGAATGTTGCTATAATAATAATACCTTTAAAAATGTTCATATTTATTCTCCTTTTAGTAATTGTACTAGTTTAATTTTTTTGGCTTTATTGCCTAAATCGATTAGTTCATCTAGGGTTAGATGAATCTCAGATATTGAGGCACCCCTATCACATAATTCAATAAAACTAGCAGTCAAGTGTAGAGAAAATATACCATTTTTTGATAAACTACTGTGGCCTATATCATCATCATTAAATTCATCAATGTCTAGTGTAGTGCTCATTTTACTTCATATGCTTGATTGACCACTACCCAATCGTCAATACAGTTTTCCCGGGTAATTAACTCTGGTTTACCATAAGCTTTTGTGTTCTTGCGGTGGATGGCTCTGGACATTCGGTTCACCCAGTGTTGCCAATAAGCATCGATAATTTCCTGTTCAGTCATTTCTACATGATTGTTTGAACCATCTTTATTTGGTTCATCATAAGCGTACTTTTTCACACAGCACCTCCATGCTTCTCTAGTAGGTCTTCTACTACCTTACTAGGAACATAAGCGAATACAGTATCAGTTTGGTTATTCTGTTCTTTTGCATAGCCCTCTATCAAGTCATCATGCTCATTAGGGAAACCTAACTCAAAGGCAGTATAGCTATCTACATTTGCATAATCTTGTCTAGGAGTACAGTAAGTACCTTTGGAACATTGGATGCTAACCTGATACCCATCTTTACATTTAACTACAGGATTAGGTGAAAATCCAAACTGTGTCTCTCTTTCTTTACGTCCTTCATTCAATACTTTATTTAACGTTTTCATTACTTTCTCCAAGTTATAAATATATTTAATTAAGTAGTATATGGCTCAAGCATCCTCACCCGTAGGTTCTGTGTAATACTTGTGGTTCCGTATACCGCTTAATTGAATATATTCAGCATTACCATTTCATCAGCAAGTACCTCACGCATTGTGGGTATCTAATCAGAAATGGTAATACTTTACATATTCAAGTCTCCACGATTGATAGCTTCGCAGCGTAAACGAAAAGGGAGAACTATGAATTAGCCCATATAGGCTGATATTTCTCATTTAAGAGATTTGGATTGTTCATTTGGATTTATATGTTTTTAATGTACCAATGGGGCTTCTAACCCCGTGTTATGTCCATTATATTATTTCTCCTAGTTATTCAGGAACTGACTGTTAGTGTCCTGTGTCACTACATACTTGTATTTCTAAGTAAAAGTAGGATTGGAAAGCTTACGGAGTAAGCCCTATATTATCTAAGTAGAAAAATATGTACCCAAGAGCTAAGCTCAAGGGTACGGTGGTTACAGATTTTTAGAATACTAAATCAGCTTTGTCATCATTCGCGCCAACGATATTGATAGTACCAGTGATTGTGAATTCTATTGGCTCTGCACCCGGATTTGCTTCCTGATGCGCTTTCTCAGCATTAATCATGCTACGAGCTACCAAACCTTTAAGCGACATAGGAACGTCACGAGATACCTGTACTGCTTTAGGCTCTGGATTTTCTTTTGTTGCTTTAGGCATAACTTTGATTTTCAACCATGCGTCAGCTGGTGATAAATCTTTTAAGTTATTAGAACGTGGTTGAGCTGCTTGGTTATTGTGCATAATATTTTCCTTTTGAAAATTGTTTAGGTTATTTGGCTTTTTGCCTTACAAGGCGGTACGCCAACACACCCACAGCGGAGCGTAAAATTGATGGAATTAAACGGATATTACAGGATTATTTGTGTGAACTTAGGGTTTTTTGTCTTATAGTGTGATTATAGTAAGAATTGTTATATCTGAGAACCCTTAGACCCTCGGTGTGAGGGACTACTAAAACTACCTAAAAAGTACTATTTTTTATCCTTATTTTGGTCGTATAAAAGACCACCAATAAACACATAAATTAGTACCAGTGAATTACCTATTGAACTACTAATGAAATAGCCTCCGGCTATTATAAATAGAAGCAAAATAATTAAGAGAATACCCTCATAATTACGGTACCATTTTACTACTGGATTAATCATATTATTTCCTCTCACAATCAATAACTGCACGATGGTCAATCTTACTGCCATCAGTTGTAATGAGTAAACCATAGGCATCCACACCAATCACTGTAATTGGCTCATCGATAAGCATACAAGTTTTACCTATATATCCTGTATTTAGTTTATCTTTCACTGGAGTAATTATAGTAATAACTATAATTACTGTGGCCATAACTAAGAGTATTACTGCATATTCTATTAATTTATTCATCTTGCTTTTCTCCTTTATCTAAATAGTTCCAGAGTACTAATACTCCACCTGATGCAATTAGCATCGCTAAAATGTAAGCTGTTTCTAAACTCATACTCTTTCTCCTGTTAGTAGTGTTTTTAAATTAAGTTTTTTAGTTGCATTAACATCAACTGAGTAATGTGTCATTGTTCTCTCAGCCTCAGCTATAGCATCATTCAAGCTTAGTGCCTTGAAGTCACCGATATACCTGTAGGCATGCCCAGTATGGGCATGCATGACTACCTGAAATGATGGGATATCATCAAGTAGTTTCTCCATAGCATCCATAACCTGCGAGTCTATTGATTTCATATATCCTCCATGAGCAATGCTCTCAGCTTACGTTGTTTATAATGTGCCATGATTTTCTTTAAGTCTGTTATATATAAAATAGATGTAAACATCTGTAATGGTGCTTTTTCTTTGATACATCTTTCTATATAAGGAATAGAAATATGAATCTTTCTGCCTGCAATTTGTATAACGTAAACACTATCTTGCTCAGTTACACTAATCCTATCAATACGAGAGTCTATTGGAACAATGTTAGTCATACACCCTCCATTAGTAATTGTTTAAGCTTAACCCGTTTAATATCATCCAATATCATAATTATCTCTTTATTTGTTAACAAAAATGATTGAACAACATCAACTATATCTAATCCATTATCCGCATACTTTTGTAAGTATGGGACAGTAAGTCTAATCGATTCTTGGTAAGCAATGGTGAACTGAATTTTATTTGTTAGATGTATATAATCAACAAATAATATACCCGGCGATTTGAAAGTATAGCCGGGTAAGGTAACCGGAGGATTCATCACTTAAATAATGATGGCTGATGACTAGACAGTTTACCCTCATAATCAAAGATATAAACGGGTTTACCTAGTTTCTTCATATAAGTAATCATATCTGAAGTACCTTTGGACTTACCATCCCAGAATGCTACCAGACCCTCAGCGTGGTCACCCATTGCATGATTACGCTTCATACCAGCTAATGCATTGTATTCACCATAACTATTGCTCTTGGTTACACAGGGAGCTGTCATATCCTTCCAATCAGCTTTAAAGCAATTCTCAGGTAATGCACCATATAAATCATATGCAGTCATGTCAGCACCCTTAGCCATGCCACAGACTAACTGGCAGTCCTCACTGATGATATTACTATCAGTAAGTCCTGCAATAGCCTTAGACATGACCTGTGCATCGGTGAAGTCTCTTCCACCTGCAACTATTAATAAATTAATCATCGCATAGCCCTCAGCTTGGTATGAGCTTTGTTTATCTCAATTGCTAACTCATGAGCTACTTCAATGATGCCATCGCGCAAAGCCTTATCAAATATATAAAAGTACTGTCGTGAAAATGTCATAATATTCTCCAATTGATTAAGATGTATAGATAACCCTTTTACGGTTCCTATCCTTGATTTTCTTCCTACCATTGTTACGGTGCTTACTAATCTCCACCTGCTGTGGGTAAGCAATATAAATATCTAGGCTTGCACCTAGAAAGAACAATGTAATAAATATATCTCTCATGACCATGGGTTTCTCCTCGGTTTACTATTAATCCTTAACAATGACATTGGTAGTGCTATTGAAACAACACACACAAATATCAATTGCTGTGGCCCTAAATTTACTAATACTTCTAACATAATATTCTCCATTTATTTAATTATTATAATCCTTTCAACTCGGTACGAGCCAGCACTAGTTCAGTAGTATTTGCTTAAGTTTTATCTTGGCTACTGAGGACTTAATGAACTCAATGTCCTCATCACTAAATACTATGTCAGCATTAGCATGGTCAAGCCCCAGAGGAGTGTTCATATCCCCCAAATTACGGGTAACAGTTTGTACTCCATAGACACTATTAACTCTGGCAGTAATGTAACTACATTCAATATGTTGGGGTAATTTCGATACTAGTAACTGAATACTTCTTATTGCCTTACAGTGATAATCACGCTTAGGTAATACGTGCATGGTTCATCTCCTCATAGTAGTCAGGTAATAGCACCGCACGGAGTGCGTACGAAAAAAAGAACATTGCTCAGTTAAGAGCAACACTCCAATTCAAATAACTTACGTAAAGTATCCGGACTTACATCGTGCCAATGTCCACTCTTACGTAGCCTGCACTCTAATACTGACATCTTAAACATTACTTTAATAAATTTCATAACACACTCCTAGTTAATTAATATAATAATCCTTACCACGTGGTACACGTACTAACTCTCCAGCAATAATTTAAGCTTGTGTTTGTTAACAACCTTCACTATTGCTTGCACAAGCTCATCACTTAAACCTTTCTTCCTAGTAAGTGAATAATTAGATTTAGTCAGTTCATCTATATCAAAGTAGGAAGATAATAAAGCGGTACTTCCTTTATCCCCATGGATGTATATTTTTTTAGGTGCCTCATAATAGTTAATAAACTCAACTTTATTGGTTACTAGTAATTTAGGACATATAACTAATTTCATAATCTTCCCTCCAGTAGTAATGATAGTTTCTCTTTCTTGATAGCACCTACAGCACGTACTACTTCAGCCTCAGTGAGTGGAGAGTTATTACTAGTCAGTCCATCAAGAGTACCCCGGTAATATGCTCCAATGGTGGTAGTACTAACTAGTAACTCATCGCGCATAATACTATAAGTAATACGTTTCACACTTGGATTCTTACAGTGTGAATCATTTAATTCAATTATCATTTACCCTCCAGTAATCTCTTAAGTTTTTGTTTGTTAATACCATCCACTATCGTGACCACATCACCTTTACTTAGTGTACGAGAGTGATGATTAATATGATTGAGGTTAGTAGTTACACTCTTGCCCTTACTATCATTAATGATTAATACATTCTCATTTATTGGATAGTAAATGACCATGTTAATACCACTATCCTCATATTTATAAGGACTAAGTCTTATACTTTTATGTTTCATACTAGCCTCCTTAAATAGTGGACTTACTCACATGATACGGAGTACCAAACACTGCGTGTTCGCTACAAGTAAACAAGTACCAAACAAATATAAAAAAACTAATGAATCGTATTAGAAAATACGACTCATCAATATAGTTCTTATCCCATGGTCTTCAGGCCACATCATAAGACGCTTAGTCTTAACACTAATGATGTTACCTTTAACAGTAACAATGTAAGAAGAACCATCATGGTCAATTACCTTAGCTGGAGCGTAAGGTAATATCTTAATGTTCTTTAAAGAAACTTGAAGCTTACGTTGCCCATCAGTAGGACACATAATACTAACTAGTGAGTCTTTAATTCCTACTACTATGTAGGTGTTATTCTTGTAGCTGATATAGCTACCTAGAATTGGTAAGTTATTAGGCATTTTGTACTCCAATTAAACTAAGGCAATATTGCCTCTCCTCACGGTACGTGCAATAGCAGGATAGTATATAGTAAGGATATAGTAGAGAAAAGTGGATATAGGAATGGTGAGGAAGGATGCAATATTAGTAAACACACACCAGAATGCCTCTAGCTTGCTCTATATGAAGGTAATATCTTATAGGAGTGTGATTGTGTGGGTTAGTGTGAACTAAGCATTAAGCCCCCTTACGGGAGCTCAGTTGGCTATAGACCTAACTCTTTCTCTAAGTCTGCTAGTTGCTTCTTATTCTCCATATCGAAGGACTTCTTTGCTGTTGCTACTCCCTCTTTCACCATTTCACTGGTGTCGATGATAGCTGAGCCTATGTTCTCAGTGGTAGCCTGTGTAGTAGCTATGACTGTGTTAATAAGACCAATAAGGTTCATGATAGAGCCGAACAGTGCTGATAAAGTTTTCATATGTATAATCCTTGCAAGGTTGTACAGTTAATGGCGATAGTGCCTCACCATGCGGTACGCTGAGTTGATGGGGTAGGTATGAGGTGGTGGCTAGTAGAATCGATACGGGGGGTGGTTTGGTTTTAGTTGTTTAGGATATACAGTACTGAACTCGTACCCAATTATAGTAAATTCTCTTATAATTTTTTTAATGTTAACTCCATACCCAATTATGATTTTTTCTCTAATAATTTTTTTAAAAAATATTATATAAAATTTTGGTAGAGGCTGGGCTATCTTTTATATTAGGTTTTTTAATCTGGTTAAAGTGACCGGAGGTCACCACTTAGTTAGTGGAAATAGTGGGCTATCTTATTTAGTTGGTTTAGTGAGTGAAGCGGAATCGGGTGAGAAGGATAGATTTATTTATGACGACAAACACGAAGTGGGGGTCGGAGGAATAAATAAATGTAGAGTTCGATGGAGATTATGCTTTGGGAACGTAAGAGAATATTAATAAGAGGTAAACGCCCCAGTAAGTCAACCTTGCAAGAAAAACCTTCTGGGGGTTTAAGTCCACTTATTATGTGGATTAAGCGGATTATAGGCTTAAGATAAGGATTGGTCAAATAGTAGGCAATTAGTGAGCGAGTCCCTGCAGACATATCCGTGATATGTCGAACATGGCGAGTGGGGATTTTTAAGGTTTTAAGAGAAGGAGCGTAGCGACTGAACGGTGGTCTTTATTAAATAGTCTTTATTAGTTAGCACGTAGATGCTACCCGTCAGATGCTAACCCTGGGATAGCACGTGGGTGCTACTCCCTTTTAAATATTGACTTGCTGTGAAAAGGGTATACACTACATAAAAAGTGCAGGATAATTAGATACGGAGTAAATATAGTGCATATAAAAAAGAGTTTACCTAGTACAAGTTACACTAAGGTAGATAACGCTATTTGGGCTAACCCAACTCTTAGTGATGGAGCTAAGGTTTTGTATGGTTTTTTGGCTAGTTTGCCTAATGGTAAAACTATTTATGATGGTTATTTAGTTAAGTGTTTGGGGATTGCTCCGAGGACATTAACTAACAGGAAGAAAGAACTTAAGGATGCTGGATTGATATTAATGGATAGGTTGGTACCTAATGTTTATGATTTATATGTTGGCTCACTTCAGCTTAATGCAAACCAAGTTAAGAATATATGGGCAGTGGATAATTTAGTAGAGAGGAAAAGTAATGTATCTAGTATTGGATGAAGATGGTTCAGTTAGGCAGGTTGATGCAATTAGTAATGCATTAGAGCATGCGATATTTGCGGGGGTTGCAGATGTTATTAGATTTGAGGCCGGTGTTTACCAGAGAATGAATAAGGAATTTAAGTGGGTACTAGTATGAGTGATATAAAATGTAAGAAATGTTTGAAAATTGTTCCAGAGGCACATCAATGTAATCCGGTGGATAGAGCGGTACAAATAGCTACTGAAATAATAGATAAGGAGTTAAATGAAGGTGGTCAGGAATGGGTGAATGACTTAGCAACAACCACAACAGCATCGGCAGATAAAGACAATTGTATTGTCTGTACCAGTGAAAATTTACATTGCTCCGTTCATGAAAGTAAACCAAAAAATAAATACATGAGAGAAATCTTACCTAAAGTATGGGTAGATGTTTATGATGTAATTGACGCTTTTGAAGTTACCGATGGAGGTATGCAACATGCATTGAAGAAGATTCTGGCAACAGGAAAAAGGGGTCACAAGGATGAGGCTGAAGATAGGAAGGATATATTAGCGAGCGTTAAGCGTTCAAATGAAATTTTTGAGAGGAAACAATAGTGGACATTCGTAAAATGGTTATTACTGCTGGAGTAAATAATCTGAAGAAATACGGATATCCTAAAGTGGACTCAGATAAAATATATTCATCATTTTTTCTTGTAATGCTCAAGGAAAGCTTAGATACATCCAAAGAATTGAATGAGGCAATTTTGCCATTAATAGCAACGATAGAAGGAAAGTAAAATGAGTACAGATGTAGAAATGGAAAAAAAGATACAAGAGAAGGGTTTAACCGCCCCTAGATTAACTCCAAATACTATAAGAGAAAAAGTAGTAAAAGAAGACTTTCACGTATTTGGTGATTCTTGTTTAACTGTTTGTTGTCTAACATTGGTTAATGGTTTCACGGTTACTGGGGAGAGTGCTTGCGCTAGTCCTGAAAATTTTGATGCTGAAATTGGTCAAGAAATAGCACGAGATAATGCTATCAATAAGATTTGGGCATTGGAAGGTTATTTACTTAAAGAAAAATTACACACCGGAGAATATACAAAATGATTAAATTTTTAGATGGGATATATGAGTCACATAAACAAGTTCGTGTAGCACCAATGAATCGATTGGATTATAACTTGTACAGGAATTGGAAATTACCCTCTGATGAGTGTGGTTTAGATGCTGGTTATTTAGTTGAATATTTGGATGGTGGAAAACCTAATGACAGTAGACATACTGGTTATATTAGTTGGTCACCTAAAGAACAATTTGATAATGGTTACGCTTCGACTAATGATAAGAAATCTCTAGGTAACACTGATATTAATACCACTAAGTCTAATGTAAGTGATTTGGTTGTTTTTGGTAATGGGGATATGTTCAAGTTGCTCTCTAAGGCTTCAAGTAAAAACCAAGGCTGGATGAAATCAACGAAGGCTATGGAAATACCTAGAATGGGTTGCTTGGTTCAGGTCACTACACAGCAGGGGGATAATGTTGCAGAGGCTTTGCAATTTATTCCTGGAGTTAAGATTGAAGTCATCATTGGGCACGGTGAAGTCATTGGCCGTGAATTAGTACCTTTCTAGACTTAACTATAAATTGACTATATACTAAACCCTTACTTAAGAACTAAGGGTTTTTTTATGGCTTTTGATTTAGAGCTAGAACAATTTAGGAAAGTAGTACCTAAGCATATGTCATCTGTGGTCAATCAGCCAATGGTCGATAAGATTAATGGTTTATTTACTGACCAAATTCTTAGGGAAAATTATAGAGATAATTTGCTTTCGTTTGCTAGTGTAATGGAACAGGGTAAATTTAAAATGAACTCGTATGTTGATGCAGTTCGTTATATTAGTTGTAAGTTAATGGGAGCTAATAATATTCAGGCTTACATTAAAACTTTCCCTGACCGGCATTTATCATTTATTCAAAATGGTACCTCTGAGAAGGACATTGCCAGTTATGTGGCTGCGTTCAATAAAGGTAAATTAGTTAATTTGGTTCGAGAGCAGTCAATGATTGCTCCTTGTATATTTAATGCTGATATTTTCCAAAAAGCTATTAATGTTCAGGCAAGTCTTATGGTTGATGAGGATGTTAGTCCTAAGGTTCGCTCGGATGCAGCGAATTCTTTGCTTACGCACCTTAAACCGCCTGAGAGTGCCAAGGTTGAATTGGACATCACAGTCAAACAAGGAAGCGTCATCGATGAATTACGGGCTACAACAGCAAAACTAGCGCAGCAGCAGATGATTAACCTCGACTCGGGTGGGCACAGTATTAAGCAGATTGCTGATTCAGATATTATTGAAGGGGAATTTGAAGATAATGCCTAGAATTAAAAAAACAGTTGAAACTTATCTGAATGAAATTGTCTACGGCTCTGATGCAGGCTATACGCCCACTGAGTTTTCCTTTGATTTTATTAATTTTATTAAACTGGTTAATGGAGCTCAAGGGGAAGAGCATAAATCTCCAATTGTTCACTATCGAATGCTGGATAAAGTGCCGGGCAAGTCCCAGAAAATAATTAATATGTGTTCTCGTGGTTTAGCAAAAACTACTGTCCTCGGGGAGTACTTATTTTTGTATATTGCCGTTTACGGTAAGATTCCTGGCTTTGGTAAGATTAACTTAGCACTCTATGTTTCAGATAGTATTGAGAATGGTGTTAAGAATATGCGTAAAAATTTGGAATACCGTTGGGAGAATAGTGCATTTCTTCAGCAGTACTTACCTCACACAAGATTCACTGATGTTCGTTGGGAATTTAAAAATGCTGATGGAGTTGTCTTCATTGTAAAAGGATATGGTGCAAAAGCTCTTAGTTTAGATACTAAAGTTATTATGCTGAATGGTTCACATAAAACTATTAAGGATGTGGCTATTGGAGACTATGTTATGTCGCCTTTAGGTTACCAAAGTAAAGTAGTAGATAAGAGTAATGTGTTCAACAGACCTATGTATCACATAAAACTAGAAGATGGTAGGAATATTAAAGTGTGTGAGGAACATCTCAATGCAGTCACAGTGAAACGTAACCCGAATAACACTGCTAGTTATGAGGATGCGGTGTTAGATACAAAAGAGTTACTTGAATTAGATTTACAGCATATACGTATTAGGAAGCGCAAAGGCAAAGTTCCTTACATATCCAAGGAAAACTTAGTATTCATTAAAAATACTAAGCCTGTACAATTTTCACCAAAAAAATATGATATAGACCCATATACTTTAGGATTGTTACTAGGGGACGGTTCCTTAAAGAAAGACGGAAGCTGTATTCTACATACACATGTAGATGACTTACCTAATTATATATTAAGCTTGCCTGATAATTTAGGAAAGCCCTATTTAGATAAACGCAATGGAACTGTTATGTCTATTGCGATTAAAGGGATTAGTCAATATGTGAGAGATTTACATTTAAACGGTGTGCATGGCGATTTTAAGTTTATTCCCCCTAAGTACCTAACAGGTAGCATAAAACAACGCATGAATATACTACAAGGTTTACTAGATACAGACGGTTGCATACAAAAAAATGGTAGGATGGATTTTTGTAGCAACTCTGAGCAACTGGTGGATAATGTCAGCACATTGGTTAGAAGTTTAGGTGGTACTACTAAGAAACGAAGAGTAAAAAAAGCTTTTCGTATTGAAATATGGATAGGCATTTGTCCTTTTCGTTTACCACGTAAAGTTAATAGATTTACCGGTACTAGGACAAAATCTCTTGTGGCAATCAGGAGGATTACTCCTATATCAAGTGAACCAAGTCAGTGTATTAAAGTGGAATCTGTTATGCCTACTGGTACGGATGAAGATAGTCAATTTTTAGTTAACGATTATTTCCGTACCCACAATACTGGTGTTCGTGGAGCAAAGGAGATGGGAGTTCGTCCACAGTTAGCAGTATTGGATGATTTGGTTTCAGATGAAGATGCCCGCTCGGATACAGTCATTGAATCGATAGAATCAACGGTGAACAAGGCAGTTAACTTTGCATTACACCCAACTAACTCTAAAACTATTTGGTCAGGTACTCCCTTTAATGCAAAAGACCCATTGTACAAAGCAGTTGAATCAGGAGCATGGAATGTTTCAGTATTTCCAGTTTGTCAGGAATTTCCTTGCACTCGGGAAGAATTTCGCGGGGCATGGGAAGATAGATTCGACTATGATTATGTGAAAGCTCAATATAATTTTGCTATGGACCAAGGTAAGGTACGAGATTTTAACCAAGAATTAATGTTACGTATTATGAGTGATGATGACAGACTAATTCAGGATTATGATATTAGTTATTACTTTAAACGCATGGTTACAGACTATCGAGGCTCGTACAATTTTTATATAACTACTGATTTTGCAACAAGTGAAAAAGCTTCAGCTGATTTTAGTGTTATCTCAGTTTGGGCCTATAATAGTAATGGCGATTGGTTTTGGGTTGATGGTATATGTAAAAAGCAGGGCATGGGGGATAATATAAATGATTTATTTCGCTTGGCTCAAGAGTACAAACCCCAACAAGTTGGCGTAGAAGTTTCTGGACAACAGGGAGGATTCATACCTTGGATTCAGGAGCAAATGTTAGTCAGAAAAATTATGTTTAATCTGGCTTCGGAAAATAACTCTAACAAACCAGGTATTCGCCCCAACACCAATAAAATGGAAAGATTCTTAATCATGGAGCCCATGTTTAAGATGAATAAAATCTTTTTTCCTGAGGATAGACTAAATACACCGGACATGCTTGAAGCCATGAATGAATTAAGATTAGTGGCTAGAAGTGGTTTCAAAAGTAAGCATGACGATTTCGTGGATACCATCTCAATGTTGGGTAGCTTGACTCCGTGGAAACCATCTGAGGAAATTACGGGTAAAGTGAACAAGGGCACGGGTCATTGGGAAAATTGGGATGAAGATGACGAGTACTCTGATTTAGATTCCTATATTGACTAGGATAGAATATAATGCGACAAATTAAATAGGAATTCAGATATGCTATTAACAGAAATTTTTGAGAATTTGCAGTATGGCGAGTTCTCTATGCTAAATATTGGCGGAGGTGTTTGTGGTGATGGAATACAAAAACCCCAATACCCTGCTCTGATAAGTCATCTCAATGTTGCACTAACCCAATTGCATAAAAAATTCCCACTGATACAAAAAGCAGCGACAATTATACAAGATGAAACTATTAATATTTACTACTTGGATAGTGCTTACGCGGCCTCGAATACAGATAGTGCTGCACCTATAAAATATATTTTAGATACTGAAGCAGACCCATTTGAAGATTTAGTTTTTAAAATTGAAAGAATAGAAGATGAGGAAGGTTGTGAGTTAGTAGTCGATGACGAATCAGACCCAGACTCGCTATTCATCCCAACGTTCAAAACTATTCAGGTTCCTTTCCCAGTTCAAGGGGAAGCACTAGGTGTGGTTTATCGTGCCAATTACCCCAAAATTTCCCATATTGGTTTAGAGCCAGAAAATACTGTAATTGATATTTCGGATAGTCTTCTTCTCCCATTGTTGTATTTCATGGCACACCGTGCATATGCTGGTAAGCCACCGATTGATGGTGTTGATAATAGTGCAGTTTATTTTGCCAAATACCAGGCAGCAGTTAATGAAATAAACGAGTTAGATTTAGTTCACAGTGATACAGTTGTTAACACAAAATTGGATGATAATGGATGGGCATAAGCAGCAAGCTAAATTGCCAAGGTGGAGCTAAACATTCCAATGTTGGCGGAGTCAAAAAGTATGTAGATACTGCTTTTGATGATATACAAAAAGTTGCTAATAATTTAGAAAAATTATTAGAACTTAACGAAACCTTCCAGAATCTTAATGGAATATACTTAGGTGCCTATGCAACATCCCCAATACGAAGACCTGATGGGGGACTATTACAAAATGGTGACCATTATCTAAATACAGGCACCAGTTTACTTTATGTTCATTTAGATGGAAATTGGATATATCACTCAATATTCTTTACACAATCCTCTTTAAATCAAGCAGTAGCGCAGGGTCCCTATAATATTTGGATTGCCTATGCTGATGATAATGTGGGTAACGGTATTTCACTAAATCCTGATGGTAAGTCTTATACCGGTTTTGCTAATAATCAGATAACAAATGTTGTGGCTGTCCACGATGCTTCTGTTTTTACTTGGAGTAAATCGATTGGCGTGGATGGAGTTAATTCTTACATTCACATAGCCTATGCTAACTCTCCTGATGGTACTACTGATTTCAGTACAGTTGGTGGTAATTATTTAGGTATTTATGTTGATGTAAATGTTGCAGCCTCTACCGACCCAACTCTCTATAATTGGAATTTAATTAAGGGAGCTGATGGATTAAGTGGTAATACTGGTTTATCTGGAGTTGACGGTACCAGTGTTATTGTTACTGATTTAGGTGGTGGTAGAATTTCTATTTCTGATGGCGTTAGTACTGTTTTTCTTGATGATGGTGAGATTCCAACTCTTATTGATAATGGTGATGGAACCTACACGATTACTTCAGGTATTGAGTCAGTAACTGTTTCTGATGGATTAACTCCGCTAAACGGTATCGATTATTTTGATGGAAATAATGGTGATTATATTTCCTTTGTTTATGCCAATGTCCCGAAAGGGGCTGCGGCACCAGTCATTGATGCAGGTAGTGGTACTTGGAATGGTACTGTAGAAACTTATCCTACTGGTGCATCTTGGGGAGACAATGCTACTTTCGTTGAAGGTGAAACTACTTATTTATCTACCAATAGGTATGCTCATAATATTGCCAATGACACTTGGGCACTAAGAAATAACGTATGGTCAATTCCTTCAATTTTTATTGATAAACCAGATGATGCTTCACAAGGCCAGATTAAATCTTTTGCCTTTTTAAGAAGTGCAACACAGCCATTAGTGGCCCCGACTGGAGGAAGTTTTTTAAATCCAAATCCAACAACCGGAGGTTGGTCGGATGGGATTCCTGCAGGTACGCTACCCATTTGGGTAGTTACCGCAGTATTTACCTCGGATGGGGCAGCACCGCAGAATGCGGGCGACCCAGTTCCGTGGAGTACACCGGTTTTATTGGCTGAGAATGGTATTGGGTTTAAACACAGATTTAGTGCTAATGAGACTGGCCCATGGTCAGATACCCCGAGTACTACAGATGAATGGATGATTACTAGTGTAAGAGACTCTGCAGGTATTTGGGTAGATGACACAACTAACCCTATTAGGATTAAAGGCGAAACAGGTGCTTCATTACAAACAAGCGTAAGGTCTTTCGCATTTAAGCGTTCCAGTGACCCAGTTTTTGTAGAAACACCAACAGGAGGGGATTTCAGTTCCCCTAATCCAGTAGATGATGTTGTGACTGGGTGGACTGATGGGATACCAACAGGAACAGATAGACTTTACGTTTCAACTAGATTATTTACTTCTGATGGTTTAACCCCTCAACACTCTGCTTGGGCAGAGAGTCAGGTATTCTCTTATAACGGTACTGGTTTTAGAACAAGATTTAGTGTTGATGGGATAACTAACTGGCACTTAGAGCCAACAGTTTTTGATGTTTATATGTGGCCACAAACTAGCTCAGATGGCGGAGTAACTTGGACAGATGTTGGTGACCCAATAAAGATTAAAGGCGAATCTGGATTTGGTTCTGTCGAGTTAGATTTTTCTCCTGGTTTAATTGGCGGGGCTGCTGATTTTATATTCACTCTAAATGCCACAGCAGGTGGGACAGTTACGAATAGTGAAATAAGAATACAGGGCTCAAAATTTCAACATCCCGATGGAAGTGAGAGAACAACACAAACGGATACTCAAGTGAATACTCCTTATGGGGACACAGTTGCAGGTAAATTTTACTTAATGTGGACTGATGAATCTAACGTAACTAGATTTAATCTTAGCATTGGTAATGCCACAAATATTGTACCTATAAGAATTAATGCTGCAAACGATGGTTGGGAAGTATTTGATAACCTCGGGGCATTTGAAGCATTCACTCCAATTATTACAGATTGTATTATTGCAACAGCTACCGCGAGTAATGCTACTGGTGGGCTTAGTTCAATTAGTCCACTGGTTAGTGGTGTGGCTGGAGCAGGTGGTGTTGGTGATGTAGGGGCTTCTGGTAATAGTGTGGCTCAGCTAACTATTTATCGGAGAAGTGCAACTTTACCCGCTACCCCAACTGGGGGCTCATTTAGTTTCGACAATTTATTAATCACCCCTCCAACTGATTGGAGTGCAGCAGTAGTTGCTGGAAGTGAGCCATTATACGCAAGTGTTGGTATTGCGTCGACAACAGGAACTTCTGGAGTAGATTCAGGAATTGTTTGGGGAGCACCAGATATAATTGCCCAAGACGGAAGCACTGGGCCAACAGGTGCCACTGGCTTACAAGGACTTCAGGGTGACGCTGGTACTGATGGTATTGCAGGTGTAAATAATTACTTCCACATTGCTTATGCAGATGATATTACTGGGACTGGATTCAGCCAAGACCCAACAGGCAAAACACACATTGGTACTTACGTTGATGCTATTGAAGCAGATGCTGTCAGTGGAGATGCTCTTTGGAATTGGCAATTAGTGCAAGGCGAAAATGGTGCCAACGGTGACCAAGGTATTCCTGGAATTGATGGTGCTACTGGAGAAACCTCTTATCTTCATATCGCTTATGCAAATACTGCCACTGGTTCAAGTGGTTTCAGTACAACTGATTCAGTAAATAAGAGCTATATTGGGCAATACACAGATTTTATATCCGCAGACTCGAATGACTCAACATTTTATTCATGGACACTAATTAGAGGTACTGATGGGACAGACGGTACTAATGGTATAAATGGTGATGACGGAATTACAGGTCGGTCAGTATTTCAGGGAAATATTTATAGACGCTCTGCAACTGCCCCAGCTACTCCTAGTGCTAATAGCGGCTCATTTGATTTTGGAACAAATGTACTAACACCTCCTGCTAACTGGGATTCGTTTGTACCGGCAGGAACTAATCCACTTTATGTCTCAACAGCTACATTTTCCATTGTTGGAGACACTGGTGTTGACTCAACACAAACATGGACAACACCCGAAATTGCATACCAAAATGGAACTAATAGCATTTATGTCAATAAATTTGAAACAGTCACGGAACAAAATGATTTTATTGTTGAATCAGGAAGTAAGTCAGTTTCGGCTGATAGTTACTCAGGTTCAAACGCAATTGAGTTATCAAGTGATGTTGATTCATCATCGGATGATTCCTCAGGAAATGGAAACACTGCTTATTTGACAATCCCAGAAGATTTGGCGCTATTGTTTGCTGGCCAAAATGTTGTTGTTTCGTTTATTGTCAAGCAAGGGAGTGACCCATCAGCAAACTTTTCAGTTGCTTATTCTACAGCTGATAATGGTAACAGTGGTTTTCATTCATTTGTACCAACAGCTACTTATACTAAGTTTAGCTTTGATTATTTAGTGCCTTTACCTAATCTTAACGGTACTGATATTATAATTTTTAATGCCGATGAGTCCGGCACAAATAAACAAATTTTGATTGATGATGTAAAAGTAGTAATAAAAGGTGATGCAGGCGCTGATGGACTAAGTACTTATATGTACAACGTATTCCAGAGAGCCTCATCTGCTCCTGCTACGCCTTCTGGCGGTAGCTATAACTTTGGTACCAATAATGGCGCACCTCCCTCTGGATGGACTAATGACGCTCCTGCTGGCACTAATCCCCTTTATATAAGTTCTGCCTTGGCCAGTGTAACCGGAGCTACAGGAACTGATTCAGGTTTAACTTGGACAACTCCTGTAATTTTTGCAAGGGATGGTGTGGTTGGTCCTGATGGTGATAGAGGAACTAAGCATTACTATACAACCACTACTGCTAATGGTTGGTCTAGTACTATTGCAAATGATTTTATCATTGCACAGGGAGATACAAAATCAGTTTGGGATGTTGTGACAATTTCAGACAGTGCAAACGGCTTTTCAGAAACACGTTATTGGAGTGGTTCTGCTTGGTTGACGATATCAGAAGTCATAGATGGTAACTTAATAGTTATAGGTACCATTTCTGCCAATGCTATAGTGGCAAATAGTATCACTGCTAACGAAATTGCGGCAAATGCAATTACCGCTAATGAGATAGCCGCTAACAGTATTACTGCCACAGAGATTGCAGCTAATACAATCACAGCTGGCCAGATATCTGCTAATGCCATAAATACTTCTGAATTAAATGCGAATTCAGTAACAGCAGTAAAAATAGCAACAGATTCTGTGATAGCTAGGCACATATTAGCAGGTGAAATAAATGCTACTCATATTGCAACAGAGTCATTAACAGCAGAACTCATATCATCTGATGCGATACAAGCTAGACACCTATCCATTTCCTCTGATTCAGCCGAAAATGGTAATGACTCTGGGGTTAGTATGGTATTGAATCCATATGCCGCATCACCATTTACTATAACAGATAGTGGGGGCGATTTAGTTTTTGCTATACAATTACAAGATGACCAACCAAGAGCAACAGTGGTAGGAAGTGCAAGTATAGGTTTCGTTGACACTGCAGACGCTATTACTGATGCAGTAAAGAAAAGCATTAACCCGTTTTACTTAGGAGCTGGAGCAAGCAGTATAGGCGCTACTGGTGATTTAACTAATGGACAAATAAGGACAGTTTCCATAAACCCAGGAGAGGCTGGACTAGTCTCGGGTAGTTTAGTTTTAGCTGCAAGTGGTTGGGAAGGTGGGAACACTAGTGCAAATTATACGACTCCTGTTTGGGGAATACGAGTTCAGAATGTAACCACAGGTGATTACCTAATAGGCACTGCGGCTAATGCAGTAAATTACACAGGAACTTCTTCAAATTTCCCAGAGGGAGAAGATTTCTTAGAAAATTGGATTAGTTCATATAATATAAATATAAATATAGGTTTTGTGGATGAGTCTCCTAATGCCAATGTAAATAATAGTTATCGTCTAACCGTAACATACGTTAGTGGGACACCCACAGCAATAACACAGAGTCTGTTTAACCTGTCTACACCTAGTGTATCACTAGGCAATTCACTTGATACTGTGGGCGGTAATGGTGGGTTTTCTTGGACGGATAAAGACACAGGATTTACTGTTAAGAGTGGGACTAGATTTTTGAATGCATCAAGTACAACACTTATTAGTTTCTCAGATGCCTTCACCACAATATGGTCTGCAACTGCCACATGTAATAGTACACAAAATAACCAATGGGATTATGGCACTATAACTGGATTTGGTAATGGCTCAATTAGTATAAGAAATAATGACTTGTCTTCACATACATTTAGATGGATTGCCACAGGAATAGTATAATGCCTAGATACGTAGCATATAACGCAGATACTCATGCATTTTTAGGTTTCTATCATACTGATGTGCATAGAAAAATACCAAAACCAAATAAGAGAATAGAGGAAAAAGGTTTTCTGGATAGGATTGGCGAACACACTCATTATAATCCATCCCAGAATGAATTTTATACTCCAAAAGGTACAGCATCAGATAATAAATCAGAGGCAAATAGAAATTGGAGAGATAGTCAGCTACAATTGACTGACAAGTATATGATTACTGATTACCCTATCGCTGTTGACGAATTACGTGATGTGGTAAAGTACAGGAAAGATTTAAGGGAGTATCCTAGTACATGGATTAGGCCAACCACACCAAGTTTTATGTTATGATGCGGAAAACTAAATAATCCATACAGGAATATAATAATGACAATTAAGAATTACTTTACGGAAGCTGAGCTTAGCTGCCCGTGTTGTGGAGTAAATGGGTTTAAACAAGCTACGCTTGATAAATTTAACCTTATGCGCCATGAAGCAGGATTTGCAATAAATATGACTTCTGGTTATCGTTGCCCAGAGTATAATAAATTAAAAGGATACACACAGACTCATGCAACTGGCCAAGCTGGTGATGTAAGTTGTCATCATGCACAGGCTGTAAGATTAACGGAATTAGGGCATAAGCATGGTATGACTGGCTTTGGTGTGAAGCAGCATGGAGAGGTTAGACGGAGGTTTCTACATTTTGATGATTTACCTAATGAATTACCTAAACAACCCAGACCTACTCAGTGGAGCTACCGTTAATGGAAAGGCGAGTATTACGATTGGAGAACGAAGTGAATTCTCTCCAAGCTGAAACAGTGGAACACAAGACATTAGTTACTTCCCTTGACGAGAGCATGAAGCAAATTGCCACCACCATGTCAGACATAGGTAAAGTCATGTCTGCTAATGAGGTCAGGGAAGAAGCGCACCAATCTTTCAAATCCGAAGTTATTACTAAGCTGGATAAAGCTAGTGCGAGCCGAGAGGAGGAAAGAGAAATCAATAGAGAGTTTCATGCCTCAATTGATAAACGTGTTTCTGTAATTGAACTAATTAATATGTCCCGAGATGCAGAAGTAGCAGACTTAAGGAAGAGTAAAACTCAGGGACTGAATGCATGGAAATCCGGAGCACTTGCTATTATAGTAAGTACATTAATGGTAGTAATTTCTACTTATCTCAAAACACCAGTAACATAGGAAATATCATGACAGCTAAAGATTTAATTATACAATGGTTTACAGACCTACAAATATCAAGAACAATTCAGGCAGCAAGACTCAAGCAAATTTCTGGAATGATTGGGATTTTCTTAGTGGTTTTTGTTCCTACACTTGAGCTTGATACAAGCAATGCGTGGATAGGATTAGCCTTATTAGTCCTTGGTGCCTATGATGAATATATCAGAAAGTTAACCACAGAATCTATGGAAGAGAAGCGGGCTAAATTATGAAGTTACCGTGGACAGCAGTACTCGAAGTAGGTGGTAATTTAATTGATGAATTGTTTACCTCTGATGAAGAGAAGGCAGAAGCCAAGTTAAAACTAGCTACTCTACATCAAGCTGGAAAGCTTAAGGAGACTGAAAGTTCCATGAATGTAGTAGTTGCGGAAGCCAAGTCTGAGCACTTCATTGTTGCTGCTTGGCGACCAATCACCATGTTAGTTTTTGTGTTCATCATTGCAAATAATTACATAATTTACCCGTATTTAAATCTATTCTTTGATACCGGCATTGAACTAGAATTACCCCCATACTTATGGGAGTTGCTTAAGATTGGTTTAGGTGGATACATTGTAGGACGTAGTGTTGAGAAATCCGTAAAAGTTTATAAGGAGAAGAGCAATGAGTAAATCAAAATCCCCATGGAAAACGCCAGTAACAATAGCAATCATGTTACTTATATTAGCTTGGTTGGTTATGGGCACTAAAGCAGAAGCTAAAACAATTTTTGGTGTGTCTGCGGGAGCTACCTTTGTCGGTGGTGAACAGTACGAATCAGAAACTGTAATGATTACAGAAAACATCAATGACAAATACGAGTTAGGTATTGCTTTGATGTTGAGGCTAGTTTGCGTAGAAGGTGACGAATGTAAACGTGGTGAGTATGATTCCTCTAACCAGCTTATATTTGCTCAAAGGGTTGTCAGGTACAAGGATTTCCAAATAGGAATCGGAGTAGGCTATAGCCATAATAAGTTACCCGCATATAATACACATACTCCCTTTATTTTATCTATGAGGTATAATTTTACTTCAAGGTTCAGTGGTGGGTATTTCCATGAATCATGCGGTGGAAGTTGTACAACTAATCCAGGCAAAGATATGATTTACGTTGGATACAGTTTCTAAATAAAAGCTTACTGTATTTTTTAACATAATTAACTTACAATACACCTATTAACATAATGAAACTACCGGAGAAATGAAAATGAGAATATCGAACTTAGGAGTGGTAGCATCATTAAATGCTTTAACTGCTTTATTGGATGCTGGAATTTCTGGCGCAGTAATCAGTATTTATACTGGTTCACAGCCTGCTAGTGTCGAGACAGTTGCTACAGGAACTTTACTTGGTACAGTCACTTGTGCTGCTACTGCATTTGCTGGTGCTGTTGATGCCACTGGCTCTGCCACAGCAACTGCTGCTGCGATTGTATCTGGACTAGCTGTTGCAGATGGTACCGCAGGTTGGTTCCGTGTTACAGATAGCAATGGACTGGATATTATTGATGGGAATGTTGGGCAAGGTTCTGGTGAACTTAATCTTGATGACAACACCTTGGTTATCAACGATAATATTAATGTAACATCTTGGGTTATTACTTTACCCGAGTAAATGAGTTAGTGTTGCATCCTATCGGGGACCTAGTGTCCCCATTTTTTGGTTCTCTACATAAACAAAGGTATTTACATGACTCTTGCTATAGTCAATACATCAGCAACCATTGCAGCAGATAATGTAAATAATGTATTCAGTTCGCAAGATTCTGCTAATTCTCCTACTTGGAGAGTGGCTAACCTAGTTGCAGGCACCCTAGTCAATTTAGGCACTGGAACAAATACCTCAGATGTAAATTACAATCCTTTCACAAAAAGATTTGGCTTCATTCGAAATAACTTTGCTGCCTATACTGAAATCTCTGAATCAGATATTGTCAATTCTGTGGCTTCTCCCACACTAATTAGAGTGGTAACCCTTAATGGTATGTTTGGTGATGACTCAGAAGGTTTATCAGATGTTGTTCCAAATTTTAGTGAAGGTGGTTATGAATTCTGGTCATGTATAGAAAATGGCGGAAGAGTACAGGCTTACAATTTCCAAATAAGTGAAGGGGACATGTTTAGTACATCCCCTATCACAATAACCGCTAGGCAAGAATTAACAGTGGCTCCTACCCAAACAGACAACAACTCTGGTGCGGAAGGGGTGGATATGCACCTTTGGGAACAAAAATTGATAGTGGTACAGGAGGGGCAACAAGTCAACACTCCTCAAGCCATTTATGAAATGGATAGGCCAGTTGATAGATTTACTGACTATGATGCGGCAGTAGATGCCCAACTAATTGTAGCTGAGCCATGGGATGCAGCAGCACAAACTGGTGATTTATCCAGTTGTGTTTACCATGCAGCATCAGATACTATTTTAATACTTTCCGATACCGGTAATGCTGTTTATCAATATGATAGAACTGGTACCTTACTAAGCACTTTCACAATTGTTGGTATGGGACAACCAGAAGGTATATGCTTTCATGGAGATAATCTTATTATCATGGGTGAAGCAGATGAGTGCATGTACTGCACATATGTGGTGGCATAATGAGTGACTTTATATCAGGTGCATTAATACCTACTGGCAACAATTACACAGTAGGCGCAAATGGTGATTTTTTAATATGGTTACCATTTGGGTACAGTGTTGGTGCCAATACCACATTAACTCAATCGTTTGGTGGAGTAGCGTTAACTGAGCAACAAGATGAATCTACTGATATTGCTGGTAATGGGGACCCTGTTATTGCATTAGGGTATTTATCTTCTCCCGCCTTAACCGCACAAGCTCTAGTTGCAACATGGAGCAGTAACCCAGTTCTCACATCTGGCTATGCTTTTTCATTCCAAAATGTTGACATCGCTGCACCGATAAGACCCGGGGTCAATGGAAGCGACTCAGCTACTTATGGTGCCACAAACACACCAGCATTAACTTACTCAGCAGTGGCAGGCGATACAGTATTTTATTATAAATATCATTGCACAAATGGAAGCAGTACCTTAGCACTACCTACTGGTTTCACGTTAATAGATAACACAGTATTATTAACCACTCCTGCGTATAGACAAGTATCTTATTACTACAAAAAAATTACCGTAGATGAGACATTAGTTTCAATTGGTGCAGATACTTCCGGTAGTTCAGCTGTTGGTGGTGCTCATGGTTTCGTAGTATTGAAACTTGCCGAGGCTCCGACTGGCGTTAATATTGGGACAGTTGATACAGATAATGTAGTTGAGATTGGACAGACATTAATTAATACTCCTGGTTCTGGGTATGAAGCAGTACAAGGAACAGGCACCGTAATAATTAGCCCAACTGATAATATTGCTGATGCAAATGCTGTCACATTGACTGCTACATCTTGGGCAGATGAATTAATAGAATTTACTATACCCACATCACTGTCAATGTTGTATGGGACAGTTTACCTATTCATCACTAATAATACTGGAGAAGTGAATGCAGCAGGTAAATCACTATCACTGGTTCCCCCTGTATTAAATGATTACTTGGTTATTAGAGAACAAAATGATTTAGGAATATTAAAAGATATAGTTGGCTTAGCGTTAGAGGCTGACCAACTAGAATACCAAAAATTGTCTGCCAATGGCGGTACAGTTTATATGGGCGTATCTGGTACATATTATATTTATGATTACCCAGCAAATGCTGTTACCTCGACTGATACAATTTTATTTAGATTAGGTGATGCGTCAGATGGCACATGGTCATCAATTGGTTTAACTAATTTCTCTGTTGGGGCTGCAGCAAACATAAGCGGTACTATTAACCAAACAATGAACGGATTCACTCAAGTAGCAGTGGGCACAGTTGTTGTTGGTGGGGTTACTGGAACCATTAGCCAGAATATGAATAGCTATTCTCAAAATGCTACTGGCACTGTTGCACAAAATAGTATCACTGGTGTTATTGCTCAAATAATGAGTGGGTTTACTCAGGCAGCAGTAGGCGGTCTTACTGGTCACGATGTTACTGCTACCATCACCCAAACTATGACAGGATTTAGTCAAGTTGCTATTGGTACCCTTGGAATAGCTCCTGCTATTACTCAACCACCGCATGCAACTATTGCAAAAAATAGTACATTTAATTACACACCAAGTTTAGCAAGTGGTGCTGATGTTTTATGGTTTAAGGAATATGGTCCAGATGATTTAATAGTTGACCCTGAGACTGGGGCAATAACCTGGGATACTACTAGCTTACCTCGGGGACAAGGCGTAAGAATAACATTAGGTTGTTCAAATTTTGTCGGAGAAGACTTAAAAACTTTTGTAGTTCATGTCGATGAATTAGGTACCTCGAAGTTAATGTTAATGAATGGGGCTGTTGATGTTGCTGGCGGTACACCGACAACCGTGGCCACAACTATTCGAGCAGCCGCTACAGAAATAAATAGCGGAGATACTTTAATTATTCCTGATGGTTCATTCTTCGCATCTATAGTTTCTCAGAATAGCGGAGAGAATACTTGGGATGAGCAAAACCTAAATGATTTACCAACTGGTTTATCTAATCAACACACTTCAGTAATGTCTGAAGGATATACAATAATTGATGCAGCTCCTCATGATTCAATTGCCCGTGATGACAAAGGCTTACAATCTGGCCCAACTAATACCGGTGAGTTCTATAAATTCAGTGGAATTGAGTGGACTGGCTCAAACAGAGGTCCAGTAGTATTTCGTTCCAATGGAGCAGTGTTAGATTTTTGTGGTGGTACTGATGGTAGTTATGCAGTAACTCCAACGACCCAAGTAGAAGCTGATGCAGCATTTGCAAACATAGCCGGTACTTATATCGGTGGAAATTGCTTAGCAGAAAATTGCTTTGGGTTCGGTGATGCTAGATATATTTTTCAAGCAGGTAATCGAGTAACATCTTCTTCGTTCAATAGATGTATAGCTCGCCCAGATGAATATAATGGTACTAACCCTCGTGGTGGTATTATCCATTATGCTGTTGACCAATCTGGTACTTTCTCTAGTTTTGTTATCGATGGTGACCAAGAGCATTTGTCTCCATTTTATAATAACTATGCTGGTGCATTTGGTATGCCCGCCACCGGAAATGAAACATGGGCACAGTTCCAGTTAATGCGTGGTTGCGCTTCCATCAATGTTGACATGAACTCAATATTAAATGACTCCAACTCAGCAACAAATCTACTAACTATAGAAGATTTCCTATTATTGGATACCACTAATACAGTAACTCCTTGGACTCATGCTACTTCTTTAATGGGAATACAGAGTGACTCTCAGATGACTGTATCTCGTTTATCTATGTCTGAAACACATAGATGGGATTTTGATGCTACCACTGGAGCAAATTTCTTTGGTGCATCTACAGGTAGTGTAATTAATGGCGCAATATTTGATAGATTGGGCTGGGATGGTGTATCAGCAACAATTGACATAGCAGATTTAGTTGGTAGTGATACCACAGTAGATAATGCAAATATTTACGACTTTAAAGGAAGTATAGATGCTCTAGGTAGCTCAACCCCAACTACCACTGTCACATTAACTAACCCAAAAGATAATGGCTGGGATTACCCAGTTAGAGCTGAGTCAGGTTCTCCAATTGCTATAGCAGGACAGGCGGCTGACTTAACTAGATTTGCTGCACCATCTTCATTATTACCAACTGACACTGGTTGGGATACAGCAACTAATGAGTGGGCTTGGCCACACCCAGAAGAACAGCATATTGCTGCTAGAATGAGAACTTATAGTAAAACTGGAATGGCAGTAAGAAATCCAACTGCTAGTACTAACCCAGTTGATTTAACAGGTACCATAACTGGTAATCGTGGTTTTGCTGCAACTGGTGAATCATTTTCTGAATATATTTGGGGACAGTTTGGAAGAACAGTTCCACCCCTTCGAGTAGCAGCGACTACAACTGGGACTGGTGAAGTAACTTTGCGTGTAGGTCGATACCGGTCAACTCGTGGCGACACAATTACCAAGTTCAATGTGTATGAAACATCAGATTTAATTAATCCAGTTGGTTCAGTAACAGGTGGACTAAAAGTAGTATTATCTGGCGTAGCAGGTGGTGCACATACCTACATAATTAAAGCAGTTGATGCATCTCAGCTTAGTGCTTGGGGTGCTAACGAAACAGGTGAATCTGGTCCATCCAGAGAAATGACAGTAACGGTGTCTGCATTGGCTGGCCCTGCTGGTGGAATAAGTCAGACTATGAGTGGATTCACTCAAGTTGCAACTGGCACAGTGGCACCACAGGCACCGATTGACGGTACAATAACTCAAACTATGAACCAGTTTAGTCAGTCTGCAACTGGCGTATTAGCTGCTTCTTTGGTTGTTGGTACTATCAATCAAACTATGAGTTCTTTTGTCCAAGTAGCCGTAGGTGGGCTTACCCAGTCAGGTATGAATGGAACCATAGCATTGACCATGAATGGCTTTACTCAAGATGCTAATGGAACCATTACCAAAAATAACATAAATGGTACTATTTCCCAGACAATGAAGCCGTTCTCTCAGCAATTAATTGAGAGAGTTCCTGATACCATTAGACAAACAATGAATAATTTCAGTCAGTCAATGTCTGGAGTAATTACCACAGTAAATATAGGTACGATAACCCAGACTATGAATTCGTTTGAGACATCGATGATAGGTAGTATTTACACTCCGCCTGAAATACCAGTACTGACTACTATAAATAAAAACAGTATACTTACTGCTATTAACAAATAAGGAACACCCGATGAGTAATGATGTTGAAATAGTGACTGGAGATGATATTGTATTAGTACATCCAATATCTACTGATTTTATTGCACCAAATATCCCTGCGAGTGCTATTGTTACTTGTAGTATTGTTTCCTCAGATAAGTCTATTAACTACACTGGTGAGATTACCCAAATAGCTACACAAGAGAAAGCAGACTGGGCCAAGGGAAATGTAAGTGTAATCATGACATCAACACAAACAGCTGCTATCACTGCATTGGTTACTAAATGGAACAGAGGTAGAGTCCTTGCTTATATGGAAACACAGATAAATGATGCAGGTAAGAGAGACACTCACTTCGCTAAACTAATTATTGTTAGGGGTAATGTGGCATAACTACTAGTAGTAGTGTTATCATCACTCCGTTAACTTATAAGGCTTAATACTTTATGCTCCCAGAAGATGAAATTGAACAAGACGACCTAGACAACGAAGATGTTGAGGATAGTGGTACGTCTGGTGAAAGTGACATATTCCAGACTGAGTGGAAGAAGCCTCCTACTGTTGCTGAACTAAAGAAAGATTATACTGATGCACAGGCAACCCATGATGCTCACGTAGCTAAAGTTACTGTATGGCTAGATAACCTAAATATTACTGGTAAGGCCAAGCGCCCAAAAAAGAAAGGACGTTCCTCATTAACTCCTAAGGTAATTCGTAAGCAAGCTGAGTGGAGATATGCTGCACTTAGTGAACCATTCTTAAGTACTGATGATATATTCAATACTGCTCCTGAAACAGCAGAAGACAAGAAAGCTGCTGTACAAAATGGATTAATACTAAATAACCAATTTAATACTAAGATAGATAAAGTCGGTTTTATCGATGAGTTTATACGTACTGTTGTTGATGAAGGTACCGTAGTAGTTCGAGTAGGTTGGCAGTTTGAGGAAGAGAAATTTGAAGTAGAACTTCCTGCATATGAGTACCACATATCAGCTGACCCTAATGCTGGACAGATGCTACAACAAGCTGAACAAAATCCATCACTTGCTTCAGAAGAAATGATTCAAGCACTGGCATTAAGTCAGCAGCACGGTAAACCTATTTTACCTGTTCAAGTGGGGACTAAAGTAGGTACCGACACCAAGACAATATCTAACCATCCTACTATTGAAGTTTGTGACTATCGTAACGTAATCATTGACCCAATGGCTAAAGGTGAAGTAGAGAAAGCAAATTTCATTATCTACCAATTTGAAACTTCATTGGCAGAACTTAGTAAAGACCCTCGGTATAAAAATTTAGATAAAATAAACAAAGAAACTAATTCCATATTAAACGAGTCAGATAGTGACGTAGAGTCAGGCTCATTCAACTATACTGATAACGCAAGAAAGAAGTTTATAGCATATGAGTATTGGGGAAATATTGCAGTAGATGGAGAAGATGAAACTACTCTAACTCCTATTGTTGCTACTTGGGTCGGTGATGTAATGATTCGCTTAGAGCAGAATCCATTCCCAGACCAACAACACCCGTTTGTATCCGTACAGTACTTGCCGGTTAGAAAATCTAATTATGGTGAACCTGACGGAGAGTTGATTTTAGAGAATCAACAAATTATTGGAGCAACTACCCGAGGTATTATTGACACTATGGGTAGAAGTGCTAATGCTCAACAGGGTATTAGAAAGGATGCCTTAGATGTTACCAATAGAAGATTATTTGATAAAGGTATGGATTATGAATACAACGGGCAAAGTGACCCGAGATTGCTTTTCCATACTCACCAGTACCCAGAAATACCTCAATCAGCTCAATGGATGATTGCTACACAGAATGCTGACGCTGAGAGCTTAACAGGTGTTAAGGCTTTCTCTGGTGGCTCTGGGATTTCTGGTACTGCATTAGGGGATAGTGTTGGTGGAATTAAATCAGCACTTGATGCGACTGCTAAGAGAGAGTTAGGAATACTCAGACGTATCTCCGCTGGGATGAAAAAAATAGCACGTAAGTTTATTAGCATGAACTCTGAATTTTTATCAGACATAGAAGTCATCCGAGTTACTAACGAATTATTCGTAGAAGTGCGTAAAGATGATTTAGCTGGTAAGATGGATATTAAGTTAACCATTAGTACTCCGGAAGCTGACAATGCAAAGGCAGAAGAACTTGCCTTTTTACTTCAGACAACTGGACAAACTATGGGACCTGATTTCACTAGAATAATTTTAGCTGATATCGCTAGATTAAGAAAAATGCCTGATATGGCTCAACGTATCGAAGACTTTGTACCACAGCCCGACCCACTGGAAGTCAAAAAGCAACAACTAGAAGTTGCTTTACTTGAAGCTCAGATTCGGACTGAACAGAGTAAGGCCGTTGAAAACCAGGCAAACGCTATACTAGACCAAGCCAAAGCCGCTGACTTAGGTAGCACTAAAGACCTCAAGGACCTACAATTTGTAGAAACTGAGTCTGGTGTTACTCAAGAGCGAGAACTGGAAAAGGGATTAGTACAAGCCAAAGGTAATATTGCCCTCGAAAGAGTAAAGCAACAGAGCCAGAAGAATAATCCATCTACTACCAAGTAGGTGACAACCGGAGGAAACTCCAACAATTCTACAGGTAATGCTGGGAGACACGAGGAAGCACAAAAATGAGTGAATCATTTGAACAAGAACAACAAGTACAGTTAACAATTGAACAAGCAGAAAGTTTTGTTAAGCGTAGAGATGCGCTAACAGCATTGACATCTTCTCCACATTGGAAGACGTTAATAAATGAAGTGTATTTTGAAAAAGAACCAATCAGATTGGTGTTATTAAAGTCTGACCCTGGTATGCAGACACCCGAGAAACAAGCGGCAATTGATAAAGATATTTTAGCAATTGGAGCATTTAGACAATTTTTATCTGCAAGTACTTTTTTAGGTAATAATGCAGAGGCGTCATTAGCCGGACATCATGCAGCACTTGAAGAAATTCGAGCAGAAGAAGCTGGATTAGAAGCCGATGATGTAGAAGTGGATGAGCTTGGTTAATCATGTCAGAAATTACTGATAATGAGCAGGAGATAAACTACTTGGAGATGTCCGATGAGGACATCGCTAATATGGAGTTACCTACCGAGCTAGAAGAACTTAACGATGATAACCTTGGAGAAGAAGATGGACAACAAACAGACGAATCCGGAAACGGAAGCGAAGGAGAATCAGGAGCCGAATCCAGTAGTGGAGAAGGAAGTTCAGATTCAGGAAGCGGAGCCAGTGACGAAGGAGAAGAAGAAGAAAACTCTGACGAAATCACAGAAGGAGAAACTGGAGAAGTCGAACCAGAAACTTCGGAAGAAGGTGACGAAGTATCCACAACTAACGACTCAGGAAGCGAAGGCGACTCGGGACAAGATTCGCCAGAAGATGACGGGGAATCGGGACAGTCTACTGAGAAAACAGAGTCAAGCCCTACGCAAGTAACTGAGATAAGCGCGGAAGATGCTTATAAACAAGTTATGGCTCCATTCAAAGCGAATGGTAAACAGATGCAAGTTAAGTCTGTTGATGAAGTTAGACGGTTGATGTCCATGGGTGCTAATTACAATAGTAAAATGGCAGCCCTGAAACCGAATATGAAAATACTTAAAATGTTAGAAAACAATAACATTTTAGATGAAGAAAAATTAAGCTTTTTAATTGACCTCAGTAAGAAAGACCCTGCGGCAATTACTAAGTTAGTAAAAGATTCTGGTGTTAATCCACTAGATATTGATGTAGAAAAAGATTCTGGATACGAGTCCAAAACTTACACTGTTTCTGATAGCGAAGTAGACCTTGACCAAGTTCTTGCCGATATACGCGGTACTGACTCGGGCAAACGCACTATCGATGTTATAAGCAATAGGTGGGATGAAGCCAGTAAGCAGAAATTGGTCAGTGACCCTTCAATAATCAGGAACATTAATGAACAAATGGAAAATGGAATCTATGATGAAATTGTAGATAAAGTAGACCATGCGAGAATGATGGGAGAGTTTAAAGGTGTTACGGACATAGAAGCTTATAGGCAAATGGGAAGCCACATGCAAGCTAATCGGTTATTTAAAGGTATGGATGCAAAACCTGCACCCGCTACTATGACTAAACCGGAAGCCACTGAAATAGTTGCCCCAGTTAGCAAGGCCGATGACCTCCAGCTTAAAAATCGAAAGAAAGCAGCAGGTGCTACAAAGAATAGTGGTGGCAGTAAGAAGAAAAAATTATCAGGCATTGATGTATTAGGAATGTCGGATGAAGATTTTGCCAAACTATCCGCCCCTATTTAACTTTTAAATTAGTTAATATAAGGAAACTAAGATGACTAGACAATATAATGCAGGTGGGAATAGCTCCGATATCGGTGCATCTCAACTGAGCAATGATTTCTTCTACCAGAAGAAAGCGTTAATTGAGATGGCAAAAGAGCAGTATTTCGGCCAACAAGCTGATGTACAATCTATGCCAAAACATATGGGTAAAACCATTAAAAGATATTTGTATCTTCCAATGTTGGATGACGCAAACGTCAATGACCAAGGTATCGATGCTTCTGGTGTTAGTACTACTATGTCAGCAACTATTAAGATTACTTTGCCTGAAGTATTAGCTTCTGCTAATGGCCGTGCAAGTCATTTTATCGTTGGTGAAGGTGCAAATGCTGCTGCTGCTATTACAGCCGTTGAAGCTGCTGCTCAATTGTTCTTCCGTGACATAGGTGGATTTGATATCACTGCTGCGGCAACTGATACCTATGACGAAACTAAAGCTGTTGTTGAAGCTCTTAACCCTGCGTGGGTAGTCGATGATTCATTAGCACAAACTGGTACTGTTGTATCGGCACATGGTAACTTGTATGGCTCATCTAAAGATGTCGGTACAATTGCTGCTAAACTTCCTGCATTGTCAGAGTCTGGTGGTAGAGTTAACCGTGTTGGTTTCAAGCGAGTTGAGTTACAAGGTTCATTAGAGAAATTTGGTTTCTTCGATGAATACACTCAAGAGTCTATCGATTTCGATACAGACGCTGAGCTAATGATGCATGTTAATCGTGAGATGACTCGTGCAGCTAACGAAATAACAGAAGATGCTTTGCAGATTGATTTATTGAACTCTGCTGGTGTTATCCGTTATGCAGGCGATGCGATTTCTACAGCTTCTCTTTCTGGAGATACTGGTGGAATTACATTAGTGACTTATGATGACTTAATGCGTTTATCTATTGATTTAGATAATAACCGCTGCCCTAAGAACACTACTTTGATTACTGGTAGCCGTAGAGTTGATACTAAGACTGTTCAAGGTGCTCGTTACATCTATATGGGAACTGAGTTAGTTACTCAGATTAAACGAATGACTGATACTTTTGGCAA
>JQIA01000054.1_pt1 | contig 47060 bp, 40 predicted proteins | sample 811431 | NCBI WGS metagenome assembly JQIA01 (sample SAMN02998118, study PRJNA258478) | marine sediment metagenome | biome: marine; feature: seafloor; material: sediment; isolation source: oil-polluted sediment collected from 3 locations (0.5 km, 0.7 km and 0.9 km)... | place: USA: Gulf of Mexico ...
ATAAGGCATTGCAAGTCACGAGGAGCAAGGCGTACTTTTTCGTACGTCGAGCGATGAGTGGCGCAGCATAACGCAGTAGCTGAGTTCTTTTCGAAGCCAGCCCAGCAATTATGGGGTATAACTAATACTCTTAGCCCGTGCCTGAACCCCTCTGATATAGCCACCTTCGCCATAGGCGGGATCAAGAGTGCCTGTCCTTGTACGCTTCATGGTTATATCAATATCACAGCCACGATCGAAAACTGAAGGGTCATCTTCATGGGTAAGCGTTCTCATTGAGAATGATTCAGTCCCGTCATCAATCACGTTAAGGGTGTGGGTATAATAATAATCGGATGTCTGACCATTTACTGTTTTACTGCAATCGCAAATAACGTCAAGCGTCATGGTATCGTTCTGGTCGTAGTTGGTCCAGGTCAGGGCCGTTGTTGCACTCCCGCTTCCGGAAACAGCCGCCGGAACAGTTGTCAGAGTATATGGTGCCGGCATTGTTACAACAGAATTCTCCGCATTATCATTATTGCTTCGGAGCATTGATACTGTAAACTGTGTATTTTCAGCATCGGTCGAAAAAGAGGTCTCATACTCAATATCACCGAGTAAATTATTGTCTTTTACAAGCGTTTTTGTTGACGAGCCATCTGTTGCAGTGAGGGTATCCCCGCTGGTCAGCTCCACCCCTGTTCTGAAAATACCACCACTGCCGACACTGAGATCGACATTAATACCTGTCGAGCCATTCCCGGTTGCAGTTGCTGTGATTTCTGCCTTCAATCCTTCCGTTGTAACATTTGATGATTCTGTATTTGAACATCCGGTTGTGCTGACGATTAACATCGAAACAAAAACAATAAATAATCTGACATAATTTCGGGTAAGCATATTTGAACCTCACTTGTTTGAATATACGTTTAATAATATCGTAAAAAAGATCATTTTTAAATGAGTATTTTTTCTGTGATTAAATAGAATGAACTTTTTAAAAAAGGATCCTTATTTATAAATTATAAAAAAAAATGACTGAGATCTGCAGTTTAGCAGAGACCTTTACCTTTGTATGTGAAATTGATCACAGAATAGTTTGTTTTTGCGGATATTCTAAGCCTGTAAAGATAAAGGAGAGATGCATAAAGTAATGGGTGGTCCCTATTCCTTTAAAGAAAAAAAAGATGATATTTGGGTTAAATTATTATTATCGTTAGGAGTTGAACAAAGAATAAAATAATCAGTTAACGCCCTGATATTTTGTCAGGGCGTTATTGTTTCAATTGATCAATCAGTATGAGCCTCAACCCGTTCCCACATCTGAAGATAGGCTTCTGCTGAATTCAGAATCGAGTCATAAACTTCTTCATCAGCAACATTACGAATATCTTCTAAGTGATCGGCTATCAGGCCATAGTGAGCGACGCCTTCTTTGTTATAGTCAAAAATTCTGTTTCCGGTTTTTTGTTTGTCGAATGTATATCTGCCGTCAAATGAGGTGAAGGGGTATTGAACCGGGTTGGGTGCTGATTCGCCTCTGGATCTTGCCTGAGTGGCGATACCGCCGACGTCTGTTGAGAAGGCTGCACCGATAACATGGTCATATTTTTCCTGCAGGGCTATAAACTTTTTTATCTGAGTATTCAGGCTGTTTGCAGAGGTGTTATAAATTGCCATCATGCCGCCTAATCTTGCGATTCGGTCCTGAATATGATTGACAGTGCCACCCGGTCCTTTTGGGGTGAATCCATGGGTTGTGACAACGCCTGAATATTGTCGTGCTTCGGCAATGTCTAACAGGGTTATTGTCGCATCTGCCGACATATGATCCGAGTCGATTATCATCCCCTTATCGATCATACTGTTGATTAGATGTTCACCCAGCTCACTCAGCCCATACTGGTTGCAATGTCTGCGGGTTTCATCGTATTCAGGATTGAGCCCGATGCCATCGAGAATTTCTTTAAACACCGGAAGGTCCCCAATCAGAGGGAATCCGCTTTCCATGTTTTTTCCAGCAACATCCGGATCACATTCCTTTGTTTCGAAAAAATAACCTGTTGAGAGGAACTGGCCCAGATTTAGAAACCCGCCTTCGAGCTGGCCGCCTCCAAACTTGTTATCAAAGCGGTGTATCGGATAGAGAACTCTGATGCCGGCATCATAATAATACTGGAGACTCATATCGATCGTCTCTGGAGTGCAGGCGCTTTCAGGGTCATTTATGCCACACTTAAAGAGTTCTGATACTTCAATCCCCATGAGAACAGCCATTTTTCCGTCATGGATGACCTGACGTGCTTCATCCGTAGATGTGACGACACGGAAAAATCCTTCACCCGGTCCGCCATCCTGTGCATCAATATAATCCTGCATTTCATAAATTCTTTGGATCTGTAACTCGACACTTGCCATGGGGTCGCAGCTGTTGGGGTTAATCCAGCTTGCGGGATTGATTGTTTTCTGAGCATTGCACAGAACTTCATTTTCAACCATATAGTTTACGAGCAATTTTAAGCCTGCCTTATGGGCACGCTCTATCCATTTATAATAGGACTGTTGGTGGGATATCTGGCGCTGGTTGGGCCAGAATGGGAAATCCGGAAACCCTCGCGTATCATACGTGTGACTTATGTCATCGTAACCCATGAGGTTACCGATAAGATCAAGCGCGCCGTCAGGGCCGTGAATGATTTTGCTGTCGCCCAGCGCTGATTCAATCCCGTATTTATGGAAAGGTGCACCATGGAGCATTTTGCCCCCCATAAATTCGTAGGCTGTGATATGGCTATGCGAATCGGCAAATCCTCTTACCGGATCCGATACGGACTGGTTCTGTTCCAGGTCATGGTTTTCAACAGCATTTATTTCCGCTTCGGGAAAAGGCCGGCATTCATCCAGCGGGACAAGTTCGAATTTTGATTCACTATTGAAATTAAAAGGATTAAGAAGGTCAAGGAGGTATAACCGGCTTGTCCGTTTGTTGTGGCGTAAGGTACGATTGAGCTTTGTCGCTTCCAGCTTATAGACGAATTCGCCCTCTCCTGCACTTTGGGCAGAGAATTTCCATTCAGCAAAAGCGCCTGCGTATCTGCCGCTTGATATTTCAGCAGGCAGATGGCTTGCCAGATAACGACTGTCATTATCTGTTAGAAGGTAGTGTTTAAACGATGTCGGTTTAAAGAAGAAATGTGCAGCACTCTGTACGGGAACATTGTCAAAGGTATAGCCAAGCCCGTCATCAATAAGACCGCCTTTGTTGAATCGTTTAAGGAATTTTCCGGTGGCGGGAGATCTGACCGCATAACACCCCTGTGCAAGAGAATACACAGCCTTGTCCAGTGTCGCCTGATCGACCGGCGGTGGCTCAGGGGCAGGCGGTGGTGAACCCATACCGAAAGCTAAAGAGGTAATAAGGGGAATTGCGATTAAGACTGAGATAATCAACATTCTTTTTTTCATTTTGCACCTGTCCTTTCAAAGTAAAATTACCTTTGTCTGTTAAGTAATTCGGGTTCTTTTAATGAAGCTGGTGTATCGTTGAAAAAAAACATTGCCTGAAAAAGGGCGGTAACGGTTTGCAAACGGCCTGTCCTATATACTGATAAGTATAAACGGTATCAGGGGGCAGATTTTAGCTGTGAAATTGCTGTGCACTGTCTTTTTGGAGTGACCAGACAGAACATGGCAAGCTTATTTACTGATGCCTTCACCCGGGAAACGGCTTATGGTAAACATATCCATAAATGTATACATCTCGGGGAATTAAAGTACTTATTAGTAAACATTAAATTGCTTTTTTATTAGTGTGGTGAGTAAATAGTGAATTCGTTCTGTTATAGCTCGGAGCCGGATCAGACCATAGTTGGAATTTGAAAAGATAAATTATTCTATCATCTGTATAAAAAAAAATCAATCGGATTTTTATCAGGTAATTTTACTTGTTAAGGGTAATTATGAGCATATTTTCAGAAATTTACGCAGGGTTCCCAGAAAAAAAAACTTTTGCCCTGATTCCGGATTTAGTCATGATTTAGAATCATTGAAATACTAATGGGATGATTCTGTATTTATATTCTGCGTGCTTTGATACCTGAGCTTAAATTGATTGCTTAAGCGCACTAAATAAAAAAAAATTATTTTTTTCATGTTTTCCTGAAACATTTTTTTGTAAAGGATCATAAATTGTGTTAGGAAACTATTTCAGGGTTTGAACTGAGTTCTTCTGCGTGAATTCCCGTTTTTTATTATGTTTAAATAAATCATCTGATTTAGTGGGGCTGTTAAGCTCACTGATCCTGTAAATTTTTATTTTTGTTTATTAGGGGGAGAGATATGTCCGGAAAAGAAATATTTGATAATGAGAAATACTTAAAAGAACAGGCGGCGGAAATCAGGAACCGTATAAAAAAAGCCGGTGATAAGCTGTACCTTGAGTTTGGGGGAAAGCTGCTTTTCGACTATCATGCTGCAAGAGTTCTTCCGGGTTATGATCCGAATATAAAGATTCGTCTTCTTCAGGAGCTAAAAGAGCAGGCAGAGGTATTGATTTGTATTTATGCCGGCGATATTGAGAGAAAAAAAATCAGGGCTGATTTTGGCATTACCTATGAAACAGATATTTTAAAGATTATTGACGACCTTAAAGGCTGGGAAGTTAAGGTAAAAGGCGTCATTATTACAAGATTTGAGGGGCAGCCTGCAGCAGTAATTTTCAAAAATAAGCTGAAGATGCGCGGCATAAACGTCTACACACATTATTTTACAAAAGGGTATCCGACTGATGTGGATCTTATTGTCAGCGACGAAGGGTATGGTGTGAATGACTATATTGAAACGGATAATCCGCTGGTAATTGTTACCGGGCCTGGCCCGGGCAGTGGTAAAATGGCAACCTGCCTGTCACAGCTGTATCACGATAATAAGAACGGTATCACTGCCGGCTATGCCAAATTTGAAACATTTCCTGTCTGGAACCTTCCCCTTAAGCATCCTGTTAATGCGGCATATGAAGCAGCAACAGCAGACCTTGCTGATGTAAATATGATTGACCCTTTCCACCTTGAGGCTTATGACAAAAAATCGGTAAACTATAACCGTGATGTGGATGTTTTTCCGGTGTTGCGCCGGATTCTTGAAAAAATAACCGGAAAAGGCTCAATGTATCGTTCGCCCACAGACATGGGCGTAAACCAGGTTGGGTTTGCTATTAAAGATGATGAGGGCGCAAAGGACGCTGCAAAGCAGGAGTTGATAAGGCGCTTTTTGAGGTATAGATGCGAGTATGTTCTGGGGTTGACGGATAAGGATACTGTGCAACGGGCAGAACTCATAATGAAAGAGTATGAGCTGACGTCTGCTGACAGGCCTGTTGTCGTGCCTGCAAGGAAAAGTGTTGTCGATGCTGAAGGTGATCCGCGCCGGGGTTATGACGGGATGATCTGCGGTGCAGCCATTCAGCTTCGCGATGGTACTATTATAACAGGGACCAACTCGCCCAGAATGCATGAGACCTCAAGTGTTATCATTCGGGCTTTAAAGCATATGGCAGAAATTCCGAATAAGATTCAACTGATGCCGATGGTGATTTGTGATTCGGTAACAAGTCTGAAAACCAATATTCTGGAAGAGAAGAGTATGAACATGAGCCTTCAGGAGACGCTTATCGCCCTTGCTATCAGCGCTACAAGCAATCACGCGGTTCATCTGGCCATGGAGGGACTTAAAGAACTTAAAGGATGTGAAATGCATATGACGCACATGCCTTCTCCCGGCGATGAAGAGGGGCTAAGACAGCTTGGCGTGAATCTTACAACAGATCCGGTATTTGCAACCAGCGATCTTTATACAATGTAATTTTTTAAAAATATGGGCTTTGTTCTGTTTGCGGACAAAGCTCATTCTATAAATGGTTTAATTCCATACAGAAGAAGATTGAATAAAACACCCGCCGCTGCTGCTACTTTCACCATCCGTATCTGTATCCGGGGCCGGATCTGTCGTATCACCCGGCGGGTTATCTGAGGTGATCTCAGATAACAGAAAATCAATTTTTACATTTTTACCTGCAATTGTTAACGACTTTTCTACTGTGGTGCCGTTGGGCAATGTCGCAGCAATGGCATAGGTCCCATTGGGCAACGGGATGCCATAGCCCCCAGCCGTTGCTGTTGTCGAAAATGACCCGGATAGATCATCAATCGAGATTGTTACATTTGAGATTCCTTCCCCGGCATCATAGGAACTGTTGCTGTTGGTATCATTATAGACAACACCCAGAACAAATGAATTGGAATAATCTGAAGCAGTGCCAAAATCACAGGAAATCATATAGGTGTTTGTATAGCTCTCGTACTGGCCAAAAGCAGTGCCGAGCCCAACTTCTTTAAATCCAGACCGTAGAATATTGATTCGGTGGCCCCTGCCGGCATAGCCGTCATCAACAAATAAATCTTCATGCATTTGCAGGATTGTTGTTAACGCATCAATATTGCCAGTTGAACCACGCCAGGCAATATTTTCGCCTGCTGATGATATCTGAAACCCTGCATCCGCCATTCGCTCAAAAGGCGTATCTCCGTTACTTTGGGTATCATGATCGAAGTAATCATTCGCGATCATATCCGCTGAGTGAGCACGAGCAGTACTCAGGAGAAACGCATTCATCGTAAGGGGCTCGACCGGATTACTGCTTATAGTTGAAGGCGCTAAACCCTCATTCAGGGCAATCCCAAAATTTGCTGCTTCATCAACCGGGTTCAGTCTTGCCCTGTTTATTGCCTCAAGATGTGCCTGTTCAGCTGCTGTCGGATTTCCGTAGCTGTAGGTCGAAATATCGGCAGTGGTTATTGACGGGTACCATGTGATAGTTATTAAAAGAAGTGCTGCAGCAATTCTGAGCTTCATGCAAAATCCTCCTTAAATTACAAATTTATTGCAGGTGAGTTAACCGTATCAGATTTGTTTTTTATAGGATAGAAAAGAATTGCCCGGGTAAAAAAGGACTCACATGCTTAACAAGATCGATGGTGAGACAACTTGATTTCCCCTGTGGAATATTTTAAAGTTGGTAATAATACATGGTATGCATCACTAACGAATACCGGGCTGTTTGAAAGGGGCCGGGATCCATGACTACCATGTCAGGCTGGTCATGAGGTTATGCCTGACTGATGTCCTTAACAACTCTGAACCCGGTTCGGTTGTTTTTGACATCTGCAGGGGCTGAGTGCCGGTTGGCACTACGGCATAAGCCTGAATATGTATTCCATGCACCACCGCGCTTAACCCGTTTATCGCCTCCGGAAGACCCTTTTGGATTAATGACGTGCCCGGAGGGATAGAAACCGTAAATATCCTCACACCATTCCCAGACATTGCCGTGCATATCATATAGCCCAAAGGCATTCTGCTTTTTTTGGGCAACAGAGTGAGAATGTCTGTTGCCAAGGTCATATGCATTCACTTCAAACCATGCAAAATCAGTTAATTGTAACGGATCTTCTCCGAAACAAAAGACATTTGAGCAACCCGCTCTGCAGGCATATTCCCACTCAGCTTCTGTTGGTAACCTGTATGTGTTTGTGTATTCCCGGGTGTTTAGTCGATAAATAAATTCCCTGCAATCGTTCCAGGAGATCATGTTGACAGGGCAATCCGGATCATTCGGGATGGCGGGGTCACCACGCCAGGGCTGTGTTCCCATGACATCGGTCCATTGTTTTTGAGTAACCGGTGTTGTCTGTATATAAAAATCTGTTGAGAGCGTAACCTTATGCTGTCGTTCATCGATTCTGCGTGAGGGCTCTCTAAAGGTGCTTCCCATAAGAAAGGAGCCAGCCGGAAGGCCGACAAAGGTCATACCGGCTTCATTGGTAATTTTTTCGTAATCAGTTGTTCTCTGACTCGGTGATATGGTTATTTTGTTGCTGCCGTTAGTCAGAGCTTTGCTGATATTGTCGAATCCACGGGGACGCTCCCTGTAATCCTTTTTAAGACATTTTTGAAGAAATGCATTAAAGCTCTGTGACACGCCTTCAATTTCAGCCGGGCTTTCTGTTAAAATTCTGTTCTCAATTGCCCCTTTATAAAATGGCGGATAACCTGAAACTAATTCATATAGCATTGCACCAAAAGAATAGATGTCTGCTTCCGCCCCCAGATCTTTTCCTTTAATCTGTTCAGGTGACATGTAAACAAGTGTTCCTGCCGATATGGCCGGGCTGATACGACTCTGATTATGGAGAGTTTCTGATATGCCGAAATCCATGATTTTTATATCGCCGGAACCGGTAATTAATATATTCTGAGGTTTAATATCCTTATGTATAACGTTTTGGGAATGTGCATATAAAAGTCCGTCAGATATTTGAAGCGCATAGTCGATAACGCTGGTTTCCGCAAGTCTGCCTTCAGGTGCATCCAGTTTGATATCATAAAGACTACTGCCGTTTACATATTCCATATCCAGGTATTTGATTGTACCATTGTCATTAAAATCAAAAATTCTGACAATTGCCGGGTGGTTTAAACGTACCATAATTTGAGCTTCTCTACGGAGGCTTGCCATAACGGCTCTGTCATTAACGACCTCTTCGGAAAGAATTTTAATGGCTTTGTCGATTTCCATTTTTTTGTCATATACGCGGTAAACGGAACCAAAACCGCCTTGCCCAAGTTTTTCTTTTACTTCATAACGATTGTCAATAATAGTAATATTATCTGTTATTTTAGGTACGTCTAACCCATATTGGGGGGCTGAACGGATGACGGTTTTGTGCAGATTATTATCGGGCAAATGCGCCGGCGACGGTTTATTGTCTGGCTTATTTGTATTGATTGTGGGAGTGCCACAGGCACTGCAGAATTTAGAATTTTTATCAAGTGACGTGCCGCATTCAGTACAAAATATCAAACTCTTTTCCTCATTGAATTAATAACGTTATACCTGTAGATGATTCTTTACTGATTTTGCTGCAAAATAAAGTAATACCTGCATTGTTTGATCATTGACACAAAATTTTTTATACCCTATACCTTATTACTGGAAATGTCGAGAATAACTCACTAAAAACTACTTGATAGTCATAAAGGTGTCTGTTTGTGAAACGCTTATTCGGTACAATAAAAAATAGTTTGTTGAAGCTTTTGGGTAAACAAAATCCTGACTCATTTGAGATGTTTAATGACCATGTCCTGGAGATTGAGAAAAAAATCAATACGCTTGCTCTTATTCTGGGGCGTTCAAAAGCAAGGTCAGAAACAATGAAAAGTAAGCTCCAGATAGCTATAAACAAGTTATATAAACTTGAAGAAAAAATTGATGGTATGGGTGATGAGAACGATTTAGAGAGAGAAAATTTAATACCTCTAAAATCAACTTACGAAGAAGAGGCTATGCTGCTTGACAGCAGGCTTAAAGAATATGAAGAGTCTACACGGCAGTTTGAAAAGGAATTTCTGGCTTTAAAAGAGATTCTTGTGAAGACAAAAGAAGAGGGGGAGTTGTTGAATGCAAGATACCTTTTTGCCGATGCTTCAAATACAATTTACTCAGATAAAAGCGGATTGAACAGCAGCGATGGGAGAAGCAGTCTGGAGCGTTTGATGACGACTGTTAACGAATTTGAAGCCCGGGCTGAGGCAGCATATGAATTTTTGCCGTCTGATATGCGGATGGATGCAAAGTTAGGTAAATAGTTATGGCGATAAAACAGTATAAACTTCAGAAGAAAATAAGTGAATCGCCATCTGTTGATGTGTATCTGGGACTGGATACTAAAACGGACAGGCCGATATCGATGAAAGTTTTAAAGACAATGGACTGTATCGGTGATGTTCCAAAGAAAAGACTGTATCGTGAATTCGATGCAGTGAGATCCATTGAGTCACCTCATGTAACCCCCCATCTTGAAATTATTGAAACCAGCAAATTTTCGGCAATTGTGACACCAGGGGAAAAGGGTGTGTCTCTTTCATCATTTATGGCAATGAATCACCCCCTGAAGCCTGATACCGTTATTTCTGTTGCAAGGCAGATCGCTGCAGGACTGGCGGCATGCCATAATAAAGGCGTTGTTCATCGTAACCTGACCCCCTTATCAATCTTTGTTTCTGAAGAGAACTCAGTCAGCCTTACAGGGTTTGGCATGGCCAGCATTGAAAGTGTTGAAACCCTTACAATGACAGGTGAGATGTTTGGTGAAATTGAATATTCTCCGCCGGAAACCCTTCTTGCTGCATCCCGTGACTTGCGGGTGGATATCTATTCTTTTGGTATTATTCTCTGGGAAATGCTTACTGGAACAAATCCTTTTACCGGTAAACCCATATCAGAAATTATCGGTATGAAATCAACGGGGGAAATCCCTTTATCGTCAACACTAAGAGAGGGGATACCAAGGTGGCTGGATGAACTTGTCAGTTATTGTGTTGAATCATCACCGCGGCAGAGGCCTGTATCATTCAGTGAAATAATTTTCTGGCTTGATGGCAAACAGAGACCTCATGGCTTGTGGCATAAGAATAAACAGGGACGTTGTTTTTCATGTGGTTACAGTCTGACAGATAAACTCTCTTTTTGCCATTTCTGCGGAAAGGCTGTCAACAAAGAATATTCTGATGATGAGGTCTTTGTTCTTGCCATACAAAAAACCAGTGATAAGAATAAAACAGCTGAGTTTTTAAAGGACACGATGACACTACCCCCGCAACGGCCTTTAAATAAAGCGTTGAATAAACTGCCGGTCCCGGTTGTTCAGGGCATATCCAAAAGTGAAAGCAGCTGGTTTATCGAAGAACTTCAAAAAACAGGTGCAACTTCAAAAATAATATCGCTTCCGTCATTATATTTTAAACTCAGCTCTGAAATTCTCTTTCTTTCGATATTTATTATGTATGTTTTTTTTGAAATTGTTGATTTTTTTATTTTACCATTCGACAGGGAATCATTGTTGAAGTTTATTCCGGACACGGACGAACTTATTTTGAAACAGGAGTTAAGACTCCTTTTGATTGTCTTTATGATTTATTTATGCATCCGGTTGCTAATCATAGTCCGAAAACATTATGCACCGGTTTTATTAATTCCCGGTATCTGGCTAAGGGGCGCCCGTGGTGAACATACGGGTACCGGAAAAAATTTAACTTCAGTTATTACGTCTTTTCGTTTAGTCGGGACAGTTATTGCCTGCTTCATCATCGGGAATATTGCCTGTCTGGCCGGAATGCAACTTGTCAAGGTTGTCGCCTATGTTTTCGGTAATTATAATATATACAATAAACTGATGTTAATTACAGGTCCCATATTTAATGAGAGCCTTGACGTAGACCCTTATTACGCTGGTATTCTGGAATACACATTGGAACGCTCTGATTTTTCGCATGATTTTCTTATGCTTCTGATCTTTGTTTCACTCCTTGTGATTGCAAAAATAGTCGTTGGCAGGAATGTAAACAGAGAACCGTTGTATTCTCATTCTAAGTTAAATAATGAGACTTCCGATGCTGTCAGCTTTAAAAGTAATAGTGCCCTTTTTAAGGATTTTAAAAAATCACTTCAGGGGATTCGGCACGAAGAATTTCGATATTTAATAGCCGACGCCATTGAAAGTTTTCTGCATTTTGAAGCGCTTAAAACAAAATTTGCCAAAGCACTCTGGTATCAGGAACTCAAACTGGAAGTAACTGACGTTGTTATCAGGATTTCAAAGTCAGGTCAGGGGATAAAACCCCTTCTGGAATCGATGACCCGGGAGGCTGTTAATCAGGCAGAACAAAAAATGAAAAATATCAGAGTTACGATACAGGAGGCACCTCAACCCATAACGGACTCATTAAAAGACAGATTAAGAAATGCTCAGGATGAATTATTCACGGTTCAGGCAGCAGGAGATGAAGTCGCTGAACAGCTGAATTACTTTAAGTCTGTTTGCGGAAGCCTGAAAACTCTGGTTCTACAGGCTGCAAAAGCAGGAACAACTGAGTCTGACCACGAAACGGAATCGCTTAAAAATGAAATGCTTGTTCTTTCTGAGGAGCTGAAAACGCTGACAGTCTATTTACCGGCCTGATGAATTTCCAAAGAAATATTTTCGTAAATGAGTATGTTGAATAAGGATTAAAAAAAAACTGTGAAAAAGTCTGATACACAAAAAATTAACCCTCAGATTATCAACGATGGTTTTGTATTAAATAACAGACACGAAATCCTGTTTCTTGTAAACCGTGGTGGACAATCGGAAGTATATAAGGCTAAAGATTTAAAAACAGGTGAATTCAGAGCTATCAAGCTTATTCATTGTAAAACAAAGGCTGATCTTAAAAGGGCAAAAGGGCTGAAAAAAGAGTATGCAATACTTCAGTCACTTAAAGGCAGCAGCCATTTTCCGGCAGTTTTTTCAGTGGACGTTGAAACACCTTATGTTTATTTAGTTCTCGAATGGATCGAAGGGCTGAATTTATCGGAATATATAAAGCAAAATGCACCAATCACCTTTGAAACATGGCGATGGATTTCAAAAAAAATCGCTTCAGTTTTGCTGGAGTGTCACCTGGCAAAGCTTATCCACAATGATATTAAACCCGGGAATATTATTCTTACGCCGACTGACGAAATAAGGATGATTGATTTTGGTATTTCCGAAAAAGCGGGGAATTATTCTGCGGACACAGATGCGGACAAAGGTACAAAGCGTTATGCTGCACCAGAAAAAATAATCAGGAAAGAGTTGTCTGCCGGAAGTGATATATACTCGCTTGGGATTACTCTTTATGAATTACTTACAGGGCGCTATCCGTTCAAACATAACGGAAGTGACACTGCCACAACTGAATTTCATGATACTGACTATATCAGTGTCTCTGACAATTCGCCTGATATACCCACGTGGGTGGACTTTTTTTTCCTGAAGCTGCTGCAGCATTATCCGGAAAAACGTCTTCAGGGTGCCAGAGAGGTTCTGTCACTTTTATCTCTTGAATCCTCAAAAGAAAAATCCAGAGGATTTGATCTTTTCCGTTCCTGTGCTTTTTGTGGTGAAGTACTCTGGAACCGTCTATCGTTTTGTAGCTATTGTGGCAACGACTATCAATTATCGACTGAATCAGGCGCTTATGGTGTTATTGTTGAGAAGGTAAATGATACTGATGTTTTTTTAAACCATGTAATGGGCAAAACATCTTTTTCGCCATCGCCCTATAGACAATATCTTTTTCATAAATCATATCCAAGGCTTTTTGTCAGGGGACTTAGCCAACAAGCAGCTGGCTATACGGCGGAAATGCTATCCAATGAAAACAGCCATGCGACCATGGTGAAATTCCCGGTCCTAAAATCATTGAAGCGAATGAAATTAGAGGGACTTCATATTTTTGCCGCCAGCGTTGCCATTTTTTTTATGCTAAGCGGAACCGGAGAAGTGATTGGGCAGATAAGCGAAAACGGGCCAGAGGGCTTTAAATTAAACATCTCATTGGTTGCCGGAATTCTATTTTGCATTCTGATTAGTATCGATATGCTTGCACCACTGCTCCCGGGCTCTTTTTTAACGCCTGTGGATGAAAAAAAACCGTGGGGTGTAATTAACGGAATGAAAGGCCTTATGAGAGGGATCACTGATCAGGAACTGCGGGTACGAGCGTCTTCTTTGCTGCGAAGAGTTGTATTGCTCCATGATGATATTATTAAAATACCATTTACTGAGCAGGGGGCAAACGATATTGAGCATTCCATGAGCAGAATTGCATTAATGGCTCTTAAAAACCTGGCCCGTGCCAATATGCTTCTGGATTCTTTAACAAATTCAGGTGGAACTCATGTTGATATTAAAATAAAAACGCTTCAGGATGACCTTTCTGCTACAACAGATCCGGAACTCATAAATCGTTTGACTGAAACACTTGCAGATTTGATGGAAAGACAACGACATGCAGATGAATTGACAAAAGAAATAGCAACGATAAAATTTGATTTTACAGAAACGCTCTCCGAACTTAATAGTCTGTATCTATTGCTTAATAATGATTCAATTTCTCACTGTACAGAGACGCTTAAGTCACTCTCTTATCGTTTTAAACCAACAGAAAAAAGGGACTCTTATGATTCTAATCAAACGGCTTTTAACTATTCTTAAGGCAAACCGGTTTTTTGGGGCCGACAAAGGAGACGATTCGTCCAGAAAGCTTGAGCTGGTTTCTGAAAAGCTCCGGATGGATATTGTAAAGGCAAAACGACAGGCCGTTGAATCCATTACACGTGAAAAAATACTTGTTAAAGAGCTATCACAGCAAAAAGAAGCTGCACATAAATGGGGACTAAGGGCAGAAGATGCCGTAAAATCAGAGCAGGATGCTCTTGCCAAAGAGGCATTGATGGAAAAAGAAAATGCAATAAAACGTTATGGCGACCTTCATCGACAGTATGAGGCGTTAAGTGCTTCCAATGATAGTCTGAAGAAAGATCTCAAACGGATGGAACTCAAAGAGATTGAGCTTCAGGACAAAGTCAGTGCCCTGCAGACAAAGATTGTAACTACCAAAGCACGGACTGAGGCCAGAAGGGTGAAATCTGAAACCTCAGAAATGCAGCGTGTTCTTGAGAACGTTCAGGATAAAATTGATATTAAGGAAGAATATATAACTGTAAAGGAAGAAATCGATCAGGAATTGAATAATGCTGATAATGTATTCAGGCAATTCGATGAAGAGAATGCTGAGGCTGCTATGGCCGAAAAGCTTGCAAAATTAAAAGAGAACATTAAATAAACAACGGAAAACAGTCCGGCATTACTGTTGCCGGAAAAGAAGGCATCGGTTGCGTTACCTTCAAGCAACAGCAATAACAGATCGAAACATCCCCTGACTCCTCAAAATAGTTTTTTTCTGAAGCGAAAGTACAAATGTTTTATTTATTCCTGACTGCTGATAACCTCATTCGCCCATGACATGGCTGAAATCATATTCGGAAAGCCTAATGTGGTCAGAGTCAGGAGAAGCGTATGATTTATTTCATCTGCTGTCGCGCCTGCTTCAAGGGCTTTTCTGGTATGTGACATAACACCGCCGCGGGAGTTTGCGCCGGCTGCGATACCTAATTTTATAAGGTTCTGTGTTTTTTTATCAAGGGGGCCTGCTTCACGGCATGCAGTACCAAGGTTTCTGTAATGTTCAAATACGTCCGGGTATTTGCTGCCGAAATCGGTATACTTTTTTGGAAGGTACACTGTCTGCTCCTTTCATTAATAATTTAAAAAAATTCTGATGACAATATGACGTGAAATTTATTCATTATCGCAGAATTCAAAATTTTTTCAAGTTGTATGTTTCCATGCGTTTTCAAGTACCGGGGGCGTTTAATTTTGAGAATTCGTGACAGTTCCTCTTACCCGGTAAATATTTCCCTGCCTTCTATGGAAAAGACGGGAAAAAAACAACCCTTTTATAGCCGTTCTTATTAATTAAAAAGAATGTATCGTGTGTGTAACTATTTTAAATAATGGTATTTATTATAGTAGTTGAGATGATGGCACAGTCATTGCTTTTAAGTAAGCTGAGGACGAAAAGTGTTAAGGCAACAGGTGCCTTAAATGAAACGTAACTCATGGAGCATAAAATGATTACACAGGGATTTCAAAATATACCATTTTTAAAAGGCGCCCCCGGCGATTTAAAAACCGGTAAGAATTTCCTTACAAACCTTGCAACCGGGAAGGGCTCTTCATTCGGCAATGTTTTTTCGAAGTTTATGGTCAGTGAAGATACTGGTAACCCTGTTGATATGTTGAAAAATAGTGGTTTTTTTGATTTCAAAGAGATTAAAGGTGGCAAGGAAAATTCACTGGTAAATATGTTGATGAAAGGGATTCAGACAGGTGATATGGTTCCCGGAGATGTAAAAGTAGACGCCAAAGGGTTGAAGCTGTTTGAGAATCTGATGAAGAGCCTTGGGTTTGGCGAGGATACGATCGCAACGTTCATGGCTGGTCTGACTGAAGATGGCGACAAGACTGAAATCTCCCTTTCTACTCTGCTAATGAAAACAAACAAGCTCTTAAAATCAGGTGAAACCCATGATGAAATGGCGATGTCAGCAACGCCTTATATTGAAACGATCCTTTCGGGAATGGGGGTTGATCCTAAAGAGATCGAAGCCCTTCTTAACAGTGCCAGGTCTGAAAACGGCGGTGTAGATCTTCAGAACTTAATCGCTGATCTGGCAAAATTTGCCGGGGCAAAGTCAGAGGATAATACTCTCGAAGCAATTCCGGTTACTTCCGGAAATAACCAGCTTTTGACGGGCCTTGGGATCAGTGCCGGGGGGAAGGAAGTTTTTACCCTTCATGACTTTATTAAAGGACTGGAGCAGCTTGTTAATTCGAAAACCGGCAAAAAAGTTTCTATGGATGAACCGATTAATGTGGCTAATAAGCTGGGCGAAAATATTCTGAAGACTGCAGAAGATGGAAACGGCTCCAAAAATGTTCAGACAGAAAACCATCCATTATTAAATAATCATTCATTCCAGAAGCATCGTCAGATGATGGAAGAGGGATTAAATGCAGATCAGGCTGACGCGAAAAAGGTTGTTCAGTTAAAACCTTCTGAAACGCCTTTTTCCGTAAAAGAGGGTGTCGCTCTGTTTAGTGAAAAAAATCTTGCAGCGGCTCTTACAAAGAAAAGCGATGATTCCCAGGGGCATCTATTTAAAGCCGGTGTCGCCTCAGATTCGATTATAAATAAATCAGACAATCAGGTGTTCAGACTGCCCGTTGAAAAAGCACTTCCATCATATCTGACCAACCAGGTAGGCTATAAAATTGTTCAGGCAGTAAACAACGGAGACTCAGAAATCCGCTTTCAGATCAAACCTCCGGAAATGGGCAGACTTCAGATCAGTCTTGAATTCAACAAGAATGGCATGAAAATAGGTATCCTTGCAGAAAATACGGCCACCAGAGAAATGCTGATGGCAAATTCAAGTGAACTTAAATCCATTCTTGCAGACCAGGGGATTCGCCTTGAAAAAGTTCAGGTAGATGTTTCCGGAAATTTTGATCAGTCCATGGCCGACGCAAGGAAAGAATCTGGACAATCCGGCAAGCGGAATAAAGAAAATAATGACAAGGAAAAACGTTACGATCAGATTGCGGTTAATGAACCCGCAAATGTTTCCGATAATATATATTTAGGGCCGGAAACAGGTCGACTTAATCTGTTCGCATGATGGAAAGTAATAAATAAGGAATTTTAGCCATGACAGTATCAGCCAATTATACGAACAGGGATATATTCATCGGGGGACAGACAGATGTATCCTCTAAAGAGACAGACGAGAAAGATGACGTTCTTGGAAAAGATGCATTTCTTACGATGATGGTTGCTCAGCTTAAAAATCAGGACCCGCTGAGTCCTATGGATGGTACAGATTTTACCGCACAGCTCGCTCAGTTTTCAAGTCTGGAACAACAATTGACAACCAATTCAAACCTTGAAGCGATTCTGGGTGAATTAAAATCATCTGCTGATGAAACGAACCTGTTTAATTATATTGGCAAGAATATCACAAGTGATGGAAATCCGGTAACGGTACATAACGGTGATGTTGTTTCCGGCGGTGAATTTACGCTCGATGAACCAGCGACAATAGATGTTGTCGTTTATAATGCTGACGGCGCAGCAGTCAGAGTTTTAAGTTCCGGAACAGAGTTGGTTGAAAAAGGAACATACGACATTGAGTGGGATGGCAGGGATGCAAGCGGATATAAAGTCGCAAATGGTGAATATACTTATGATGTTATTGCCAAAAAGGGAGACGGAGAATATATGACGGTCAAGACTGACAGTACTGGTTTAGTCACAGGACTTACCAGTTCCGGCGGTAAGGTTTATCTTGTTGTCGACGGTAGAAATGTTGATCCGGCAAGTGTTGAAACAGTGACCCTCCCTGATGAAGCCGAGAGTGGATAAAGGAATAGAATAGTCATAATTTTCTGGACGATAATAAAAGAGATTAATTCTTTTTCAGCGTAATAAATGTAATAGAAATAAACGGAGGTTCAATATGTCACTTACAAGTTCACTATTTTCAGGTGTAAGCGGGCTCACCACAATGGGAAATTCCATGACCGTTATTGGTGATAATATAGCAAATGTGAATACCGTCGGGTTTAAAGCAAGCCGTGTAACATTTCAGGATGTTTTAAGCCAGACAGTTTCAACAAATGCGGGAACATCCCAGGTTGGTCGTGGAACATCCCTTGGTGATATTACCGGGCTGTTTTCACAGGGGTCCTTTGAGTCAACAGAATCTCCTACAGATCTTGCAATCGGTGGTGATGGTTTTTTTATAGTACGTAATCCCAGCTCAACGGATGAAACATATTATACCCGTTCAGGTGAGTTCCGTTTTGATAAGGACGGTTTTTTTACAACACCGGCCGGCCATATTGTTCAGGGCTGGGAGGTGCAGCGAAATAGTGTAACAGATGATGTTGAAGATATCGGTTCCATCACAGATATCCAACTTGAATCTTTTACATCGCCACCGGAAGAGACCAATGTTATATCCGTAATAACCAACCTCGATTCTGAGGGAGATGATAATACAACAGGGACAGGAATTCCCCTTTCAGAAATCTGGAACGGTGATCCGTCACTACCGTCAAATATTGGTGCAACAGCTTATGAATATCAGACGACGGTGAAGGTTTACGATTCCCTTGGCAGTACCCATGATGTCACTGTTTATTTTGATCAGGGTGATACGGAGTCGACATATGAATATATTGTAGCTACAAATCCAAGTGAAGACCGGAGAGATATTTTTACAGGAACCAATGATGCAGGACTTGGTTTGTTAGGGCGAGGACTTTTAACATTTACTCCTGATGGAATATTAGCGAATCAGACGTTTGAAAGATTTGTCGGAAACAGTGGTGGTGGGCCTGCGGTAACAGTAGGAACGGGTGCATGGCTTGCACCTGCAAATTATCCCGGAGTTGGAGGTGACTGGACCGGTTCGACAACAGCATTTGCGGGTATCCCGGGGACTGAAACATATACACTTATATCAGGAACGGCAGGAACAATTGGAACAGATGCCATAAACTTGGCTTGGTCATCGGGAAGTGGTAGTAGTGGCCCAGGGACAATCACAATCCCGTCTGATTATGCTTTGGGGGATTCCATTCAGGGACCCGACGGACTATATTTAACGTTTACACCCGGGACTGTCATTGCTTCCGGACATCAATTTACAACGACTATTACTCAGGGCGATTCTGACGCTCTGACAAATCCATACAGCTGGTCTGATATGTCCGGTGTTTATACAAATCAGCATTTCACATTTGCGCCCGATTTTCTGGCAGGCGTTGGCGGAACTACAGAAATGAATATTGAACTCGATATGGGGTCCGGTTTTGACGGAACCAACTGGGCGCCGGATGCACTCTCCACAACTCAGTTTGCATCTGCATCAACAACGGTATTTCAGTCATCAAGTGGTTATGGCGCTGGTAGTCTTCAGAATATCTCCGTTGATGTTGACGGTGTTATTACAGGTCAGTATTCAAACGGTCAGGTTGCACCTCTGTATCGTGTTGCATTAGGTAAGTTTCAGAATGTTCAGGGACTGTATAAAGAGGGTGGCAATTTATTTTCAGCAACAAGAACGAGTGGGTCTGCAATTACGAACAGACCGGGGGAAAATGGCCTTGGCAGTCTTGCACCAAATGCACTTGAGCAATCAAATGTAGATATTGCCGGTGAATTTGTTAAAATGATAACAACTCAGAGGGCCTATCAGGCGAATTCAAAAATAGTAACAACCGTTGATACGATGCTGGGTGATACGATTACGATGAAGAGGTAGTACTCAGGTTTTGGGTATTAGGCTTTAGGTATTAGCAAAGGAGTCCTGCGGCGGTCAGTTTAAATAACTAATTTGTTTCCATCCATAAATGGCCTTTTTCCGCAATCTCTACGTCAAACTGCGGTGTTGCTTGTGCGATGTACGCTAAGTACGTCTCCGCGCAACACCTTGTTTTCCTTGACCTTACATAAAAATTCTCATTTCTGAATTGGAAACCATAAATTGTGTCCTTCCACTGACGTGGATGAACACTAATTTTAAAAGAAACGGAAATCCGACACTATTCGGGTCTCCGTTTTTTTTGTGCCATAATTTTGACAGCCATATTTCCCGCACCATATATTTTCACCCCACCTGTGAACTAATGATTACAGGGCTTGTAGCTATTTTTCGAAGTTTAAAAAACAACAAATTGGTTTGGCATAACGGTTGCATTAAGAATAAAAGAAAGAAAACGTCAGACAAATTTGACACTCACCTTTTATATGAAAAAGCAATCTTCTATTAACATGCTTCTCTCATATTTTTATCGGTTCCTGCTGTCGGGTGATTATATGAACACAATTATAATATTTTCTTAAAAGAAGAGTTATCTATGGATATTGCAACTATTCTGGGAATTTTTTCGGCATTTGGATTGGTGATTCTTGCCATTGCCTCCGGTGGGGGCATTTCGCTATTTGTTAATGTCCCGTCTCTAATGATTGTTGTTGGGGGGACTGTGGGTGCGACAATGATTAATTACCCTTTAAGAGAGGTTCTGGGATCAATGAAGGTCGTTAAGAATGTCTTTTTTGCAAAAAAATATAATACTGATGAAATTTCAGGTAAATTTGTAGAATTTGCATCAAAAGCAAGAAGAGAAGGGATCCTTGCGCTTGAACCCTTTGTTCAGGAAGTTGAAAATGAGTTTATGCAAAAAGGTCTCCAGCTCTCTGTTGACGGCCTGGAACCTCAAACGATCAGTGAAATTCTGGAGAAGGAAATCGATGCAATGAAAGGACGACATCAGCTTGGTGCGGAAATTTTCGCAACAATGGGGACCTTTGCCCCTGCACTGGGCATGATCGGAACACTTATCGGCCTTGTCAAGATGCTCCAGTCAATGGACGACCCAAGCAGTATCGGGCCGGCAATGGCGATTGCACTTCTGACCACATTTTACGGATCTATCCTTGCGAATCTGATTTTTATGCCTGTTTCGGGAAAGTTGAAAACCAGAAGCCGGGAAGAATCAGAATTAATGGAAATGATTGTTTCTGGTGTTGTTGCGCTTACGAATGGTGATAACCCAAGAATTCTGGAACAAAAACTTCTTGTTTTTCTTCCTCCGGGGAAAAGGAACAGTAATTTTAATTAGTTCCGTATCATAAAATGAAGGCTTTTTACTGAAATCAGTCAGCAGATAAAGAAAGACGTTGTAATTCAGATTGCTGAGGTTATTAATGAGTCAATTTAATATGACAAAGAAAAAACAGAATTCAGGAGATGACGATGGTAATACCATGATTCAGATAATGACGGTCTCTCTGTTTATAATTCTCCTCGCATTTTTTATTCTGCTGAATTCTATCGCTGTTGTTGATCAAAAAAAACAGCGCAAAGTTATTGGCTCAATCGTTGAAAACTTTGGTGGCATTGATCCGGAGGAAGTAACGACCGGAAATTTCCCTGAGACTGTTTTTACAAATGGTGTAAGTCCTGTGGAATTCAAAGATCTTGTTGCCGGCAAGGATAAAAGACTGAAAGATATAACAATTCAGAGTACAAAACGGCGTACAGTTTTAACAGTCCCCTCAGAATTACTGTTTCTGCCATATAAAATGCAACTGAAGCGTTCGGGGCGACGATTTTTGAAAAAATTATCCGGTGTGATTAAAGAGAATAAATTCCCGGTTGATATAACATGCCATCTGGATGATGAACCTGTCCTTGAAATTGCCGGTATAAGCAGCCGGGAGCTTACGACACTTCGAAGTATAAGGGTCTTAAGATATTTTATTGAAAGTGGCAAGCTGCCGGCAAAACAATTTACCGCTTCAGGGTGGGGGCAGCAGAAGTCAAGGTTTTCGAACAAAACAGCCAAGACCCGGAAGATGAACCGCCGTATCGATATAACGTTTGTTCACGATCAGGCGAAATCATCAAAAAGAGGTTTTTTTATATTTAAGGATTTTTTCTTTAATGTTGAAAACTGATTTTTCCAAACAAAGAGATAAACGGACGGACTTCAATGAGTGATGAAAAATCAAAAGAACCGGATCCAAATGCATGGATGGTAACCTTCGGGGATCTTATCATGCTTCTTTTGACATTTTTCGTCCTTCTTTTGACGATGAAGTCAATGGATCGGAAACAGACGGAAGAGATGTTTGAGCATTTTATTAACGCTGAAGAGACTGAGTGGGATTTCGGTTTCAGAAAAACAGATGAACATAGACTTGTCCCGGACGCAGACGGGCAGCAAAAATCATTTATCAGCAGTAGTGCAATGCTTAAAAAGACACTGAAAAAGGATTTTTATAATTTTAGAAAGAACTTTGAAATATCGGAAGACAGCAGGGGGATTGTGGTTACAATTGACTCTGAGAATCTCTTTGAATCGGGAAAAGCCGCAATAAAGGTAAGTGGTTTCGATAAGCTCAATGTCGTTGGTGATATGCTGAAAAATATCGCTAATGATATCCTCATTCTCGGCCATACGGATAATGTACCCTTAAGGACAGGGCCATTCAGATCCAATTGGGATTTATCCTGTTATCGTGCATTGAATGTGTTTCAATATTTTGTTCAGGAATTCGGACTTCCGCAAGGGAATATGGCCCCGGGGGGGTATGGGGCAACGCGGCCGATTATGCCGAATAACAGTCCTGTAAACCGTGCGAAAAACAGGCGTATTGAAATTATTCTAAGAACCTGACTTTATAGGAGTCTCTCAACGTGGCAACCAACACAAATAACGATGACGATTTTAATCTGAATCTTGATGACTCTGATAATGAGTCTAAAGGGGGCATGGCCGGGATTAAAGAGAAATTATCTTTAAAGCTGGTTCTTATTCTTGCCGGGGTTCTACTGGTTATAATTATCTGCGTTGTCGGTTTTATTCTTTTTTCAGGGGGCGGCGCTTCTGAAACAGAGCTGTCAGATGAGCCTGCTGTTAAAGAAAAAGGCCCCGGATTTGAGTCGTTTGTTGCGTTTGATGATGTGGTCCGGCTGGAAGAGACAGAACTGATTCTGAGTGATATGGGTGGTGAAAAAACACTGACTGTTGGTATCAGTCTGAAGATTGATCAGCAGGAACTCAGGGATGAACTTTTCAGGGAAGATCTACGGGTTAAAAACACGATTCTTACCTTATTGAAAACAAAAACATTAGGGGAATTGTCCGGGGTGGAAGGCAAAATTCTGTTACGCCATGAAATTACGAAACTCCTGAACGATTTTCTTTTAGACGGACACATAGTGAACTTATATTTCTATAAATTTTTAATCATGTAGGTACCTCAATATGGGCGATGTATTATCACAGGACGAAGTAGACAGTTTGTTGCAGGGGTTGAGCGCCGGAAAAGTAGAGACTGAAACGGATGCACCTGCAGAAGAATCTGATGGGGTTATACTTTATGATTTTTTGAGTCAGGATCAGGTTATTCGTGGCAGGATGCCGACGTTTGAAGTCATCAATGAGCGTTTTGCCAGAGAAATCAGAGCCAGTATGACCGCAATGTTGCATACAAATGTAGATATCAGTGCAGAGTCTCTCGATACCCTTAAGTTTTCGGAATTCGGAAGGAGCCTGCCAGTACCCACAAGTCTTCACGTTTTCAGGATGGAACCTTTAAGAGGACATGGTCTTCTGGTTCTTGAAAGCCAGCTTGTGTTCAGTCTGATTGATCAGTTTTTTGGGGGGAAAGGCTCTTCAAAGGCAAGGATTGAAGGGCGGGAGTTTACAATTATTGAAGAGGTTATGATTAAGAAAGTCGTTGTTGCGTGCTTAAGAGATCTTGAGACGGCATGGTTTCCCGTTGAGCCGGTTAAAACAACACTTGTCCGTTCTGAAGTTAATCCGCAGTTTGCAACCATTGTTATGCCGACGGACCTGGTTATTGTGACCCGTTTTGAAATTGAGCTCGAACAGGCGGCAGGTACGCTGATTGTCTGTATTCCGTATTCAATGATTGAGCCGATCCGCGGCAAACTTTCAGCAGGATTTCAGGCTGAAGTTGAAGATATTGATTACACATGGCAGAAGCGTCTTAAAGAGATCATTATCGATTCTGAAGTCGAAATGTCAGTGCAGCTCGGCAGTACCGAAATAACCGGCGAACGTCTGATCTATCTAAAAGAAGGCGATATCGTTGAGCTGGATCAGGATGCAGGCGATGTGCTTAAGGGCTTTGTTGAAGGTTTCCCGAAACTCCTTGGCTATGCAGGTATGCAAAGAGGGTTTCAGGCATACAGAGTAGAAAAAAAGCTTTATACCAGATAGCAATATACTAACGTCTGAAAGACGAAAGGAATTTAATTATGAGTGACGAAACAAATGGAGCCACCGAGGAAGCAGCAGCTGCAGAAGGCGGGCAGGAAAGTCCGGAAACTCAGGACCTCGAATTCATACTTGATATTCCTCTTGAGCTCTCTGTTGAACTTGGCAGGAGGAAGATGCTTGTAAATGATCTACTCCAGCTGGGGCAGGGATCAATTGTGGAGCTGAACAAGCTTGCGGGTGAACCACTCGAAATATTTATTAATAATAAACTCGTTGCCCGGGGCGAGGTTGTTGTTGTGAATGAAAAATTCGGGGTTCGTCTTACGGATATTATTACGCCGATGGAGAGAATCCGAACACTTGGATAATCGTTTGTAAATTTTCATTCAGGTATTTACCTGAAAAAGAACAGAGGTTTTTTATGAATGAAATGGTTGCTGCTTCGACAGGTGCTGTACCCGGTTTCGGGTTGATGATGCTCAAAAGTATCGGGATGTTGTGTATCGTTCTTGCTGTGCTTGCGGTAGTATTATTTATCTTCAGGCAATTCACAGAAAGGCGTTCCGGAAGAATTAACAAGCGGTTTATCAATCTTGTGACATCGTTTCATATTGGCCCGAAGGAAAAGCTGATGCTTGTCGATGTCATCGGGAAAAAGATCCTTTTAGGGGTTACCCCGCAGAGTATCAATACACTTGCAATCATTGATGATGATGGTGAATTGAATAGTCCTGATGAGAAACCGGATGCTGATTTTAAAGGGGCTCTTGATAAACTCTCATGGTCCCCGGAAGCCCTTTCAGAGGGAAAATTAACTGATAAAGGGAAATAGAATTAAATGGCCCGTTGTCAAATAAATAAAATAACATCGGCCGGAAGCATTGCTGCCGCAGCAGTTGCTGTTTTGCTGTTTTTTCTTCCGGATGTTTTAAGTGCTGCACCACTTCCTATTCCATCGATTCAGATAGGTGTCGGCGAGGCATCAAGCCCGGGTGACGTAGCCGTTGCCCTTGAAATTATAGCGCTTTTGACTATCCTGTCGCTTGCACCGGCAATATTGATTCTGATGACGTCATTCACACGGGTTATCATCGTTTTTCATTTTTTGAGGCAAGCCCTGGGAACTCAGTCGACACCACCGAATCAGGTGTTGGTAAGTCTTGCACTTTTTATCACTTTTTTTATTATGAAACCGGTCTGGCAGGATGTCTATGAAAATGCGTTGAATCCTTACATGGAAGAGACGATAACGCATGTTGAAGCCTTTGAAAAAGCAAAGGAGCCTATACGAAAATTTATGCTTGTCAATACCCGCGAAAATGATATCGCGCTTTTTTTAAAGCTCTCAAAAACACCCAAACCCAAGACTAAACAAGACCTTTCATTAATTGTCCTGATACCTGCGTTTGTTATCAGCGAACTGCAGACGGCTTTTATTATAGGGTTTGTTATATACATTCCGTTTCTGATTCTGGATATGGTTATTGCAAGTGTTCTCTTATCTATGGGGATGATGATGCTGCCGCCTGTAATGATTTCATTGCCATTTAAGCTTATGCTCTTTGTGCTTGTTGATGGCTGGAATCTGATTGTCGGTTCGTTGATTAAGAGTTTTGTGGTTTGAAAAAACATTGAAAACAAGGAGTGACTAAGATGACACCTGAAGCCGTAATATCGTTTGCAAAAGAGGGCATCATTATGACACTTGTTCTTTCATCCCCAATGCTGTTGCTCGGATTGATTGTCGGACTTATAGTATCAATCTTTCAGGCGGTGACGTCAATTTCAGAGATGACACTGACCTTTATTCCAAAAATTGTAGCGGTCTTTATGGGCATGCTCTTTTTTGCACCCTGGATGCTTGAAAAAATTACGACATATACAATCAAAATTATAACAAATATTCCAATGTATATCAGATGATATGGATATATTAAATTTATCTGCGAATGAGTATAAAGTTTTCACCCTGATCCTGATTCGAATCAGTGTTATCCTTTTTCTATTTCCTTTTTACGGCAGCCCGGTTGTTCCTGCAATGGTGAAAACAGGCCTTGCTCTTATTATTACAATGATTCTTTATCCTGTCATCACAATTGATCCCGCTCTTTTTCCGGTGCAGACAATAAATTTTGGCATCCTTGTCATTGCTGAAATTCTTATCGGTACCGCCCTTAGCTATTCGATTCAGATTTTTTTTGGAACGGTACAATTTGCAGGGCAGGTCATCGGTTTTCAGATGGGTTTTTCTATGATAAATGTTGTTGACCCACAATCGGGAGTCAGTATTTCGGTTCTGTCCCAGATCGGCTATCTTGTCGTACTTCTCATCTTTATCCTGCTTAACGGGCACCATATAATTCTATCTGCTGTGGTTGATAGTTTCCGGATTGTTAATATAGGGGATATCTATTTAAAAGCTGCCATGGTGGACCAGTTAAGCATGATGGTTGCCGGACTCTTTGTTCTGGGACTCAAGATTGCAGCACCGTCTATGGCGGCCCTTCTTTTTACAAGTGCAGCCTTCGGTATTTGTGCAAAATTTGTTCCTCAGATGCCGATTCTTATTGTTGCTTTTCCGCTTAAAATTGCTGTCGGGCTTTTAATGTTTGGGTCTACACTGGAAATCGCAACGATAATGCTGAGAAATTATATGGGGACATTCAAGGCTGTTCTGTCATCAATTCTTGTATGGATGGGGGGATAGGGATAATACATGGCTGAAGATAGCATGCAGGAAAAAACAGAAGACGCGACGCCGAAGAAGCGGGAAAAAGCCCGCGAAGAAGGGGATGTTGCTAAAAGTGCGGAGATCCCCTCCGTATTCGTTCTTGCAGGGGGTGTTGCAGCAATATACGGGGCAAGCGGTTTTATGTATAAACATACGATGGCTGTCATGTATGAATGCTTTCATTTTTTAACCATACCGGATTTTACGATTACCTACAGCCTGGAGCTTTTATATAAATATTCTCTGAATTTTTTTCTGATATTCTCCCCTGTGATTCTTGCTGTCTTTATTATGGCTCTGGTCTCCAATATGTATATGGTCGGTTTTGTTATTTCATGGAAAGCCATCAGTTTTAAATTCAACAAGCTTGATCCGATAAGCGGGTTAAAAAAGAAATTTTCCCTTTCATCATTTGTAGAGCTGGTGAAGAGTATCGCAAAACTGGCTGTTATCGGATCACTTGCCTGGTTCGCTGTCAGGAGTGAGTTGACGATGATCAACAAGCTGTACAGTTTTAGTATCGGGCAGATTCTGGTTTATCTGATGAAGGTAATGTTTAAGATATTTATCTGGGTAATAATTCCGATGGCTGTTGTCGCCATTGCTGATTATCTGTATCAGAAATGGCAGTTTGAGGAAAAACTGAAAATGACAAAACAGGAAGTTAAGGATGAATATAAGCAGACTGAAGGTGATCCGCAGGTGAAATCACGAATTAAAACCCTTCAGTTTGAGGCTGCGAAAAAACGCATGATGTCTGAAGTGCCAAAAGCAGATGTTGTTATAACCAACCCGACTCATTTTGCTGTAGCAGTAAAATATGAAGTCGGAGAAATGAATGCACCAAAGGTAATTGCAAAAGGGGCAGGGCTTCTTGCCTTAAAAATCAAGGAACTTGCAAAAGAAGCGGATATTCCGGTCGTTGAAAATAAAAAACTGGCTCGGAACTTGTATAAGATAGTGGACATAGGGGACGAAGTGCCGGTCGATTATTACAGAGCAATCGCAGAAGTGCTGGCATATGTGTACAGAATGAAAGGCCGGCGATCCTGATTTTAAAAAGCATGTGCCATTCTTTCGACGAAGTGCCAAAAACATGGCATTCCCCACAGTATGGTATTTCGGTAATAAATAAGTAAAGGTGGTTTAAGATGGCAACAGTTCAGGAAATATTTTCAGGCTTCCGAAAGGAAACAGCAGATATAATTATGGTCGTTGGGGTTATTGGTATTCTTATGACCATGATTTTGCCGGTTCCGCCTGTATTACTGGACCTTCTTCTTGCAATGAATATTGCTCTGGCGATTATTGTTCTGATTACGACGATGTATTCTTTGAACCCACTCGATTTCAGTATTTTTCCTCCCATGCTTCTGCTTTTGACGCTCTTCCGGCTGTCTGTTAATGTTGCCTCTACCAGATTGATACTTTTAAGGGGCGGTGAAGGTGCAGGCGCTGCCGGCTCTGTTATAATGGCATTTGGTAATTTTGTTGTTGGTGGCAACTATGTTGTCGGTCTTGTTATTTTTATAATTCTTGTCATCGTTAATTTTAAAGTTATTACAGCAGGTTCTGGTAGAATCGCAGAGGTTGCAGCCCGGTTTACACTGGATGCCATGCCGGGTAAACAGATGGCCATCGATGCCGATCTGAATGCAGGTCTAATTGATGAACTTGAAGCCAAAGAACGAAGGTCAGAGATTGCAAAGGAGGCAGAATTCTATGGTGCCATGGATGGTGCCAGCAAGTTTGTAAAAGGGGATGCTGTTGCCGGTATTATCATTACAGCTATTAATATTACAGGTGGTTTTATTATCGGGGTTTTCCAGCAGGATATGACCATGATTGATGCTGCCGGTACTTATACGCTGTTAACGATTGGTGATGGCCTTGTAAGTCAGATACCGGCGCTTATTATATCGACAGCCGCAGGTATTCTGGTCTCAAGATCCGGAACCGGTCAGAGAATGGGTGAAGAGTTTGCAAAACATATCCTGCAGAGTGATGTTCCCATATATATTGGTTCGGTAATTGTCTTTATGTTTGGTTTTGTTCCAGGTCTGCCGGCATTTCCTTTTATGACGTTAGGAATCGGTCTTGCTGCATCAGTCTATTATTTCGGTGAGAGTCTGGAAGACGAGGAGGCAGCAATTACAGCTCAGGATGGTACGGGAGAAGGAGAGGTAGAAAGCGGGCCTGAGGATGTTGAACACCTCCTCTCCCTTGATAATATGGAGCTGGAAGTCGGATATGGACTCATACCCCTTGTTGATAAAGGTCAGGAAGGCGCTCTTTTAGGTAGAATCCGTGCCATTAGACGGCAGTTTGCAGGTGAGCTGGGGGTTGTGGTTCCCCCTATTCATATAAGAGATAATCTTAAACTTAAGCCATCAGAGTACAGGTTGCTGATAAAGGGGCTTGATGTTGCCGGTGGAGAGCTGATGGTGAATCATCTTCTTGCTATGGACCCCGGTGATATTACCCAGAAGATTGAAGGTATTCCTACGACTGAACCGGCATTTAATCTACCTGCATTGTGGATCCCACCGGATAAAGAAGAGGATGCTAAATTTGCAGGCTACACTGTTGTTGACAACTCGACCGTTATTGCAACACATTTGACTGAAATTATCAGAAGTAATACAGCAGAACTCCTTGGACGTCAGGAAGTTCAGCATCTTCTCGATAATCTTTCAAAAACAAGCCCCAAGGTTGTTGAAGAGCTTGTTCCGGGAGTCCTTCCTCTCGGACTGGTACAAAAGGTATTGCAGAATCTTCTCAGAGAACGGATTTCCATCAGAAATCTTCTCAGTATTGTTGAAACGCTTGCCGATTACGGTACCTTGAGTAAAGATCCGGATCTCCTTACAGAGTATGTACGTCAGAAGATAGCAAGAACCATAATCGGACCGGCAATTCAGCCTGATGGAAGCCTGCCGGTTGTCGGTGTTGCCCAGGATATTGAGGATATTATTGGTGGCAGTATTCAGCAGACGGATAACGGCAATTTTTTATCCATTGATCCACAGACCGCAGAGACTATTATTGAGGCTGTCCGGACAGAGGTCGAGAAGAATATGTCAATGAATCTGCAGCCTGTTTTTCTGTGCTCTCCAAATATAAGAAGGCATTTCAGGCGGCTGGTGGAACAGTCTGTTCCATCGGCGATGGTGATTTCGCATGCGGAAATAACACCCAATGTCAGTATTAAAGCAGTGGGAAAGGTATCTATAAATGACGGCTAAAACATTTTCAGCAAATTCTATGCGTGATGCAATTGCCAAGGTTAAACAAGAGCTTGGTGAAGATGCTCTGATCCTTTCAACAAAACGTCTTCCCCGATCCGGAAGTGACCCTTACAGAAAAGATATCTTTCAGATTGAGGCTATGCATCCGGAATACGGAAAAGATACTCAGGAGACTCCAAAGGATAATTTTTCTGATTCCGAAAGTGATTTTCTTCAATCGAGTGGGTGGGATCTTCTTAAGGAGGAACTGGGTAATATAAGGCAGGTGCTTTATACCGTTAACCACAGTGAAGCATTCTCTGATTTGTTGCAGGCTCATCCCGGAATTTTCAGCATATATGCCAAACTGATAAGGTCTGGTATATCTGAAAAGAGAGTCCAGATGCTTTTGTCGCAAAGTTTTAACGATGAAAATATAGCATTCAGTTCACAATCGGATTATACCCGGCAGGTTTTCAGAAAGCTTCTTTCCGTTGTAAATGTTGCAAAACCATTTTATAAAACACCGGGGAACGGTACTAAAATTATAGCCTTTGTAGGGCCTACCGGCGCTGGTAAAACAACGACAATTGCCAAACTGGCAGCAAAGCTACACCTTGAAATGAAGAAAAAAACAGGGTTGATTTCAATCGATAATTATCGAATAGGGGCTTTTGATCAGCTTAAGACATATTCTTCAATTATCGGTATTCCCTGTATTCCGGCATTTACGAAAAAAGATCTTGTTACAGCACTTAATAAGCTTGGCAGTATGGATTATATCCTGGTTGATACTGCCGGGCAAAGCCACCTGGATAAAAAAAGACTTTCAGAGCTTAAATCGATTATGAATCTTAACTGCGAGGTTGACAGCCAGCTTGTTATCAGTGCTGCTACCGGACGGCTCGATATGAAGGAAGTCGTTGAAAGCTTCCGGCTTCTGAACCCATCCAGTTATGTTTTTTCAAAAATAGATGAAACAAGAAGACGTGGTGGCATTATTGACCAGGTTATTGAATACAAAATGCCTGTTTCGTTTATTACAAACGGACAGGAAGTACCTGAAGATATTATTGTTGCAAATGAGAAAACGATTTTGCAATTGCTGATAAATCCGGATGACCGGAGTGGCGTTTAAGACCAATCAAAAACAAAAAAATGGAGATACAAAGTGGATCAAGCCAGTAACCTGCGAAAAATGATAAAGGATGCAGCATTGACAGGTCAGGTGGGAAAGACACGTAAGGAGGGTCCCAGAGTGTTTTCAATTACCAGTGGGAAAGGGGGGGTTGGTAAGACAAACTTAACCGGTAATCTCGCGCTGGCTTTTTCAAAAATGGGAAAGAAGGTCTTGATTTTTGATGCTGATTTAGGACTTGCAAATATTGATATTATTTTTGGTATACATCCTGAATACAATGTCGGACATGTTATTTCCGGTGAAAAAGAGTTGGCAGAGGTTATTGTTGAAACAACAAACGGGATTTGCATCATTCCTGCAATGACGGGCGGAAATGAAATGACATCGCTTGAAGAAGGGCAGAAGCTGGCTTTATTGAGCGAGTTCGAAGCACTTGATGATGTTTTTGATATTGTCCTGATTGATACAGCGGCCGGGATATCCTCCAATGTTATTTATTTTAATCTTGCTGCTGAAGAGTGCGTTGTTGTCGTTACAGGTGAGCCAACCTCAATTACAGATGCATACGGTATCATGAAAGTCCTTTACCAGAATGGCGCACGGCGCTTTAAGCTGCTTGTGAACATGGTGAAAAATGCTGATGAAGCCAAGACAGTCTATTTTACTCTCAGCCAGGCTGCTGATAGATTTTTACCGGGTGTTGTTACAGAATTTCTTGGTTATATTCCCATGGATGAAAAAGTCAGAACGTCAGTTCTTCAGCGAAAACCTTTTCTTATTAATTTCCCTGAATCAGAAGCCGCCAAAAGCGTAACTGCTCTTGCAGCAAAGCTTGCAGGCTCAGCGAGAAGAACTGATATGGATGGAAATATCAAGTTTTTCATGCAGCGGTTATTGAATATTGATTGAAAACCTGATCATGGAACTTGTTAGACCGCGTAAAAATGTGTTATAATAATTTTGTTGAGTCACTTTCGCGTATAAAAAAGACAATCCGGCTAAATAGAATCCAGTAATGTTCCCTGTCTAAGGGATACGTATTTTTTTAAAGACAGTTTCCGGCAACATCAATCTTTCAGGTCAATTTATGATTCAGGACTATGAAAAAAGTGATAAGAACGGGCGTACAACTTTCTTCAATGCTAAAGAGCGTGAAGATATGATTACAAAGTACGCTTATCTGGTAAAATTTCTTGCCGGAAGAGTCGCCATGCGTGTTCCTCAAAGCGTTGTGTTTGATGAGCTGATAAGTGCCGGGTCCATGGGGCTTATCGATGCTGTTGATAAGTATAATCCCGGGAAAAATGTTGGATTTAAGACCTATGCACAGCATCGTATCCGGGGCGCTATTCTGGATGAACTTCGCAGCATGGACTGGTATTCGCGATCAATGCGAAAAAAGATCCAGAATATTGAAAAAGCAATTCACAGCCTGGAATCTGAGTTTGAAAGACCTGTTCAGGATATAGAGATAGCAGAAAAACTTGATATTACTCTTGAAGAATATTTCAAAATGCTGTCAAATATACATAGCGCAGCATTATTGAGTCTTGATGATTATATTAAGAATCAGGATAATGAATCAAATTCATCTTCAAGATTCAGCATAGGTATGAAGGGAAAGGACAGCCCTTCAGACAATATTATGAAAAAGGAATTGAAAGCTGTCCTTGCAAAGGCTATAAAAAAACTGTCCGAAAAAGAACAGATGGTTATTTCACTGTATTATTATAATGAATTGACATTAAAAGAGATCGGCAAGGTAATTAATCTGACAGAATCCCGTATTTGTCAGATTCATACCATGGCGCTTATAAAACTGCAGTCTACATTAAAAGACTACGCGAAAAGCTGATATCAGGCTTAAGTCTGTTTTGAACAGCCAAAGCGCTGCGGGTAGGAATAAAAAATGAGCGATCAGGATAGTAAATATGCTGAAAGCCTGGTGACACAGGAGACACTTGACTCCCTGTTGAAAGAGGCTGAAGAAACCCCGGTTACAGACCTTGAAGATAGTAAGGACCTTGACCTGGTGAGCCCGGAAGATATTGAAAAACTGCTGGGGGGCAGCTCTGCTATAGAGGCTGAGAGTGACCTGGATTTGATTTCTCAGGATGATATCGATTCTCTAATCTCCGGTGAAGAATTAGGCAGTACCGGTTCTGATACAGTCAGCGATTCAGATGATTCCCTGATATCACAGGATGATATTGATGCACTTTTGAATGGCGGCGGTACAGTGGAAGAGAGTGAACCGGAAGCTTCAGATACTTCAGAGAGTGATCTTATTTCCCAGGATGATATTGATGCACTTCTCAGTGGCACGGCACCGGATGATACGGCCAGTGAAGAGGCACCCGGGGAGCCGGCTGATGATACCCTGATATCTCAGGATGATATTGATGCACTTTTATCCGGTGCAGGAAGTGATGAAACTGGTCCTGAACCTGAAAAATCAGACCCGCAGGCAGAGGAAGATGCTTTAATATCTCAGGATGATATTGATAGTCTGCTTCAGGAAAGTACAGATGAACCGGCATCAATCGAAGACGACGAACCGGAACAGCTTATAACTCAGGACGATATTGACAAGCTGCTCTCCGATGAGCCTGCTGCCGTAAATATCAGTGAGGCTGAAGAGGCCGATGAAGCTGAATCGCTTGTATCTCAGGATGAAATCAACAAACTTTTAAATGCCGATATTGAAGAAATCGAAGCCATACCCGATGACGTATCAGATCAGGTTATTCTGGAAAAAGGAGAACCTGAAAATGATGATTCCGGAAAGAAAGGAATTCGTGACCTTTTAAAATCCAAAGTATTTATCGGGGCTGTGGCAGCTGTATTTCTTTTTGTTGTTATTGGTGTTGGCGTGAAAGTTTTTATGTCTCCCCCGGAGATTATAATTGCGGATAAGGGGGATGTTGATGAGACTCTACAGGAAGAACTTCCTGAGACGATGTCACCTGATGAAGACTTTGCTGCTGACCTGGCGGATTCAGCTTTAGTTGAAGTTGACATGAAAGATTTTGTTGTTCCTGCCCCACTTGCCATGAAGGGTATTTCGTATATTTCTTTGGATATTTCAATGGAAATTGTTGATGTTACATCCAACCCGATTAAAGGTTATGAACCCTTTTTCCGAAATATTATATACGAGGTGTTGAAAAACGCACTGACGTTGCAGAACGAATCAGGAATTATCGAGGCAGACCTGATTAATATGATTAAAGCAGCACTTGATGATGCTTTATCCGAAGGGTCGATCGGAAAGATTGATTTTCTCGATTTTAAGGTAACGTAAACAGAACTGTTTGCGGTATAAGCTTTTGATGCTTCCTGAACTTCCCGGCGATAAACCGGAGTAGTTAAGAGCCTGAAACATCGGAGGTGGTAAGATGACAACCATACCAAACCTAAACATTGTGGTCCAGCAGGGTGACCTTGTTCGGGATACGCATAATATACGAAACCAGGCACTTGACTCTGCACAACTATCCGCAATGGAACGTCTGGAAAAAGAAGAGAAAAAAAAGAGTAGTGTGCCTGAAACAGAGGAGACGGAAAAAATTCTTTTGAATAAAGATCTTTCAGGTGACAATAAAAAAAATGCCGATCAGCGAAAAACCAAAAAAAGAGAACAGGAAGAGAAGCGGGATGAAAACAGGCAACTTGATGAAACCGGGCGGTTGCTTGATACGATTGTTTGATGGCGTCAGCCATCTAAAGACTATTTACGGTTTAATTGTTAATCCGGCAACATTCAAGCGGAGCTGAGCAGAGTGAACTTTTTTTCTACAGAATTCTGGGTCATTTTTCAGATTAGCGTTCTCCTCTTTCTTCTGCTGTTTTTCTGGCATTTTATAAAGAATTACGGCCGATCGGAAGAGAGGCATGAGAGTCCGATCGAACCGGCCGAAAAAATTATGAGTCTTCTTGAACCTCTTTTAGAAGAGGCTGAAACATCAGCCCGGATATTTGAAAGCCAGATCCTTGAAAAAAAACATCTGATCCAGAATTTGAATGAGAAACTGGATAACAGAATTATCAGCCTTACACTCCTTTTGAATCGTGCAGATGCTGCTATTGCAAAAACACCGGAGGGGCATGAACAATTTGATATTGCTGATACGCAGGATGCTATTCTTAAATTATACAATGACGGGTGTCATGTATCAGATATCTCAAAAAAACTTTCAGTGACTGAGCAGGAAGTGGATCTTGTCGTAGGGTTGAAAAAAAAGTTTCTGGCAATGGCAAAAAATACCGGTGAGCATGTAATTGACTGACCTGTATGATTCAGGGGCTCCTGAATTTATTTTGCTCTGTCTGTTATATAAACGATTTAGACGGTAATCCGGTAAAGATGACATATGCAAGCCCCTTCATTAATTTCAAGAATTTTGTTTTCCTCCCCTGATTTTATCATTGATAAAAATAAGGCCGGTTTGTCAGGTTTAAAGGCCAACCAGGTCGTTGATGCAAAAGTGATTAAAGTGTTGTCCGGGGGAAAGGCACAGCTTGTTATTAAAGGCGAAACTGTTACAGCCAAAACCCATATCGTGCTTAAGCAGGACGAAATGGTAAGGCTTAAAGTCATCGATGACGGGGATACAAAAGTATTAAGACTTGTTAAAAATGATGCCGGACCGGTTATGCCGGAAGGGTTGAAAGAGATGCGGACTTTTGGCCGTTCCGGCTTATATTCAAAATTGACAACAATTCTGTCTGACTTTGCACCGGTTGATAAGACGCTTACATCTTCAAAACCTGTTACGGTTGATAAGCCGCTTACATCTTCAAAACCTGTTACGGTTGATTCGCTTATAAAAGACCCTGTGATTAAGGGGGAGGGATTTCTAAAAACAGGTGGTTTAAAAGATGGCATTACAACTAGCATGGTGGCAAAATCGGATGTATCTGTTAAAATAAACACTGTAGATCTGAAAAATTTCAGACTATTCCTGAATGATAAAAATATACCATTTCCTCTCAAAGCAGCAATTGTTATTGCCGGGTCACAAACTGAGCCGGCAGTTGTTCCACAGACGGTTATGGCTCGTCTTGCCGATAAAATAGTTCCTATTATAGATAACGGAAAACAGCCTGAACCGGCGTTGCCGGTTATGACACGACTGAATGAGTTTGTTAAAGCTTTCAAAGGAACCTTACCCGCCGGGACAGCCGCGCTGATTGATAATGTTATTGATAAAGGGTCAATACCTTTTGAGTTTAAACTGCTTACGACATTGATGACCGGGAAAAATGTGTCGTTTGCCGGTGAGTCGGCATCAGTTCAACCGTTTCTTGTAAAAAGCCTTGAGCAAAAAGGGTTTAACCCGATAGTCGATCTTCAGTCTGTGCTGACAGAGGGAAACATACATACGACACCGGTTTCGATTAAAAGTGCATCAGCTGCAAAGCAACTCGAAACGCTTCTTGATCTTGTTTCTTTGAAACCGGAGAACATGCCTGATGATGAAAGCCTGAAAACCATTGTCCGGAATACAGGTCTCATGTGGGAATCGAAAGTGAAGTCAATCGTTGAGTCTTTTAAGGATTCTCCGGCAAATTTAAATACAGAGACGCTTGTTAACTCTGATATTAAAGCGCTCGCCATGAAGATGCTTACTGTCATGGAGGGAGAAAACAAACAAGCAGCTGCGAATTTGCGATCATTTGTCGATGGCCTTGAAAAAATGCAGCTTTTTAACAGGCACTCTATTGATGAGTCCGGCCGGTACCTGCTGCCACTACCGTTTTTTTCAGAGGAAACACTGAAATTCGGTCAGTTGCTTGTTGATCTTGATCGTGATGGTAATTCATCCGATAAGGCACCCGCAAAAGCAGTCAGGGTTGCTTTTATTCTTGAAATGAGCCGTCTTGGTAACCTTAAAGCCGATTTTGCAATTTATAAGAAATCAGTCAGCGGCACGTTTGGTGTCGAAAATACTGAAGTTCAGACCCTGATAAACGAGCTGCTTCCCGGGTTGACAGAGACGCTTGCTAAAAAGGGGTACCAGGTTAAGAAAATCTGTTGTGATGTTATTTCATCCGGTGAGCTTGTCGGCGGGTCACTCACGGATATGGTTCTGGATAATACAGATGGTTTGCTGAATATAGTTGTTTGATTATTTTACAACAATGAACACAGGAATCCGGTTATTTGAAAAAACGAAAAACAGCAGTTGCCCTTAAGTATAACCCACAAAAAGATGGTGCGCCAAAGCTGTCGGCAAAAGGTACCGGGGCTGTTGCGGAGAATATAATTGATCTTGCAAAAAAACATGGCATTCCTATCAAGGATGACCCTGACCTTGTGGAAGTCTTATCCAAACTGAAGATTGAAGATGAAATACCCTCAGAGGTTTATGTCGTTGTTGCAGAACTGCTGGCATTTGTTTATTCAGCCAACAGCAAAAGGAAATACGATAATAAATCATAAATTCCGGCCTGATTGCGGACAAAATGGATCTACAATGGGGTAGTATCATATGAGAACGCTTTTAATCAGTGACAATAAAATTATCAGTAAGCTTATTGTGCATGAGCTCATGAGTCCCTCCAGGGAAGTTGCTGTTTGTGAAACAGTTGATAATGTTATTGGTATTTTAGAACAGTTTATGCCGGATATTGTTGTAATCTCGACGGACGTCCCTGCTGATATTGTAGGTATGGTGAGAGAGAATAAACTTTATATGCCGGATACCACTGTTCCGCTTCCGGTAATAGCCATCGTAGAGTCGAATGATGAAAAAACGAAAGAGTCTGTCTGGGGGGCGGGAGTAACACGAATCATTGAGTCACCGTTTGAGAAGTCGGAACTGGTGGATACAGTCTGTGCTGTCAGTGAATCAAAAAGAAATCTGGCCGGGTCATCTGTCCTTGTTGTTGACGATGCAAAATTTATTTTAAAAGTTGCGACAGACGCATTGACGTCTTATGGATTTGAAGTCTTTACAGCAGAAAACGGTCAGCAGGCCTGGGATTTTCTTACCAGTGATGAGGATAACAATGTCGATATTGTTGTCACAGATCTTCATATGCCGGTAATGAATGGTGAAGAATTATGTAAAAAAATAAGGAAGCATAAACAATTTGGTCGTATTCCTGTCGTTTTTATGACATCGGAAGCTGGCGAAGAAACAGAAATCAGAATTTTAAAGGCTGGTGCCTCGGATTTTATTGCAAAACCCTTTTTAAAGGATCTGCTTATTGCAAGGGTCTCTGTTCACCTTGAAGGCTGGATTTTAACGAAAAACCTGAATAAGGTTGTTGAAGCAAGAACAAAAAAATTTCTTGAGGCCAAAGAAGCAGCAGAAAGAGCCGCAAGTGCAAAGAGTCAGTTTCTTGCAAATATGAGTCATGAAATCAGAACTCCTATTAATGGTATTATAGGGTTTACGACGATGGTTCTTGATATGGAGCTTTCCGATGAACAGAGGGAATTTCTCGGTACCGTCAATCAGTGCTCAGAAACTCTCCTGTCATTAATCAATGATATTCTTGACCTGACAAAAATCGAATCAGATAAAATTGAACTTGAAGTAATAGAGTTTAATTTTGAAGATCTCCTCTATAAAGTCTGTGACATGGTTCGTACCAAGGTGAGTAATGAAAAAGTTGATCTGCTGGTCGAGATCGAAGATGATGTCTACTCTGTTGTTAAAGGTGATCCTACAAGACTGAGCCAGATTATTATCAATCAGCTGAGCAATGCCGCGAAGTTTACAGACGAGGGCAATATTATTGTTCATGCGAAAAATGTCAGTGAAGATGAAACCACAGTGACAGTTGAAATTTCTATTCAGGATACAGGCATTGGTATGAGTCCTGAACAGGCGGCAAAGATATTTGACCCCTTTACGCAGGCCGATGGCAGCACCACCCGTAAATACGGAGGTACCGGACTGGGGCTGACAATCTCACGGCGGCTGGCATCGCTTATGGGCGGTGAGTTGAACGTTGAAAGTGAACGGGGGGTCGGTTCCCGGTTCTATTTCACTGCCGTTCTTACAAAAGTAACAGAAACATTTAAGTCTGAAACAACACACGTTGCTCCGGACCTGCATGGGAAGACCTGTCTTATTGTGGATGACAACCCGGATGCTCTCAGAATTTTATCTGAGATTGTAAAACGGATCGGGATGTATCCCAAAACGGCAAATTCCGGGGCTGAGGCGCTTGAATTATCATCAGAAAATGATGCTATTATTCTGTCTGATATTATGATGCCTGGAATTGATGGTTATGAGTTTTTGAAAATGATGAAAGCAAAATATCAGGACAGGACTCCACCGGCAATTGTAATAACAGCCGATACCAAAACACATGTGGTCAAACAGATTGAAGAGGGCGGTTTCGCCGGATATCTGTTTAAACCTGTTAGGCGGAATGCATTGGTACGTATGATTCATAAAGTGCTGAATACGGAGGTTCTGGAAGAGGCCCGAACTGTTCTTACCGAACAATCTGTGTCACAAGCGCAGATGGTTAGTCTTAAGATACTGGTGGCTGAAGATAATAAAGTTAATCAGATGCTGGCTCAGAAGATGCTCTCAAAAATGGGGCACCACCCGACAATAGCGGAAGATGGCGCGATTGCTTTTGAAAAAGCATCAACTGAGGATTATGATATTATTTTTATGGATATGCAGATGCCGGTGATGGATGGCCTCGAATCGACAATCAAGCTCCGTGAAGCGGGCATCCAAATACCGGTGATTGCAATGACTGCCAATGTCTTTGAATCAGACCGGGAGGCCTGCAGCGAAGCGGGTATGGATGATTTTATTCCTAAACCGGTAAAACGAGAACTTGTCAGAGAAATTCTTCAGCGCTTTTGTGGTGATAACAGTACCGTTGCAGCTGTTGAATATGAAGAGAGTAATTTCAGGGTACTTGTTGTCGAAGATAATAAGACTGCAGCGAAAATTATCAGTAAGAACATCCGTAAGCATTATCCAACCTGGACAATACAGGTTGCTCATGATGGTGTTGAAGCCTCTGTTCTTTTAGGTAGTTTCAAACCCATGGTGGTCTTGTCAGATATTATGATGCCGAATATGGATGGTGTTGCCCTTGTGAGGTTTATTAAATCAAATGAAAATTATTCAAATACCAAAATTATCATCATGTCTTCACTGGACCGGGATGATAAGCGGGTGAAAGAAATTGAAGACCTGGGCATTTTTGCGATAGAACCTAAACCCTGCCGTTTTGATGCACTTAAAAAACATTTGAATAAGATAATGTAAAGACAGAAGTCGTACCCTCAATCATTTTTATAAAAACTAATTGAGCCCGGCGAAACATTCCCCGACGTCTGATTTCTTTTCCTACTGTATCTTTAAAATTTCTATTAAACCAAGGCTCAGCCATGGAACATAGGTTATGAGCAGCAGGCCGGTTAAAAGAATAATGATAAAGGGTATTGCTGCTTTATAAAGAGACATAACCGGTTTCTTAAACCTTAGGCATGCGATGAAAAGATTCATCCCGACAGGTGGCGTTGAATAACCGATTTCAAGGTTTGCGAGAAAAATGATTCCCAAATGAACAAGGCTGACACCATAGCTTTCAGCAATTGGAATAATTAAAGGAACAACAACGAAAATTGCTGAGTAAATGTCTAACAGGCAACCGACAATCAGCAAAAATATATTTAATGCTATTAAAAAAACAATTTTTGACGTGATGAAAGATTGAATAAAATCGAGAATAATCAATGGCACTTCAGCATCGACCATATAGTTAGTAAGGCTGTACGCTGCCCCCATTATGATGAGCATCCCCCCTGTCAGTTTAAGGCTTTTACTCATAACCTGTGGGATTTTTTTGATCGGAATATCTTTATAGACAAAGACTTCAATGATTAAAGCATAGGCAACGATTACAGTTGCTGTTTCACCGAGTGTAACTATCCCGCTGAATAATCCGCCAACGATAATTACAGGAATGAAGACTTCCCATTTTGCTTCCATTAGTGCCTTGATCGTTTCTTTTGCCTGAAACGGTTCTGTCTCTACTTTTTCTTTTTTTGCCGTAAATATGCTGTATATTGCCAGGAGAAGAATAAGGAGAATCCCGGGGATGAGGCCTGCAGTAAATACCTGCAGGATGCTGACTTCCGAAACAACCGCATACATGATAAGCGGCAGGCTCGGAGCAAAAAGAAGGCCGAGGCTTCCGGAGGACGTAAGGAGTCCCAGGGAGAAACTTTCAGGATATTTTTCCTGAGTTAGCGCCGGAAAAAGGAGGCCGCCCAGTGCAACAATCGTTACACCGGATGCACCGGTAAAAGCAGTAAAAAAAGCACATGTAAAAAGGGCAACAATCGCCAGACCGCCATGCATAAAACCAAGACAGGCTTTGGATAAATTTACAAGCCTTGATGATGTATTGCTTTCCGCAAGAATATATCCGGCAAAGGTGAACAGGGGGATAGTATACAGCAGCGGGTTGTTTGAGAAATTGTCATAAATGTTAACTGTAACGGCTGCAAGCGGGATATCGGCATATAAAAAACCGGTAATGGCATATGCTGAAAGAACAATAAATATCGGGGCGCCACAAAGGGCCATGATTGTAATAATGATGACAGCGGCAGTATACATTTATCCTTTATCTGCCTTTCCGGTTATAGTTTTCATGGCATGAATTATAATGTGTATGCCAATAATAATATAGCCGACAGGGATAATTATTTGTGTTGTCCAGACCGGAATATCTAAAAGAGGTATGATCGATTCGCTTTCAAATTCAGTCTTAATAAATGAAGAGGCCGCATATATCATTATACCCAGAACGATTATGGAGAAAATGTATACAATAAAATCAATAACCCGGCCTGCTTTTTCGGGTAATATTTTTGAGATAAAATCGATCCTGATATGATTGTTCTCTTTTGCAGTCATTCCTGCGCCGAGAAAGACAACCCAAAGGACAAGGTGTCGAACAAGTGGTTCAGCGCCACTGATACCTGGTACACCCTGCAGATTTAAATTCCGAAGAATGATCTGGATAATAACAATAACGACCATAGCTGTAAGGCACAGGGCAGCCAGAAATTCATCTGCTTTGAGGAGTGCTGAAAAAAAGGAATGAGCCTGCAATTTTGTATCGCAGGTCGGGCAGATTCTGTTTTTATTGTCAAATTCAGTATTGCAGTTTTTGCAGATCATATTTTTATCCGGCTCAGGTTTTGCGACACTGATTACATTGTTTTATCCGATGGCAGACTTGCACTGCCGGTTTTAAGCCTCCTGAATTCATCAACAAGAGAAAGTGTCTTCTCCATTAGATCTCTGGGATAAAGGATATCAACCTGTGCCTCCCGTGCTGCAATACCGGCATCAAACATAAACTGTATCTCTTCAGGACGCTTCACCGGGTCCATATGTACAATCGTCATTCCTGCCTGTTTTAGCAGCTCAAAACTCTCTGCGTTTGCAGTTCTTAAGTCCATTTTCTGTTGTTCACTGAATTTAGTTGCAATCTTAAGAATCCGTTTTTTGTTTTCCGGAGAAATCTTATCCCACATTCGTTTTGTTACGATGTTGGCACCAATGATATTCAATACCGGGTAGTCTGACACATACTGAAATTTTGTATACCACCTGAATGCAATTGCACCGAGTGGGGTCATGCCGGCTGAATCGATGAGATTGGTTGAAACGGAGGTCATGACATCATTGATGGAGAGTGGTACCGGCTGAATGCCCATTGATTTATAAAATGACTGTCCCAGTGAATCTTCCCCCGGAACCCAACATTTTGACGATTTGAGAGCGTTTATAGATGTGATGGGTTTTTTTGAGAATAGATACATAAAACCGATATCAATGAAGCCGCCCAGAACGACATATCCCTTTGTGTCAAAATAGCCGGTCATGGTTTTTTCAAGATTATCCCTGACATATTTGACTTCCTCGTCATTGCTGAAAATGTAGGGGATTTCAGTTACTCTTACTTCAGGCACAATACGTCCCAGGCTGTAGCCCGAAAAAAAACCGCCATGTAGCTGGCCGAGCCTTATTTTTCTCAGTACATTATTATCGTCACCCTGAACTCCACCCCAGTATATTTTAAAGCCGACTTCGTTTTCGGTGGCTTTTTTCACCTCTTCGTTAAAGGTATCCATTCGTTTTGTCAGGGCGTGTCCCTTAGGGGCGACGGTTGCCATTTTGATAACAATTTTTGGTTTTACCCCACGACCAGCATAGGATGAAGCTACTGCGATCAAAAGGGATAAAACGATAATTATGATGCTGAATCCTGTTTTTTTCATATATAAAAAAACTCCAAATGTTAACTCATGAATGCGGCGTTACTAAAAAAAGTCGTCTGTATTTTCAAGCATGACTTTTGCTTTTGCCTTACATATATTTGTCAGTGAGCAATGAGCCGGGAGTATATCTTCCGGTGCAGCCATGACATGTTCCAGAAGTTTGATATATAAATCCCTGTCCTGAACACGAACCGCATAAAATCTGGCATAATAAAGATAATGCATAAGAAATTTTTCTTCAGAAAGCCTTATTGCCGTATCAAAATACGCCTTTGCTTTTGCCGGATTTCCCCCGGTTATTTCAGGCTGTGCAGCATAATAGCAGGCCATTATTACATGGGGACTGGCAAAATAATAGTTTTCATCGAGTTCCATAAGTTTGTGGGCAAGTGCTTCGGCTTTTGGCAGCTCAAGAAAGACTTTGACATCGCCCAGATTAAGACGAATATAGCTCAACCACGAAAGTGTCGTCCAGAATAACGGGGTAATATCTCTTTTACTGATTTTTTGTATATGAGACGAAAAATCGTTAACAGGTGCGTTTAATATTTCATGATATTTGTCCTTATAAATAGCTCTAAGACCATAATTCCTTGCTTTAAGATATATTCTTTTTGCCCTCTCGGGATTATCATCTTCAACAAATGCAAATGCATACCCAAAATAACCATGGGCACCGTTTGTTAAAAATTCCTTATTTTTTGGAGAGATATCGATCAGTCCACTGATACTGTATAACGCAAAGGGCATGCTGTCCCGCATCAGGTCAATATCACAGTTTTTATTCAGCGCAATATTCATGGCCTTGACAACGGGTGTTGTGACGTCGACCATCATTCGTGTTCTCATTGAACATCCTGACCAGGTGGTTACGAGGATCATCAAAATAATAGCGTTGATAAAGGGATTACAAAATTTATGCACGTGCAATATCTCCTTTTCGGAAGGCAGGTCTCCTGACGTATGTATAAGCGAGGGCGGCAATACTTTTGTATAAAAACTAAACAATGTTAAGAACCTGTTAAATAGGGAATTACTTTAAAAAAATATAACGGGCAACTAAAATTTACTCTGCCTTATCACTAACATAGTGTCAATAACAAACAGTGTAAAAAAAGGGTAAATATTATTCGGGTTCATTACCGATTCGGAAAAGGGCTGTAATATGTCCGGGGGAATCGTAGGATGCTGCTTTACCGGTGTCGGGGTTGATTTTAACCTGTATGGTGCCATCCGGTATGTCAAAGTATTTAACAGGTTTGTTTGCAAATGTTTGTTCCATGACATCAACCCAGATCGGTAACGCTGCTTTTGCGCCGGTTTCACGTTTGCCGAGCGATTGATGATTGTCGAGGCCAACCCAGACTCCTGTTGCAACAGATGGCGAAAATCCCAGGAACAATGCGTCCTTGCATAGATCGGTTGTTCCGGTTTTACCGGCAACCGGTCTTTCGAGTCTCAGGGCTCGTTTTCCTGTACCCTCTTTAACAACAGCCTCTAACATATTGGTTGTGATTGCGGCAACCTGCCTGGAGGTCACAATTTTGGTCCGTGGGGTGTGTTGCCATAGAACTCTTCCGTTTCGATCGAGGATTCTGCTGATGGCAAATGGTGTTGCCCGTTTGCCTCTGTTTGGAAAAACAGAATAGGCTGAGACCATTTCCATAAGGGTTGTTTCAGAAGTGCCCAGCGCAAGGGAGAGGTTCGGTGCCATCCTTGATTTTATTCCGAATTTTCTTGCAAATCCGGCAACGTATGACGGTCCAAGCCCTTCCATAATTCGTATTGCAGGAATGTTTTTTGAAAGGGCAAGCGCTTTTCTAAGCGTGATTTCACCCAAAAAGGTTTTGGAATAGTTCTCCGGCTCCCATGGCGTATCACGGCGTGCACCTCTGAATGATACCGGCGAATCCAGAATCAGCATGTTTTGTGCATATCCGTTTTCAATAGCACAGGCAAAAACAAAGGGTTTAAAGGATGAGCCTGGTTGTCGTTTTGCCATTGTTGCTCTGTTATACGGGCTTTTTGAGAAGTTCCTGCCGCCTGTCATTGCCAGCACGGCACCGGTTTCAACATCGATTGAAATTACAGCAACCTGTGGTCCTTTATCTTTTAAACCACCTGAGGCCATCCGTTTATCGAGCTGAGTCATTCTTTTGTTAACAGAGGCATCAACTTTTTTCTGGAGCTCATAGGACAATGTCGTGTGAATCGTTAAACCACCGTTATAAAGCCTTGATGAGCCTGTGATATCGACGATTTGTTTTTTTATCCATTCTGTAAAATAGGCCGCTTTAGCTTTCCGGTCACTTCTTTCGGCAAGCGTAATGGGCGTTGCCATTTGTAGGTCACAGGTCTCTTTGTCAATATAACCTGTTTTAAGAAGGATTTTCAGAACGATATTTCTTCTTTTTTTTGCAAGTTCGGGGTTTACCAGAGGTGAATACCGTGACGGAGACCTTGGCATAGCAGCAAGGAGTGCGCATTCTGCAAGGTCCAGATCGCTGACTGATTTACCAAAATATTTTCGTGCAGCCGATTCGACCCCGTAAGCCCCACTGCCGAAATAGACCTGATTCAGATATAGTTCAAGGAGCTCATCCTTTGTATAACGTCTTTCAAGCTGGAATGAGAGAAATGCTTCCCTTATTTTTCGGGTAATTGTTTTTTTTGATGTAAGAAAGAGTGTCTTCGCAAGCTGCTGGGTAATCGTGCTGGCACCTTCAACAAAATCACCGGCAATAATATCTTTAACGATCGCCCTTAAGATTCCTTTTATATCAACGCCGCTGTGTTTGTAAAAACTTCTGTCTTCGGTTCTTACCAATGCCGTTTTAAGATCTTCGGGCATTTGATTAATGGACACCGGCATTCTTTTTTCAGAATAAAATTCTTTTATTAAAACATTGTCAGCGGAATAGACTCTGGACACGGCTGATGGATTAAACGACTGTAATTTTTCAATTTGAGGAAGGTCATTTGTAAAGGCAAAAAAAGCACCGCCGGAGACACCGGCTATGATTCCTAAGAAAAGACCTGTTATAATAAGTACTTTGTTATTTGTCACAATAATGTATTTTACCAATGAATTAGTGTTTTTATATGGTTTTAGTATAAAAAAATTTAAAAATCAAATTCTAATTAGTGCCCATTCACGGAAATGACTGGGAATAATTTAAGGTTTCCAATTCAGAAATGAGAATTTTTTCGTAAGGTCAAGGAAAACAAGGTGTTGCGCGGAGACGTGCTTGGCGTACGTCGCACAAGCAACACCGCAGTTTGACGCAGAGATTGCGGAAAAAGGCCATTTATGGATGGAAACTAA
>JQIA01000055.1_pt1 | contig 46887 bp, 80 predicted proteins | sample 811431 | NCBI WGS metagenome assembly JQIA01 (sample SAMN02998118, study PRJNA258478) | marine sediment metagenome | biome: marine; feature: seafloor; material: sediment; isolation source: oil-polluted sediment collected from 3 locations (0.5 km, 0.7 km and 0.9 km)... | place: USA: Gulf of Mexico ...
CTATTTTACAGGGAGTAATAATATATTCTCCCATTCTCCTCCTAATATTTCTGCTTCTATATAATCTAATAAATCTGCTTCTAATTCTCTAAGGTAATACTTTCTATTCATTACAAAAGACAGTTTCTTTACCTTCATGGTTATCTCAAGCCTGCCTATTATATCTACTATACCTCTCTCATTATATCGCATCCGTATATTTCTTCTATATGGTCTAGTATCCAACTTCTATAAACAGCTAAGTCAGTAAATCTGTACTCCTCTTCTCTTGGGAAAGCTTTATAAACTGTTAATTTCCTGCTAACTTCCTCTATTATATGTCTAAATCCTTTTGGTGTTATAATCATCTTAATCCTCTTCCTATTACATCTATAAATTGTTCACGTACATCATCAAAGTGCAGTGCGCGGTTGTGGTCACTTAAACCTTCCGCACAGTCTACGAATTTCATAAACTGTTTTATAAACTTCTCGTACTCACTCATCTCCTTCATGCTCATTTCTATCTCTGTTATGAATAACTCTCTTAAGTGGTGCAACCAATCTTTCCTTGTCATCTCAGTACCATCGATAGTGAAGTTCTCATAACTACTTCCATCTTCATCAGTCATCCTCCTTAGTACCCTTACCACTCTTCCTAACCTACTCTTCATCTTCTTCTTATTAAATACAACAAACCCTTGCGATTTGTTTCAATCACTCTTGGATAATTAGTTACCTATCTTGAGTTAGTCTAGAGACTACTGGACATAACCTGATATCTTTTCTTAGCTTCCTAAACCTATCGCTCCGTGATATCAGCACTAACTCTTAATAAAGTAAGGGCATCCTACTTCAAACATCTTGAACCCCTGGTGGACCTGACCGTTCATGTAGTTAACATCGTTCTCAGGTGGACACTTCTTTTTTCAAGACTATATTACCCATAATATACAACATTTTAAGGACGATTCCTAGTAAAATCGTATTTATTTTAGTTACAGACTGTAAGCAATTTGGCTATATATGGTTATAAACTGTAAGTACTAATGCGTTTAAAGGTTACAGACTGTAAGTAGAGGGGCTTAAGCAAGATATATTTTAAGCAGATTACCTGATTGAGACGCCTTAAAACAGGTAATGCCTTATAGCGCTTAAAAAATATTTTGTAAAAAATTTTTGGAGAAAGGGATGGATACGTAGGGTATATATATAAAGCGCCGGGTCTTTTATTCAAAAGGGGAATACCCCCCGGGGCAAACGTTGAGACAGTCGCTTCGCTCTTGTATCCCTTATCAGCACTCTCTTGCACTATGTTATCACAGAGAATACAGAGACTTATGCCAGGTTTGACTCCAGGGAGTTGACACTCACATTGGTAACACTCATTGCTCAATAGCTTTGGGGAAACAGTCGCTACGCTCGTGTAGCCCATCTACCATCTTGCGTATCCATTGTGCGATATTGCACTAATTAAACTCTACACACTATTATGAAGAAATTCGAACGATTGAACAAACAGACTAACGAGAAAGAACTGTTCATTGGATGCCAAGGCGTTCTAAAGACTATCGATGAAGAACCTCGTGCTAACAAGGTCTCTGGTAAGAAGTACTATCGCTTCACAGCAGATATTCAGACACCTAATGGTCAGATACTTGTCGGAGGACAGGTCTACGAGGCGTTGATACCTCACTTAGGTAAGACACCTGAAGTAGGAGACCGCTTGGACTTTAACTGCAAGCTTGAAGACCTGCAGAAAGAGCAAACCAACACTCGTTGGGGTATTGGAGGCCAGGCCGTTGACTCTGTTGAGGACTTATTAGGTATGATAAAAGACCTGTAGGTACAGAGCCCTCTTCGGAGGGTTTCTTTTGACGATAGTCGCTACGCTCTGTATCCCTGATATAGACTACCTCGCTACTAGTCCCCGACGCCTGGTCGATTCAAGTTATCTACTCGCCCAACGCCTCGATAGTTCAAGTTATCAGGTTGACTAGGTTGCTCGCTTCGCTCGCGTGTCCCGTATCTTAACTTTCTTTTGGTGCGTCATAGTTTAACTAAATAAATATACTTATGAGAAAATTTGAGCGTCTGAACAAACAGACTAACAAAAAAGAAGTGTTTATTGGAGTTGTTGGGGAGTTAAAAACCTTCAGCGAGAATAGCATACCAAATAAGGTAAGCGGGAAGAAATATCACAGGTTCACTGCTGATGTTGAAACGCCTAACGGCATCACTACCATTGGTGGTCAGGTGTACGAAGCCTTAATTCCTCACTTAGGTGGGACACCTCAAGTGGGTGAGAAATTAAACTTTGCAGCGCGAGTTGAAGACTTGCAAGCAAAGCAAAATGCCTATTGGGGCATATCAGGTAACGCAGTAGACGATGTGTCTGATGCATTCCTTGATGCTATTGGTGAATTATAGTAACCAGTAGTACCTTTACGACAGCAGGGTGTAATGCCCTGTTAGTCTTAGCTTTAATGCTAGTAAAGGACAGAGAGTTTGGTTAATTGAGCGAGATGTGTGTTGATGTGTGTGATGCATGCTTCAATACACACCCTCGTAATACTTTACCAAGCATTTAATAAACAGCTGTTCAAGTTATATTAATAGCCAAATAGTCACATAGTAAGGTGTAGTAACCATTACTAATAATTCTTATCCAATTGCAGGTAAAACAAATCTTAGAAGGTATCAGGTATTCAAATTGAATATCGAGTTATCATTGGTTCAAGGTGCAACCTTGTAAGAGTTTATAAACAATACTAATCCTACGTGCCAACAGATTATAAGAGCCGATCTAGAGTGAAGACTCTTGCAGCTTTATAAATACTGTTGGTAAGTAGGTAATATTAACCACTAATACACTATTATGCACTTATTAAATACTAAAGCAGAGGACTTTATTAGACTTAAATTAACAAATGAATTACCTATTATATCAGTTAAACCTGGTAAATGTAGGTATAATTTTAGATGCCAACTGAATGCCGCGCATGAGGCTATTAAACATAAACACGATAAATTAGCAATGGTAGTTTATTTAGCAAAGGATGATACTGTTATAATACACTTCATAAACTATCATAATGGTGAATATGTAGACAATACTCTTGGAGAATGGACAGTACAAAATAAGTATATGTTTGTTAAGTTTATTTATCCTGAAGACTATTTAAATGTGAATGATATATTCACAGATTATCGAGATTACCTTCAACAATGTATGCCACCTTATTTAAGATGGTTTAGTAACGTAACTTTTTAAATAATTAATTGTGTATTATGAAGAAGTATATCCATTGCTTGTACACTTACACAAGCATAACATAGAATTTGAACGTAGAATAGACCACTTCATCTATTTTGATAGAGAAGATAATTCACATCTTATAGAACATAAAGATGTTAAATGGAACTACGATAAAACATTAGCAGTTATTAACTTGCAATGTAATATTACCAACAATTCTAGGTTTTAATTAGCTTATTATTGAAAACTACCACGTAATTGGTAATCATACCTTGTGGAAGTTTTAACTAAACTTAAAAATAAATATTATGTCAAAGGAAATAGTAGAAGTAGACGGTGAAGATTATTTTGTACAGAACAAAGGGTCTTGTACAACAGAAATTTCAAAGGATGAGTATCCTAGTGATAGACAAGGGGATACAAGAGTAGTATTTGATTCTCACATTACTAAGAAATAAGTAATTATTTAAACTCTTTGATTGAAGATAAACAACACTACCTATTTCACGAAATAATCACTGTTCTATAAGGCTTTCGAGGCCTTAACCAAATTATGGGGACATGAAATAGAACAATAGTGTAGATTGTATCAGCAGTTGTGTTTATTGTAGATGTATAGGAAGAAGTTATTGTTACTTCAAGGGTAGGAAAGACAAAAAATCTAGTACTTAACCTATAGCCTACTGAAATTTGGGCAAAGAGTTTTTAACAGCATATTAATTAGCCACTAACATTTAACCAAATGAAAGAACTACAAATACTTAAGATAAATGCAATAGTGTCAGATGATGAACACTTGATGACTATTCTAAGACGCAACTTAGACTTGATAATATGTGTTGACAAGAACTATTCACACATTCAACAACTTGAATCACTTCAATTATTGTTTGAAGGTGGGCTAGGTGACTACTATAAAGAACACCAACCAAAGCAACAGTTCATTGTTGAACAGTGCGCTATCTTAGCAAAGAATACTTTTTGGAATCGCTATGCTAAAGATGACAAGAAAGAGTATGATGTGTATCAAGCATTTGAACACATAGTTAAGAAAGACTTAACTGTTAAGGACTTCAAGAGTAATGGATGATTACTTACTATCCTTACGAGAAACTTATAGATTAGCTATTAATGCAGACGATGCATTAGTGCAACAACCAGTAATAGGAGACATATATCACCTCTCTTGGGCAGCTAAGAGAGGTATGAAATGGAGACTAACAGGTATATCAGGTATTTATGCTTATATGGTTACACCAAGAAGTGGTAAGACATTAACTGCTAAGATACTTGACTTACGCGAGACTAATTCTAGAATAGTATTAAAGGCTAAGAGGAGAATGGAGAAGAAAGCAATGTATTAACTAAAATAAAAACATAATGAAAAATAGTATTAAATTCTGGCTAGGAATAGCCTTCATAAGTATAATGATGTTCATATTATTAGCGTCTACTTTAACATTGCTTATAACATTATCTGCAATATTCACATTATTTATATTTTTATCATTTGCTGCAATGTTAGTAGATGGTACTTCAGATAGAGATATGTCTAAGAGTAAATATGAGATACCTTGGCGTATAAATGCAGTCTATTGGCTTAGACAATTTAATAACTTAGTTGATAAATTATAGTAAATGGATTATAAACAAATAACAAATAAACACATAGGGATTGCATTGTGGATAATTATAACAAGCATACTATACATTGTTATAGATATAGACAGTGATAATATATTTCAAGAATTTTTTGCACCATTACTGGTTGGTGTAAGTTGGCTAACAGCTATAGTCGTTATAGGCAGGTATATAAGTGAAAACTTAGACGAGAAACCTTTTGATAACTAATCATGAAGATAGAATATCCAGTAGAAACCACACAAATAACATTTGAAGAGTGGTTAAAGGCTAAAGCGCATGGGTTCAAGTTATACCTACCTTTCACAAAGTATGAAAGCTATTTATATCGAGGATGTATGTACCTATCAAGGCGTAACCCAAAAAACATTCAATGGGAGTATAGTAAGACATCTTATTGTAAGATGTGGGATACACAGGAACATCATAACGTATTCTCAATAAATAAAGATAGGGTATGAAATATAGTATTTATGTAGTACCAACAAATGGAACAAACTTCAAGTTTATTCAAGAAGAGTTGTTCAAAATGGGTTATAGATGGTCTTCAGGGGCAGCCTTTAAAGAATATCATAATAATACTAAATGTTTTGTAATACACACAGGTACAAAAGAACTACAGTATAATAGAAGGATACCTGAACAAAAGAGTACTAAGTATAAACTGATTACTTTCATTGATATTTATAAATTAAATAAAGAAGGGAAAATATGAAGCATTTAGACACCGTTAGCTCAATAATAGCTACACCACCAAGATTTGGTGAGTTAATATGTCATTTAGGATATAAAGACATTGATAAACAAGGTAAACAAGTATCATTTACTTCTGGTGAAATATATAATATTGATGTAGATTACAAAGCTAATAAAGTTAGTGTTCATTGCTTTGACAGTACAAGTACTATAGATTATGTATTAGATAATGATACATTCTTTGTAAATTGGTTACCAGTACCTAGTTCAGAGTTAGAGGACCCATTATATTTAATGATGAGTGTATCTAAAAGTATCAATACTACTGTAATAAAAGAGAAGATCAAACAATTATTAATATTAAAACAATTAAAAGATGCCTGAACAAATCAAGCCAAAAGTAAAAGCATTATATCGCAAAGCGTTTAATGTATCACAAGACAACATTGACAAGGCACAAGATGCTTATGACAATGCATTGAAACAGCCAGATAAACAAGATGCTAGTAAATTCTTGGAAATTGTAGTAGATTTAGCACTAGCTAAAGCTAAAGTAATTACATTACAAGCAGCATATACTGCTGAAGGTGGTGGTAAATTCCCAGCTTGGAAATAAGATGAGAAATACTTATCAAACTCAAAGTGATGTAGCTATGATTGTTGGTTTAATCAAACCAAAGAAATAATGTACTTATTTGAAGTACTTGGTATACATTTAGGTTATCCTAGATGTTGTATCGCTGCATTTGATGCGCTAGGCGGTGCTCTTGGTAATCCCAAGGGAGCTGAAGCCGGCGAACATACAGGGTTTATACCTTGTCCAACTTGTACTGATAAAGTATTAAGTAAAGAAATAGCGTTGAAAGACCTAATAGTTAATAGAGAACATCCTAATGTGTTTCCAATAATGAAACACGAGGATTTACCTGAAGATATTAGAAATATTTACGAATGAAAACACGAGGACTTATAATTAGAAAAGAATCTGCTTGGGTTGGGTTACATTACTCACCATACAACAAGAGGTATTGCCTAAACATATTACCTTGTTGTACCATTTGGCGGGTTAAAGATGGTGGCAACACCCCCCAAAGAAAATATATTAACCAATAACTACTTATGGAATCTAGTAAACTTGGGATCGCAAACCTTATAGGCGATATGATTAGTGATGGAGCACCGTCACATTATATAGATGCACACACCAGTGTTACAATGACACGAGGAGAATTTGAAACAAGATTAATTGAACGTAACATAACTCATAGAGAACTAATGCAATCACAATATTCAGGTAATGCTGAAGATGCAAGTGCTGTACTAGCTGACTTAGGAGTTATTCAAATACAATATTAATATGAAACCACACTATTTTGTACTTATACTGTGCGCAGTATTCATACTAGTAATTAGAGTGACAAACATGCCCTTAGCGGTATCAATACCCCTTGCATTAGCGTTGGGGTGGTTTGCAGACGACATACAACGAATCTTAAAACTAGACGAGTAATGATAAAAAATATAATCATAGGCATACTAACATTGAGTATGTTCTATTTGGGATATCAAATATCCGCAGCAAATGTAAAAGTCCGTAATCTTAAGTTATTATTAACTGATTACGAAGAATTAGTAGATGATTGGGCTGATACAGCTGAAGAAGTTAAAGACCTCGCTACTGAATTAACTATTAAATTAGCTAACTGTAAAGGTTACCCAATTGATAGTTTAGGGAGCACTGTTCAAAGCTATTTGAAGAGACAAAAAGATGTTGTTTCCAAGGTTTATAAACCACCGGGAGACTAATGGACGCAAAGAATCTTGATATAGCCCTGTTTATGGGATGTAAGATTAATAATGAGCATAAAGTAACCCCAAAAGATACAAAGTATACTTTTCCTCATAAGAAAAATGAGGCAGTTCATGTTAATAATCTAAGGTACCATATATCTTGGGAATGGTTAATGCCTGTTATACACATATTGTTTAAGCCTTATGGGCCTGCAAGAGTGTATGAGCATTTACTTAAGGAAGAAGGAAGAGCATATAGTGCTACTAGATTAATACAGGATTATATGTTACATGGTAATATATTAAAGTGTAGAAATGTAGTAGCTGAAGTGTGTAAACTACATAAACTAGGGTTATTAAAACCAGACGAACTAATTAAAAGCACTTTCGCTTATGGACCTAGATAATGAAATGATATCCAAAGATACTACAAGTCAAGGAATTGTAGACGCAATTAAGATAGTAATACCAATGTTAAATGGTTTATTAGAACAAGCTGCTGAATTGGGTATTAAACTCTCATTTAGAGTACGACAATCAAATCCTGGGGATTTATCTTATTATGAGACTAAGGAAATGTCTAATATACGATTAAAGGATGCTAAACAATCAAGGGGACTAAAAACATGAGAATATTAAGTAAGTATAAAGATTACTACGATTATTTCCAAGGTATCTTTGGGATGGATAAGACCAAAGTATATGATAGACGTAAAATGGTCAAACAAAAAGACTATGTCAATTGTGTATTTGAAAACGATGTTGAGACTATTAGAATAGCTGTATGTAATAGGTTATATACAATATACTATTATAAAGGTAAAAGATATCATACTCCAGATGAGTTAAGAGAACTAGGCAAGCTAAGATATAGTAAGTTTAGTTATAGTAGATATCATTATTGGAGAGAAGAAGAAGATTACAATAAAACGTATGCTATGGAGAATGGTATCAGTACTGATGTTAATATTAGGGAACGACAGCCTGTATTAATAACTAAAAATCATTATTTTTCAAGAAATAGCAACTGGGAAGTACCCTTATTAAGTACATTTCAATTTCATAAGGTTATACCTGCTAAAGATATATACATTATGATTGAAACATTCTTAGGGTATTTAATAGATAATCCACCACTACCTGACAACCAGACTAATATTGGTAAGGTAGAAGCACATGGATTTGATAAGAAACGGTCATTCAGACCTAAAATGAAATAACAATAACAAGGACAAAATTTCTTGCGGTAGCTCAGACTGGCCAGAGCAACTGTACAAGGTCATTACTTCACGGTAATGATCGTATGGTGCGCGTGGGTTCAACTCCCATCCCAAGAAATTTTCCATTGACACATAGTGTAACGGAAGCACGACAGCTTCAAAAGCTGGCAGTTGAGGTTCGAATCCTTGCGTGTCAACAAATAAAAAAGCGAGGGGGTTTCAAGCCAAGAGTCATAAGCACTGGGGTGGACTAGTGAAAGCGCGTACAAAAGCAGCTCCGGAGTCGTTGGGGTAATGTCCAACTACGCCCCCGCACACAACAAGGCCCAGATGTGCCCAATTTAACGAACATCTATCATCATATTATATAAACTAGTGCTTAAAGCTGTACAATTGGATAAAGGGATAATAGCCTAGTCGCCCTCCAGCTAGTTTATTTAAATTTAAAATTTTAAACACTAAATATAAATTAAATGAAGAACAAAACTTATTATTACCATTCACCTCGCATTGAAGGGGAGAAGAGACATACTATTGCAGGAGTCTTAAACAAAGGAGAAATGAGCATCGGAATTGCATCTTGTTCAAAAGCAGATGTATTTATTAAAAGTAAAGGACGTGAATTAGCTGAAGAAAGAGCTACAAAAGCAATGTCCGGAAAAATATGCGTTGGAAAAAATGCACATATGGGAATAGCATTTAGAGCTATTGCTGTAGGTATTGTGGCATCAATGATGTCCAATAAATATAAATTCTAGAAAGGGGTTAACCACAGCCCTTTCATTTATTAATATAGAATATTAAGCTTATTTAATCACTAAGAAAGATACATTAGGCTAATGTATTATCTCTAAAAAGAGCTAAGCTCTTAACGAGGGTGTCATTAGGGATGGTAACTACGATATGTATAAACAATAAGAGATATCTTATACTCTGCCATATATTAATAAATAATCACCTAGTGACACAGGAAAAAGGGTTAATAGTACTAACACATAAACCAGTAACCCTGCGGTTAATGAGATCACCCAAGACACAGACGTATAAATCTCATAATTGAAGATCAAGATCAATACGTGCTTGCTGTTAGATGTGTTAAAGTCACTTTAAAATAATACAGTTCACAATAACAAAAGCTATTAAAAGTATGTACATACTTTAAGTAGATAGGGTTAACTACATATGCCAGATGATATCTTAAGCCATATGTACGAAGGTTCGATCCCTTTGTGAACATCTAATCTAAACAATAAAACTATGTTAAAAATCATATTAAATACAATTAGACTATTTATAGCTATGATCCTCACCATATTTGTAATGTGTTTAGTTATTACAGCAGTATTTTCACTCATATTCTGGGAAACCAGACTATTTGTGAATCTATGGGAGTCTATTAAAACACCTGAAATGTATAATATACGTTTCCTTGGGGTATTCTTAGTAGCTTCTCTAATAATCAGTATTATCCGTAATAGATAATGCTTGGGGAAGGTAGCTCAGTCCGGTTAGAGCCCCTGTCTCAGATAGACCTAGTTTAGTAGATTAATATGTAAATAGACATTATTAAACTTACTTATAAACAGGTTGTCCCAGGTTCGAATCCTGGTCTTCCCCCAAAATAATTATACCACATAGTGCGTTCGTCTAGTGGTAGGACGCCGTAATATTTACTTACATTGATTACACATCACTGTAGACATAATTTAAGTTACTAAGCATTCCAAGCCGGTAACAGAGGTTCGATTCCTCTACGCACTGCAAAATCTAAAGAGTATAGGCCATTATAAAGGTTACTAAATTTTTCTATACATAAATAATGCTACCTTTGTAGATTATCTTATACTCTTTTATATTAATTAATATATAAACTTATACAAATGAGACAAATATACGTTTACATAATCGTAGTAGTATTCCTACTAATTATAGCAGCAATTTCAACTAATCCAAATTAAATATATATATATGGCAACGAGAGGAGCAAATAAAGCCAAATGCCAAGGCTATAAAATGGCAGGCACACGTATGAAGAATAGACTACGTAAATTAAACAAACACTTGAAAATACATCCAAATGATGCGCCTGCAAAAGCAGCGTTGAAATTGAGATAATAAATCAGGGGGCCATTAATTGAGTTACTCAGAGTTTGTAAATCTAATACGCACTCAATCAGATTTCCCCGGAGCAATAAATCAGACATGATCAAAGTTACTAAAACAGATAATCACAATCCCGGCTTACCTTCCTTTTCAGAAAAGCGAAGGATAAGTGAAAGGGATTACCAATCTACTTTGAACGACTACTGATTTTTATAACTTAAGTTAACCATATTACAGGTTACTATTGGTTATTCTAGGTTCAAGTCCTAGTTTTGCCTTCGGGCAAAAATTATACCTGTAATGATTATTAATTTTTAAAACATACTAAATGAAGTATTTTTTTGCTTTCCAAAAGAAGAAAGCAATTCCTGTTCCAGATGGAACATCAGACAATGAAGTCTTAGCGATGCAAATCAACCATGAACTGTTACAATACGGGTTCATATTAAATGCTGTAACAATAAGCAAACTAGCAAAATGTGATGCTATAACATTAGATGTTATATACAACGATTTGTTAGAAGGTATTAGAACTATAGTTCCAGGTGGAGGACATAAAGCAATTTATGAAAACTTCCCAGAATCAGTGAAAGCATTGTCAAACGAGACAATGATTAGACAAGCCCTAAAATCCTACTATATTGAAGGAGATTGGAGCCCTGAAGGAGCTGAAGTTATGCACAAAACCTTTGCTATTGAACCAGTAGAGTACACCACTGTATCTAGTTTAACAGACGCAGAGTTTGATAATATATTCTATAACATAGTTTATAGTAACAATTCAATCAGTGCATTTGACAAATCGATTGTTGAATGGTACTTATTTAATGGTTACAATATAAACTTGTCAAAGATTGTATTTAAAGAGACCCTGGCCTATGTAGGTCAGAAATTGCTTGATTCAGATATTCAAGCTCTTCCAATACAGAATGCTACAGACGTTTTACGTATCTGGTCAGCTTATTCAGGAGGGGATGAAGGATTGAAAGCAAATACTAAATTTATTAACCCGTCTAATAAACAACGTAAGATGTTGTTGTCCACATTAGATAAGTGTTATAATTTAGAAGAAGCGTTTAAAACAGACCGTGAAAAATGGTTGCGTGTTCTATTTTACTTACATCCTATGGATAGTAAGAATAAGAATATGTTTCCTGAAGTAGCTAAGTTTGCTAATGCTTTAAGAAATGAGCCTAAAACTTTGAAAACCTTCAATTCCAAAGTAGAAGAGGCTATCGCTAGTAAAGACGAAGGTATCTTTGATTTATTGAAAAAGCGAATGGGAGTATTCTCTCGTAGACTTGATCACTTAATTAGAGTATTTGACGCTACTGCTGTCAGCAAGTGGCTAAGTAATTCACCTAACGTTAAGCAGATGATCGATGTGTATAATCACCTACATGGTAGAGATAAAGCACAAGGAGGTCGTTCCGCTGTACTAGCTGGACAAGGGTCATCAGAAATGGTTACCTATAAAGACTTAAAACCTCTACCTGCTAAGGTAGTAAAAGACTCTAGAGAGGCCATTAAGGTAGCTTTAGGTACTCAAATGGTAGGAAGTCTAGGTAAAGTTTTTGTTGATGATGTCCTATATTTTAGGCCTTTAGCTATGAATAATAGAGCAGCATCGCTGTCTATTAGTGGTAAAGCTATAGGAACCGTGGAGGCAGTACCAGCAGGTAACGTAGTAAGAGCTTATTGTATGTGGGAAGACCGTAGTGATATAGATTTATCAGGACTTATTATTACTAACACTAATAGTGTTATGAAAGTAGGATGGAATGACCGTTACAATCAAAGTGCTGTTACGTACTCTGGAGACAATACAGGTAGATATGATAAGAACGCTGAATTCTTGGATATTGATACTGTTAATCTTGCTCCTGATGTAGAATGGGTAATTTTAGAGGCTAGAATTTATAGTGGACATAATAAATTCTCTGGCTATAAAGTTCCACCAACAGCCGGGTGGATGTTGAGAACCAAACCAGGAGCGAATGAATCTTGGTTACCTCAAACTGCCAAACATTCTATTGCGCTTTGTAATGAAGGACGAACCGCATATTTATCAGCATATCACGCACCAACGCGAAGTATAGTTTACCTAGACTTAGCAATGGGAGAGAACGCTGTATCAGGCCCAGAAGATGCTCTTAAAATGAGGGTATTCTTAAACCAATTCATCCCTAATGCAAATAAGGATGAAATATGCTGGGACACAATCAACCAAGGCCATGTCTTGAACTTATTAGCTACAGAGGTAGTTGATAAGGAAGAGGACGCTGACATAGTATTCGATGAGAATACTCCTCAAGAAGAGGTTGCTAAATACTTGTAACACAATAGGGGCTGTAATAGGCCCCTTTCTTTTATGCCTACAACGCGACTATTAATTGAGGTTGAAAATAAGAAAATGAGCCGTATGGTTCAGAAAAGACTAATAGATTTGGGGTGCAGATGGAATTCTAAGATCAAGAGTGACCGTGCTCGTGGCTTTATGGCGATGCCTAGGAACCTGCATCACAAATATATTTATGTATCATTAAATGGTACAATAAACACTGATTATCATAAATTCCGATTAACAAAGTCTTCTCGTGAGACGACGTTATTAGATTTATATGTAGGACATTTTATAAAAGAGATTTTCAATGAAACTGAGAATAACAATACAGGACAAGGAACATTGTAAAAATGTTCAATTACGACTATTTGAGTTGGGATACAGTTGGTCAAATAGACCAAGTAATCCTATTATTTATCTGAATAGTGAAATATTATATACATGGGAAAATATGGAAATCAGAAGATACCCAGAGTATAGGTGGTCTATTGAAAGCATAATTGAATCTGCTTCCAATAGTAAAGAAGAATTTAGGGATACAACATTATTAGACTTGTATACAAGTTATATAGTAGATGGACATACCCTTGAAGATTAATTAAAAGATGAAAGATGAAGAAATTCACACGAACACGCAAAGATAACAATCAAGAAATTGAGATGTTTGGAACAGACGGAGTACTTAGAAGTATTTCTGATGAACCTAAAGCCAACAGTAATGGTAATAAATATTACAACTTTACTGCGGAAATTGAAATGCCACGTGGTAAAATCCTTTGTTTAGGTCAAGTCTATGAGAACTCATTTGAGTTTTTAGGAGGTAAGCCTGAAGTAGGAGGACGATTCGCTTTTTCAACTGAGTTAGAACAGTTGATGCAAGCAAATAACAAGGTATGGTCAATTTCAGGTAATTCTATTGACGAGTTAGATGAAGCATTATTAGCTGATATCGACATGTTATAATGGAAGAATCTAAAAAGTTCAACTCCCCTGAGGAGTTTTTCTCGCATTTCAAGCGTGTAATAGAAGAGTTAAAGACTAAGGCAGTCTTACTTCAAGTACACGCTGATATGCATGAGGAAGAATTAGTAGCAGTATTAAGCGAAATAGACCCAAAAGAAGCAGGTCTAGAGTTTTTTACTAAACTAGGAGCCAAGTTTTTCGAAATAGGAGCTTGGGAATTACTAAATGTAATTAAAACCCATATCGAGTATAATTTTGATGTGGAAATAGTAACTAAAAACGGAGTAGCGCAATATGAAATTCGTAAGGGACCTTAATATAGGGGATAGAATCCAAGCTGTAAAATATGGAAAAACTATTACAGGTGTAATCACTAAGAAATTAGCAGGAGCAGTTGTAATCAACAACGACAAGAACAATAAGCTAGAGGTAGTAGATATCGATAGAGTTAAACAAACAATGACAAAGAAAGATGAGCAAGATAAGCAAGATAAGCAAGAAACAACCAAGTAAAAAGATCAAAGTAAACAGAAAAGGGTATAGATCAGAGATGTTAATAGCTAATATTAGAAAATACCCAACAAATATCGCAGCAGCGATACGATTAACCGCAGGACAGACTAGAACTACGCCTAGTACCATTCAATATTTATGGTATGGCTCTCCAGGAAAAAACATTAAGGGATTAAGAACTGAAAAAGCAGCTTTTATAACCGTAACAACTGAAGGCATGGCACAATTGAATACTAAAAATTCACCAGTGTTAAAGGCAACAAAGAAGAAATTAACTCTAGAAGCAGAATTAATGACTGTAAAAGGGATGACAATAGAAATGAAAGCATCTGTATTAGACATATTATTAGGGAACTAATGGGTGATTTCAATGGCAACACATTAAAATGCGGAGATAAAGTAGCCTTTGTCTCTGCCTATTCACGATGTCTCGAATATGGAGAGGTAGTCGGATTCACACCGCAAAACATAAGGATTGTAAGCTTACATAGTGGGCACCCTATAATACGCGGACCAGAACAGGTCGCTAAACTTTAAAGTATGGATAAAGAACAGATAGAAGCATTTAGAAAAGAGTTTTTCCACCAGATTGATAAGAAATCATCTCATGGAGTGAACCAGATTAAAGAGCAATTCATAATTAGCCTGAACAATGTACTGTTGAAAAATACAGAATATGATAAGAAATAATTAGGATAATTGCGATAAATTTAGTATCTTTGTAGAATGAAAGAAGGAGAGAACTATGAACTTGGACTATTTAAAAGGCAGAAAACCTTCACTTTAGAAGATGTAGAAATAGATACAGATATTGATTTAAACGTAACTTTTATTGAAAAACAGGAAGACTTAAACGAAGCTAAGCATTGGTTAGAGATGACTAGCGGAGAAGTTGGAGTAGATATAGAAACTAGAGGACTTGATCCCCATCAACATGAGTTAATTATGTTACAATTTGGAGACAAGTTCAGACAGTTTGTTATAGATACGAGAGTAGTAGAAGTAAAAGGAATAATTCCATTGCTAATAAACAAACAAACAACACTTATTGGACAGAATTTAAAATTTGAGTATAAATTCTTCAAACATAACTATGGATTGGATCTAGAAGATGTCAGAGACACTCTCATTCAAGAAATTTGTTTACACAATGGGTATAACTTAAAGAATGATTTAAAGTCTCTTGCAAAGAGATATTTAAATTATGAAGCAGACAAAAGTATAAGGATGCGTTTTTTAAAAATAGAAAACAAACCTTTTAGTAAAGATGAAATCATTTATGGTGCTTATGATGTAATTCTACCTATATTAATAGATGAAATGCAGCATAAGAAGCTAAAGGATAGAGATCAAGTTAAGCTTCTTAAGTTAGAACACGAATATTTAAAAGTACTTGGTGATATGGAGTACAAAGGCCTATTTTTCAATAAAACGAAATGGGAACTTGTATATCTAAGCAACAAAGTAAAATATCAGGCGGCATCGTTGGTGTTAGATAAGTTTATTGAAGGCAATAGTCTTAGTAAGTTTATCACCACACAGACTTCGATGTTTGATGTCAGTAGAAAAGTGACCATCAAGTGGTCAAGTTCTAAGCAAGTAATTGCATTATTGAAAGACTTGGGAGTATGCCCCCAAGCAGTGAGTAAAAGCACTAAGAAAATGGCATATACCGTTGATGCTAAGGTATTAAAAGCATCGTTAAACACGACTAATGCGTCTGCATCTGATAAACATAAGCAATTTATCAAGGATTATTTAGAGATGAAGGAACTTGAACAACGTGTAACTACGTTTGGAATACAATTCTTCAAATATATTAATCCAGTAACGAAGAGGTTACACAGCGGGTTTAGGCAAATAGTATCTACTGGAAGAAGTTCCAGTAGTGCCCCAAATTTACAGAATATACCTGCTGATGCAGAGTTTAGAGAGTGTTTCACAGCACCTGAAGGGCATAATATTGTAAATGCGGATTTTAGTGGGCAAGAGAATATAGTATTGGCTAATAAATCTTTAGATAAGGATTTACTGTCATTCTATAAACAAGGGCATTCTGATATGCACAGTTTTATTGCCTCTAAAATATACAATAAACCTTATGAAGACTATATTCAAGCTAATAAGGATAAAGACGATAAGACGAAAACGCTAAGTTCAGATCAAATAATACTACTAAAAGAGAGAGGAATTGCGAAAGCAGCGGGGTTTGCCATTAATTATGGCGGAAACGGACATACCATCTCTAAAAATCTAGGTATTTCCTCAAAAGCAGGCGATGCCGTGTATGAAGCATATTTCAAAGCTTTCTCAGGACTGAGAGGTTACTTTGATAAAGTTATTAAAAATACGCTTAAACAAGGTTATATAGATGTTAATGATGTGACACATCGTAGACTTAATTTACTTAACTATAAGCAAATGAAAGGCTACGAGAAACGCGCTGACAAGAAGTCAGAGTATTTCAAGCTAAAGAATAAGATTAGTAGATTAGCATTAAATGCCCCTATTCAAGGAACAGCGGCAGATATTACTAAGAATGCTGCAGTACGTTTTAGGAAGTGGATTGTTGAAGAGGAGTTAACAGAAGAAGTTTGGATTACTAATGTTATTCATGATGAGATAAACGTGGAAAGCACAAATACATTGGCAGAGTTAGTAGCAATTAACTTAGAATTATGTATGGCTAAAGCAGGAGAAATATGGTGTAAAACCGTACCATTAAAAGCAAAAGCAGTAGTAGGGGACTACTGGACACACTAAGATGAAACTTGAAAATATAGAAAAAGTAGATGGACTATTCTCTAAATATAAAAGAGTAATGCTAGCACAGAATACTATTGCTGATATGCAAGACATGTATCATTTAGATAAGGAGGAAGGTGGAAGCAGATTGAAAGATATCTTCACTAGGCTTGAAGCAGAGCATGTACATGCAGGTTTAGTAGAGAAGATTAAACTTCTTATATTAACGGAACTTGCTGAGCAAAAAGAACATTTACACAGACAAATTGAAAAACTTTAATATTAATTTAAATCGCGATTAACAGAAATGATTAGAAAAACGATTGCCTACCTTATGGGTAGAAGAACGCCTGCACAGATGTTAGCACGAAGTGAGAAAGCCTTGGAGGCATTTCGCAGAGTAGCTACAGAGTTACAGGACGCTAACGACAAAATTAGCGCAGAAAAACAAATGAGTGACGATTTAGTTACTCAATTAGAAACACAGATTGAAGTTGCAAAGGCAACCAAGGCAGCCTTCAAAGGTGTGGAAGAAGCAAATACTAAACGTATTGCTAAAGTGAACGATTGGCTAGATAACTTAGATTAAAAAATTAACAACATGAGCAAATTTACAGCGCAAGACGCAAGGGAAATTGTAACCACTAAGAGTTATTCTACTAGAGGTTATGTTATTGATCAGATTAAAAAAGCGGCAGCAAACGATCAGCATAGTATTACTATATCTGATTTAAAGCTAAAGCCGGGAATTGAACAACAATTCATAAGCGATGGGTTTACTATAAAAGGTAAAACTATTTCTTGGGAAGTAATAGACTAATTATGAAAGGTATTTTTGTAATGTTTGGACTAATAGTTGTTGCTTGGGCATTTTGGATGTCTTGGCAATGGTTAAGAAACAAAGGGGATAAATAATGTATTGGACATTAGGGTATCTTTTAGCAGGGGCGTTATTCTTACTATTAACGGTAACCCCGTTATTTAGAAGAGTAAGGTATTATATATATAAAACAGAAGCACAAGACGATTTCCGTACTGTAGAATTGCTTCATATATATGACGACCCTTCCAAACGTTTAACGTTTGGTGACAAATTAGAATTCATACTTAGGTACACGGGGTATGTCTTAGTAGCTATAATAATATACTGGATAACAGTATTATTTTGGCCAGTAATAATCATTGGATTATTAATATTAACAGTAGCAGTGCTTAGAGAGTACGAAGAAAATAAAGAAAACTAGTCAATATGTGCGGAGGAAATTCATTATACATTGATATAGGAGTAGGTATATTCTACGTATTTATCGCACTGAGTGTGATTGTGCCTTCCTTTCGTAAAGGAAGATTATTTATAGAGAAATATTTAAACGATTCTCGTGTTGGAGAAGCCTTTACTATACTCACTAGCAGGGATAAGATAGATCTAGACAAAGCAACATTGGTGGTATTCTTACTACTTATATACTTTTTATTTAGTTGTATCATAGCTGCGTGTTTAGTAGTATTATGGTTACCTGTTATACTATTCTTAGTAGCAATAACTGTAATAAGCAAATATTCATGATAGAGGTATTATATGCTATAGCAGCATTTATCATGTTCTTCTTTGTATACCAAAAGAACAAGAAGACAAAATGGGATAAACTCGAAATTTACGAGCTATATCCAAAAGCAGCCTGGATGATAGTAATCAGTATAGGTTGGATTGTAACACTTCCAATGTATTTAGGTTGGAGGGCATTAGAAAGATTATCAATATTTATAAACAAAAAGAAGTAGAAATGAAAAAAATTTTATTAGTATTAACAGCAATCGCAACAGTTAGTTTAACATCTTGCGTAACAGTGCCAGCGGGGCATAAAGGAGTAGAAATCTCATGGGGAGGTAAAACTAACATGAATAAAGTATACCCAGAAGGGTTAGCATCTGGACTAGGATGGTTATGGAATGATATGGAAGTATATGATGTGCGTGAGCATACCATGGTAAAAACGTATCAATTTAATGACAAAGATGACATGTTAACTACAGTTGTATTGGCATTAGACTATAACTTAAGCCCATTAGAGGTTAATCAATTGCATACTAAAATTAATGACGTCCTTATTAAAATTGAGACATCGTTAAATTCAGCAGCAAAAGAGGTCGTACCACAATACTCAGCAGTAGATTTAAATAAGCATGAAAGGGTTAACGCTGAAAATATCTTAAATAAGATATTGAAACAAGAATTACCTGAATTCTTTGTAGAATTTAAGAGAGTTAGAGTAACTGATGTAGATTTTCCTAAAGGAATTTCTGATTTAGCAGCTCAAACTGCAGTTCAATTAGGTAAGAATGACTTAGCTAGTAAGTTTGAACAAGAAAAAATCTTTAAAGCGAATGCAATTAAAGCAGAAGCACAAGGTATTGCAGATGCAAAAGTAATTACTTCTGTAGGAGATTTAGCAGTGGCTCGTAATGAAGCTAAGACTAGGGATTTATTATCTTCTAGTAAGATGTTAGCATTACAAAGAGTAGAAAATGAGAGAATTATGGCTGAAGGTTATAAAACTCATGGTAAATCTTTCTATGGTACTAACAATATATTTGGTAGCAATGCCGCAGCTGTTGTTAAAGGCCTTGGTTTTGGAAAAAACTAAGAAAGAATTAATATATATTAATTTCCTTGGTGAAGAAATTCATCGAGGAGATTCAATATGGTATTATGAAGTAGAAAAGAATAGTGCTTTTTTAGAAAAAGAAGAGGCTACCTATCTTAATGGAGACGATAAGTCAGAGTTTATGAAGGTAGAAAAAGGAGAGTGGACAGAAGCCTGTCTTACACCTGCAGGAGCATTATTAGCACTAAATGAGTATTACAAAAAATTTGGATATCCACCAGAATAGATAACACTATGGAAAAAGGGAGTAGAAAAGTAGTCCGTATTAATTTTGATACTTACGAGTATATAAATAGCATAGGAGAAGTGTTCACATTAAAGTATACAGGAGTAGAAACCGAAAATAGGAGAGACTATGCAATAGAAGGAGATGTCTTTTATTATGAAAATGATATGGAAAACCCTGAGAGATATGAAGAAGAGAGGGTTTCCTCAGGAAACCACCTAAGATTCAATGTCTATGGAGGTAAAAAATACCTATTTATAGAACATGCAGGATTAGAAAACAATTTTACTGATATTGGTAAAAATAAAGGTTCTATAATATTATTATTGGACAAGTGGTATAAAAAATACGGATACCCAAAATAAGCAAAACAAAAAACAAGAAGCAAAAGATGAAAGTAGATACAGAGGTTAGAAACAGAATTAACTGGTTTATCTATGCTTATGAAACTTTTGATGAAAATGAAATAGCTAGTAACTTGCCTGATATCAGAATATCTGATATTAGAGAAGTTATTAACGAACCATACACTAGAATGAGTGAGCAAGAAGGCAGTTAGTTATTAAAATTAACGCTTAATGAAGATTGACGTAGAAGAAATAGTGAAAAGTGACTATACATTGGAAGATGTTATAGTATTAATGGAGATTGAGTACGCAAGAAGAGGAAAGTTTTTTCCTTATTCAAGCACAAAGAAAGAGCAGTATACGTCCCTTTATCAAAGAGGAGTGTTAACTGCTACGCCAGATGGGTATAGTATATCTGTCACAGGCTATCAAGAATTAAGAAAAATCATAGGAGAAAAGCCGTTGCAATTAAAGAAAGCAGCAGTAGTAAGTAATTTCGAAGAGTTTTGGAATGCTTACCCTATATCCGATGCACATGGCAAATGGCTAAGAACCAGGACTTTAAAGAGTGATAAGGTCAAGTGTATCAAATATTACAATGAAGCTTTAAAAAGAGGTGTGTCACACCTTACAATAATGGAAGCTTTGAAATGGGATGTCAAAGATAGACGATACAATTCTAATTTAAAGAATAGAATGTCGTTTATGAAAGCATCGTCTGCTTGGTTATTTCAAAGAGAATACGAAGTAATTAAAGAGACAATGGGGGATGACAGCGAGAATGAGGCAGATAACAACTGGACAGAAAATACAATATAATGATATTTTATCTAGATAATGAAGATAAGTTCCTATTATATGTATCTGCTGAGGAAGTTGTATTTATTCATTACTGCTCCGTGTTAAACGGGCCCACAAAGGCAGATTTGAGATGGAAAGGGAAAAATATTTTTGAGAATAAACATATGAAAAGCATATTAAGACATATGCAATCAGATGATTTAGGCGACAGAAATATTGGACTCAAAATGTTAGAACAAACTTTAAAAGTTGTGATTGATGGAGAAATCGTCGGGAACCAAGAAGAACAGTTTATATGATAGAGCACTTACAAACATAGAGCAAAGAAAAGAAAGGGTAAGTAAGGGGTTAGTTAACTCATTACCTTGGCCTTTTGCACGCTTTGCAGACCATGTTGTAGGCCTTGAAAAAGGTAAAATCTATCAAGTAACAGCAGGGCCAAAGACTGGGAAAAGTAAGGTAACAAATTACATGTTCTTATATAGTATGTATGACCATATTATAGAGAACAACCTAAGTACGAAACTTGTTGTTAAATATTTCTGTTTAGAAGAAAGTAAAGAAAGCTTAGTGACCCAGTTCATGAGCTATGCTTTATTTAAAAAGACAAAGGGTAAACTGATAGTTTCTCCTGTCACTCTTATGAGTACGAAAAAAGAATTACCTGCAGAGGTAATTGAAGAATTGAAAAATCATAAAGATTATATTGAAGGGTTCCTTAAGTGTGTAGAATACATTGAAGATGTAGCGCATCCATTTGGAATCTATAAACGTTTACTAGACTATGCTGATGCTAATGGTACACAAACCAAAAAGACAGTAGATTATGGTAAAGGACCAGTACAAATAGATGATGTATATATACCCAAGGATGCTGAAGAAATAGTGTTAACAGTAGTTGACCATTTATCTCTTCTAATTCAAAAGAGTAAGACAATACAAGAGTCTATTACTGACTTGTCAGGGTACCTAATTAAATTACGTAATAAATATGGTTACAGTAGTTTAATGGTACAACAACAAGCTTTAGCACAAACGAGTATGGAAGGAATAAAATTCAACCAAGGTGAACCTACTATTGCCAATTTAGGGGATAGTAAACTAACCTCTCGTGCCGTTGATATAACTTTTGGACTCTATAGTCCATATATTAATAAAGTCGTTGATTACGAAGGTTACAACACTAAGTTTTATATGGATAATATAAGGTTTTTAACCGTGCTACAAAGTAGACACGGAGGACAGGGAGTAAAGGCTCCTTTATACTTTAATGGAGCAGTTAACTTCTTTTCAGAACTGCCCAAGGCAGGCTCACCGGAAGAAGCAAAGTTAGCTACTCAAATAAGAGCAATTAGGAGTAATGAATTTAAATAATGTAATGAACTACAAAGAGAAAGATATGGGAAATAAGCCCAGAGTAAAAGTACTTATATATAATGTAAGAGAAACAGGACGGGGAGATCCTACTTTTATTAAGGCTATACTGTATAACAATAACTTTATATATAGCTATACTCTTACTAAGAAAGATGATTTGTATTATGCTATTTTTCAAGGGCAACATGGGGAAGCATCTATTGAAAATGTTTTAAAGAAACGTAAAGATGATTTACATACTCTCCCAATTATTGGAGGATATTGTACACCTTCTCCTACTGTTAGGGCTATTATGGAAAAAGATAATAGACATATAAAGGTAATCGATCAAATTGCTTTAGGAACCTATATTTTAGAAAAAGTAGTATATTACGGAAAAATTGAAAAAATTATAAAAGCACATGAGCAACTTGAAGGAAGATACAAAGGAGAAGGTACCAGTTACCCCAATTTTGCATAAAATAAAATTTAAAAAAGAGCCTATATGGCTTAAATGTAATTTTGTTGGTAAGTATAATGGTATAAAGTTTAGATTTATGTATCATGAGTACACTTCAGAAGATGTGGACGAGGTTATTAAACGCTTCAGCTTCACATGGCCAGGTAGAATACCTGACGACAAAGGGTTAGCAGAAAAAGGTATTAAAGCCTTGTTCATTCAAATTAAGAATAATGAGAATTCTTCTATTGTAATGGAAGTTAGTAAAGACGAAGTAATCTTTACTGCGGAAAACGAAGAAGAGACTATCATTGACGAGATAGTTCAGAATGAAATGGAAAATGCAGACGAGGAGATGAGGGAGGAAATAATCAAAGAAATTAATGAAGATTTATAAGAAAGATTCGAAAGGTCGGATCAGGTCTCTTAACATTTATGTTGGTGGAGACACATTGTATCAAGTGTCTGGGTTACTAGCCGGAAAAAAGGTTACTCATAGTAAAGTATGTAAACCTAAAAACATAGGAAAGAAAAATGCAACAACAGGTGCTACTCAAGCTATTTCTGAAAAGGAGGCTATAGTTATTAAGAAACTTAAAGAAGGTTACTTTATAACAGAGGAGGGAGCAGAGAGTACTAATGTTATTCTACCTATGTTAGCGAAGGAATTTGGAAAAGAGGAGAAGAAAGTAGTTTACCCTTGTTTTGTACAGCCAAAATTTGACGGTATGCGATGTTTAGCTATTATGAAGAATAATACGATAACACTTATGTCGCGACAAAACAGGGAGATTACTACTATGGATCATATCAAACCAGACTTAATGGCGAGATATAAGGAAGGTCTTATTTTAGACGGGGAACTATATGCTCACGGTCTGACTTTCCAAGAGAATATGAAATTGTTAAAAAAGTATCGTAAAGGAAAGTCAGAAAAAGTTAACTATCATATATATGATACGATAAGTGGCAAAGCCTTTGAAGACAGAACTGTTGATTTAGCTCTTTTAGAATTTTCTAAGAGTACCTATTTGAAATCAGTTCAAACATTACAATTAGTATGTAAAGAAGACTTAGAATACTTTCACGATAGTTTCCTAGCAGCAGGGTTCGAAGGAACCATGGTAAGATGGGGAACAGAGGGATATAAGATTAATGGTAGAAGTAGCAACTTATTAAAGTATAAAGACTTTAAAGATGTAGCTCTTCCAGTAATCGATATCATAGAGAGTGATAGAGTACTAGGACACGGTATTGTTGTAATTGAATACAACGGACATAGAAGTAAGACAGGTTCAAAGATATCTCACGCAGATAGAAAAGACTTGTTAACTAAAAAAGACGAATATATAGGCTTAACAGCTGAAATACGATATTTTGAAGAAACGGATAAAGGAGCATTAAGATTTCCAGTATTTATAGGCTTTAGAGCTGACAAATAATGGAATACAATGTAATTTTTAATGTTATGAATTATGTAATAGAATTATATGTGGATGATAGGGTATTTTTTACTAGAAAGGGAGGTAAGAAGTCTTTTATAGAACCCAAAATACTTGATCCAGTAGACAATTCTATTAAGAAACTCAGCTATTGTGGAAATACTATAAGGCTTCCTGAAAGATATTATAATATTATTATGGGCCATAACTCAGGAAATTGACTAGATATAAATGGATTATCTATATTAGATAAAATGTTAATTAAGCAATTATGCTTAGATGAATAATTTACAATGAGAAAGAAAGTTTTAATATGCGGTAGTAAAGCATATATTTACATAAAAAGAGATGTAGTATATATTATACGACAGGGAACAGATGCAAATCTATTAGATGCTGTGGTTAAAACTGACCTAATAACTGTAAGTCATACGTCTAACTATCTACCACAAAGTCATAAATCAGTAGAAATTCCTGAGCATTACCTTAATAAAATAGCAAGGAGTAAATTTAATGAATCTGTATACCAGATTAAGGATATTTTACCTGCAATAGATAAAGCTGTATTATACCACGTATTAATATTTGATTATGATAAAATTTCACATAAGCCCCTCTGAGGCTTTATACACTATAGACTTAACAATCTATTATTTACAGAGAGATAAGGAACAAATACATTTATTACAATGGCATGCTCAAGATATTAGATATTTTAAAAGAGAAATAAGAAAGTGGTGTAAAAAGCAAGATAGGTATTCTATCAAAACTTTACAACTGCCAGAAAAATATATACCTTATTTAAAGAGGCCTGACCGTAATAATTTTATGGAATTGCAACCAGCAGATAAGTTTATGATTTTCCACTTAATAACTAGTAGGGTATGATAGAAACAACAGAAACAAATGTATTAATGCTACGACATATGATACTATTCGAAGTGGGTCCAGATTTATTTTATCTAGACAGAGCTTCAGAAAAGAAAAGTGTTTCACACCTGTATGAGATGACAGATTTAAGGTCTATAAATGATGCTTTTGAATATGATGATATCATATATAGGGGCAGAGTAAAATTACCTAACTATGTTATGGGTAGTTTATCACAAGCTGATTTCAGAAGATTAGCAACAGTAGATAATTATTTAATTGAGAGATTGGTAATAGAAGCACATGAAGGCGGAAAAAAAGAATTCGGGCACTAGAGGGTGGAGGTTTAATACCATTTAATATAGCAGGAAATTGGTGTAAATTATATTTACAAGAAGGGGATAATGTTATCCAAGTGAACTGAATAGAAGACTGTTAAAACAACAGTTAATAGATAAATTGAAAGAGAAGTAGAAGAATGAGTTTATTACCTACAACGGAGGTCCCTGCAACGGCAGTGAACCCTAAAACAATGGTTATCTTTGGCCATACAAAACAAGGAAAGACTACAGCGGTAGCAAATTTAAAAGATAATTTAATAATCGACTTGGAAGGCGGTACAAGATACTATAATTGTATGAAGATTGATGTGAAAGCAGAATCTGAAAAACAAGATGTTAGTGATTGGATTGTATTCAAGAACATTGTTAAAGAATTAAAGGAGTATAAGCAAGAACATGGAAAGAATATGTATAAATACATTACTGTAGATACGGTTGGAGTATTAGAAGATATGATTATGCCATATGCTATTCAATTACATAAAATGGCACCACAAAATAAGAATTACCAAGGTAATGATTTAAAAAGTGTTCCTAACGGGGCAGGGTGGTTAGCTATTCGTGAAGCATTTTTCAATGTAATTGCGATGTTAAACTTATATTGCGATAGTGTTATATTAATAGCACACACAAAATCTAAGACTATTAACCGTAGAGGCCACGAGCTGGCTGTAACGGACATAGATGTTAGTGGTAAAATGAGTCAAATGTTAGCGGCTAATGCAGATGCAATTGCACTTATCTATCGTAAGAAAAATGAGACTATTCTTAGTTTCAAATCTGACGAATTGGTAGCAGCAGGAGCACGTATTAAGCATTTACGTGAACAAGAGATTACATTATACGAGTCTGATCCGGACGGGAACTTAACGTTTCATTGGGATAAAATATTTAAATAGAAAAACGAACAAATTATTGAAAGAATGAGTTTTAATTTTACACAAGAAGATTTAAACAAGGCAGAGGAAAAACAAATTTTTAACGGGGGCAAGGCCGGAAGAGTTAAAGATGTAAAGGTATCAATGCAAGAAGCGGGTGTTGACTATCAAAAGTCGAATGAAAACGCTCCAGATTTTAAAGTGTTCTTCGAAGATACTGAAGGATACAAGACTAACAGAGCGTGTTTCTCTATTAAAGAAAGTGATTACCCAAATCAATTTGGGACCACTTATGAACAAGCTATGAAGAAAGAATGGGCTTTCTTAAATAAGATTGTCGAACACACTGGCGGGACGAAAGTGATGTCATTTAGTGACGACGTAGATTTATTTACGAAAGTAAAAGCTTCCTTAGGAACAGGATTAGTGAATGTATTCGCTAACTATGGTTCTAATAGAAGTCCAAAAAGCTTCATTGAAGTGAGAAAATGGATGCCTGCTGTAGAACCAGCAGACACCGCAGACGCTGATACTAAATTGAAGGCATCAGGTTTAGACCAGATGGCTGAATTAGTACCAGACGCCAAAGCAGAAGGAGAAGTGGATAACACTTTCTTCGGATAATAAAGAGCCACAATATGTTTAACTTTGAAGACAAAGATTCACTAGAGTATGCAGGTCCTGAGGACGTGTATAAATACTGTAATCATTATGATCTGTTTAGGCATTATGTGGGGAACTTTACAATTGGTAGACCAATTTTGTCGCCATTAGCACCAGAGAAGAAACCTTCTTTCGCAATCTTTGTAAAAGGAGATAAGATATTATTTAACGATTTTAGATTAGGCGGAGGAGACATTATTAAGTTTTTAATGATGAGAGACGGGTTGACTTTCAGGGAGGCGATAAACAAGATAATTCATGATTCCGACTTAGGTGATAAGTTTAGGTCGGATAATGATTATACGGTTAAGCCGCTAATTGCGTACAATAAAAAAATTGAGTACACCAAGCCTCAGATTAACGTGAAGCGCCGTAATTGGGCAGTTAACGACGTTGATTTTTGGAAATCCTTTGGTATAGGACAGGAGACTTTGATAAAATATCGAGTTTCTCCTATAAAATATATATTTTTTGGACAAAAGATTATAGTTGCTGAAAAGTATGCTTATTGTTTTACAGAACAAAAGGACGGCATTGATACTTTTACTATTTACCAACCATTTAGTAAAGATAACAAATGGTTCAAATCACACGATGCATCTGTATTTTACGGATGGTCACAACTCCCAGAAACCGGGGATGTGTTAGTTATAACTAAGTCTATGAAAGACGTTATGACTATAGATGCCTGTATGGGCACACCTACTGTAGCGTTGCAAAGTGAGAGAACTAAACCAAAAAAGCATATTATTCAAGAACTAAAAGATAGGTTCAAGAGTATATACCTATTATACGACAATGATTATGATAATGAGGTGGAAGATAAACCCAACTATGGTAGAAAATTCGGAAACGAACTTTGTATAGAGTTTGGTATTATCCAAATCGAGATTCCAGATCATTTAGCTATAAAATACCAGGCAAAAGATTTAAGTGATTTAGCAAAAGGGGGAGGAAGAGAGTATGTTTGTAACATATTGGATGAACCACATAGATTTAAAGTATGATACTAATAGCCACATTGGAGTTACCATTATTCGTACATACAACGAAGAGCAAAACTAAGAAAGGAAAAGCTATATTCAATTTGAATAACTATAGAAACTGGTTTTCTATGAAAAGCAATGCAGCCAAGATAGCAATGAAAGATTATATTAAAACATTACATTTACCATTAACATTTGGTAACGGCCCCTTCTTATTAAAATATACCTATTACCACGGTAATAGGAGAAAAGTAGATGTAGCTAATCCTACATCAATAATTGATAAATTTACATGCGACGCACTGACTGAAATAGGTTACTGGCCCGATGACAACATTGACTACGTGAAAGAAGTTCAATACGTATGGGGAGGAGTAGATCCTAACAAAATAGGGTATTGTGTGCTAGAAATTTATGAAATATAAACAAAAGAACATATGACGAACGAGTTAGTAGGACTAATAGATGCAGATTTCATAAAGTATTTAGTTGCTTATGATATAGAGAGAATGTTCAAAGGTGGGTTAAACCCAGGTGCTGTTATACCATACAATACTATAGCTTCTCTTACAGAGAAGCGAATTAGTAAGATTATGGATGATACCGCATCAAGAAGTAAAGATTACATATTTTTATTCTCAGGTAAAACTAGGGATAATCATAGAAGCTTGATATCCTGTGTTAAGAAATACAAAGGTACAAGAAAATATTCAGAAAAGTTTCCATTAGAAGGTAAGTACCGTTCTATGGTGGAAGTTTATATTGAAGAACATTACAACTATCATAAAGAAGATGACTTAGAAGCTGATGATTTATGTGTTATGGCACACAAAGATGGCACCTACATTTACTCAAATGATAAGGATTTAAAGATGAGTCCAGGTATTCACTTTGATATGACTGAAAAGAAGTTCACTAAAACATCGGAAGAAAAAGGATTTAGAGTCTTGATGACTCAAACTCTTTCAGGTGATAGTGTAGATAATATAGCTGGTATGGAAGGCGTAGGTAAAGTAGGAGCAAATAAGATAGTATCCAAAGAGAGTTCTATGGATGATATTATAGTAGCTACTATCAAAACTTATACCAAGAAACACGGTTATAAAAACGGCCTTGACAGGTTTGTTGAAATGTACAGTCTCGTTAATCTTAAGACAGATAGAGGAGATTGGACAAAGGAGAAGTATGCTACTTTCTTTAATAAGATGGAAAAGCTACTTGAGAAAAAGAAGGATAAATTTGATTTATTTTAAACAATGAATATTATACAAATTATTTACGGAGAGGAGATGTCTTATGCTAAACTTGGTGAAAATGGAGTTATTGGTATTGTGGAGACCTCTGCTACTGCTGGTATAGCTGCACATTACGATGTAGCACGTACTGATGGTACTTTTGAGAAAATCTTCGATGTTAAAAGAGTTTTGTATAGAGAACCATAACATATGAATAAAGCAGAGAGATTTAAGAAGAAAATGCTGAAGTACAAAAAACGAATTAAGTTACTAGAAACTCTAAATGGAGGGAAGAAGATAATTGGAAAATTATATGCTTTCAGAAATCATGGAGCTCCTTGTAGTTGTTGGTTGTGTAAAGGCGATAGGTACAGTAGAAAGATTAAACATAAAAATGAAGAAGGATAAAAAGATCTTGTCTGACATAATTACTTATATGAAATATGCTAAGTATTTACCCGGAGAAGAACGAAGAGAAACGTGGAAGGAATTGGTTAATCGTAATATGCAAATGCATATTAAAAAGTACCCTCAACTTACTGAGGAAATTATGGAAGTTTACACAGATTTTGTACTTCCAAAAAAAGTATTACCATCTATGCGTAGTTTGCAATTTGCAGGCAAAGCAATAGAAGTTAATAATTCAAGAATCTTTAATTGTAGTTATGTTCCAATAGATTCTATTTACTCATTTAGTGAAACAATGTTTATGTTGTTATCAGGAGTAGGAGTAGGATATAGCATACAGGAGCATGATATAAAGCAGATTCCAAATATTCAGAAACCAAGCCAACGTAAAAGGAAATTCGTAATAGAAGACTCCATTATGGGCTGGGCTGATGCGGTAAAAGCTTTATTAAAATCATATACTGGGAAAACAACTTCTCAGTTAGAATTTGATTATGACTCAATTAGGGAGAAAGGCGCACTATTAGTGACAGCAGGTGGTAAGGCACCAGGGCCGGGTCCTTTAAGAACAGCTCTATCTCAGATAGAAGGAATTCTTGAAGCCAAGAATGACGGGGATAAATTAACATCACTAGAAGTGCACGATATTCTTTGCTATATAGCTAACGCTGTATTAGCAGGAGGAATTCGCAGAAGTGCAATGATTGCATTCTTTGATATGAATGACACAGATATGACAGCCTCTAAGGCCGGAGCATGGTGGGAAATAAACTCACAGCGCGGTAGGGCTAATAACAGTGTTGTACTTGAAAGAGATACCATTACAAAAGATGTATTTGATTCATTATGGCAGAAAACCAAAGACTCAAGAGCAGGAGAACCTGGTTTCTATTTTACAAATGACAAGACGTGGGGGAGCAATCCTTGTGTTGAGATTGCGTTAAAAAACAATCAATTCTGTAATTTAGTAGAAATCAATGGTTTACTACTCAAAACGCAAGAAGAGTTCAATCGAGCAGCGGGGGCTGCAGCAATGTTAGCTACTCTTCAAGCGGGTTATACGGATTTCCATTATCTACGAGAGATATGGAGAACCAATACTGAAAAAGATGCACTGATAGGTGTATCCATCACAGGTATAGCTAATGAGAGTTTATTAGCTCTAAATTTTGAAGAAGCGGCAGGAACCGTAATGGCAATGAATGAGGCAATCGCGTATAAGATAGGAATTAATGCTGCAGCTAGGCAGACTTGCGTTAAACCCGCTGGAACAACTAGCTTAGTGTTAGGGACATCAAGTGGTATTCACGCTTATCATAGTGAATATTATATACGTAGAATACAAATTGATAAATCAGAAGCTCTGTATAGTTATTTAATTATAAACCATCCAGAACTTGTTGAAGATTATCATGAGAATCCAACTAAGGCAGCTGTAATTTCTGTACCACAAAAAGCACCTGACGGGGCTATGTTGAGGACAGAGAGTGCAATTAATCTATTAGAGAGAGTTAAGAAAATCTCTAGAGAATGGGTTACACCAGGCCATATTAGTGGTGAAAACACACATAACGTATCTTGCACCATCTCTTTACGAGACGATGAATGGAATATTGTGAGAGATTGGATGTGGGTTAATAAGGAATACTATAATGGTATTTCCGTGTTACCATATGACGGTGGCTCATATAAACAAGCACCATTTGAAGAAATCACAAAGGAACAGTATGAAAAGATGAGAGATCATTTACATAATATAGATTTAACAAAAGTGATAGAGTTGCAAGACAACACGAATTTAAATGGAGAATTAGCTTGTAGCGGCGGAGGTTCATGTGAGGTTATATAAAATATTATAACTATTTTGTTTAGTTCACAGTTATTTTAGTATATTATACTGGAATAATTGTGAATTAAATATTATAACAATGAGGAAAATTAATCTTATAGGAAAAAAGTTTGGAAAGTTAGTAGTAATTAAAGAATATGGAAAAACAAATGCAGGGCATTCTCAATGGGAATGTAAATGTAATTGTGGTAACTTCGTAATTAGAACAGGTACGTCTATAAAACGGTCTATTAACTCTAATTGTGGTTGTGTTAAAAAAAAGCATCTGGTAAAAATAGCCCTCAAAAGGATATATTAAAGGAAATGTACAATGGGTACATAAAAAATTAATATAATGAAAGGAACCTTATCTAATAAAGAATTTATAGATTTGTGTAACAAAGTAAAATAATTAAAAATGAATTTCGGAGAAGCATTAGAAGAAGTAAAAAAGGGAGCAGCTATGCGTTTACCTAGTTGGGAAAAAGATGTAAGGATACTTGCACAATACCCGGATAAAAATAGTAAAATGACAGCGCCTTATCTATATGTAGAAAGTAGATTTGGTAATGTTCCTTGGAAAGAAACAATGATAGAACTATTTTCAGAAGAATGGGTAGTACTTCATTATCAAACAACTGCTTCGAGATAACGAAGTAGTATAAATTTTAGTAATTAACAAAAAAAGAAGAAATGGGATTAAAGAATACGATATCCGAAGATAACGTATATAAGCTTGTTATACATACTGACCGTGTGTATAAAGAATTTACAGAGGCTATGGGAAATGAAGAACTTGAAATGGGCTATATGGATATTTTTATATTAACAATACTTGTTTTTTATCCTGTATTAGCTGCAGAATTGTCTGTATATCTGGAGAAGCAAGAAAAAGAATTAATTCTTTCTGATTTAATAATGTTAATAACAGAAATCTAAAAAGCATGAAGAGAGTAACTAGAAAATATATGGGGACACATGGTGAATATAACACCGTAAGAATAACTAAATATCTAACCAAAAGGCAAATAACAAAAGTCCTGGAGTTAGCTGAGCTAAGGCGAGAGGCTAACCCTGAATTAAGGTACGGCCAGGCATTATTTAATGCACTTTATGAGTTAAATCCTGAAGTTGCACAACAAATTAGAGGTACAGACTTAGATATGTTCTATAATGATCGAGTTGCTCTCGATGCTTTATTTTATTTAAAAAGAGATGACTTACAAATTCGTTTACCCAATAAAGAAACTAAGTAAAGAAGAAATGGGCTACATCATAAATGAAGTAGCTAGATTAATTGACTTAGGAGGAGGCTGGGACTGCCTTAATAGTCTTAAATTGACTATTATTAGAGAATACCCAGAAATACGTCAATTTTTACATCGTAAGGATAACTGCATAGACTTATTGAATTTTCTTACATCAAAAGAAGAATCTGATATATTCTATGAAGAGGATATATATCACGATAGTGTAACGAAGGAAGACGAAGATTGGGGCTATTACTGGGACTGTGATCACGTAGAAGACTGTAATACCTTGAGAGGAAAGAATGAGGATGAAGTATATTATTCGAAAGATATAAAAGGAAGACATGGAAAAAGATGCCGTAAAGCCTGAGCATTATAAAAATGATGCAGATAAGGCTGACGTTATTGAGATGGTTAAAGTATGGAACTTTAACTTCAATATAGGCAATGTATTGAAGTACATTGTCAGACACGAAAAGAAAGGAAATGCTATCTTAGACTTGGAAAAGGCTAGGGAGTATTTAGACAGAGAAATTGAGTTTTTAATGAGGAAAGAGAAATGATGAAGATTTGGTGTATATCAGATACACATACAAAACATAGAGAACTGACAGTCCCTAAGGGGATTGATATGGTCATTTGTGCAGGAGACGCAGGAACAACACGCTCCCCCGCATTGAATGACTCAGAAATGAAAGATTTTCTAACTTGGTTTAGTGATATAGATGCGAAACATAGATTATATGTTCCAGGAAATCACGATACCGCAGTAGAACATTACTATATCAATCAACACGATTGGCCTAAGGTTACATTCTTAATTGATGAAGCAATAACCATAGATACAGTTAAAATATATGGGTCCCCTTATACGCCAACGTTTGGTACAGGGTGGGCTTATAATAGAGATAGAAATTTATTAGGAGCACATTGGAATGTTGTACCTGATGATACTGATATCTTAGTTACTCATGGCCCACCACACGGTATACTTGATGTTACATCAGGAATGCACCACGGTGATATAGACTTGACCGCATGTGTGAAACGAGTAAGGCCTCGTTATCATATTTTTGGGCACTTTCATAATGAGCGTGGCACTATAAACTCTATGATATATACTGAAAAAGGAACGACTTATGTTAATGCATCCATTGTAGATTTATGGCATAGGGTAAACAACAACGGAAAAATTATAGGAATATGATAGAATTAGTAATGTTAGGTATTATATTAGTATTATTAGTTATACTAGTAGTAGCCAGATTCACAAGGCCAACTCATATCAGAGCCCTTGAGAAATCAGTAACTTTAAAAAAATTACAACTAAGTGAGAAAATACTTGACTCGCAGATTAATGGACAACCAAATTTAATGGACTTTGTAGAGCAAAGTGCAGGACGACCGCCAGCGCAGGAAAAAGATATCAAACCAATTGGATATGCGAGACCCAGAGACTAACCTTTTGTTAAAGAAGTTTATAGGACTAGGAGAAGTAAAAGGAAAACTATTTGAAAGAGTAAAGACATCTAAGTATGTCTACATGTACAGAGTTGGTCCTAAGGGGCCTGACGCTTACTATGAGACTTTTATACGTATTATACATTCGATGTATGGCACGGATACTTACCCGTCTAGTAAACAATTTGGCAAAACCGCTTTTACTTCATTAGATGAGGAAGGAGCATTAAAAATATTTAAACAGCTACACAAGAAAGAAAAGAAACGAGTGGAAAGTGGCTAAAAAACCAAAGAAACAATGACTTATAGAGATTTATCATCAACAGTTAAGAAATTCATGTTTGATAATCCATTTTTTGGACACATCTTAATGAAAATCAAGAAAACAATTACGGATAAAGTACCTACAGCAGCTGTAGCAATCGATCCGCAGACATTTAATGTCGATTTATTAATTAATCCAGAGTACTGGAAGAAACTCAAGCCTGATCAACGAATGGGACTAGTGCACCACGAAGTACTGCACGTTGCTTTTGGTCATTTGCAAGTAGCGAGCACTTATGCAGACCAAAAAATAGCTAATTTAGCTATGGATATGGAGATTAACCAGTATATACCTAAACAACACACAAGTGATGAATGGATATTTACAGATTCTCCTATGTTTAAACATTTAAACCTACCACCAAAAAAAGGTAGTAAATTCTACTATCAGGCAATTGAGGAAGAGGCTAAAACTAACCCTCAATTTAAACAACAATTAGCCAATATGCCAGGTGGTTCAGACCACGGGAATTGGACAGAATATGAGGATTTAACATCTCAACAAAAGAAGATGTTTGATAACCAGCAAAAACACAATAACAAAGAAGCTTACAAAGATACTGATCAAAAGTCTAGAGGTAATTTACCAGGTGGTTTATCAAGAGAAATCGAGAAACTATTTGAAAAGAAACCCCAAGTATTCAATTGGAAAGCATGGTTTAGAAAATTCTTAGGTACTATGTTAGATATAGCACGTAAGAAAACTCACAAGAGAGAGTCTAAACGTTTTGCAGGCCTCCCAGGTTTAAGGACTAAGAAGAAAATTGCATTGTTTGTATCAGTAGATACATCCGGTTCTATGGGGGATAAGGAAATTGCGGATGTATTTGAGCAAATTAACTATATTTATAAAGCAGGAGCAGTTATTAGGGTTGTTACTTGGGATACACAGATACATGATGACTTTATGTATACTGGGAAAGCCCCAAAGAATATCCACGGTGGCGGAGGTTCTTGTATAGATGATGTTATTAAATTGTATAATGACAAGAGACGTGATTATACAGCAGCTATTCATTTAACAGATGGTTACATTAGTTGTAATGAAAAACTATTAGGAAGACATTTATTTGTTATTACTGCAAATGGAACTAAGTTCGATCCAGGCAGTAAATGTAGAATGTTTCAAATCCCTAAGGATGCAGAAGAGCAATAATCTTAAGGCAGGCGACTTTATAATGTTAACCGTTATTCCAAAACCTATTTCTAAAAGGAGTGTTAAACCCACTCCTTATACTATTTGGGAAGTAGAGTTTATACCTGCTCCAATATCTTATGGTTACATTTTATTAAAAACAACTGGATTCAGGGTTAACGTAAAATGGAATAGGATAGAGAAACATATAATTATGAAGGATGCGTAGAAGTAAAAATGTTTTAATAAAACACATTAAGTTAGGAGATAATATAGTATTTAAGAAGGAAGGTAAAGATAGTTTTAATACCTCTAGATATAAGGTGGGGCAAGTACAAGAAATAGTTGCTATATTTAAAGTAGCAACCCCTTTAAGGCCCTCTTATAATGGGCATATCTTACATACTAGAATAGGAATAGAACAAAATTACTTTTTATGGGAAGATGTTAAAAAGATAATACTAATAAAAGGCAGATAATGAAGTACAATATAGATATCAAAGAAGGAGACTTGTTTACAGTGGCAGACGTTCTTGATATAGAGGATGTACTTGATGCAAATAGTTTTTACAGAAAAGTAAGAATTATAAAAATTAGACCAGGAATGGTATATAGGGTTACTAAAGTTAACCAACATTCTTTGTTTAGACAAGGGGTAGATGTAATTAGCCCTCATAATGATTCTAAAATATTTATTCCTTGGCTCAAATTAAACAAGATAATCATAACAAAAACAGAAATGGGATTAATCCAGAATAAAGCAATGCTTGAGAAGTTACAAGACTATCTCGGACACACGAACTTTGGTAACCAAAGCATTGGTCATAATTTGACACTAAGCTTCTTACCAAAGAAATTACAAAAGCCTTTAGAAGACAAGAGATATTCTTTTAATCTAAAGCATAGGTTGTTTACAAACGCTAAGCAATTTCAAAAAGTTACATATAGTGAAATTGTAGTAGGTGTTATATTAAGTCTAACTGATGATATAGTAAACTTACCAAAGGAAACTATCGATATTTACTCTCAAGTAGGGTTAATAGAGGATAACAAGTGTACTAAAGAATTAATAAGTACAGTTATGGCTAACGCTATAGCATTAAATCCAGTACATCACTCTGGTAATACAACCACTAACTTAAAATTTAGTGATAATTTACAAAACATATTTCCGGAATTTGGTCCTAAAAACATCGAATTCTTTTTAAACAATTTAGACAAATATAAACCAACAATTTAAGCAGTTATGAATTTAAAAGAAATTAAAGAGAACATCAACTACATCATAGACAACAACGTACAACTAGAAACAAAAGGATTGAAACCGTACACTGTATGTCTTGAAGGAGGGCATGGTATTGGTAAAACAGCTATTGTAGAAGAAATCGCAATAGAACGCGGTATAAAATTCACTAAGATTAATCTTGGTGCCTTCGAAGAAGTAGGGGATTTAACAGGATTTCCTATAAAAAAATATGATATGAAAAATGAGAAAGGTGAATTAGTTACCGTAGCGGAAGCCTCATTAGAAGCACATATCAAAGCAGGGTATGAATTAATACCTGGCTCTGACCCTGTAATGGATTTTGCAATCCCTAGCTGGGTTCCAAAACCAACAGATGGAGATAACATCTTATTATTAGATGATTATAGTAGAGCAAACCCATTAATCTTACAATCAACAATGGAATTGTTAGATAAAGGGCAATTAGGTACCTGGAAGTTGCCTAAGAACACACAAATTATATTAACTTCTAACCCTGATAATGGTGAGTATTCTGTATCTGCAATGGATAATGCACAGAAAACTAGATTTATCACATTTGAAGTTGATTTTGATGTTAAATTGTTAGCAACACATATGGAAGAAGTAGAAGTAAGAAGTGAATTTATTAACTTTGCACTATTATATCCAGAAATGTTCGAGACAAATCAAAACAATAACCAAGCAACTGGTCGTACTTATATGGCCTTTGCGAGAACTTTGGAGTCAGTACCTAATTTAGGTTCTCCAGATGGGTTAGCACGAGCTTTAGATATTTCAGCGGGAATCTTTGATTCCGAAGATAATGTCATTGGTAGTAACTTTACAATGTTTATTAACAATAAACTTGATAAGTTAATTACTCCTGATGATTTAGTACACAAGCCTTGGGCAGATGTGGCTAAAGAGTTAGAAAAGACTATAGGTCATATTGATAGTAAAAACTATAGAGCGGATATAGCTGCTACTATCACATTTAGACTTGTAAATCACATTTTAATAAAGTTTGAGAAGAAAGGTGTAGCTAGTCAACCATATGTTGATAGAATTCTTAAGATTGTAAATCACAAGAAGACTATCTTAGCGATGGATTTAGTTTATGCAATGGCTAACAAGCTGTTCCAAAAACATGCTTCAAGAGTAAGTAAATTATTAGTAGACCCAAAATTTAAAGATATGCTATTAGGCTAAGAAAACATGAGTACAAACAAAACAAAAGTGAGCCTGTCAAACGACGGGCTTGCCTCGTTTTTTACTAAGAGAGAGGTAATGAACGCCGTTCCAGAATGGGACGCTAAAGAAGGAAAAGTAATATTTAATTTAAAAGGAACAGGAACATTTGAAAACTTTCATAGTGGTAAGACATTAGATGAATTCAACTCGTATAGGGAAAGACTATTTGAAGTGATAAGCAGAAATAGTATTAATGACAAGGATAAGGTATTTTTTACCAAGAATTCTATATTCCCAAGGACAACTTTTAATAGATATTCTAAGAAAGCAAAAAGAGTGGAGCTAACTAAGACAGCTACTAAACAGGTTATTAACACTAACTTACATGCATATAGTAATAATAGTGGTTATATAGAAACGGCTAATCATGCAATTGCTTTAAAAGTACATGAGAAGTGGTTTAGGGATTTCTTCCAAAATTTGACTAATAACCAAACAAAACAAGGACAACCAGAACTTAAGTATATAGCCAAGTTATTTAATTCATACTATTATGATAGAGATAAATTAGAAGAGCATTGTGTTAAAATGCTTGGAGCACAGTTAGGGGAGTCTTTATCAAGGACGGCTACTTACAGAAAACTACAGTTTAATTCGGAGCCAGATAGAGAGTCTTTCAATGCTTTACTAGAAGGACATGCTATATCTTTGTTTACTAACGATGCCCAGGCAAATGCGTATATAGATGCGCTTAAACCTAAATTAGATGTAGAAAGTTATAATTTGTTACTAGGGTCTATGTCTAGTGGTGGAACAAATATAACTATGGGATTGAAATTATTAGAAAATATGAATGTTAAGGAGGGTTTACCATACTTATACTCATTATTTCTAGTATCATTCGCTAAGAATGGCCAAAATATCAGAAATAATAATACTTTTAATTCAGTAGGGATTAAGAATATTAGAAATATATATAATTTAAATATGATTACTATAGGGGATTATAGTAACAGAGATAAAATAGCATTGATGGAGAAGGTGTACAAGAATAACTTGAGGACACCACAAGAAAAGCAATTGTTTCGAGATATAATCAACAATTCTTTACATGAGCAACTGGAATTACTATTAGGCGCAGGTCCATATAGTTTCCTATATTTAAAGAAGAAGGAAGATGAAAATAATTGATACTAGAATAGATGAGAATGGTTTTGTAAGACTATTCGCATATGAAGAGGATATTGTATCCATAGGACATAGTACAGAAAGAGACACAGAGAGATTAATGATGGCCAACGAGAAAAGTATTACTGTTGTAGATGCAGTAATTAACTATGTAGTTAGTAAAGTAAACAAGTTAGATGTTTATTTTAATCAGCCAATATATGATTACGCAATATCTGTCAAAAAATTAGAAATAAATAATGTTGATTATTTCTTAGCCAATAACAGTACGTTTGGTGGTTCAGAAGTAATTGATAATTTTAAATATGTTAGAGATGATCTAACAGAGATAACAAAAACAGTATATGAAAACTTAGAGAGTGACGGTAATATTCTAAGAGATTTTATATACCAATTATTAAACAGTGCTATTGTTACACAATCCTTTTCGAAGAAAGATGTGCAGCTATTATACTTTATTAATAATACACATAAAGAAGCATACAAATTGTATCTTACAACTCCGGGAAAATATGTAACTCCGGAGTTTGCTAAAAAACATAGTAATGCTAATTGCCCTGAATTAACAGAAGAAGTGTTAAAGAATTTCCAAAGTAATACTACATTGTATACACATCTTCTGGAAAGTCAAACAGAAATGTTTGAGTATATTAAGAGGAAATTCAAATTAACAAAGAATAATATAAATCTATTTAGAATATTTGTAGATGTAGCCCTATACGACAACGGAATAGATGCATATTTATGTAGAAACTTCTTTAGACAAGAGGGGTTTATGCACCAATATGTTAAAGATGCTAATAATTTCAAGGAAGCATTGTTCCCAAGATATAACAACTACTCGAAAGGGGTAAGAGATAAAGTAGAAAAGACATTAGAAGACAGATATGGTATGCCTATACAGGAAATATACCAAAACAGAACATCATACCAAGGAGTTTATAATACTTTGCGTGCTCTCAGGAGTAATACAATTTTAAAGGACTTTAAACTGAAGTGTGAAGTGTATTGATAGTTTTAATTAATGACAAAAAATTCCCGTAACGGCTAAAAGCTGAAACGGGATTTTTTTGACCTTACAAAAAATTTGACCTTAGTATTTATCGATACCTGTGTAAAGACGTTTGTTATAGCCGTCTTGAAATTGGTTTAATCTGTCTAATAATACTAAACGTTGCATTTTTGTTAGTGATTTATTTCTACCAGCATTAATTCCACTTACATACTCTGCAGTTGGGTCTAATAGTTGGCTCACTGAGTTAATCAAGTGATCAATATTTTTCATTGCTGCCATTGGCGAGTCTGTCAAACGCCATAGCTCTTCAGGATTACTATACTGAAGCCCGGCGTCACCTACTTGTCTCTTGAATAAGTAGGCTGCTGTCCATAAATGCGGGTTATCATCATCTTCTTCAGCCGCTGCTGCTACGAATCCAGCCATTGCCGCTACAAATACTAAGTAAGATATCTCAGCTATAGTCTTAGTAACATTAGAACGTTCGTGCTTTGTCATCTTCTTCCAATTATCAGAAGAAGCTTTCTTCCAAGCAAGTACATTCCATTTCTCTGCTCTCAATACTCCAATAGTATGTCTTAAGAAACTAGTGTAATAACCGTACTCTTCAGTTTTAGCCTTGTAATTATAGTATTTTTCAGCGTCAGTTAACTTGTCCGTTTCTTTAAAGATACCTCCAAGTCCTCTAAATCTATTTAATGATTGTGGAATAATATGTTTCTTAAATTGAACAAATAATTTACCATACCATTGTCTGTTTAGTTCTGCTTGAGTTGCTTTATCAAAAGCCCCTTGAGTCCTAGTAATTCTGTCTTTGATTAGTACTCTGATAGAGGCTTCTCCTCCTCCACCCAGTGGGTTGACTGTATCGTGTTCTGTATACCAAATACCTTTCTCTACTTTCTGGTCAAGTGCACCATCTTTAATAGAATAAGTATCTAATAACGACATTGCTTCTTTCTTGTTAGTAGTCGTTTTACCGTCTCTTGTAAGCCATCTACCCTTTCTATCCAGAATCTTTACAGAGTCCATAATACTTAACATAACAGTAGCGTGAATCTCATGTTCACCCATCTGATAACCCCCTAATGTCATTCCAGGGTCTAAAAGTTGCTTTAACTTGTTATCTTTTTCAAATTCATTGTTAAGTATAGAACCTTCTGACTGCGCATCGTATGCTGCTATTAATTGGTTTACTATATTACTCTTAACAGGCTTCCCTATATCTCCTAGAATTCCCATGATATTTCTAGCATAGAATGCTTTAGCACTAGTTAAGTTACCTTTATCATAGAACTCTCCGCCTGCAGCCTCTAACGCGGCACTCACATTACCAGTTACCCAGTTATTCCCGGCACTTAATAGTTTAAATGACATCGATGCAAATGCTGTATATGATGATACTAATTGAGCTGCTTTATGTATGTCTATTTCAGTACCAGGAATCTTCCCTGCGTACTCTTGCGTCATAGAGTATACGTTATTCTTAAGCATCTTAAGTAGCATTTTAGAAGTAACGCTCTTGTCCCCTTCTATTGTTACAGCTTCTGTTGAGCCCTTAGCACGGAATAATGATGTTACTTTCTCTCTAGTTACTCCTGCAGTTTTGTAAAATTTGCTTTCATTAACCATATCTAATAGCACTGTACCCCTAGAGGCCAAGTCACTATCGATCTTATAACGTATCACATTCTGTGACTCCAGTGCAAACACTGTCCATAAGTCTCTGTTCTGCATCTCTTTTGGATTACCTCTAAAGAATACAGGAACCTTATAAGACTGCTTGCCATCAAGAGTAGTGTATGTTTGATAAGTCTTCTCCTCTATATCAGAAGCTTCAAATCCCATCTCTTGGTCATCTATTTCTTGTGTGAATGTTTCATCCCACGCTTTTCTGTAGAATTTACCAAGGTCACCTCTAGCGGCTGCACCAAACTTAGTTACTTTGATACCGGGTAGTTGTAAGAATGCAACATCTTTTATACCTACAGTTCTAACAAGTGATTTACCATTACCTGTTATTCTATGGCTTTCAATAGTCTTTTCACTGAAGTACTTCAGAGCTTTCATTTGGTTTTCAGAAAGTTTATCTAGCCCTTTATTCAACCACTTGTCTAAAGGTATATTTCTTAAATTCTCCATATCCCAAGTTGTATTCTCTTTCTTGAACTTAGCTAATTTAACTCTAGCTTGGTCTGCTTTAATCTTAGAGAGTTTAGGGTCTTTTTCATATAGGAATTCTGCATCTCTAATATCTTGTTGTAATGCACGTATCTTATCCATGAATTCAATCTTATACTTCCCTTGTAAATAAGAACCACCGTCTGTACCTACTACTATTAATTCTTCTACCTCTTTCTTAGATAAAGCTAATTCTTGTTCTAGTGAAGCTAGCTCCTGTAAGGACTCATTGGCCTCTGTAGTAAACTGCTGTTTAGACTGTGCTATCATATTATGCATAAGCTGTACATGTGTGTTATTTACAGATGTATCTGACAAGAACATATATGAACTATTACTCATATCATAGTGTACCTCTTTAGTGAGAGCTTGTAACTCATCACTATATTTTTCTTCTAGTTTCTTAAGAACTGCAGGATCTCTTCTCTTCATATTTATGAACTCTCTAATAGCATCCTCTTTAGCTGTTCCTTTTAAATCTTTAAACTTCTCTTCGCCTTCTCTTTGGAAATCATTCTTCATATCTATTTCAAACTTACTCCCTAAATAAGAGTTGCTTAATTCAGATATAGCGATATCCTTAATCTTAATCTTAAGGCGGGTTTTAAGGTCCGTGTTTAATTGAGAGAACTCATTGAAAGTTCTTTTAACTCTATCAAATTCTTTCTGCGTGATATGACCTTGTTGTCTAAGTTCTTCCAGAGAAACATTCAATTCCTCTGCTGTCTTATATACTCCCATATAGTTTTGTATTTGGAAGTAAGCATTTCTTTGTGCCTCTCTATCGTCAGCTGAGTCTCTTTCTAAATCACTGGCTAAAATCTTAAGTTGTTTCTCACCAAATATAAAGAAGTCCTCTATAATTAATAGTTGCTCGATAATAGCTGTATCCTCTATGTTCTTCTTAAGTTGCTCTACAATCTTAGCTTCTACATTAGAAAGACCTTCCGGCATAGCTCCCCTGTTGTTCCCCTTCTTAAGTAAGTTTCTATACTCTTGAAGTTTAAACTTAATGTTCTCAAGTTCTGTTTGTAGCTTAGTCACTTGCGCTTCGCGTTCTTCTGTATTAGAAGTCTGTTCTAATTGATCCGCAATAAACGTTTGATTTCTAAACCAATCTTCATACTCTAATCTCTTGCTTTCAATTAAATTACGAATATCTGTATTGTATCTGCCATCTAGATTATAGTCGAATAAGTCTTCTTCTAATTTTAAAGGAATTAATATCAATTTCTCCCCTTCGATAATATCGATGAATGTTTGATTATCTATGTCCTCTGTACCATATACAGGTTGCCCCATTATGATCATAGGGTCATTCACCTTAAATCCTAGTTGTCTCAACATAATAGAATATAAACTAGTCTGTCTTGTATGCTTAGTCTTAGTATTATACTCGTCCTCTTGTATACCATCATACTCATCCACCCCTTTACGACGTGTCTTCATATCTATAACAGTATAAGAACCATCTTTATGCTTAGCTAAAATATCAATTTCACCTGCTACTCTAGTCTTATTATCCCATACTACTAAATCAGGTATAAACTCTACCACTCCGTGGTTCTTCATTAAGTTCTCCTTCATAGCTTCCAGGCTTTCCATTAATGCATAGTAAGACTCCTCTGATACTGCGTTTCTAAAATTAGCGTCAAAGTCTGATTCCTTCATATTAGGATCATCTAATTTAACATGTCCCCAATGTTCTTTCTTAACAAACTCATTAACTTTCTCATATGTATACTGTGCTCTTTCAAACCCTTCAGTAAATACACGTTTAGCTAATTCATCAGCCACGTTACCAATTCTATTGGCGTTCTGTAATAATGGTGATGAAGAGTCTGCTGAGAATCCTAAGTAAGAAGTAGCTCTAAAGTGAGGTACAGTAGCAATATGGTATTTATTATGTGTCTCTTCACTAGGTGTCTCTACTCTTCTACGATTCATTTCTTTCAAAGCATCTATATTACCATCTATATCGTGTTTATCATTATAGAATGAAATAAGGGGATGTTGTACAGTATCACTTATATCCCAATAGTCAAAGATTTGTTCTAAGTTAGCCCCTTTAAATTTATACTGGTAGTAGAAATCTCCTACTCTAAAATCCGCTGCAGCACTTATTCCTGCTTTATCTAATCTAGTCTGTAAAATATTATCTAGATAAAAAACACCTTTATCTTGATCAAATGTAACGTTAAATCTTTTAGCCCACTTCTTAACATCTGCCAAGGGAGCTTTTCCTTCGTACTTACCATTAAAGTTGATATCATTTAATATATCATAATCATTGTCGTCTATGTTGTAAAGCTTTGCTTTACTTGCTATAGCCTCTGACATCTTAACTGTTGTAAGAGTTATTAATTCTTCAAGTACAGTGTCATTAATTTTAACACCTATTGCATTTTCAATCTGACGTGCTATGACATCTATTATTCTTTGTAATAATGTCTTCGTACTTTTATAAGGTATAGAAGCCAAGAACTGCTGAAATTCAGGGTCTGTCATACCCTCTGATAAGAATTCATATATATCAGTCATACCATAACGACCCTTAACACCATCATTAGCATGGTCAACAGCTATGTTATATAGCTCAGCTATCTTAATAAAAAAGTCTTGGTCCTTTAAAAAGCCATTGGTCATAACGTGTACTTTCTCGTGTACATAAATCTTAGCCATATTCTCATTAATACTCTCTTGAGTTAGAAAAATGGTCCCCATATTCACAAAGTCCATAGCTATATGTGCTACTGAAGCACTTCCGGCCACTCCTATCGCCGCATTTCTTTCTGCAGTTACAGCATACTGTGTGCCAGTGCTCTTCAACACTCCTTCTACCTGCTGATTTATGGTATTTAAAGCTTCACTTCCAAATTGTCCTACTTGCTCCTCCATAACATTCTTCATAGAAGACTTTTGAGACCTTGTTACCATGCGTTTTTCGAGGTTTCTCCCAATTTCTAAACCCTCATTCATTGGGACCATAAAGCCTGGTAAATACGCGTTTAACAGATCTCTATTTGTTAAGTTAATAATGTCCTTTACAAAGTGTACAAACCCAGGATTTACATCCTTCATCTTTAATATCTCATCTACAGAATATTGTCTACTGTAATGTCCATCTGCTCCTTCTACATTAAGATATGTCTTCTTTTTACCTTTCTTAAATAGAGAAGATATGTCATCAGGACGCATTGCTACCTTTACAGACCCTGTGGCCATGAAAGGTTTGTGTGTAACTCCTGCATACATCTGTGCTCCTTTTTTCTTTAGGCGGCGTTCACGTCCTAATGCTGCATCACTCCTATGTAATACACCATCGACTACTTTACCAATAGGATCAGCGAAACTAGAGCTATATAGCTTTCTAATTTCATCTCTTACCCTGCTCTGCTCCGCATTAAAGGCATCCATGTTTTTTACTGCAAGTCCCTTGTCTAGAACTCCCGCATTTTGCATCTTTGAAATCGATGCATCTATTATTAATCTACAACTTGCCATTATTAACTACAATTATCGTTTATTGATTCTTCATTTAAAGGTAGGTCTGCTTTAGGCCTATTATTAATTGCTTCTTGTTGTTCTGCAACTAAATCTCTAACTACTAAATCGTTCTTTCTATATTTTTGTTCAAACTTCTTCAATTCTATTGGTGCTCCTTTAGTTTCTTTCCTAATGATAGCTTCCCAATTGTCTTCTATAAACTCTTCTGTCTGTGCTGAATCTACAAAATCAGAAAATTCTCTTTCATTTGAGTTATAATATAAGGTATTTTTTTGGATTAAACTAATATCCATATAAATTGCATTATAACTTTTTGCAAATGTACCATCTGCTAATGGTTGTTTACTTACTTCAAACCCTACTAATTTAAGTGGTAATCCACCAGACTCCTCTAGACCTTGTCCGGTTGCGCCTGACATTGCATATTTAGGAATGTTATTAATATTAGCATAAACTAACTTAGTTACATCTGTTTTATTAATAGTGTCTACTATAGTAATTCCTGTATCAAGAATAGTCTTCCCTGCTACTGTCTGTGTGAAGATTTCTCTTCCTATCTCGTTTCTAAACAATTGGTCTGTAAATATATTCTTATTAATATTAGTACCATTGTTTTTAACATACTTTTC
>JQIA01000056.1_pt1 | contig 46722 bp, 59 predicted proteins | sample 811431 | NCBI WGS metagenome assembly JQIA01 (sample SAMN02998118, study PRJNA258478) | marine sediment metagenome | biome: marine; feature: seafloor; material: sediment; isolation source: oil-polluted sediment collected from 3 locations (0.5 km, 0.7 km and 0.9 km)... | place: USA: Gulf of Mexico ...
TATAGTCTGCATAATCATTACTTGTATTGCTCTACTCATCTTTATACGCCTTTTTGAATACTGACATTTCTGGATAGCCATCGACTAGCCAATTTAAGCCGACCATTCCTATGCCGATCTATGAACTCATCAGATAAGAATTGATATCTAGCGACCATATCCCAATCTACATCATCAGCATGCTGATCTATGAATGACTCACTCAAGGTCTGGTGCCTAGATATCTTTGACCATAAATCACGCATATGCATTTCCATAAAAGGTTCACTCAGTGAGTCAAAGCCGACGATATCAGGCCAATCGAAATCGTACATACAGTGAATTATAAATGCCTCATTCATGGTCTGATATCTACATATTCTATACCAGTCTATTTTGGCCTGATACTTCTCTATGAAAAGTTCACTTAGGGTTTGATGCTTAGATAGTGTTGACCAGCACAGGAGGTCCTTGTGATCCTCAATGAATGAGACTGACATAGACTTGACCCGTGATATCTTCCGCCAATTTATATAAGCCTCCTCCCTAATCTTACCATCTTCGTACAGTGTTACTGGACGGGTATCATCTACCACTGTTTGTATCCGTAAATCCTCTATTATACTACGCATATTGGCTCCTTACTCATAGTTCTTCATATGGTCGGCTACAAATTCTTTCGACAAATTCTTTCGACAGATTCTTCTGATAGAGTTCGATGCATTTCCAGTAAGGTTCGACCCTATCCTTGTGTGCTTCTATGAATTCTTCTGACAACTTCTGATCTCCTTTATCGTATTCATATCATATCATAGTAGTATATAACCTCATTTATACACTACTATGATATGAATGTAAATGATAAAAACATATACTACATACTATTATCTAGACTTTTTCAGCCAGCTAATTTTTCGTCATCTTATCGTACTCTGAGCCTACTAATGATTCTTTATATGCTCTGTTACAAATTCTTCTGAATTCTTCTGATGAATTCTTCTGATAAATTCTTCTGATAAATTCTTCTGATATTGTAGTATAGAGGACCAATCCACCATATCTGCGTGATCCTCTATAAATTTCTCACTTAAAACCTGGCAGCTACTTATTTTGGTCCACCAGACATCATCCCGATACTTGTGTATGAAGCCTTCACTTAATTTCTGGTTACATGATATAACATCCCAGTTTATCCGATACATATGCTTGGTCATAGTGGCCTCAGTCAATTTCTGATACCTCGAGCAGCTATACCAATCTATGTAATCGTGATGATCTGCTATGAATGATTCAGTCAGCACCAAGTATCTAGAGCACATATACCAATCTATACTACTTAGGTATAGTATGCGAGTACCTGAATATAATGTAGGCGGGTGAGTCTGATCCCTTATAGTCTGTAAGACGAATTCTTCAAGTATATTTTTCATCAACAGTTCGATAAGATCTGATGGCGCTCGATAAGATCTCGATCCAGCTGGTCTATGTATTTTTCTATAAAAGCCCTACTTAGCGTCTGGAATATAGATATGGCCACCCAGTCCACTTTAGTAGCGTGCCGGTGTATGAACTCTTCGCTCAGTATTTGATGCCTACTAATATTAAGCCAATCAACCATATCTATGTGTGCTTCTATGAATTCTTCAGATAACTTCTGACGCAATGAAGCTGCTGACCAGTCTATCAGATCCTTATGAGTATCCATGAATTCTTCTGACATGATCGTATAACGGGAGCAAGTATACCAATTTAGGTTGCTGTATATTAGCCTACTCTTCGTGTACAATGTAGGTGGGTGAGTCCGATCAGCTATAGACTGCATCACCAAACTTTTCAGTATGCTATTCATAGTATCTTTTGATGTCTCGGTTGTATATGCATTTCACCTGGACCCAACACTGTAAATATACTCCAGGACCAATTTATATGGCTTTCATGTTTATCCATAAATGCCTCAGATAGCACTTGGTTATGTGAGATCTCATCCCAATCCACCCTATCATGAAATCGCTCTATAAAGGACTCAGATAGTTTCTGGTGACTGGATATGGAGGACCAATCCACTAAGCATTCATATCTGTCTATAAATGCTTCAGATAAATGTGTATATCTAGAGAGGCGGAGCCAATCTAGGTCTAATGGCCAGCGGAGCCAATCTAGGTCTAATGGCCAGCGCAACCCATTACTGCTATATAGGGTTGACGGATAGGTTTCATCTTTAATAGTCTGTGTGACTAAGACTTGTATAGCAGACATTATTTATTGTATGATTTGGCGTTTTAATTCATCAGACAGTTTCTGATGATTGAATAATAGTCCGATAATCCGTTGACCATCCCACTTACTACGGTGTTTTAGGATGAAGGTCTCGGACATATTTTGTTTACGGACTAGGTCTGACCAATCCATTCTATCTGCATAGGCACTCATGAAGTCATCAGATAGTTCTTGATACCTTGGTATATTAGCCCAATCTAAATCATCAACATGTCGATCCATAAAGTCTTCAGATAATTTCTGACAGCTAGATATATTGGACCAGCATAATAACTCTGAATGGCTCTCTATGAATGGCTCTCTATGAATGGCTCTCTATGAATGGCTCTCTATGAATGGCTCACTCAGTATCTGATATCTAGCGACCATATCCCAATCTACATCATCAGCATGCTGCTCTATGAATGACTCACTCAAGGTCCAATGTCCAGATATATAATACCAGTCAACTAATTCTTTATGCTCCCGTATAAACTGATCGCCCAAGACTTGGTGAATCGATACATTCTCCCAGCATATCCTATGCCGATATTTGTGTATGAAATCTTCTGACAATAGTTGGCATATAGATATATGTGGCCAATACACCAATTCACTAAATCGGTCTATGAAATCTTCTGATAATACTTGATGACGACTTATGACAGGCCAATCTAGCCAGTGTACATTGGCTGACATGAAGTCCTCTGGTAGGCCAGTTGTCGAGCATATAATAGAGATATCGAGTCTATCTACATACGGAGGCAATAACATCTTGCCTTCGTATAGATATTCTGGGTAATCCTCATCCAGAATAGATTGCATTATCATTGGCCTCAGCATCAGAGGCCCTCTCCTTCGGATCTATTACCCGCCATTTTTGTTCTTCCCCAAATTCAGTAGTCAATTTTTGGTAAGCATATACTATGAACCAATTTACTCTATGCTGGTGCTTGATCAAAAAGTCCTCAGATAGTTCTTGATGCCCTGAGATAAAGTACCAACTCACTTTATCTGTATACTTAGTTATAAACGACTCCGATAATTTTTGACATTTAGATACTTTTGGCCAATCTATCTTGTCACTGTATTTTTCTATGAAAGATTCGGAGAGGAACTGGGCTCCTGATATAGTACTCCAACAGCCCGAACCAGGGTTCGTTTCACTATCTGCTACAATACCTGCTCCTCCTAACTCTAGTCGGCCTATATTTCGCTCTATAAAAGGCTCAGACAGTACTTGGTGGATCGGTATATAATCCCAGTCCACCTTGTCCCTATGTCGCTCTATGAAGGGTTCACTCAATACCTGTCTAGATGATACATACGACCAATTTATTACATTCGAATGCTCCTCTATGAAATATTCGGGTAGTTTATAGCGCATGACTATACTAAATAGACTGATGGGGGAGGAGGGGTCTATCTCATCACATCGTATATGTCGACCTTGGTATAATGTAGGCGGATACGATCGATCCCATATAGCCTGTATCAGCAATGTATACATCGTCTTATCATACATCGAATTTCCTGAAAGTGTCTTGGTGCTTTAGTAAAAACTCATTGGATAATTGTTGATACCGTTTTATAGTACGCCAATTGACATAGTCCCTATGGTCCTCTATGAAAGATTCTGACAATATCTAGTGAGCTGATATGCTAAACCACCAAACCAGGTCCCTATGTTTATGTATGAACTCTTCAGACAGTACTTGGTTCTCCGATATAGCATGCCAGTCTACGTGGTCTGGATATCTCTCTATGAAATCTTCTGATAATACTTGATGTCGACTTAGTTCATGCCACACATTAAGACTTATAAGACCAGGTATATTGGACTCTATGAAGGATTCTCTCAATTTTTGAGCATCCATAATGCTTATCCAATTCACATAATTATTATGCCTACGTATGAAATCTTCAGGCATCTCAACTGTGCGGCATAGTAAGCCCCAATGGATACTATCTGGCCGTCTTAATACTTTCCCTGAATATAAAGTTTTTGGATAACAACGATCTTGTATTGTTAGTACTATCAATCTTTGGATAACACTGGCTCGCATAATAAACCCTTTGGCCCCATAAGCTGAACTTTCAATTCATTAGATATATTGTGATAGTCAGTCAAACGCTGGACTAACATCGGACTACACCATTTGTCCTTCCATTTCAATATGAATTCTTCGGATAGTTTCTGCTTTCTTATCAGACTGCCCCAGTTTAATCGGCTTGCGTACTTAGTCATGAAGTATTCAGATAGTTTCTGCCTGAGAGATATACTCGGCCAATGTACACACTCCTCATGCTCCTCAATAAAGGTTTCAGATAATTTTTGAGACCAAGATATCTCGCCCCAATAGAGCCTCGCTGGATATCTGGCTATAAAATCTTCCGATAATGTTTGGTAAATCGATACAACACACCAATTAATATAGTCAACATGATCACACATAAAGGTCTCAGATAGATCCTGATGCTTACTTGCGAATAACCAGTCTATATGATCCCTATTATTGTGTAGGAATGATTCAGGTAATTTCCAGTGCTCTGATATGGTATACCATTCTATCCGTAAGTCTGGTACGACTAGCAATACACCATTCTTATCATACAAGACTGAATCATAATCTTCTTCAATTATTGATTGTTTCACCAGGCAGGTCAACCCTCTATCCGATCCTTCATTCTGTTCATCTCTTATAGATCTCTTAGACATTCAGCATCCTCCCAGGACTACCTTGAGACTATCCGGCGGTATATCCATATTCCGTCGGAGGGCGGGCCAACAAATCTTATCGGCATGCTCCATTATGAAGGCCTGAGTCAATTTTTGATATTGAGAGATACAGTCCCAATCCAGTAGATCGGCCTGTTGTGCTATAAATGGCTCAGATAGTTTCTGCCTCATAGAAATGCTACACCAAGAGGTAGTAGTAGCGTATTTGAGTATAAAGGGCTCTGATAATTTTTGTGTCCAAAATACATGTGATAGCGGAACTTTATCGATATGTTTTACTATAAAATCCTCTGATAAAGTCTGCCGGTGAGACAGGATGACCCAATCTAAATCATCCTTATGTCTTGACATGAATCCCTCCGATAGTGTTTGGATAGCTGATAAAATATAGATTGGTATACGATCTATATTATGTTCCACGAATAGCTCAGGTAATTTTATATTTGTGCATATACTATGTAGATCGACTGATTCGGCTATCCATGGTCTAAGCCTATAAGTTATATCCTCCTCATAGAAGGTTGGAATATGTATACCATCCTTCAGAGACTGACGGAGTATTTTATCTGCGACTTTGTGTATCTGGTAACTGGCCAAATCCATCACCCTTCTTTAGAATTGACCCAGATCATGTAGTTCTCATGTCCTCGTATGAACCTGGGAGACATAGTTTGGAATTCAGAAATTTTATTCCAATTCAGTCTATATCGGTATTTATGCATAAAGGTCTCTGTCAATACCTGGGTCTTAGATATGGTGGACCAATCAGATCCAGATAGATATGCTGAATGAGCATCCAAAAATTCACATGACAATTTTTGTAACCTACAGGCTGAGCTATACTGGTCACCAGGGTCAGCAAATTTGTGTATGAATTCTTCAGATACTTTCTGTGAACGAAGCACTTCATTGATATCTATATAGCTGAAGTGCTTCAGTATGAAAGGTTCAGATAATTTTTGGTGTCTGACGATGTAGTCCCAATCTACTCTGTCCTTGAATTCAGTAATAAAAGGCTCAGACAATTTCTGATGTCGAGAGATGGAAGACCACTGGACCAAATCTGCCATCTCTCGTATAAGAGGTTCAGATAATTTTTGATAGGCCGATAATGCTCTCCAATTCCATATAGGCAAGAATTGCCTTATAGTATCTTCAGTCTGAGGTGATTGTGATAAAGACCATATCCACTGCTCCTCAACGTCTAGATATGGTATTTCAAAATCGTTTGAATTATCCATCACTTTCAAGGTCAATAGGGTCGATAGTACTCTTTTCATCTGTGATAGTCCAATTAGGTATTGTATGATTCGGTCGATTCAGGTATCTACTACATCGACAGCATCTACATATTCGCTCCCCAAATTATTTAAGACCCACGACAAACCAGTACCAGCAGCCAGGGTCAGTTTTAATTCTTGACCTCCATTAAATGGAAATGTTCCATTAGTCCAATTACTCACTCTCAAGAGGAGGATGTCTGCTCCAGAGCCAGTGAGTAATTGCATCTTCTGTATGCGTATAGTAGCATCCATATTCAATCCTATTATTACTATTTATATTCACGTACGAAGTATACACTGATACATCTTTTCTGTAAATAGAAAAGATGTATCAGTGTATGATTATACATGGAGGATTAATGGGCCTTCTGACTACAACACTCATCATATACCTCATGTATACGGTTGGTTAATTCTTGATATTTACATATATACTCCCAACGTAGCCGACCTATGTTCTTTATGATAAACATTTCAGACAGTTTCTGGTGTTTAGATATGCTGATCCAATTTATATCATCCTCATGTAATTGCATAAAAGATTCAGACAATTTTTGATAATTACATATAGATAGCCAATCAGTGTGGTCTATATATTTTTCTATAAAAGGCTCACTCAATACCTGGCGAGATACAATACCGACCCAGTCTAGCTGGTCTATATATTCCTCTATGAACGGTTCAGATAATTTTTGGGCATAAGATATGTCATACCAGTTAACAAGTCTAGCCCAGCGGGATATGAAGGACTCTGACAATGTTTGCTTAGATGATAGGTAGTTCCATATTAATCGATCCTGATGTTTGATCATGAACGATTCACTCAATACCTGACGAGCAGATACACCATATATATCTAGCTTATACATATGCTTCTCTATGAAGGCTTCAGACAGATCTTGACTCCATGAAAGTACTCCCCATCTTACCCGATCGGTGTATTTCTCTATTATAGGCTCAGACATAGACTGATGCCCCGATAGACCTGGCCAGTCTAGTAGGTCGGCATACTTATCTATGAAGTCGTTAGATAATTTTTGATGTGCCGATATATCCGACCAGCCCAGTTTCAATGCATTTTTCTCTATAAATGATTCAGACAGGACTTGTTTCCTGCATATCCAATACCAAGATATATGCTCTCTAAATTCTTCTATGAATGGCTCAGACAATTTCTGGTATTTACATATAGCGCCCCAATGTATCAACCAGTCATATTTTCTAATAAAATCCTCAGATAAAATCGATACACGGGATATCTCGGGCCAATTCAGATGTCTAGTAGATATCAGGTCGAGTTGGCCATCTTGTATTTGCTGAACAACCATATGATGCATCGTCTTATTCATTAGAAGAGATCCTATGTCAGTTTTATAGTAGGGCTTTTTGTGAATAGAAATTGCGAAGTTCTGAATCTGTATTTGGTACAGTAGGGAAGGATTTGAGAGGCCATGAGGTCTTCCAAATATCTCTTATATGCTTATTTATCTTTACCTTTTTGTTGAGTATCAAATATGACCATTCTATCTCATAACGATGAATTAGTATAAAGTATACTGATATTTTTTGATACTGTGAGATATATGACCAATTTACCTTATGATCAAAATCTTCTATCAGCGACTCAGACAATGTCTGGTATTTGGATATAATATACCAATCTACACGATCACTATATTTTCGTATGAAAGCCTCATCCAATTCTTGATAGGTGGAGATACAGTTCCAACCAAGTAGGTCCTTGTATTTTTCTATCATACTAATGGATAATTTTTGTACTCTGCCCAAACCGGTCCACCATTTTATCTGAGAAGCATATTTTTCAATAAAGTCTTCAGATAATACTTGACGGAAGCATAAATAGTCCAGACCCAATAGATCCACATATTTATGCATGAAAGCTACAGACAAGACCTGATGCTGGGCCACTGCAGCCCACAATTCATCCATATTGTCTATGTGATAGTCTCCTAGATCAACGCCACATAAATATTTTTCTATGAAGGCCTCGGATAATTTTTGATGCTGGCATATCTTCTGCATGGGAAGTCTAGGTGTGCGTATACCCCAGTCTATTATGAATTCTTCAGATAGGATCTGCTTACGTGCGACATTGGTCCAGCAGATTTTATTTCTGGATTTTTTGATGAAGGGCTCAGATAGAGTTTGCATAAGACATATGATGCCCCAATCTACTTTATCGGCAAATTTAGTTATAGTGGATTCATCTAACTTCTGGTATGCTGATATCTGACGCCAATCCAACTTATGCTCAAATCTATCTATCAGTTCGGCAGATAAAGTTTGATATCTAGACACTATATCCCAGTCCAAATAGTTAGCATACAATATTATAGCTTCCTCTGATAGGGACTGGTATCGGGAGACGGAAGGCCAATCCAGCCTATCGGCGTATTTAGCCAACATAGGGTCTGTCAATTTTTGGTAGACACATATCGACCTCCAAACTATACTATCTATGATATCATCAATAAGGTCTTCATCAAATATGTAGTATGCTGGTAAAGTGTGCCAACCTATGTGGGCCTTATAGCGGATTACAAATTCACGAGCTACTGTAAAATCACTCTCATACAATACTTCTTTCCATGGGAATGATCTAGTGTCCATCAGGGTGGGTGGGACATCCCCTGAATCTGCTATGGACTGGAGAGCCATTGTAGTATGTACAGAATTCATAAGATTGTATATCTGATTATATTTTATTTAGACCAATCACTCTGGAAGAATACGTGGTCACCTATCCTCATGGTCTTCTTCATTCTACTGGACCATTTGGTCGTCATATCATATCGATGATAATGATCCGCCTTCCAACTTGTTTGACCAAACATCCGCTTGGCCCTCTTGGCCGCATTCAGTGCAGCAGTCCAACTTTTCTTATCCTTCGGTACTATATGTCTACAGGTCTCACAAGTACCTAGCTCATCTACCCAACTAAATTGTGCTATCCTTCTATCTAATTTCTTTACCCAATTCCGCTGATATACTACTTTGCATACCGAATTGGGAAAATTTGACATACTTACTCTCTTTAAAGTAGTTAATCCAATGGCCCATTGACCTGTAGCACTCTGAGACCTAGCCTCATAATATATATTCATAGCAAGGCATTGCTCTTGCTTAGCAGCGTCTATGGCCTTAGTTTTAGCTATCTTTGCTGCCTGTATGGATTTAAGTCGGGCTATCTCAGCGTCTTGTACAGCTTTTACTCTATCTCGCTCTGCTTGAATGGCCAGGTATACTTCTATCCTGATCTGAGTAATGACGGACAGACCTGGAGTCTGTCCGTCAACCGACCAATAAGACATAACAAGTAGTATAGCCATCGAAAGGATAGCCGACATCTTGAATTTACTCACCTGACTCCTTATGTATATTCAATTTTTTATAAGTCTGTATAGCCTCATCTAATGGAGTAACTACATTGTTGCCCCTTCTCAGCCTGATGTATCGATTGTGGCCTTTCTCTGACGCATCAGCTACAGGTACATCTTTTTCTTGTTTGTCTAGGTCGGGTTGTGTCATATCTAATGAGCTCCTGAGTGATTATTTATCTAGAACTATCTTCTTACCATAAGGTACATCTCGATCGCCCTGACAAAGGATCCAGAAGAGCTCTGCATTTACATCCGATTTATCAGGCACTGAGATATCGCCATCTGTGAGTAGAATGATAATGGGCTTCTTTCCATTCCTATATTCGTCATTGACTAAATCGAATGCAGGGTTAAAATCTGACCCGCCTCCGCCCCTGACTGATTCTATCTTACCTTTGAACATATATACATCTTGAATCGCTGCATCTATAACCACAACCTTGATGGCCTTGGCATTCCTCCGTATGCCGCTCAACTCACTGGAAAGGGATACTAGATCCTCAGAAGAGACACTGCCAGAGGTATCTTGAAAAACATATACCATAGGCGGATGCTTAAAGATCCTACCAGGACTTAGTAGCCCTCGCCTATTAGACCTACCATATGTAGGTATGATCATTCTAGATCGGAGAGTATCTATCAGTCTCTTCCGTAAGATACTCTTCCAAGCTAATTTGGGAGGGTTGAGCTTGGCCATGATCCGAGCCAAACCGCCTGGCTCATTTCCTCTGGATTGAGCCTCTTTCAGTCGTTTCTCAATGTCTTGGTCCCCAATCTCATCTACTAGCTCGCCATCAGCATCAATATCATCCTGGTCAAAATCTCCAGTTTCACCTTTCTCTCCTCTCTGTCTGGCTTTCTCTTTCAGTTCATCTGGATCAAGTAGGATGAGATATTCCTGTGCTAATAACCCCTGTGGCATACCCATATCTTCAGGATTACAGGATTTAGCTGGCCGGTCGTTAGTGCCCAACATCGAATTGATCTCTAGATCCATAACAATGTTGAGGATGGATTTATAATTGGCCTCCGTCAAATTCGGAAATTTTTCCTCAGCCAATTTAAGTAGGTGCGATCTACGCCTTTCAGACACATGCTTCAGATAATAGTGTGCATACTCATGCTTTAATACATAGATTCGCTGTTCTGGCGGAAGCTCCAGTAGCTTAGCTTCATTATAAGCGATTTGAATATGTGTACCAGTCCAAGCAACTCCCATCAATATATCATCTTTGATAGATATAAATTGAGATAGGCTGACAAACGGGGTATAATAAGGTTCAGAGTCCAATATTGTCCCTATCATACGGGATATGACTCCATCAGTCTTTACAAGAGGCATTTGTATACTCCTTCTAGGCGATCATATTTCAGATCGCCTAGTGTTGATCTTTGGACCTGAAATATCAGTCTCCAGTGTCAATGGTCTCACGTACGAGGTCCACGATTCGCTGATCCTTATAGAAGCTACGGATCACATCCTTTGCTACTGCATATTCAGGCTCATCTTCCATCGGATTACTATCTGGCACGATACCTTCAATAAAGGTGTAAGCCTGTGGACGTGGTATAACAATAATGAAATTATTTAAAGCCTCTGCCTGATCGGTCGTTAGTTCAGAGAGTGTTCTGATATAGTCTGATAGGGCTCGCATAGAGGCTTCAGTCAGATCCAATCTATCATCTTTTACCTGCTTGTCGATGATGATACTGGTTTTAGCCCAATTATTGAGGATATCATCTGGTTGTACATATTGCTCGAGGGATCCTTTCCAGTGAGCTAGCCAAAGAACTACCGTCGCAGAATCCATATATAGACTGGAGAGTAACTTCATGTCGTTCTCATCTTCTGGAGCCCAGTCTTTAACTTTTAATACATCATTATCAAATCGATGCCACATACGGGGGCAATTGACCTGTCCAGATACTAAGATCTGACTAGTATTCAAAGTAAGGAATGATTGCAGACCCTGATCGATGCCGATGGACCGAGAATATGATAGGAAAGGATCAGGATCAAATCGAAGTTCTACAAGATTAAACCGACGCCTAGCAGCAATGTCAGAGAAGATATCCTGAGTCTCTGTATACTCTGGCGTATCCGGATTCATTGTTGCCATGAACCGTATATTGTCTGGCAATTTGTGGCCAAAAAGGCGTCTCTCACAGACTGCTCCCATCAGGAAGTTCATGACAGCATCATTATTAGGCCGATTTAATTCATCCAATATGATCAATACTTTAGCATCTCCATGGACTTCAAAGATCCTGGACAATTTGAAATCAATGAAATCGTCACCCTTATTGGAAGAGGACAAATTGAAATCGAGGGACTTACCTACATTATTAGGAGAAGGCATTCCCATATCTTCTATATTGAGATGAGCTACATTGATGACTCTTGGAGCCTCATAACCTTCCATATCTGCGACAAGTTGGAGAGTGCTCTCAGTCTTACCGATACCCGATTCGCCTACAAGGGTCAGGATGGTTCCAGGTAATTCATCTCGGTCATAGATAATTTTTGCCATCTTACCGAATTGCTTGGTTGTTAAACTTAACATACATTTGCCTCACTTGTTGAATAATAGGTTGCTGTTGATTTGTTATCTTTTATTTACGTTCAAAGTATACACCATCTATAAATAAAAGTAAACGATATAATTGAGGTATATAATCTTTTTTTATCAGGCAAAAAAAGAGTATACTAGATTACCGCAGTCCCAAATCCTGCTATATCCATTGGCCTGCATATTCTGATATTCGGTTCTGGTAGGGTCGAAATCACTCAGCACATTAATCAATTTATGCTTCTGAAATTTATTTCTAGATTGCAAGGATAAGTGGTCCTTTGTGTAGAAATAATTGGGCGCACTCGTACTCACTACTTCAAAGCCGATAGCCTCATATAGTCTACCATCAGACCATCTGCGATTGGCATAGCTGATACAATTTTTTATACCAGAATTCTTGAGTAGCCTAGATGCCCCTCCGATCACCTGATAGCCTTTCTTTGTGCAAAATCGGATAAGCTCATATTCATAATGTTTATTGAATCTCGGTCTACCGAACGTCATGAGACTGACAAGCTCATCACCATAATATAGACCAAGTCTAATGGGGCTATTGACTGCACCTTGTAGATGATTGCTATTCAAGAAATCCAAGGCCTCAAGACGATCTACTTCTCTACAATCAGTCTTTCTAGCCCCAATTTTTCTAACATTACCCAGTTTCGCCTGGATGACTGATTTCCATATTTCTATGTCATCTGTGCTGAAAATGTGCAACAATTGTATACCTTTATCTGCACACATGTCTGTCTTATTCAGATGGTATTTTTTATCACGGCCTTTCTCTTCGGTGTGCCAATAAACCCCGTTATATTCGACAGCCATATCAGCATCCGGTAGGTAGATATCTAATTCATATGGGGCTATCAGGGATCTATTGTTCAGCACTATGTTACCGGTGTATGCACGAGCCAGCCAATCACTAAGTGACTCCTCCTCTCCTGATGTACTTCTTTGTATGACTGGTACACCACAGGCTCTGAGATGCTTATTGACACAGCAGATATTCACACCTAATTCCGCTGCGATGGATTTAGTACTTATGCCTTTCGTCATATATTGGTCGATCAACCATTCTGGATTATTCAATCTGGTTAAATTGAATTGACCCACGTGCATCTGTATGGGGTTAGGTACACCATATCTATCCAAACAAGTAAGCTGAGCCTTCTTCTGTATGTCTGGATTTTTCATAGCATGGGAGGATCCGTACTTAAGTATATTGGCCTGGTCCCTTTTGGCCAAAAGAGCTGGTGATTGAGATGGATGATCCACACCATACTTGGACTGCATGGATGCGATCGCCTTCTCCTTCACTTCCGGTATCTGTAGTGTGTGTTCTACTCCATATTTGGCCATATTATTATCGTTCCTAGTAACCTGGACCTCTTCCAGTAATAGAGTAGATTTTACGCCATATCTTCTCAGGCAAGTATTTCTAGCCTTACACTTCACTGCATCTGTTTTAGATGGACTGGTATCACCGTACTTTTGCAGGCAAGTATTTTTAGCCTTTTCTTTTATTCTAGGATCGAGTCGCAGACATCTAGAGCCACAGTATAATTGTGCCCTATTTGGAGCGGGATATAGCTCCGCTTGGCATACTATACATCGGTTTAAATACGTCTGACCATTTAGGAAGGCATATGCACGTTGGATTAGGGGTATGGGCTTAATAAAGAATGATGTGAAGTCTAAAAGGGCCTCAAGGTGGTCAATACTATTCTCAATTTTAGCCGATAGTACATATGTACCTCCCTTATTAAAGGCATTATATAGTAGCCATCGGCGTAGCTCTGTCTTTGTCATTTATATGATATTCTCTGTATTTATAGCCGAATATATATTCTCTATGTCATGCAGTATACTCAACATACAGGCATCACCGAATCCTGAAGACCCTACTATATCGGCAGACAATTCTTTCTTTTGCTCATTAGATAGGACTGGTTCAGATAGACAAGCCATCAACGCTATAGGCATTCTAGTAGATAGACGAGCTAAAGGACTTCCATCCTGGTGAACTGCATTCTCTGTACACTGTAATACTCCGCCATTCAATAATACATTGTGCGTATCTTGGATAATACTACCACTATTAAATGGTCTATATTTATAGTGAGACAGAACTTCTACCATAGTTGGTATTGGTGGATCTACCATATGATGGTCTGCACATATGGTATATGTCTGACCAGTCACAGGTCGGTTGATAGTCACTTCAGGGCCAGCCTTTCTACCCTGGTAGACTCTCATAGTGGTCTGCCAATCCACCTTATCTGCCCAGACTACAGTTAGATTCTTACCGTAGATCATATACATAGAGCAGACTAGCTCATAGGTCCACCCTCTTGTACGATATATACCAAAGATACCACCTGCTGACATACCACACAGTATATTTCTAGCATTATCTATAGGGCGGGCATATATGGTGTATCCTTCTGGGAGATCCTCGCTAGCTTTGACAAAAGGAAATAGATCATTGTCCCAACATACATCTTCTACAACTGAGCAATTAGCTAATTTCTGTGTGAGTATATTTTTGGCCTTGTTGGTCAATGCCTCTTCTGACATTGATGCAAAGGTACATTTAGCTAATTCATCAGAGAGGGCCATCCCAGCCCCTATGATAGCACCTCTTACATAACTAAGTTTACAATCCATCTTTAGTATCCTCTGTTATCATCTTATTGCTTATACAAAGGAGATCTTGAGGTTTGAAGGCACCCCACATAACCAGCTTTGCCTTTGATGCATCAATCATACCGATGGTCTTGTCTAGCTCTTCGATAGTGGTGGCAAGGATCCGTTCAGATTGGCCTCTCTTATTCTTCTTGACTGCCACATAGCTGGCATCACAACAGTCTAATCCAGTATTACATAGATGTATTTTAAGATCCGCAGCCCAATTATATAAGTCTGGAAGGGCATTTGGATACTGGTAGACTATCAATGTGGTCTTCATCAACTTCTGATCGATGAGTCGTACATTGGCCTCGCCTACCAATTGGTAAAATTGCCTTATAGTGACTTCGTCCAGAATGAAATCCTGTATGAAGTCTCTCTTTTCTTTGGATAGTTTGGGAGAGGATGTACCGACGGGTAAGTCCCATATGATCAGGACGGCATGATCTACAATCACACTGGGAGCTTTAAACAAGAACTCGAATACAGCCTTCATGCTATCTTCGTCCAGTTCTGTCTCTTCGATGAAGGCTACAAAACTTTCCAATGCTGCAGAGTAGAAGAAAGGACCAGAGAGATGAGCCCTGTGCATACTCAGTCCATCCATCTGTACTATACTCGGTTGGCTACTCGGTTGGGTGCTCATTTATTATTTGGCCTGTTAGATATTGATTCATTATTGATGTACACATATACTAATAATGAATCAATATCCACAGTTACATATCAGAGGTATGTACTTTCAGGAGTTTTACAATGGGTCAAGAATATTAGGGTCTTTCAAAATAGGTTCATCTGGCAAGTGGTCAATCGAATAGTCGATCGGGTCTATGATCTGATCGAATGTTGGAGGGTCAGTCAGGTCAATAATGGTGACAGGAATACGCCGGGACTGCTGTATGTGGTATAGAACCATAGCGGAGGCCTTTTCACATTCTCGTAGAAAATCGATACTACCAGATCGTCCAGTCTCCTCTTTGGGCCCTTCAGTATGCCAGCCTTTAACTACCCAGAGTATATGGGTCTTTGGTATAGTTAAAAGAAACTCGATGGTGGCCGACATTAAGGCCAGAGCGGTCGGAGTCCATCCTCTTAAGGCCACCTCATACATCACACAATCAAGAGCTGTACGATCAGAAAGTACATAATCGTATATGCTACCAAGCTCTATCGTCCGTCTCATCATGGCAGCGGCTATCCACCATTGGGTTAACGAACTATTATCCTCATTAATGGGGAGGGGGCATTCTCGGGGGATGTCGGTCCAAACATTAGTGGACATACCAGCAACTTTCATCTGTCTTGCAAGATCAAATATGAAGGTCGTCTTACCACTGGATTGAACTCCGCCTGTTGCTATGTACTCTTTCATATTGCTATATATCCTGTATGATTTCACAATAAAAAAGCCTGCTCTATCAAAAGCAGGCTTGCCTATAACTACTACATTTAAGTAATCAGATCGGTTTAGGTAGGACTGGATCGTATCGATGGTAGAGTAGGTCTCTGTGCATCAGAAATCCTTTCTGCCTCTGGGTCCGCCTGTACATCTATTCCGATAAAAGGTAGATTAACTTGGTCTTGGACATCGGCCCATAAATTCACTTCACCATTTGTACCGATAAGTACTATCCGATTACAAGACGATCTGGATTGATCTATCTTGATGCCGTGTACTTTGCAGAACTGGATAAACTCCTTAGATACATAAGCAGGCTGAACATTCTTACTGAGAGGCATTATGATTCCTCCACATCCACATACAGAGATGGTATATATGATCCAGAATCAAGTTCGGCCCATAAATCCAAACTTGATCCATCTTTGCCCTGAATGACCATATTGTTACAAGTGGAGCCATCAACTATGGTCAGCCCATTCAATCTGCAGAATTCGATCATCTCTGCAGATTTATATGCCTCTGTTAGCATCATCTTCTCCTCATTTAGATGTCTGATTCCTCTTCTTCAGCATCCTCGGTAATATCGCCCTTCTTCTTCGGTATGTCCAAAAGTCGACGATAATAATAGATCGATACCATACAATAGTTGGCCAATTTCAGATAGTTGACGTATCGGAATACTATCAGACCTATCACCTTACTGAGCATCAATCGAATCAATCGACTGGACTCCTGGTATAAAGTCATTGGATCAAATTGATCCACAAATGCATAGTAGTTATCGATCAGATAATATTGATCATAATAGTCCAACTTCATTCTCCTTATGTAATGAATGGTGCGACAAGTGGGATTCGAACCCACGAGATAATGTACTTAGCGTGACCATCTTCCTTGGCTAACGCGCTTCCTCTTATGACCATCTCCAGCCATAAGAGTGCTATCTGCAACCATACAGTTTTGGTCTTCCATTATCGGCTTTTATACCCTTCCTATTCGTTTTTAGGCGCTCTGTCCTACTGAGCTATTGTCGCATTTTAGTAGCTGATAGACCCATACCCAATTTGGAAAACCAAATCCACCTTCTATAGGTATTCGATATCGTACAGTCAATCCTGACTTATACATATCTTTTAAGTCTCTCATAGCTTGACTAACGGGCTCCGCACCGTAATTCTTATGCTCCACCTTATACTTAGGAAATCTTCTATGATAGCGGGTATGGAAATCCTGGTCCACTATCGAAGCCATCAGATTTTCAGTAAGATAAGTCTGAATAAAGTCCCATCTCTGGGCCCTATGGTGCTTCATCCCAAAATTCCTTAAGTTCAGCCACTTCCAGCATAGTTACTATGATATTAAGAGCGGCATCTCCACAGCTGTCTACTTGATGTACACTTTCTGCCGTACAGCCATCAGTCTTCACATAATCCATCAAAAGATTGAATACCTTAATCCTCTTCTGTTCTACGTCAGTTATCTGTACTGGAACATCATTATGGATTATAAAGTTGACTACTCTAGGGTCCTGAATATCCATATTCACCTTTCGGCATGCATCCAATATAGCATCGTTTATACATGGACCATGGCCCAACCGGCGAGCTCCGTCGTCTATAGTACGGTATAGAGTAACTTCCCACTCGGTAACCCACTTACCATCATACCGGTGTTTACTGGACTCAGCGGATGTAAAAGTCCAACCATCTGGAATCACTTCCAAGCATATCATTATCTCAATCCTTGTTAATATGCGATCACCGGGCTTCGTCACATACTCGGTGATCGCAAACTTGTTAGCTAGTGAATACCTCAATCTCCCAATCGCTCAAATGCTGCTTAGCTTCCTCGAAATTAACAGGGAGTTTTACATGCTGGCCAGGAGGAGTATAGCCAACATTGTTTTTGATCAGTGTATCTGAGTCTGTACAGCTCTGATTGAACTCCGCATAGTCTGGCAAGCCTTCAGGTACAAACGCCTCACAGTGCCGGTCTTTCGGTGCAAATAGGTTACTAAATAGACCAGGAGTACCACCACCAGCGATGGTTCCTACGTAATGGCATTTTCCAGTCCGATGACAAGTCGGAACCATAACATGTCCGATCATATTCATGCCATACTCATCCATCATCATCTGTCTGAGTAAATAGGCATAGGCAACAATATGTTCTTCTTCTCCAAGACAAGATCGGCGATTAAAGGTACCCATCAGGGATAACAGATTTTGAGTAGTGGTAAACTGGTGGTGGTAGGACATAGGTAATACTGATCGAGCAATTTGATAACTACCTGAGCCACACTCCAGGACTGACTGGTATGCCTTCTTGATAGAAATGAAGGCTTTTGTCAAATCAACAGACGCCTGCTCTTCCTCTGGAGTCACTGGGTCATGAATAATGCGATAGAGCTCATGGTAGAGCACAAATTCTGCGGGGAGTTTAGAGTTATCACGACACCCAATCGAACCATATCCAGCACCCAGTCTCACTCTAGCAACCTGGTCAAAGAAGTGACGTGGCCCGCCTTGTGTTTCGAATGTGAATTTAGCGGACTCCAATGCAGTTGGTAAAGTTTTATGGTGCAGTACATGCCAGACGACCGTATAACGAGACTCAGGTGAGGCATCTTCCCATTTACCACCCCAATTACCTACGATGTTTGCATCGCCCCAGGTAGCTACTGCCATTGCGAAGAAGGATTGATACAATCCTTGGATTGCCTGAACACTGGGGATTGGGCCTACTGGTGTTACCGACATCTGGCTGATACCATCTACATAGACTGGCTTTAGCCAATCATTGGAATTCGTTCTTGCTGGTAAAGTGCCCATCATGTTGCGAAGGGTATCGATTTTTGCATCTGAAGGTTTAACAGCGATCTCTGTACTCATATAGATTCTCCCTTGATCATTTAGTAAGTGCATATACAAGATTACCACAATCCCATATACGGTCATATCCATTGTTCTTCATATTGGCTGACTCAGTTAGACTGCTATCGAAATATTCTAACTTATCAGATAACTTATGCTTCTGAAACTTATTCCGACTATGTATATTGGTCCCGTCCTTAGTGTAAAAATAATTGGGAGCACTTATACCCACCTTATCGAATCCAATAGCTTCATAAAGCTTGCCGTTAGACCATCTACGGTTAGCATATGATATGCAATTGCTTATACCAGAGTGCTTAAGCAATTTAGAGGCCCCGCCTATTATCTGGTATCCTTTCTTCACACAAAATCGAATAAGTTCCCAATCATAATTTTTATTAAACCGGGGCTTGCCGAAGGTCATGATAGCGACCAATTCATCCAGGTGATATAGTCCACATCGAATAGGACTTCTAACTGATCCTTGTAGATGGTTGAGTTCTAAGAATTCATGGGTTTCAGCATTATCGACCATGCGAAAAATAGTGTTCCTAGCCCCGATTCTCTTGCATAGACCCAATTTAGACAGTATAACGGATTTCCATATATCTAGATTGTCCGTACTGAATATGTGTAAGAGCTGTATACCAAGGGATTCACATGCATCGGTCTTATCTAAGTGATATTGTTTATGCCTACCCATAGCCTCAGTGTGCCAATATACCCCGTCATATTCTACAGCCAACCCTTTATTCGGTAGGTAGATATCCAGCTCCTTTGGTCCAATAATATCCCGCTGACTAGTATCTATCTGATCTGGGTAGATTGAATGAAGCCATTCCAGTAAGAATACCTCGGGTGCAGATGGTCCACCAGAGGGTGGTTCTATGTTATGCTTAGCCAGATATCTATATACTGTAACAAGGCCAACACCTAATTCATCAGCTAGAATAGTAGGCTGTATTCTATTGATTATGCATTTATCGTATAGCCAATCAGGGTCAGCTAGATATCTCAATTGGTCTGGTGTCATATGACGTTGGCCCGAGTGTACTACTCCGTATCGATCTACACAGGTCTGCCGAGATTTATCCATAATCGCCTTGGACTGCCCTGGATGTTCCACGCCATACCGGCTTAAATTTGTAGATCGGATCTTCGTTTTCACATCCTCAGACTGATATACATTCTCTACACCATATCTACTGAGGCAAGTCATCTGTGTTTTTTCTCTAACCTCGGCCGATTGTGTAGGATTCTCTGTACCATATTTATCTAGACATGTAAGTCTAGCCTTCTCCCTGAATACACTAGACTGACCAGGATAATCCACTCCATACTTTCTCTGGCAAGTCTGTCTAAATTTATGCTGAGTACTTGCACTTAGTTGTATACATCTATTACTGCAGTATATACCAGGTGACTTCCTTCTCGGCTGGATACTTTTTCCACATATCATACACTTGTTGAGTTCAGTCTGACCATTAAGGTAAACCCGTATCCTCATATTGGTTGGTGTATCGCCATCGAGGAAGGATGTTTTCTGCAATAATTCGGCATACCGATTTGGGTACTTCGTTAATTTACTAGACCATATCCTATGGCCATCAGATGAAAAGCATTCATCCAGTAGGAATGAGCGTAGGTCCCTAGTATCCAGATTTATTGGTGCCCCCTCTATACTGACTGATCGGCAATTATGGCTACAAAATGGATCCTTACTCCTTGGATGTAAATTGACCTCGCATAGGCATATTGGGCATCTGCATACGTCAGTCTGACCATTCAAGAATGCGGTAGTTCTGACCGACCATGTAGCATCAATGGATAGAAAAGATGTCTTGGCTACTAATTCCTCACTCATCTTACTGAATTTATGAATCCAATTAGGATTAAATGTTCTACCACCCTTGGCGAAGGCATGCTGTAATAGCCAAGACCGTAACTCTGAGTCTGTCATAATGGCTCCCTAATGGTTATGTCGCAAGCTAAAATTCTCTCCTATTTAATCAAATAGGAGGGAATCTTTCCAGTAGTTATATGCTAGTTTGGGTCGTTGCGCACCATTAGATGTACTATCTTTCCTTGACTAAGAGCCTTCATGTTGAGTGTAGTCTGTCTCTTACCCTTGAGGTCGAATTTTATCTCTGAAGCTAATTCACCTCCTTGACTACTAGATATGGCCAGATCTAAGTCATCCACATTGGCTACTAAATACTGGGAGTCTATACCAAGGTTATACAAGTCTATACTAGCAGTGTCTTTACATGCTACAAAATAATTGGAGCCAGCTAGGTCTTGGTCATGAGTCCGTGGTGCTAAAATTACATCATTTATTCGTGCGACATACCCGAAGTCTTTTATTGGTGGTTCATAGTATACCTGTACATCAGATACATAGGCCCGTACTTCAGCAAGTAGATACTGCTCTGGTGAATCGGTAGTTCTCTCACCATTACTATATAGTCTTGTTGCTGTATTAAAGTCCCATGGCTCTTTATCATATCTTACCTGGACATCGCATATCACTAGCCCCTCTGGTGTGCGAAGGTAGATTTCTATATCATTCTCTAGTGAATCATAGTCCACTGAGATCAGTATTCGGTCGACATAATAATAATTATCAAAGCTCCAAGTACGATCGAAAATTCCTTTCTTTCTGACAAAGGCAGATACCATATTATTATTGACATCAAATCCAAATACCATATTACGCTGGACAGTCAGCCTTGGTAATGCTGCGGTACCTATACCTTTCTCGCAGACCTCTGTGTTTATCATGAATCGATCACCTTGCAAAGTAAAAGTATCGAAGTATGACGGATCATTACCCAAATAATATAATTCTGAGCCATCTATGACTACATAGTCATTATTATCACCCTGGCCAGTCCGAATGATATCCCATACAAAATTCTGTGTATCGTACTTCAATACTAAGCCATCAGAATCAAGGAACAGCATCTCCGTGCTATTTATCATCATAGTCCTCATCTCATTATGGAATAGACTTCGGACATTCAGAGCCGGCGGCATACGTCGCCAATAATTGGAATCGGGGCTGAATACTGCAGTATTTAGATCTAGTTGCCATATATTGGAATCGTCAAAGATACATATCAGATGATTCTTACCATCATAACCAAGTGCTAATGGTCTAGTGGATGTCGGTCGATCTACCAATAGTTCAAGGAGATCAGTATCACCATCTGGTCTATCTGATAGACGATAGAATCTCAGATCCGAATTGGCATAGTATATCAGCCATCTATCTCCGTTCTTATGTGTAAAGAATTCTACCACACCATCTATGGAGAAATCAGCGCTATACGGTACTATCAATCTTCTAACTTGATGATATTCTCCTGTTGGTATATACTGATTTATTATTAATATATCCTCTGGCGAGATCCTATTAGCTGCATAGGGAGCGCCGGATATAGTATCCAGTACAGTGAATATAGCTCTTTGAGATACTGTATAGTCTACTAGACCTATATCAGGTAGACCGTAAGTTGACAACTCAAATATTATCGCTCTGGTCACATCATCACCAAATGCTGCTACATATATCAATGGTATAGTAGCATCTGATATTTGTGCTATATCGCCGACCGATAATATAAGTTGGTCATACTCAGCTAGTACACTGATGGGTGATTTAGCTGGTAGTATATTATTGTATATAATTGATATACACTTAGAGCCATCAAACTCTGGAATGGTTATTATTTCTGAACTACCATCTTGGTCTACAAATGACATACCATCATATATACGGGCTAATTGGTCATATATATTTTTTAGAACACTAGCATATAGCTCTTCATATGCAGTCCAATCGTCCGAAGACTCTCTCTCAGCAGATAGGGCTATACCCATATTTGCTATAGCACCCGGTGGCGGGGGCAGGGGTGGGATATAGAGTAGTTCCAGATAAGGTGACTCGGAATCGGATGGCAAGATAGTATAAGATTTATGTAGATCGGCCGAACACTTATACATACCGCCTGTAGTCCTATGATATATCCAAGTATCGCCTAATGCATTAAACCAATAATGTGGACAGCCAGCATCGGTTACCCAGGTACAATTAGAACCGTACATTATCATGAGAGCATCATCATCTATCCAAGATAGTGCTGGTCTGGCCCTACCGGTATAACCAGAAGGTATATCAGGTATAGTGCTCCATACACCTGTCACCGTATCGAATACATATATATCCGTGGATACACCAGTCATAGCCTGGTCAGTGTATCCACCTACTACATAGATACTAAGACCCTCTGGGTCTACTATAGTAGAGGCGTTGAATAGATGATCACATGGTAAATCAGCTAGTCCGGTCCATGTTTTTGATAACATATCAAAAACATGAAAATCTATGATGGCCGAATATCTGGCTACAGGAGGACATGGGTCTGGCATTTTCTGCATCCATATCGATGCGCCACCCCCTATATATAGCTTATCACCTATCTGTGAGTAGAAAGGATATGCTCTGCCTTCTGGTCGTTCTCCGTTCTCATAGGTGACATACCGTACTGCTATGTCGTCTATTATAGCCTGAGAATCGTTGTAGTAGTTTTCTTTTAATTTATCGGCTCTTGCCGATCCATATGAGTCACCTAGGGTCAGACTTTGTTTCAATCTAGATATCAGATAGGATGATGCTATATCGTAATCATGTCTAGTATAGAATTCTGGTTCAGTGGATAAATATTCTATCTCACCCTCAGCATATTTAAGATCATACAGTACTAAGGTAGCAGATGACAGGGACTGCGAACTGATACCAGATTGATCCTGATTTATCACTTCACCTCCTCCGCTAGATACACCTCCAAATATGAATACTGAGCCATTACTGGCCAGACCAACTGCTGACCCTTCGGATATAGGGGCATTATATCTAAAAGATGTACCATCCTCTGTCCTGTATCTATGTAGAGACCCAGTAGAGGCTACAAATGTACTACCACCATAACTGCCGTCTTGAATAGCATTATGCAATGGTTTAGATGGTCGTGGCCTATATGCAAATGTGGGTAACCGTCTCTTATAATCACCCAATAGATTATTGTAGTCCAATTTAGGTGAATAGAACCCTACTTTCTCATCTGGCTCTCTTATGATGGCATTAACAGGATCTACCCAGAATAGTCCCTCTTGATCGCCATATGCCGGTCGGTATACACCAAGATCATCATAGCCATGCATCATGTAAGAATGCTCATCTATTAATGAATAGCCAGAAGGACCACCGCTACCACCTTCTCCTGGTGAATGTCCAAAATTACTGAAATGTGGTGGCTGATTGGATAATGTTGGTGCCATCTCAGTACCATCTGATATATGCAATCTACCATCTGTGGTTACAACATGTGCCCGATCTATAGAGAGCCAGAGATGACCTGGATATATAGGAGCTACTGCTGTCCTACTTTCGAGATTGACCGATAGTTTAGGATGGCCTTTCGGCTCCATCATTAGTCGATTATCGACTACCGACCATCTATTACTTGCTCTGTATTCACCCAGAGTTACTTGCTCACTACCGTCTTGGGCCAGATATACCTTGGTCCACTGTTTCATGGATGGATAATACCTATATAGATATTGTATATCGCCAGGTATCAGCCACAGTCTATTTCTCCAAGTATATGATACGAAGGGCTGCTCTGGTAAAGGTTCTAGAGTGATTTCTTGGATCCATTCTGGGTCGATCAATGCCAATTTCCATTGATCGTATATGTAGCCTTTATCGTCAGTTTGGCCACCGAGTAACCAAAGTGTTCCCTGTACTATAGCAAGAGATGCATCCTCTCTGTATTCCACATTAGAAGATGCATGTATCAGCTGTACACTACCCGAAGCAAGGTCCACACTGACTACTTTACATAGTCCATTAGACCAGCCGACTGAATATACTAGACCTTCATAATAGGCTATGGCCACTTTCATTGGGTGATCGACTGTAGACACCAGTATGCTTGTAGTATGCATAGTAAGGAAGTCTAGATCGTAGTATACACCGAGATCATAATATATCCTACCTCCATCCCTCTGACAATGTGGTATCGCTGGATCAATTGGAGGCGACGTACCACCCTTTCGGACCCCATCCACCTCTATACAGCCACTGGTATATTTGACACTTGATAGATCATTAGTTAGGGCTACTTGGTCGTAGGCTATTAATGAAAAGGAATCTGGCTTATTCCACGCATATACATCACCAGATAGATCGCTCTCCTTATCCTTACACAAGAGGTAGGTGGTGCCTGCTATCTCCCTTATATCTGAACAATGATCCGGCAGAGCTATAGATCCGATTTTTTCAGTAACTATATCGGATACCCGCCATAGATCACCATCGACTATTAGATATAAATAACTGTTGTATTCGCCTAATGGTACACCTGGTTTATGCGGTAACAAGGCATCCTGGTCCATAAGGGTCCACGACTTTAAATCGTCTCTACTACACCAGAAAAGATCATTTAACCTAATGTGCTGACCATCTATCCTAGATCTGGCCTTACCACCAAATAAGTATATCCGACTATCTGTGAATAATATCGAATGTGACCAGCGAGGCGATGGTAAATCCCCTAATATAGTCCATACTGACGCGGTCGGATCGTATCCCCATATATCTGTCATACCATCATTGGCCAATAGACCACCGACTACATATAGCATATCATCGATATACCGATGGCAGCTATTAGTCCGCATCTGTGGGAATGATCTACCACCGAATTTGTATTTGAAATGTGTGTAATCTTCTCCCTGTTGCAAGAAGGTGTATCGACCTTTTGGGTCCAGACCCATCAATAGATATACTAGGTCCTCATGTTTGAACACATAGTCGAAATGATCTAGATCAGAGCAATATAGCGACACTCCTCCAGGTAATGAGATACTATTCGGGGTATAAACTGGTATATCTGTGATATCACCAGTCTGCCATATATTGGAGTCGTCGATCAAGCTGAATCGGCTATGCTGAAGTATATTAGGGGGCATATCTTCCTGTATGTATTATTTGGCTGAGATGGAATGCTTTCACTATGTAGGATTAGTCGATGTGATTTATTAATATAGTGGGTGCATCAAGTAGAATAGAAATCAATTATAACAGTTTAAGCGGAGGCAGTAAATGTCGTGTTATCTATCTAACATCAACCTAGATTTGACAGGAGGAGTATACCTGGACTGTGGGGTCTTTTTTCCATTTTTTTATAAGGATGAGCCGGACTTAGATGTATATCGCTGGGTAAATGATGTACACTCGTGGGTAAAAAGACATGGCGTGTATATGACTAAGGCACTACAGCCCGAAGTAGAAGCCGCATACAGAACAATACCGATAAGGAAGAAGTCTCGCCAGTCAGCTAAGCACATATTCAGTCTAATTTTATCTAGAGTGCATCTGGTACACACACAAGGCATACCACAGACCACATACCCTCATCTAAGTAGGGCAGATATATCCCTACTTCGTCGACCTCACCAAAATAGACTACTACTGACTTCAGACATAGCATTACACAATGCTGACGCCAATAGTGTGCTTCTACAATGGTCACCAGATACACAGGCCCTAACAGCAAGGACGGAAAAGATTCTAGATCATAGTTGAAGTGGCTAATTTGGCCACTTCTGAGTCTATAACATGAAATATCGGAGCAATACTTAATGATTTTTAAGATAGAAGATGACACTTTCTTCGGCCAATTACCCAATCGAACCACTGGCAGTATGACCAAATGGGGTATCCTATTTACTGCAGACTCTTACTTATTCACCGTAGAAAAAGAAGATTGGTTGGATGATCCATGTGGGTCCGAAGGTTTAGACCAAAGTCGCCGGCTCCTCAATACGCACATCAAAGATATCGGTGATGAATACTCCAGACTTGGTGAGATCTTCCAGCTCATTGGATCACAGGGAAATTCAGCTGTGATCGAGCAAGCACATCCTCGTACAGCACAAGTATTCTTGGCCAGTACATCTGATGCTGTGACAGCTGAAAATATTTATAGAAAAGTCGCACCAGTAGATCAGTCCTTCACTCATATGGAACTGTTGATTGACGGTCGGATCTCTGCAGTGCAGCAGGATAAATCTCTCCGGCTGGTAGAGCCAAAGATGGTTCAGTCCACCATATGTAACTATCTGACCAGTAAGTTGGCTATCCTGGAAAGACTTCAATCATTGGTCCAGAGCACGAGACGAGATGAAGAAAGCATTTGATGAATTAAAGACTATCTCAGAGGTAAGGGCTGGTAGGGTCCGTCTGAGTAGTCTAAATAAAATAGAACTGCGTAAGGTATCCCGTCTTTTATTGAGCAGTCCACTGATTGGACTGACAGATGAAAATGTATCTGATGAGAGCATCCGTATAGAGTTTAAGAAGGCTGTTAGTACATATATGGATGTGAGTGGTAAAGGCTTATACGGTCTTGTCAATATCATGTTTGCTGATGCTACCTACTCAACTCTATTAGTATCTGCATGGCTATTGCATTCTCATATAGGTACTGCTGGTAATGCTCGCAGTATACATGCCCAGTTTCCTGGTGAGATCGCTGAACTGGCGGATCGTATAGAGACGATAGCTAAAGGTGACCTGAAGGTCGATGATATCGTAGAACAAAAGGTTGAAGTGTCTATGCCTTTGTTTATGCAGTTATTTATGTTATTGGCTGAGTTAGTCGAAGCCAGTGAGGAATTGAAAATAGAGTAGAAAATAAGCATGACCAGGTCGGAATAAACTTTTTATTCCGACCTGGTCATGCTTACACTAAGTCGGCCATATCAGACTTTTTAGCATAACCATCACGACCCCAACCTGATCCAAGCAATTTAAAATTCACAGCGACCTCTATTTTGATCATCTGGACCTCACAGGTCTTGCATATAGGACCATCATTACGGCTAGTGATAGGACGCATCTCTTCCTTTTGTTTACCGCATTGGTCACATTCGTATTCATACATTGGCATATTCGTCAAGCTCCTATCTTATTGATCAATTCATATGAGTCGGTTACTATATGACTCATCATCATCTTACTTTTCATTTGGGAAAATCTACCTAATAGATGGATATCAGAGGCGGCTAGTTCATTTTCCATCTGTATACTCTGAGCACATGATATGTCAGGTATATTGGGCGGTAAGATATGAATCCCTTTTATCTTCGGCTTTGAAGAGAATTCTGTAATGGCCCAGCCAGGTATACAAGTTCTCCTTTTTATTGGTAGCCCAGTCTTCTCTTCTACCTTATCACCTATAAAATATAGCATCTCCTGACTGGGTAGGATAAAATGATCAGGTAATACATCAGCTCGACAAAACCTAGGTGATGTGTAATCGAGATCTACCATAGATTGGGCTACAGGGGCATGATCGACCAGACCACCGAATATATAAGCGGGTATGGTCGATACGAGATGCTTATAAGGACAGGTCCAATCAGATCCACCCTCAACGGAAGAGTAAGTTAAATTGTGACAATCAGTAGATACATGACGGACTAGACCTGCATAGAAATCCACTAAGTGGCAGAGCTTTCCAACTGTATATAGCATATGGTTCGCCAATAACTGATACGGTGTGGAAATCACTTGAGGAACCTTATCCCATTCAAGTATATTGTTTAATAGCTTTTGACTCCACGGTCGCCCTGTCGTGTCAGAATACAGATGGACCACTCTACCAGCTAGGACCTTATCTGATACCAGAGACTCCCATGTATGTAGCTCTATTGGACCGTCAGTGTATAATGCTACACCCCCACCGAGGGGCCCTGACGTATAATGCGGATCCACTAGTTTCACCAGATCCTTAAAAATACCATCATTTGGCTGGTAGATGAATCTACCACCTCGATAATTTTTGGCGAACCGTCCATTAGCCGAAATAACTTTCACAGTCATATTATTCAGTACCGCATGATAGGTAATAGCTAAGGCAGCAATTCCATCACCTAGTACAGTTATATCAGCCATTTTGGTAGTACCCCAGCATCCATATGAAGTGATCCGAAATGTAGAGAGATCGAAGCTTTCTCGATCTGATCGATAGGCCAGTCGCACTCAAATGTACTGGCAGTACTAGCTGCATCTAACAAGTATCTTCGGGGTAGATCTGTTAAGAATAACAGATCTACTGGTAGGAGATTTATGTAATGCGAGGATCTCATATAGACTATGAGATGCAACACATTGCCACGGCATATAGCCTGTATACTGGAAATACAATCTGAAGATACCGCTACTGCCCTCCTGGTCTGCAATACTGATTCATTGAGATAGTAGAAATTCTCAGCTAACGCATGCGATAACGAGTACCGCAATTTACTATAATGCAATTTTTCCATACCAATACGGTGCGGTAGATCGTAGCCTACCTGTTCAGACTGTAACCAACTGCTGAAGCTATGATGACACAATTGGAGGACACCAAGATCAGTCGATGGTATACACAAGGACGAATCTATTTTTTCTATGAGAGTCTTCTCACCTGAGATAACTCGGTCGCCTTTATTAAGATGCCGACCGAGGCCAATGTACTTGTCTATAAACATATTTTTTTAGTCCACGTTAGTTATGTAGTTTAGAGCTATATGGAGCATTCCCAAAATCTCCACATAATCTAGCTCTTCTGAGTTACCAAGGTCCAATTCTATAACACCATCACTGCTAACGGTGATCAAAATATCCGATACACCGCCAAGTTGATCACGAAGAGTTTCTAATTTGTCTTTGGGCTGCGGTGGGAATCGCAGTATGCCGTTCTGTGTCATATTCGGTCACCGCTATGTTTGATGATAACAGGATTATCTATCTCCTTCTGAACTTGGTGGATGATGAGATTTAGGACACCAGCATAATAAGAATAACGAGCTTGACCGAATATACCTATACCAAGTTGGGTAGGGTCATTTTGATCCCTATTTATCGATATAATGGAAGTCACTCGGCTCTTTTTTTTCTTACTTCCTTCTTCATCGGGCTTACTCATAGGATATCGTTATTTTTTTCTAAATAGTTATACAGATCCATAGTACTTGAGACTACTAGATCAGCAGAGGTAGTTGAGATCCGAGGAGTCTCTTTGGAATTCTCTATATGTACACAAAATATATGGGGGTATTCTCTCTTCATGTGTACTATTCGATCATGTTCATCATCCACGAATAGTCTCACACCGGGCCATAGATTCTGCATACCCTTCGATATGTGCTTGTTCTCACTAAATAGACACAGATCCGGCTCCATGCCATATCGTCGAAAGAATTCCATAGTCTGCATATACACTTCAGGATAACGGCCAACAGGTCTGCTGGATATGACAGCGATGGTCTTTCCGGCATTTCGCAGGAAATCAAATAATTTCTGTGCACCTGCAATGGGAGGGGTGACAGCTTTTATGCCAGAGGTTCGATATAGTTCTTTAGCAGATTTACGGTCTGATACTCCACAATCAGCATAGAACCGATCCCATACATCAGGCCACGGGAATAATACTCCGTCTATATCTAAGACCACAATATCTTTGTTAGACAAAGAAAATGAGTCTAATAAGGTGCAGGTCTCATGTAGGTGTTGAACCATCTCCTGTCTAGCCACAATTAGACTCATTACAATATCAGGTGAAAAATCACTGTTACTGGCTACTGTTGTACCAGCGATAGATAATGAATATATCAGACAGTCTATACAGGCTAATAGGGCACTTCGAGCATCATCTTTGGTGCTATCTACTATACCAGACAGCCAACTTGGATGTGCAACTAATTCAGCAGCATTTTTCACTAAGCCAGCAGCTAATTTTTGAGCTATATCTGGATCATCGCCATAGTATCTCTGCTGAAGAGATGTGGATTTATCCAGTAAGGCCTTCAAACTGAGGTCTATCATTTGTAATAGTTTATGTGGGTGGACACTTCTACACTGATAAGGTGGTAGAAGTGTCCGGATTTCAGGTAACTAGATCCACTCTTGTGGATCCATCAGGGTGCCTAAACTCTTATTGCGATCCACGCGATGTATGAGTGCACCTAAAAAGTCTCTGATGCATACACACCGCATCGAATTCGGCATAGTTGTCTGTATCGAGAGGGTATTCGAGAATATGACATTGTCGAATACCGATAGTCGCTCGACGGCATTACCAGATAATATACCGTGTACTGCTGACACTATGATACGTTTAGCACCATGTTGAGTCAACAGATTGTGAGCATTGACCAGACTACCACCAGTATCTATCATATCATCGATCAGTAGAACTGTACAACCAGATACGTCACCAACTAATTGTCCGCTTTCAACAGAATTCGGTCTATCTCGTACTTTGGATATCATGGCCAATCGGTTTACCCCTAAATAAGCACCCATTCGCCTAGTTCTAGCTGCGGCGCCAGCATCAGTACTACACATACAGATATTATCTGTATTATCACCTATCAACTCATGAACGTAACGGGATAGATAAGGTAGGAGGGATAGATGATCGAATAGGGTATTGGACATGAACCCTTGTATCTGATCGGCATGAAGATCGAATGTTATAAATCTATCGACCGATTTAGCTATGGTGTCGCAGAATACTCTGGCTGATAGAGGTACTCCTGGATGATGTTGCCTGTCCTGTCTGGTATATGGCATGAATGGACATATAAGAGTGAGTCGAGCAGCACCACCACGTCGTATAGCATCGCATAGGAGCAAGGTCTCTATCCAGAGGTCATTAACACCGAGCCCGTCTGTACTGAATATGTCTGAGCCGGTCGATTCAAGACTAGAGAATCTAAAACTTTGAACAAGTATAACATTCTTCTCTCTGATAGAGCCATCGATGTCGACCATAATTTCACCATTAGCAAAATTACTCACAGTCGCCCTATTTTCCTTCCACATTCCGAGGTGTGCTGCACCTCGGCCATATAATACGACAGATTCTTGTTCCATTATAAGTCAAGTTGGGAGTAGGTTGTCAATTTGCCCGATCTGGATAGCTTCCGCCCCAGTATACTAGCGTATAGCGGGCCATGTTTGGATATTAGAGTATATCAGATTGATATAACTCTTTGACTATTTTAACGATATGGGGGGTACCTTCGTCGCCCGGCTTACCACCCATATATGACTGACATACTGAAATAATATTGGATATGTGATATCAAATGAATACATCAGAGATACAAGTGCAATATCTTGGTGATATAACTCACCAGACAGAAGAAGCAACTGTACACATGGTAGAACAATGTGCCCGAAATTGCTATAGATCAGAGACAGGATCGGGAGATCCGGTGAAATTCCTGACGGGACTTCGAAAGAGTGGTCATCTCAGTCTCTTTGAGCAGTCTCAACTAGTCATCAAGCTGGATGATGTGGATAGACATCCCATGGCATCACATTTTTTACCAATTATCTTAGCCAATGGTAAATATAGATTCTTCGATTTTGACCTTATGGCCAAGGGGTATATCGGCGGAAATCTTCGTTGTTGGATAGAATCATATGATCAATTGAGATTATCCGACAGTCCGATAGTTCATAAAATTCTGGGTAACATAAAGAGAGCTATGCCGGGATTCTTCAGCTACTGGACTGATATAGAGCCCGCTGATGGTCTCCTGGTAGATTATGCCGATGTACCAGATCGTCTACGAAAGCATGCTGCCTATGTAGAAGCTGGTAGGGATGTCCTAGGTGAATGGACCAGACATGATATGGCCTATTGTGTGGAAAGCAGTCGTTATTGTAATTATTCAAAGGGGGTATATAATACTGAGATAGATACTGCTGGGCTGGTGTATCCTGGTGGTATGAGATGTAAGGATCCGGCAGATAATGAATTGGCCGAGCAGATATGGCAGGAAGCATGTAAGTCCTCCGAGAAAGCATACATGCAATTGACAAAAATAACTAAGGCAGAGATGGCTAGACAAGTACTCAACATGTCATTACTGACTCGGTGGTATGTCAGCGCCATCCCTTTCTATTGGAGTAACTTTTTCAAACTTCGAGATGCTAAAGACGCTCACCCTAATATAAGGTATTTGGCGAACACCTTAAGGACTGACATGAGCCTTAACGGGATAGACATGTAATCTCCCTTTTCTCTTCTGTATCCTGAGAGTACCACCTTCAAATCTACGGATCGCTCTTGGCATAGATTGGAGTGCACTAGATCGGGACGAGTAGTGGTGTTCCACTGAGTCTACCACTACTCCTATTTTTTCGCCTGGTCGTTCGGTCACGAATTCTCTAACCTTACCCATTGTACGGTTATATGGAGTCGACCATTTCTTATTAGTTCCAGGAGTATAATTCTTCATATCTGGATGCAGAGAGTCTATCATCTTCCTCGCCTTCACAGGCCATATAACCAGATTGACTGGCTCTCGAACAATCTCTATACGTCTAGTAGGCAGGTGTACCATTATGATACCAATACCTTTCCACTGGCATATCTCATGTACTATACGGGGTACGGGGCGATTAGGTACAGCTATGGCTACCTGTCCAACTGCTCTAGTGCGTATCCACTCATTGGCCTGATCTATAAGCTTCATAGAGAGAGATAATTTGGTCTCGACCACAAACAGGCTATCATTCATCGTACAGGCGAGATCCGCCCTACCCCTACCATATAGCATAGAGGCCTCGGGGAATACATCCCATCCAGCTTTGATGAGACCCTCTCGTACTACCAGGGCTATATCAGCTTCTTTCATTTAGTCATGTCCATTATATATGATTTATTAGTAATACTAATCTTATTATATAGTACCATAAAGATATCAGCATGAGGTATTAGTGCATGGCTTGATTAGAAAGGGCTTCTCATATATCTACTGACTTGACTTCAACATATATAGATACATACCAAGATAGATAAATACCTAACAGGAGAATTCGTAAATGTTTGTTAAAAAAGGTGCTATATTGGATGGTAATAACTTACTATATGCAGCATACCATTCATTGTTCAAAGTAGACGAGGTAACCAGTGGTCTACTGGCCTATACATTTCTCAGTAAAGTGAGATTCGTATTAACCAAAATGGGAACACTTAACGTAGTACCATTCATCATATGGGATGGAGAGAATTCCCGTGATGCCCGCCAGACATTGTTCCCTCAGTATAAGGGTCAAAGACCGCGTACAGCTTCAGTGATCCATGAGACTAAACAAGCCTTGATGGAAGAATTAGTACAGATTGCTCCTAGGCTAAGTATATCTATAAAAGGTGTGGAAGCAGATGATCTGATGGCCATATTGGCCTTGCGTGATCGTTCTAGCAATTGGGTCATGTGTACCAGAGACGCCGATCTGATGCAACTGATATCGCCCACAGTCGAGTATTATAATGTATTCACTCGTAAGATGTGGGATGAGAAAGCCTTCGACGATAAATACGGTTTCAGCCCAGAGATCCTTGTGTTGTATAAAGCACTAGTCGGTGATCCATCAGATAACTGGCCAGGTGTTCGGGGAGTAGGAAAGAAAACTGCTGAGACCTTATTAGTTGGTAAGACAGTAGAAGATGCAATACAAGCTATAACAGATAAGCTCAATGATAAAGATTTCGCTACATTCGAAACTGGTGTTCGTCTTTGTATTCTCCCTATAACAGATAAAGATATCTTAGATCAGTGTGAAACCTGTATTCATACTATTTTGTCAGACGAGGTGGAAGTGGGTTCATGGTCCAGCCTGCATGACAGATTTGATATTGTTAAAGGTAACAACGCGAAGTTCAGAGTAGGTGTATGGCCTACTCATAACGATTAATTTATAGGGATTAAAAATATGGCAACCGTTGCTGAAATTAAAAAGTTAGGTCTGACTGAGCTAATCGATCTCGCTGGTAAATTAGCTGCTGATCAAAAAACTAATACTGCATTACTGGATGCTTGTAAGGGTCAAATTCGGGATACTGCAAAAGAACAAGAGGCCAGTGAATTATTCGGGTTGGACTTCCGGAGTGTCATCGGTACATATAGACAGACCAGTACTGACACTGTAAAGGTCTTAAAACTCCTGCTCGACATGGATATACCAGCTCTTGAACCTGAGGAGTTCTACCAGATTCAAGGGGCTGATATGCTGCTACTGGCTCAATTGGCGTCCTTCCCTGTAGCAGCACTTAAGAAGTCGTTCGGTGGGGATACCGTATCTGGTCTAACCAATGTAGTTGAAAAACAGTATCACATAGTTTCATTCAAGCCTGTAGGAGGCTCCAAGTGATATCCAAAGATGCCTATTATGCCATTGAGTCGACTCTTTCTTCTCCAAAGGAGAAGATAACAGTTGAACCACTGAGTCCGGTAGTGAATATAGAAGATCTACCAGCTGAAGATATAAATGGCTCAGCCCGACACCCTATCGTACTCAGATCATCAGTTGGTGACAATATTTATTATGTTGCCTATGCCAGACAGATGCATGACCAACTTCTATCTGTTTTGGTATGTCCATATATAAATATCGAAGACTCCTCAATAATAAAACAATTGGGTGGACCGATAGAACAAGTAGAGGAGGGTATAGACGTAGAAGGATCCAGATACATCGAGTTGGCCCAGCCTACGTTTGTACATGTATGGAAAGGGATTTGCCCCAAAAGTATCAGCTACAATACACCCTTATGGGTAGAAGAGGACAAAAATGTCGAATAGTGATAGACTAGCACCTAAAAGGACCAGTTACAAAGTCGTATATGACATGGAGGCACTGCACTCGTTTGTGTTTGATTTCCTCCCTGAACTGAGTGATGATGAGGCCTTCTATGTTGCCTTATTTGCCAGGAAGAAGTACAATGATTCCGGACTTAATGGGTCTGGTATCATGAAGTCTGCTGTTATCCGATCGAAAGAGCATTTCATAAATAGAGTACTACAGATGGAAGTACCACTAGGTACTTACCAGAGTAACAAAGGGCCCGTTGAACAGGATGCTCTAGCCCTGTACGTATCTATCAACCCAAGAGCTCTGAAAGCTGCTGCGCATAAGTTGGTCCACACATTGGTGGAAAGTATGTATACAGGTCAGCCCAGATCACCACATAGTGCATATCGTAGCGCTATCCAGAGATCAAAATCGAAAACTAGATATGTAGATTTTGATATTGATTCTGATCTACCTGTAGACCTAAATACCATCATCAATGCAGATGCTTATCGTTGTATGAAGACCAGAGGAGGCTATCATATTCTGGTTGAGCCAAGTAAGGTAGAAGATTGGTACAAGAATACTTGGTATAAAACGCTTAAAGCCTTATCTGATAAGGCTGGTGACATTCTGACCCCGGTCCCTGGATGCGTCCAGGGTGACTTCATCCCTCATTTCATTTAACTAGGACAACTATGCAAGATATTTATACCGATCGATCAGTATTGACAGAGCCTTCAGGTGCCTGTATATGGTGTGGATTTCCTATCACGGAGGATAGCTCATTCTGCTCACCCTGTTGTGACGATTCTTTCCAATCAGCTTGGCAACTGGATGCTCCATCATATACACAGCTGGATCAATCCCTGATCGAGTCCCCTGCATAACTATGTAAGTCTGTCGTCGATAGGCCAACTAATCTCATGTAGATGAATTAGTTGGCCTATCGAATAGAGGACGTATCATTGAGTAATATAACACCGTATAAGTATAGATTAGTAAAAGCATATCATTATAAATTACCGGTAAATCTTCCCACCGATATATACCCCCACCCTCTCATACTCATAGAAAAAGATGGATGGTTGACAGTTCAGCCTGGTTTTCTTTGGGATGGATGTAGCCCCAAATGGAATTTTTTTGATCTATTCATAATAGGTACGCCAGATGGTATAGGATGGGATGGTCAGTCTGATCCACATACTTATCATGCCAGTATGGTACATGATATATTATGTCGATACAAAGGAACAATGGGTCTATGCAAGAAAGATAGGGCTGACATATTTTTTGATCTATTGGGTAATTTCCGCTCAAGATATTTATATTATTGGCTTGTTAGACTATTAGGACCTTGACAGACAGTACTCTGTACTATCTGATATTGTTATCTACTTTGAGAGCAAAAAGGTAGTTCCTCAACTATACAAATTATATATAACTACTACCCGCTCCGATATACAGGCAAAAAGGCAGTTCCTACATAATATAAATTCGAAATCGAATGACTATTACTGCCCGCCTATCTTCATATGTAGAGCAAGACATGGCTCTGTCGCGAAATGGCATAAGGTGTTCCTGTAGATATGTTACTGGTCAAGAACCAGTTAAACTACACCTCGCTCCATAGCGGCAGAGCCATTTTTATGCTCTGTCATACACCAGCTTTACCCAAAAATCCACAATACTAAGGAAATGCCAACTCATGAATACTATTGCCGTCTCGATGTTGAGACTATTCAGATCTTTACCGTTGTCAGGGAAGGAGGTAGAGGATACCACATTCACTCCGCCCAGTGTACAAGAGCAGCTATCTAGTGGCTTCATTGTTGACGCATCTGTAATACTGACAAAAGATTATGTAGATGCTGTACAAGAGGTATGTGTAAGCGGAAAACAGCTGAACTCCACTTTCTATACCTCTTGGAATACAATAGTCTCGTCAGGTGATGAGGAATTATGGGCAGACAAATGTGCTCACTATCTACAAACATATGGAAGATTGGGCAAAGCTCAGACCCATATACATATTCCACTGGACCAATTAGGTCTGTATCCGATCGGTACCGCTGATACCAGTGCCTCTACTCTACCAATACTGCATATAGGAGGGATGAATCTAATAGAGACGACTGAGGCAATCCTTAAACTTGTAGCATCTGGTATGCCATTATGTAATACCACTTTAGACGACCTCATGGTCCTGATTAGAGGGAATGATATACCATCCTCATCCATTATGCATCTAGTGAACAATAGAGAATTCAGTACTAGACTCTATGAGTATTATGAGATGACTCCAATGGACCCTGAAGAGTTCCTGCGATTTATTGTGTATAAGTGTACTGGTCTAACCTTGTTGATTAAAAATGACTTCCTACTTCAGTCCATTATGGAATCAGAGCCATCTGTAGTGGATAAGTGGATGGAAAGAGCACCTATGAGTTTGGGCTCTATCTTCTATCGGTATAGACCGATCTTCTTGGCCCTACGTAAGGTAGCAAAGGATAAATCAAGATTTAATCGTATACGACGAGCAGCAAAGACCCAGCATCAGCCAGTGACCCCGTCATATTTTAATACTATTACACATCAGTTGGATAGTGGAGAACTGAACCCCATCGAATTTGAAGCCCGTCTAAGGAGTGCACATACTTTGCCAGATTTTTTCAAAAAGGCCAAGTTAGCTAAAGCATTAGCTGTGAGGCTGAGTCCATCTACTAAGAGGTTATACCCTATACGTAATGGTAAGGCATGGGCTTGTGATAGACCTGAATCGGCTTCAAAGAACTCTGAGATGGATCAGTGGGCCCTAAATACTGTCAAGCTTCGTATGGCCGACCACCTAGTAGATGCCGTGAAAGACCAGAAGATCTACATACCAGAGCATATGTCATATGCATGTCCTACATCGGAGAAACAATTTTCCGGATACATACCAAATGGAAGTTATGTAGAGCATGAAGGCTTGATGGTCGGTATACATTGGTTTAACATAGTTGACGCCTATGAGGCTGTAGATCTGGACCTCTCCGCTGTTAGTGAGGGTGGTAAGATCGGATGGGATGGTGATTATCGAAATGATGATAGATCTATATTGTTCTCAGGTGATTTGACCACTGCACCCTACCCCGATGGTGCCTCTGAATTTATGTTCTTTCGTGAGAATACTGTACCACCGATGATTACCTTTGTCAACTATTATAATTACAATACCGACCGACCCTGCAAATACAAAGTTATGATAGGATTCGGAGCTGGTATGGATGAATTACCTAGGGGATATATGCTGGATCCAGCCAATGTGCTCCTATCTCTAGATGAGCTGGCTGATGTTAAGCAGACTATGATAGGCTGCCATATAGTAGTAGATGGTAAGGCAAGATTCTATCTGAATCGTACTGAATTAAGTTCACAGTATTCAGCTGGTGAGTCTGAGCATAACAATAACGCAATCCAGGCTATCATGAACAATTCATTAAATTCTACAGATCTATCTGAGCTATTAATTATGGCCGGGGCTCTCGTGACATCCAATGCCTCAGAGACAGTGGATATAGATTTATCACCAGACAAGCTTGACAAAACCTCATTCATCAATTTGATCAGTAATTAGTGTACTGCACAGATAGTAGACTAATTACTATTTAACCTAAAATATCAAGTAAATAGGCATTCGTAATCATGAGAGAAATACACACAAGGCTATTCGTAGGGGATATGATGGCCTGCAGACTATCTAATGCTGATACAGCAGTGGTACATGCATGCAAGTCGCCATGTCACCAAGAGGCGGTGAGCTATACTGGTAATCTTCCGAGAACTCACGATAATTATCTTTGGCTTGAGAGAGATAATGATCTGTACCTCAATATGATAGATCCTAAAATACCCCTATTCATGCCGGAGACTTTCGAGAAGTTCTTATCATTTGCCGCTGCTAGATACGCAAAGGGAATGACCCTGGTCGTACACTGTAATCAGGGTCAATCGAGGGCACCATCATTGGCCATGCTGTTCATGGTCAAATATCTTAAGGCGATCAATGGTCCCTCTTATGATGCGGCAAAAGAGAGCTTCATGGCCATATACCCGGATTATGCACCTAATGATGGTATTGTCACATTCTTAACTAAGAATTGGTTTAATATCGGATCAAGTTCATTGTAGACCGAATTCATATATTATCCAATATGATTTGTTCGATTAAGGTAGCAGAAAGAAGTACATATCAATAATCAAGTCGGAAGACTAAAATAAAAAGGTAGAATCAATGGATCAGACAGTAAAGAAAGGACTCAAATACGGTATCCCTGCTGTTGTTGTATTTCTTCTTATCGCAGCAGTCCCGCTCTGGTGTATCCCGCAGTACAGTATTTATAAGCGGGAGATGCGAGGTAAGTCTTTACTCAAAGAAGCAGAATGGACTCGCCGTATCACCGTAGAAGAAGCAAAGGCCCAATTAGAGTCAGCAAAGATGATCAGACTTGCTGATGTGGAAAGGGCTAAGGGTGTTGCCGATTCAGTAGAGGTCATCGGTGATTCGTTACTTGATAATCCAAACTACCTGAAATATCTTTGGATCAGCAATATCGACACCACCGGAGAGCGCATCTATATCCCTACAGGTAAAGATGGGTTCCCTGAACTCTTGGAAGTAGGAGCCAGTCAACGGGCTTTACCCACCGCAGTGAAGTAGAAGTGTTGACGCACAAATTGTATATGTAGTATCTAGGCCCAGAGATTGGATTCTCCGGGCCTATTTTTTAATTAAAAAATATGGGAATTTATAGGATGAATGCTGTATGGCATGAATTAGTTCAATCAGCCTTTCATAACGGTGATTACGTCGATGGTGCTGCTATGATGGAGGTTTGGTCTAGGGACCAGATAGTGAGTATACTGATCGAACCAGATGTACCAGAGGAATATTTGTATACGTTCTTACCAAGGCTCGGCTACTTTGATCTGGCTTTCTTCTTCAGGTATAGAAAAAAATTATCTATGTCCTTCCTCGATGCACATATAAAATATGTTGTTTGGAGTGCAGTCTCGATGTACCAGAGTCTATCCGAATCCTTTATGAGAGACCATGCTAAAGATTTAGTTTGGTCCAGCATATCCAAATATCAAAAGATGTCTGTACCCTTCATAGAAGAATTCAAAAAAGAGCTTTGTTGGGATACTATCACGCAGAGGATGCAGTACATGAATACTCATTCAGAGCCATAAACCAAAACCCGTGCTGATCGGACTCAATATGTTACAAAAAATAATAGAAGGCGTATCTAGAGAGAAGGATGAAGATATATTCCAATTTGTAGATAAGTATGTGGACGATATATCTTGGGCCGACCTATGTACAAATATGGGTGGTAGTATATCCACTGGATTCCTGGACCGGTACCGGTCCCATATCAGATGGGAGTGGTTGACTCTATCTGCTGTTCCTCTACCGTCGGACATATTGGCCAGATACTGGGACGCATTACCTACCGATCTCGTAATAGCCAATCAGGTTTTGCCCGAATGGCTAATCAGGGCCAAGCTTTCCAATAAGGAAGACCGAGACTATATGTTATATATGGGGAGTATATCATCCTTCCAGAAGTTATCTGATGGCTTCATTCGAGATTTTGGATGCTATCTGAATTGGTATTCATTATCACAGAAACAGACTTTATCCATAGCAATACTACGAGAGTTCTCAGCTAAGATATATTGGGATGAAGTGTCAGCTTGCCAGACACTATCCCAGTCTATGATGCATGAGTTCGCCGATAAATTAGACTGGGACAAGATTGCCAAGTATCAGAAGTTAAATGCCGACACGATAAATCTATTTTCATCTCACCTACCATATAGTGTACTAAAGACCAGAGAAGATATACCCTCTGTATGGTTAAAAGAGGTATATGGGTTTTAAGGTTTACAATAGGATATATACAGTGTATGATGAGAGGGAGGATTTCTCTCAGATATTATGAAATTAGGAGGAATGATATCATGATGCAATTATCTAGGCGGGATCTTATATATAGATTGGTATATTCAGGTATGCGCGATACCATATCTGATGGGTTCAGATACTTCATATCCAGTATGGGTGATGAAATCGATTGGACTCATCTATCCACTTATCAATGTATGCACCCAAGTGTGGTAGAAGAGTATGCTGATCAAATTAAATGGACTATAGTATCTCATTGGGTTAAGGATCCAGATTTCGTGCGTAGATTCGCCGATAAACTCGATTGGAGTGTTATATGCTGTCTATATAAGCTATCTAGTCCTTTCCTAGACGAATTCGCGGACCTACTTGACTGGGTAGTGGTCTCTCGATGTCAAAATATGTCGCATGACTTCATGACTAAGTTTGCAGATAGACTCGACTGGACTATTATATCATCATATCAAATATTAGATGAAACTACTCTATGGCTATTTATAGATCGCATTGACTGGGATATAGCTCCTGCTTACCAGAAATTGACAGAGAACATAATAGTAAAAGTGGCCGACCGGATAAACTGGCACCTCGTAGACGCCAATCAGAATATATCGGACGATCTACGGACTGAGTATAAAAACAATATAGACAGAGATACACCAAAAAAGTATATACCATGGAGTAGATAATGTTAGTTGCGAATAAGCAGAACATGCTAGATAAACTTATAGCCATGTCGATAGAAGACCAGATATACCCAGACTACATCTGCCTACCCATAATGGTACTTCGCCCTGAGCTAGTAGGCCGTATGAACATACCAAGGTTATGTTCGCACTATAAATTATCTGAGCAGTTCATGCAGGCTAATACATCTTGGATAGACTGGGAGACTGTCTGTCGTGAGCAGTCTTTATCAGAGCCATTTATGGAACTGAATGCAGAGCGTATGGTATGGCCATACATATCAGTCTACCAGACACTATCAGAGTCTTTTATGAGTAAATACTGGACCAGGCTATCTGCCAATTATATATGCTCCCATCAAAGACTGTCCGCTGAATTCATACTGGGTCACATAGGTGAAAACAACCAGAGTCTATTAAACTTAGCTATACTTTGCCAAGATTTACCAGAAGCCTTTATAACAAAATACGGAGCTCATGACTACAACAAGATACAGAGTATTACTGATACTGATAAACCAGACTATCCAGGACCAGCATTATCCTCCTTCCTTGTATGATGCTGACAATATCATAATCGACAAGGCAGTTATCCAGTGGAATAAGCTGGCTGTCAGACAGACATTATCTGAATCTTTCATACATGAGAATAGGGACTTTATTAATTGGAGAATAATATCTAAGTACCAGAAGTTATCAGAGCCATTCATACGAGCTCACATACACAGTATACACTGGTCGCATATCTCGAGATACCAGATACTATCAGAAGCCTTTATATCCGAATATTCGAATAAGGTTAATTGGACAGAGATTAGATACAATCAGAAATTATCAGACGCATTTAGACTCAAACATCGGTGGAGCTAAGACTAAACATGAAAGTCGCATATATACGTCTAGTAGCACAGTCCATAGTAGATAGGATTTACCCAGAATCTCTATACGATAATAAAGTACTCCGTCCACAGCCAGATGTGATAGATTGGCATCATTTTTCATCAGAGCTAGGAGAACTATCTGAAGAATTTATGCATAACCACAGGAGGTTGATCTACTGGGGTGTGATATGTCGGTACCAGAAATTGTCAGAAGACTTTATAGAGATGCATTCAGATAGAGTGGTTTGGTCCCACATATCACAGTACCAGGTACTATCTGAGGCTTTCATGACTAGAAATATGCATATGCTAAGAGTGAACAAAATATCGGTGAACCAAAAATTATCTGAGGCCTTCATGAATAGGCATAGGCATCAATTAACGTGGTCCAGCTTATCGCAATGCCAATTGATGTCTGAAGAATTCATAGAAAGGCATATAAATAGGATATTCTGGGGACACATCTGCATGTATCAGTCATTGACAGAAGCCTTCATAGAAAGATACCCGGACAAGATCAGTTGGACATTCATAGCTCACCATCAAAAACTATCAGAGACCTTCATAGAAAAACATGCCGACGAATTAGATTGGTATTATATAACGATACATCAAGACATATCTGAAGAATTCATAGAAAGGCACAAGGACAAAATTTATTGGAACTCACTCTTTCGCCGTCAGGATTTATCCAGCGAATTTAGGGATAGACATAAACATAAATTATGCTTAACAATCAACAGTATAGGGTGATATTATGATGCGGGTATTGATAAGTATGATAGGCCAGACAGCAGAGGATTGTACCACCCCTACCACACTATATACAGGTAATTCGATATCATAGGACATAAAGGTGGATTGGTTTACGATATGCTCTCAATATGTTCTATCCGAGGCTTTCATGATAGAACATAGTACAATGTTAGATTGGAATAAGGTGAGCCGGCATCAAAGACTATCTGAGTACTTTATGTCAAGGTATGCGACTGATTTAGTCTGGTGTGAAATATGTAGAGTTCAAGTTATGTCTGAGTATTTCATGATAGAACACAAGGACGAGTTAGATTGGTATAAAATATCTAAATACCAAAAATTATCTGAGTCATTCATACACCGATATAAAGAGGCACTATGGTGGAGTGCCATATCGGCTAATCAAAAATTGTCTGAGATATTCATAGAAGAGCATATATCGCGCTTCCAAGTGTTATCTGAGCCTTTTATAGAGGCACATATAGATGACCTAGATATGGATATAAAAAATAGCATACTTGCATTTCAGTCCATGTCAGCAGGCTTAAGAGAAAAAATAAGCCAACTATGCGTAGTGTGCCTAGATAACTCATCCTAAAGAGAGATTGTTATGTCCAAAATAATACAGGCAATGATCCGTCAGACCTTATTTACATAAAAACTGCCCAACGACTCTGTATGTAAATAAGGATCTTAGATACCCGAAAGAGCTGGATTGGTTTCGTTTATATGAGCATCAGTTAGTACATGAGGATTTCATAGATAGGCATAAAGAGTATTTAGATATGTTAGATTGGTCTAATGTGTGTATATATCAGCACCTATCTGAATCTTTCATAATCAAAAATATCGATTTAGTTGATTGGCATGCTTTGGTAGCACACCAAGTATTATCTGTGTCATTTATAGAGGAGTATCTGAACTATGTCATCAGGGGTGATATACGGGCAGTAGTAAATGATACCTCGGATTCTCGTAGATGGACCAGCATATCTATGCACCAACGATTATCTGAAGAATTCATAGAAAAACATGCAGACCACATCAATTGGATATGTGTAGCACAGTATCAAATATTATCGCCCACTTTTATATTGAATAATGCACATAGACTATCTATCAAATACATTGTTAAATTCCAAGATATACCAGATGATATGAGGAATCAGATATACCAGGCCTATCAATCCTATGAATAGGGTATTACAATCCATGGTCTGTCTGACTATAAAAGATTCTACTTATCCGACTTCTATCTATGTAGGAAAGGTCCTCAGGCCTGATACTTATAACTGGCTCCTAATCAGTTGTAAGTATATCCTATCTGAAGAGTTCATGTCAAATCATTCAGACAGGATATATGGGCGTTCTGTCTGTCATTATCAGAAGATGTCAGAGCCTTTCATCGAAAAGCATATGGAGCAGATATGGTGGCCTGAGGTGACGAGATTCCAAGTATTATCTGAACCTTTCATGGAGAAATACATACGACATCTAAAATGGTCCTATGTATCCAGATATCAAAAATTATCTGAGCCTTTCATGGAGAAATACGCGGACCTCCTATCCTGGCCCGATATAATACACGGGCAGAAGTTATCAGTCGAATTCAGAACAAAATATTCAGATCAATTAGGTCCATTATGGGGTGAATGCATATGACTACTAAAATCATGCAGGCTATGGTAGTTCAGTCAGTAGAGGATAAAGTATACCCATCAACAATATACAAAGACGGCGAATTATTATACCCCGGCACAGTCAATTGGGGGTATATATGTGCTTATGAAAAACTATCTGAGGAATTCATAGTAACCCACTGTGATAGTGTTGATTGGGAGAATGTATTTGCCTACCAAAAATTACATAGTGATATTATAGACCATTTCATAGGCAAAGCCCACAAGAGTGATTGGTACTATATATGCAGTTCACAAACATTATCTGAAGCCTTCATCGATAAGTATGCGGCTAGAGTAGATTGGTATTGTGTGAGTCAGGACCAAAAATTATCTGAGTCTTTTATGGAGAAGCACAAGGAGTCGATCAATTGGTTCCATATATGCGATAGGCAAGTCCTGTCCGAAGCCTTCATAGAGAAATATGAGCATCGAGTAGACTGGTATGCCTTATGCTGTTCACAGATACTGTCTGAACCTTTCATTGAAAAGCACAAGGATAGGGTAGACTGGTTCCGCATATGCGAGTCCCAAATTTTATCTGAAACATTCATTGAGGACCACCTGGATATAATCCCTTGGTATACCGTATGCCGAGACCAAATATTGTCAGAGCCTTTTATAGAAAAGTACATAGATAAAATACATTGGACACCTATATCTAAATATCAAGTATTATCAGAAGCATTTATTACTAGGTATAAGGATAAAGTAATCTGGTCGATTATACATGCACATCAAGTATTAACAGACGACTTTAGATGCCGATATAAAGACCTGGTGGATGAAGATAGGCCCAGAAATGTCAGTATTCAAAAAGGCGTATAAAGATGAGTAGAGCAATACAAGTAATGATTATGCAGACTATAC
>JQIA01000057.1_pt1 | contig 46485 bp, 80 predicted proteins | sample 811431 | NCBI WGS metagenome assembly JQIA01 (sample SAMN02998118, study PRJNA258478) | marine sediment metagenome | biome: marine; feature: seafloor; material: sediment; isolation source: oil-polluted sediment collected from 3 locations (0.5 km, 0.7 km and 0.9 km)... | place: USA: Gulf of Mexico ...
AGTTTGGTGATCAATTTATATGTGTAGATGATGATCACTCTTTTCCAGTTAAGATGTTCAAAGATGAGAACGGAATACTCAAGGTAGTTAATGCTGGCCTTCCTCAGATTGTATCTGAACCCGTAATTACTCCTTCATCTGATTCGGGTGGTAGCTTCTTATATGCATTTGTATATGAATATAGCTATAAGGTAGGCACCACAAGCTTCTTAGACCTAGGTGAGCCGCTATTAGCAGCAGTAACTAATGCACAAGATAGCTTCTCTGGTACAGCCTCCATATCGGCTTATTTGGAGCTTATAAACGGTGTTAATAGAAACTACGACACAGCTGCTATTAGAAAGAGAATATATAGAACACAGAACAATGGTACTACTTTTTACCTAGTAGATACTATTGATAACGATGTACTTATTTATACAGATAGCACTAATGATGATGATCTAACTAATGGTGAAGTTCTTTATACTCAAGGTGGAGTTAAGGCCAATGCCCAGCCACCACAAGCTAAGTATGTAGCTGTTAATGATAATGTAGTTTATTATGCAAACATCATAGAAGGTGCTGAGAATAAGCCATTTAGACTTAGGTTCTCTAAGGTTGGTGATCCTGATAGCGTGCCTGAATCTTTCTTTGAGGACTTTGATTCTCAGATAACTGGTATTGCTGCCATAGATGGAAGAACTCTTGTCTTTACTGATAAGAAGACTATTGCCCTGGAAGGTGAGCTAGATACTGTAGGTAGAGGTACAATTGCTAGGAAGTCTATATCAGACATTAATTGTATAGCTGCTAGCTCTATTGTAACAACTAAAGACTATGTGTATTGGTTCTCTGACTCAGGAATACACAGGACTGATGGTGTTCAAGAAGAGAAGTTAACTCAACATTTAGATCTTTCATACCAAGCTTTAACTAGTACAGGCCTCGACAAGAGGAGAATATATGGCTCATATGATAATGTTAATCAAAGGGTATATTGGTGCATCAATACAGGCTCTGGTGATAACAACTCTTTCCTCGTATATGATGAAATACATAAAGGCTTTATCTACATGGATAGTGATGAGGATATGGCACCTAGTTCTCTTATTTATAAGAACCAAGAAATAATTAGAGCTGATAATGATGGGTATATATTTAAGCATACTCAGTCTACATTCTCTGATCTTATTAAGTCTGCACTGCCTGTAGCTGATTGGTGGACTAAAGCAATACCTTATGAGTGGAAACACATAGCATGGGATATGGGTGACTCTGAAGCTGTTAAGTGGGTTAATAAGATAAATGTAGTAGGTAGACCTAAGACCAATGTTTACCTTGATACTAGAATATACAAAGAAGGTAGCCAGGATTACTTCTCACTATCACCAATTAAGTTTAACCCGTTAATGATATGGGGGGATGTTAGCTTATTATGGGGTGACGCTGCCAACAGATGGAACAGTGTTGATTACCTTAATATAGCAAAGAGAATGCACAGAAAGGCTAAAAGAATAACTAATATGCAAATAAGTATGGCTTCAGCATATGCCACTATACAGGGCTCAGGAGCTAGCACAGATAGCTATGTCCAGGTTGATGAAGTTGCAAAGACAGTATCTTTATTTGATCCTATCACTTATAAGTTTGGGATTATTTATGAGGGATATGATGTCATTATAAATGGTTTTAGCTATGTGGTTCAGTCTGGATCAGAGAGTACAATGCTTGTAGCAGATCCAGATAATACATTAGTAGATGGAACCTATGAATACGAGATCAAGGGTTTTCCAAAAGAACAAAGACCACATATATCAGACATATCTATTTACTTTGAACTATTCGGAGACATGGACAAACTGGGTAAGAGTGAAAGCTAATGGGATTAGATCTATTCACTAAGCAGATTGACGATAAGTATATAAGAGAGAACTTTGAGAAGATCGAGCAAGTATGGAATGACTTAGTATTTACTCTAGGTGATTTTGAGTTCTTTGAGTTTAGAATACCGAGTGCACAGGATGAGTTTAAGTTATATCACAATCTAGGATTCAATCCTAATGATGTGATGGTAACTAAAGCCATTGGTGCTAGTTATGAGTTTGTGTATTCAGGATTTACTTCTGACTACTTAACTATAAAGACAACTGGTGAGCTCTATCTCCGTATGTTCGTAGGGAATATGCGTGGTGATGAAGTCACTGGAAGTACGGCCTTCGCTGGTATCATAGATGATATAGGTGACACAGGAGGTGGAAGCGGAGGCTCTACATCATTCTATAAGGATGATTCTATTGTAAGCTCAGGCTTTCTATCTAGCAGGATAGTTAACCTTGCAGCTGCTCCTTTATCTAACTCAGAGAGAGTATATATAAATGGGCTATTAATAGATGATACTAACTATATTATAGCAGGAAGTGATCTTACGATTGATTCAGGTTTAAATATAGAAGTAGGAGACAAGTTATACATAAGGTTTGCTAATTAATAGCAGACCATTATTTCATGGAGGGAATATATGGCTTTAACAGAAATTGATGGATCGAGACAGATTCAGGACCTATCCATTGGGGCTGGCAAGTTACTTGCTGACTTCTTGGGTGGTACTAATCTTAACTTAACTGATTCGAACAACGATGCAACACTATCAGGTCTTGCAAACGGTACTGCTAATAACGATGCAGTAAACAAAGGTCAGATGGACACAGCTATTGCTAGTGCTTTGTCTGGTGCAATGAGCTACGTAGGAACTATTGATGCTTCAGTGGCTGCTGGGACTGCTCTTGACGGTGCCTCTATTGGTGATTTCTTCTTAGTAAGTGTTGCTGGTACGTTAGATAGTATTGTATTTTCTATTGGAGATCACCTTGTAGTTAACGCTGCTATTACTGATTTCTCTGTAGATGGTGCAGGTAAAATTGACATTATTGATAATACTGAGGCTTCTGATATTTTAAGAACTTCAAATATTATTAATGATATTGTTACTGGTGGTGTTAGTGATGTTCTTTCTGCTCAACAAGGTGTTGTGTTGAAAGGATTGATTGACGGTGTTGCTGCTGATCTTGCTGAGAGAGTATACAGTGAAACTCCTACAGTTACTAACGGTGCTGCTGTATTGCCTGCACTTGCTAACATTCCAGTAGATGCTGGTACAGCTAGAGTATACCTTAATGGTATGAGACAGTTTGTTGGTGCTGGTAATGATTACCTAATCAATGAAACAACTGGAGTTATTACTTTTAACTTCAACTTAAAAACTAAAGACTTTGCAATCGTAGATTACAGATACTAATGAAGTTGCCTTCTCTTGAGAGGGCTAATGAATGGGGGGTGTAAAAACCCCCTTTATAAGGAACAAATGGCAAGAACAGAATTAGGTGGAGATCAAGTAATAGATGGAAGTATAAAAGCCATCGATATAGATTTAGTAGATCTTGTATCTTCTTTATCTCCTAATAAGGTAGTGTCTACTACAAGCTCTACATACAACGTATTGAGCGATGATGTGATTATTATGTTAGATGCTTCATCTAATAACATAACTGTTAATATGCCACTAGCAGCAGACATCACAGGTAGAACAATATCTCTTATGAGAGTTGATGATGACTCATTAACTACAAATACAATTACAATACAAGCTGCTGGTTCAGACACCATAATAGGTGAGACTAGCAAGACTATAGCATATCAGAATACATTAATTGTTTTAATAGCAGGGCAAGGGAACAGGTGGATATAGATGAGTAAATTTGAGAAAATGGAAGTATCTAATACTGAAGCTAATCCAGTCCCAACCTACGAAACAAATGTAAATAGAGATTCTTTTGGAAGAAGTAGAGTTTCTAATATTAACAATATATTTGAATCCACACATGTTAATAGCGAGCAAACAGAGTTCTGGGATTTTAAACTGTTGGGCGGTGGAGCTAAGACATATGTACCGCAAAAATCTCAGATAGAGCTAACCGTGGGTACAGCATCAGGTGATCTGGCTATGAGGCAGACAATGAACTACTTTCACTATGCAGCTGGGCAGTCTATGATCATTAGATTCACTGGTGTACTTGGAGCTGGTAAGGCTAGTGTACAGAAAGGTTTTGGATATGTTGATGATAACAATGGTTTAATGTTTAGAACCACAGACACAACCTTTGAGGTTGTTACAAGGTCAGATACTAGTGGGGTTGTTGTAGATACAGCAATATCACAAGCCAGTTTTAATGGTGACAAGCTAGATGGTACTGGAGATAGTGGGTTTACAATAGATCTAGATCAAACACAAATATTTGAAATTAACTATCAATGGCTAGGAGTTGGTGATGCTAAGTTTTATGTTCATATAAACGGAATACAAATACTTCTTCATACTTTCCATAATGCAAATATAAACAACACTGTATATATGAGAACACCTCACCTGCCTATAAGGTATGGAGTGAGAAACACAGGAATTACAGCAAGCGCCACAACGGTTACTCAAATATGCACACAGATTGCAAATGAGGGTAACGCTATAGTTGGTGATACTGTTAGTAGTGTGGATAGAGATATAGATGTTAAGGCTCTTAATACTACAGATTTTAGACCTGTTATTTCAATGAGAGTTAAAGCGGGTGAAAGCGCAATAATAGTTCCAACATCAATAGGAACACTGGTTAAAACAAGTGATGATATTATTGTCCATATATATGTTGATGCAGTAATAACTGGTGGCACATGGGTTAGTGACTCTCAGTTTGTCGAGAAAGATGTATCTGCCACTGCAGTTAGTGGTGGAACTAAGATTGGTAGTTATTACATATCCAAGCAAGGTAGATCAGCAGATCAATTGCTAGATTCCAAGTTTAGACTTGGTGAGTATATAGATGGAACTAAGCAGACCATCACGGTGGCCATGAAGTCAGTAGCAACCAATGCAAATGTATTAGCATCTATATCATTTAAGGAGCTTTTCTAATGAGTTTAAATAAAGATTTAAGAGAGAAGTATTCAGCTAAAACAACAGGAATGGGAAGAGTTGTTGTACCCTTTAGTACAACTGCAAGCCTTGATTTGAAGCTTCCTGCCATTAGATGGATATCTGGAATTAGACTTATCCTTATAGATCAAAATGAAGCAGATACTTTCCTTATGACTGTAGTTGATAAAGACTATTTCTTTGCAGGTACACTATACCCACTAACACCAACTGATGCTGGCATTCCAGATGTAGTAGGCCTTGGTTGGGATGTTGTTGTTCCTGGTGGTCTTGAGCTAGAGAGGTTTGGTATGAATATTCCAGTTCAAACTGATAAACAAGATCAAGGCAAAGAAGAGACAGGTTACTGGGGTAAATTAGAAGGCAATATGTATGTTAGGATAGAATATACATCTCAGTCAGTAGATACAGATGTTATCTTAAAAGCTATAGCATATCTTCATTCGGAGAAGTTTTAATGAGTAAGTACTTTTGGAATATATTAATATCCATTGACCAATTCTTTAATACTTTAATGGGTGGTGATCCTGATGAGACCATTAGTTCACGTGCAGCTAAATCAAGAGATACAAATGTGGCAGCAGATATGCTTTGCTATATACTAGATAAGCTAGATGCAAACCACTGTGAAGACTCTATAGAAGAGGATGAAGGCAAATGACAATGACTAAAATAGCTATCTTTGTATTTGTTGTATGTAGTGCAACTTTTGCCACTGATGTTGTTTGGGATATATATGAAGACTTAGATTATAGTGAAATAAATGTATATGATTATACTGATGAATGTAGTTGCGAAGACTAAAGGAATAGACAATGCAGTTTTTAACTTGGGGTGACATTAAGAGTGAAGTACAAAAAGATCACAACATAGAAGGTGATCCTGAATATGATGAGGCAGAACTAGTTAACATGTGCAATAGGGCCATTAATAGAGTTGAGGCTCGTATATTAGGTTTACAGCAAGATTACTTCCTAACCAAACTAGACCCTAACATAACGCTTGTAAGTGGCACTAGCGAGTACTCACTACCTTCTGATATATATGCCAACAAGATACGTAGAGTATTTCTAAAGGACACTACAGGCTATACTAGACGTATGTACAGAGCCACTAATATAGATGATATGGAAGAGACATCTTACTATAGCTCAACTAACCTTAAGAAGAACTTCAGATACATGGTACTAAATAGCTCTAGTGGAGGGATTAAGTTAACTCTTAATACTGATACTCAAGAAGGTGAAATAGTTATGTATTATACCAGGAATGCCGCTAGGTTCACAGCTGTAGGTGGTGATTCTCAAGTATGTGATATCCCTGAATATGTAGATGCAGTCATTGCATATATGAAGTATCTAGTAGAGTATAAAGATAAGTCACCTACATTAGCAGTAACGAAACAAGACTATATAGATATAATGAATGAATTAACAAACAGTTTAGCACAAGCAGTCAATGATGAAGATATGACTATTGAGCCGGACACAGAGATCTTTGACGATCACATATAGGAGATAATTATGGCAGTGGATCCATTAACAGCGGGACTTATAGGTGTGTCAGCAATACCTACTTTATTTGGTAGTGGTGGGGGTGTATCTGTACCAGGTTCAATAGCACAACCAACAGACCCAACATCTAAGTTTGTAGATGAGCAAGGTAAACTAAGAGAAGGCTTCCAAACAGCAGGTCTGACTAATGAGTCACTTGAATCAGGTAAAGGTCTTCTTGGTAATCTTAGGTCTAGAGCTTTGGCCACAGGGCCATCACAAAGTGCTCAACACCTACTAGGTGCCTCTGATATAGAACAGCAAGCTCAAAGAGATCAGTTAGGCAGAGACAGTGCTTCTCAGTTAGCTGGTGTAGAATCTAGTATTGCTAGAACGGGTGGACTTGGTAGTGGAGCCAGAGAGAGACTTGCTCAGACAACAGCTAATCAAAACCTAGTTAATAATCAAAACATAAACAGACAGGGATCATTAAATAGACTTAATACGCTGGCCCAAGATGAACAGAACAAACTAGGAATACTTAAAGACCTTCCTGGGCAGTTTCAGTCATTTGGTAATGAGCAGCTTAATAGACAGGTGTCAGACAGACAAGGTGGAGCTAATCTACTATTTAGAAAGTTTGAATCAGATAATAAAGCATTCGCAGCTAATCAAATTGCAAGAGCTCAAGCTAATGCACAAAACGCAAGCTCTAAAGGGCTTTTATCGGGGTTATTCTAATGGAAAATGAAGAAAAGAATGAATTAAGTGCTCTTCAGGAGTTTATGGATAGAAGCCCAGAAGCTTTTAATATAGGTCTTGGATTTATTAAATCACTAGAAGATAATAAGAGAAGAGATGCTCAGGCAGGTGCTGAGGTAGCTAAGACTCAGTTTGGCCATATACTTGGAAGAGACATTGGTAATGTAAATAAGCTCAGAGGAAAATCTAGTTTAGATAGAGTTATCCAAGGTGCTTTGGTTGGTGCTTCTCAAAGAAATAGAAGTGACTTTCAAAAAGAACTATTAAAGGCTATCTCTGCTAAAGATAAAGTTCCATTCAAAGAAGCTGGGAGTGAAGAACCTATTGGGTCTTCTGAATTCAGAGATATACAACAATTAGGCACTAAAATTAATGATGGAGATATCTCAATATCTACCGATCAAATAAGTAAGCCGCAGGAGCCATTTGCTGACTTCTTGCAAAGTGCTCAAAGTCAAACCTTAGACGGAAATCAAAGACAATCTATCGCTCCAACAGATAGAAATAGATCACTCACACAAGAAGAACAAATTAGAGCATTGAGATCTAGTAGTTTTGGTGGTGGGAGAGGTTTTTAATGTCAAAATCACTAGAACCAATAAGAATAAAACTAAGAGAGAGATCTCTAAATAAGATTAAACCTACTGATGGGGCTATTGTTAAGCCATCAATTAAAGATATGGTTAAGAAGCTTAAGCTTAGTAGGTTTGAGAAGATTAAAAATAGGAGATCGTAGTGGCAACAGCTAGAGAGTTATTACAACAAGAGTTAACTAGAAGAGCAGCTCAAGATCAGTTAGATCAGGGTGCAATTAGAGAAGATATTGGTGAACAAGAGGCTATTGCTAATATAGATCCTTCATTTAGACAGAGCCTTGGCACTCAAGCTGCATTTGTAGATGAACTCACAGGTAGTAATCTAGCTCCTTCTATTAGAAGAGATGATCCTGAGAGTGTTCAGGACTCCCTTAGAAATGCTTTTAAGGCTAGACAATCAACCCCCAAGCAGAACCTACTAGGGTTTTTACAAACTCAACTAGGGCAAGAACGGGCAGATCAGAATTCTATTGATGACCTAGCAATAGCAAGGCTCAAGGGATCTGGTAAGGCTGAACTTAGTGGTGAAGGTAGAAAGAGATTAGGATCTACTAGATTAGCACTAAATGCTCTTGATGATATGGAGGCAGCTCTAGATAAGGGGAATAGCATTCTTCCAGAGTTTATAACAGGACCCACAGGAGATAACCTATTAACGGAAGCTAGAAGACGATTTGTTGAAGGGTTTGGTAGAGGTCAATCTGGTGCTGCTATTGGAGATGCTGAGAGAGCTAACTTTGCAAAGATGGCACCTAGGTTTTCAGATAGTCCAGAGATAAGAGAAATGAAATTTAGAAGCCTTAGGTCTGAATTAGAAAATAGAGTAAGAGAGCTTGGTGCTGATCCAAGAAACCTTAACAATTCTCCTTCACCAGAGCAGCCACAATCTAGTGGATTCGGTGGAGATGGGAGCTTTGACCCATCAAGTGCCACTGATGAAGAGTTAATGGCTATCATTAAAGGTGGCAAGTAATGGGCATGAGACAGGCCGCAATGGCAGAGATGGCAAGAAGAGAACTAGCTAAGAGATCACAGGCCAAGACTAGTAGACCTGAGATTATAGAAGAGACTCACCCAGAGATATCTGTAAGCGATAGATTGATAGTTAAAAACCTATCTCAATCACCAGAGAAGTCTGCGCAATTCTTAAAGAAAGAACATCCAGGGCTAGATACAAGAGTATTTGATGGTAGAGTTTTAGTTAAAGATAAAAATAGTACTAAATGGAATCCAATAGATCCAGATGCTGATGGCTTTGATGGTTTTGGTGAACTAGCTGCTGATATTGGTGATATAGGGTTTGATGTATTATCTACAGGTGCTGAGATTGGTGGAGCTGCCCTAGCTGGTGGATCTACTTTCGGTGCTGGTACTATAGCAGGTGCTGCTGGTGGTGCTGCCATAAGTGAGGCAGCTAGACAAGGACTAGGTAAGCTAGCAGGTCTAGATGTAGACTTAGGGGAAGCAGCTAAGGATACACTTATAGCAGGGACTATTGGTGGAGCAATACCTGGACTAGGTAAGGTTGCAGCCCCTCTCGTTAAGGGGGCAGCAACTGGAGCAAAAGGTATAGTTAGAGGCTTAACTGAGGCAACTGGTAAGGATATAGATGTATTTGTTAACAAAGGTGCTGACTTAGACTCTATATTAAAGTCTGAAACTGGATTTACTGATGTATTCAGAGGTATTCAAAAAGAAGTAGCGGAGAAAGAAAAGGCTTTTAAAAAATCCCTTGGTGATGAATTTAATAAGCTAAGAGAATCTGGAATAGAAGTTGATATTGATAGTGCTAGAGGGCTGTACGATGATAAACTATCTCAATTAAAAGCAACAGCTCAAACTGACGCAGATGATGCATTAGTTGCTAGCTTACAAAAAGAAAGAGACCAGTTATTTAGTAGAACAACACCAAAGGTAGAGCCATCTCAAGCTGAGCAATTAGCGGCTAGAATTGAAGGTAGGTCAGCTAGTGCCACAGGTGGAAAGCAAGATATTCCTATTGGTCAAGATATAGAGAGAGTCCTTAATCTAAGAGAACAGTTATCAGCTAGGGCCAACTTTAAAGGTAAGGCTAATCTAGACAAGTCACTAGACAGTGCATCCCTAAGTGAAGGGTTGGCAGCTAGAGGTTTTGGTGAGCTTGGAGAGAGTATAGATAATGTTGTTGGTCAGATAGATTCAAAAAAAGTTAGAGAGCAATTTAAAGATCATATAGAGTTTGTTACTGAGATATCAAAGAACTTTAAAACAGTAGATGCTGTTGAATCATTTGCTAAAGCGTCAAGCAAGGGTGGAAGAAAAGCACTTGCAGAGAAAGTAACTAGAATAGACAAAAGATTTAATACTAATATTAGTGGAAAGTTTGATGTTATCTCTACTGCTCAAGCCTTAGCAGGTCAGACTGGTGATAAGATATCAGACATATCTTTGAGACCTAAATCATTCTTAGAGGTAATGGGTATTGCCACTGGTGCAAAGCTTGCGTGGGCTGCTGGGCAACCTGCTCTAATTCCTGTTGCTATTGCTGGTGGTGCTGCCATAGGTAGAAAGCTTGGTAGCATTAAGGCTGCTAGAAAATATGTAGATTTTATAGTGGATGCTGAGGGAAGAGCTCTTAATATAGAAAAGAGTGCTCAGGAACTATTAAAGAAGAAAGTATTTAGATCAATAACTGGTCAAGATGCCCTTAGAGAGTCTGTTAAACTAAAAGCTAAGTTAAACGATGAGAGAGGATAACTTATGGCCCTTCTTAAACCTAAAAAGAAAACAATCAAAGAACAAATCAAGGCAGCCACTGACTTTAAGCGTAACAACTCAGAGTTAGTGGCAAAAGCCAAGAAGAAACTTAACTAATCAACTCACATTTCTGTAAGAGTATTCTTATTGCCATTTACACATAACAGTACATACCATTTAGTTATGGATATTTTAAACAATGACCAAATAGGAAAGATAGCTGAAATGCAGTTTGAGATAGACTGCGCAAAGAGAGGTTATTGTACTTCATGGCCCAGAGTAGATAGAGCAGGATATGATTGCATTCTAGATACAGGTGACTCGCTACTAAAGGTACAGATTAAATCTAGCAATAGAACCAATAAGAGTGGCCAGTATAAGCTATCCCTAACCAAGAGTCGTGGCGGTCTTAAGTTATATAATAAAGATCATTTTGATATAGCAGCGATGTATCTGCATGGTGATAATTCTTGGTACTTTATACCATTTGATATTATAGCTGGACTTAAAGGTGTCGGATTAAATCCAGGCTATAGTGGGTCGAAGTATAATAAGTATAAAGAGAATTGGGATATATTTAAAGATCACCTTCGCTAACAAGTATCATGTGACTTTTAATATATATCTCATCGTCTAGTACTTTTAAATCTAAATATTCTTGTTCCCATTTAAGGCACTCATTCTTCTTATTTCTCTTCTTGCATATACTCTTTCTGAATTTATATTCACCAACATAAATATATGCAGAGTATCTCTTATCTCTAGGTTGATCGTAATTTGTCAATGACCTCTTGGCCGACGAGAAGCAGCTTGTCACGTAAATTGAGCATAGTATCATTAGACCTAGCACCTTTATTATAGTCGTCATCTCTTTCTTCATCATACCTGGGCTTCCTTCTCTCTAATTCATAGAGATCTTTTATATAGTAGTACTTGTTAATCATCTTAAATTCTTGTTTTTGTTCCCAACTTGGAGTTCTCTTTTTGTATAACTCAATGCCATTGTTTATAGCCCTAAATGCAATCTTAACTATTGCGGCAGTCCCTAATACGCTCACCATTACCTCCGATTCTATATGTTATTGGTTTAAACTATTAACCCAATCTCCTCTTTTGCGATACTTATTTTTATTATAATCAATTCCCTTTCCATCCATTTTTCTTAGGTATCTCTGGACCGTTGACTCGTGCATATCAAGTATCGCCCCTATGTCGGATGGCGATGCACCATCTGAAAACATTTCCAATATTCTACCACAATTTACGGGACTAAGTCTAAACCTATGATGTCTTTCCTGTATGTTTAACCGAGGCCTTTTGCCACTGTCCCAAAAGTGTTTTGTATTTTCTTTTCTTGTGACCCATTCTAGGTTGCTTGCGTTGTTGTTTTTCTTATTAAAGTCCTTGTGATTAACATGAAGATCAGATGGACCAAAAAAAGCAGTGGCTACCAGCCTGTGGACGCTTTTTGTTTCTTGTTTATTGTTTACAGACAATGAAACATTGACATATCCACACCTACCAACTCTTGAAGACTTTATCCTCTCTCTTATTTTTCGATAACTTCCATTTCTGGTATTAACCAACCTAGAGCAGGTTCTTATTCTCCCTAAGTTAGATGCCATATATGCACCTTCATATCCTGGTATGTCTCTCCATTCTTCCTTACCCATGTCTTTCTCCATTAAAAAAGGGAGCCTTTCGACCCCCTAAGTATTTATTTAACCTTAATTACCTTTTTGGAGGGGGTAATTAATTCTTTGCTAATAAGATTTGTACAATCCTAACTGCTTCAATGGGGTCAATGTCTTTAGCTTCTGCCATCATTGCTTCCATTGAATCTTTAAGAGCAACTAAACCCTTAACTTCTTCAAACAAAGGAGCTGCTTGACTGATATCAGAAAAACCAATCTCTCCATCTGCCATAACTTCTTCACCAATATCAACAAGCTTGTTTAAATGACCTGCTAACTTTGCGATGTTTTCAATACCTTCACTCATAATTATTCCTTATTGTTAATGCAACTGTGATCTATACTCAGCCGCTCTTCTATCTTGTTCTAGTTTCTTTAGACAAGCTATTTGAAGATCAATATTAAAGTGCATGGTTCTCTCTGTAAAGCCCCAGTGGTTTCTATATGTATCTTCAAGCATCTTCTCTAGCTCTACTTCTCTTTCGTATGTAATTTCTAATAACTTTGCAACTAAACTCATTTATCTTCCTTATTTGTAGTCGTGTCTCCACACAGCATTGTTTTTAACCTGTGACAATTGGCGCATAAAACTTGTAGGTTCTTGTAGGTGTCGTTTTCTTTATTTGAATCTATATGGTCTACGTCTAAGCAGACTGGATTATAACTCTGATTGCACCCTCTGCAGATAGTAACTGATGCCTTGTCTCCAAGATTAGGGTATTTGAAGCACATATTACACTTTCTCTTGTAATATCTTTTCATCTGCCCTGTCTTCTTATTTTTCAATTGAGAAGCTAGCTGAGCTGGTCTAATACCGCAATTTCCACATATCTTGCCATTTGCCATAAATAAAGGCTTGCAGAGCAGATGTGATATGTCTCTATAAAAGCGGTTTAGTCGGGGAATTAACTTAGTTGTTTCTTAAAAAATCGGTGTATTGGGACTAATACTTCACTGTCTGAGAGACTATTATGATGATTGTGTTTAATATCTAGCTTACTGCATAGCTCATCAAGGCCTACACCATTAAAGACTATATCTAAGTTATCCATTAGGGCTAACTCATTATTAGCCTCTGCTCTCTTATCTTTCCATTCTAACATCTTCTCAGGCTTCGCAGGTGTCTTTCTGAGCTTGTTTATGTAGCTATCCATCTTATCTACCATCTTCTGGTGCTTGGATGCTAATTTGAGCTTATTTGAGCCTATTTTGTTGTACTCTCTGGCCAAAGTCATGGTGTTCTCAGACCTCATAGAGGTGGTGTACTCACCATCCTTATTGGCGGTCAGTGGTATGTGCTGACCTAATCTTTTAACAAGGTATTGATACATCTTTGGTGCATGTAGATTTGAGTGATATAGGAGAAAGTTTAAATCAAAGGTTCCTGATGCATGGAATATGAATGTCAACCTGTCGTCTTTATATTGTTCCAGGAATAACCAGAGCTTTCTATAGAAGTCTATTGGCTGATCAAATTTAAGTTGATCTTCCCATGTAATCTTATGGACTCTCTGTGCTTGCTCAGGCCATTGATCTATCTTATATCCAAGTATGTTGTTCTTATATCTTTGAGTACCTACTGTAGATGTGAGGTAGGCTTTGTCTAGTATGTTGTGGTCTGTATCTGTAGCTACAAATCCACCAGTAATTATATTATTAAGAGGTGGACTAAACCCTGAAGTTTCCAGGTCAAAATATATGTTCTTATTTAGCATTCTTTTCTTCAAACTCAATTAATAGTTGAATGCAATGAATTGCTTTATTTAGATCTTCCATGCCGTTCTTATTCTTGTATCTAGAGATATATTTAATAGCATTAGCCTGGCCATAGTTTAGGTTATTAGCTAGTGCATACTCCATTGGTTGAATCTTCATATCTTTATAATGGGATCCACCCTCTTGGACATCGAAGGCAGATATATTTACTTTTGGCAACGGGAATATTTTCCTAAGTCGCTCGGTTTCAGTATCATACTTACTCATTTAGTTATATCTCCTATTCTATTTAGCTCATACTGAACTACTTTATAGTAATCAAGATTACTTCTAGCAGCTAAGAACTTCATGCCAATAGTTACTGCATTAATACTATTATAGAATGGAAGATTACCTTTAGTTGTGCTCTTGTAGAGTTCATTGGTTCTCTTATCTATTATGACATAGATATATTGAGGCATTCTTAATACTGTGTTGTTAGGGCCTCTCTGTACCATCTAAACCTTGTAGTTGTAATTCTAGTGCACTCACATATAGAGCAATATGACCTAACACTGAGTGTAGTGGCATTCCCTCTTCCAGAGTAGGTATTCTACTATTAAAGAAAGAAGCTATCTCATGCTGTGTTGATGTGCTACTAAGGTGTTCTTTTGCTGAATCTATTATTTCGCCATTAATTGTTTCCATTATATATCCATCTCTAATTGATTGTCACAACTCTTGGCTCTTCTTTCCACCTCTTCGTCTATTTCAATACCTCTTCTAGATATCTCTGACTCACACATAACCTTTAGTTCTTCTACCATAGTAAGTGGGGTTAACATTAAAGACCATTGTAGTTCTTGGTTCATAATCTTCTCATGAAGCTCTCCAGTTAATTCTCTAACCTTCTCACCTATCTCAGCAAAGTGTGGCTCTGCATCTAGACTCATCATTGTGTCTTTAGCTATGTTTGCACACTGAACACTCATATCTGTTTTAATATTCCATCCCTCAATCATTATATGCTCCCGTTGGTTCTTGCCATTTTAGATTCAAACTCTAATGTACTTATGCGACTCTTCTCAACTTCTTCAGCATGTCTCTTTTCCCAAGTCTTGCTGGTTACAAAAGAAGTAATTCTTTCTTGTTCTGTTGCGCTAAACTTCTCCATAATGGAGCACACTTCTTTCATTGCATTGAATTCATCTTGATTTGACATCTATATCTCCTGGTAGTCTGTTTCTTGAAACCTAATAGTAGGTGTCTCTATTTTATATGCTAACTTAACATTGCTCTTTGCTTTTGCCAGTTTCTTTGCACCATATTGTAAAAAAGACTCACTACATTTATATACAGCAACTCTAAATGGAGGTCTTGACTCAATTACACCAAAGATAAAATCTACATCATCTTCTCCTGTAATATACTTGTCACCTTCAAGATACATAGCTGCAGATAAATCATAATGCCTATCCCACTTAGCTGATTTATGAAATTCATCTATATTATAAATAGACTTCCAATCAATAATTGCTGGCTTTCCATCTATTAAAGAATTAACTCTCTTATCTGGTCTGAACCTAAGGTTAAGCTTATTAAAGTCATCTATATAGTACCCGCTGTGCTCTTCAATGCCTTCCATATCTACCATCTTCTTAAAGAATGGGTGAGCATTAACAGATTTAATACATTGCTGTGCACGTAGTTTGTCATGTGCTGGCAAAACTATCTTTCCTTGTGCATTGTCTAGGAACTTAGCCTTGTATTCTCTGTCTGCTTTAGTTCTTAAATTGAGACCATCCATATCAATGAATGCAAACTCATTCTCTACATCTGCAGTCTTGTCTAATAGTGCATGAATGTAGGTTCCAAAATCCATTGCATTGTCAGGTGACCACTTAGCTGGCTCATGTCCTTTGTTCATTTCATATCTGAAGTTGGAATGTGAATCTATTGCTTTCTTTAGTTGAGAGCTACTTAAGAACTCTGTGTCGTTGTGGTAGTCATCATTGCTGATTCCTGGTGTGTACTCGCCTACTTTTTTCATCTTAACTCCTAGTTATGTTGGTGAAGTGCGTATAGCGCAATCCCTGTGGCATCCACGATACCATCATGTGGGATACGGCACGCTTTGTTCTTTCTAAAGTCAAACCCTTTGTAAAGTTTGGAAACAGCTTTCGCAGCAGTTGCCTTTGTGTCTCTTTTCTTATTGCCTTTCGCTGTAAGTTCATTTTTATATACCTCATTTATATCTGCATAGCCAGTTAAAAACTTTTGCCACTTAATTGGTGCAATTTCTACAACATCTCTTCCTAGAAAGCTATGCGTGAGTGCGAATAAATAACCAGTATGAAAGCCAAAAGTAAACATACTAGTTGCGCTATTGCCAAATACAGCGTGAACCCTTTCGGTGTAGACTGTAACATTATCTCTATCTCCTGCGTGTCTTATTACTTTGGCCATGAATCTTTCAACACCTTCATGACATATTCTTTTATCTTTATGTGGTGGTGTGGCCATTGTCTCTATGATATGTCCTTCAGAATTAAGAAGACAAAAACCACCATCCTTGCCTGGGTCAATACCTAGATAAAACATCTATTCTTCCTGCTCTTCTATATGAATAGATACACCTATCATGTTTAGAAACAAGTAAAGAGCTAGCAAATTACCTGCAAGGGTAACTAATCCTATATTTAATAAATCAACACTGCTCATGACATCACTCCTGTGATTAAGTTTTTAAGCTCTCTTAGCTCTTTGTTATTGCAAATTATTTCATGATCTTTAAATGTTATTCTATGTTCAATTGATATAGTTGGTTGTGGGTTAACGAGAGATAGCGGTGGGAATGCTTTTCTATTCTCATTTATGGTTGCTGCAAATGCCTTGGCATTGAGACTTATCTTTAACCCATTTAGGACATCGAGCTTAATTAAGTATTCTTTTGTGCCTTCCAAGTAGGCAACAACACTTCCTGTGTGAGCCATCCACTTTCCCCAAATAATAGTAACTGGTTGCCCATAGGTATAATCACCAACCTTTATTCTGCCATCCATGATTATTCCTTACCTAGTTTGGGGATATATATTGCTCTCTTGTGAGTAATGCAACTCTTAACAATGCTAACTGGCTCTGTGTTATTGCTAATCATGTCTTCATCTTTATCATCAACTCTCCATGCACTAAAGACTACATGCTTATCCTTAACAGCAGAACACCATCCTACTATCTCTACATTAACAAGCTCGTCTATGCCGTGAGTGTGATCTAAAAACCTAACTACATAACAAGTACCAATCTTAAAGTTAAGAATCTTCATCGCTGTCCTTCTTTCTCTTGCCTGGTCTTTTTTGAACTTCTCTGGTAGACTCATCCATTACACCTTTTAGGTGGTCTATACTGGCATAAGGATTTACTTGTATGTGGATATGCTTGCCGTTGCCATTGTTGTGAACAATGATAGGTCTTCTTATTAGCCTTCCAGCTTCACTGTGAGCATAAGCTCCTAGTCTTTTAAAGATCCCACTAAAAGTAACCTTGAATTCAATTACTTTAGAGCTGGTCCAACCATGCTTTTTATCTATAGATAGATCAGCTGCTCTCCATATGTGAGAGTTAGTCGCATCAAGTGCTTTATTCTCTTCTGCTGTACGCATCCAAGAAGTCCACACTGGTTTTACACCATTAGATATGCACCACAGGTTAGTGTAAGCAATCATCATTACAATACCTGGGTGCATGAATTGTAGCATATCTGGCTTAGGTGAACATCCATCCTTGATAAAGAAGGTTTCTTCTCTTCCATTCATAATCTATCCTTTGATTATATAAATTGTTTTAAACTAAAATGGCACTTCGCTAGTAGTGATTGTTGCAGCTGCTGGTGCTACCTGTGTTGGCATACCTTCACCTAATTTTGTTATAGTTTCACAACCTGGGCTACCTTCAAAAGAAACTTTATCTTCTTTGTCTTGCTCAAGTAAAACTCTAACGGCCTTAGCTGCTACTTTTTTACCTTTGTCATCAGTACCTTCAAATGCTTCTTTACCTAGGTATGTTAACTTAGTTAGGCAACCTACTTCAGTTCTTGGATCAGCAAATGCTTTAATGATATCTCCAGCATGAGGAATAACTAAATGTGTTCCATCTTTGTCGATGATAGTGTGATTCACTTGAGTTTTACCGTTATAGTCTCTCTCAAATGTTTTTAGGTAATGGCCTATTACATGGCTACCTTTTTTACATACATAATGATTAGGTTTTGGATCTTCATGTTCCATCCATCTTACAAACTTCTGTGGTGCATAGTCGCCTGACTTCATTTCTCCACCACCTGTTGTTTCAAATCCCATTGCTCGCTCCTTATTTGTCTAGCTGTTAAATATTTCTGTCTATAAAAATCTTATAAACAGCATGTGAAAGTGTAAAGTTATATCGTTAAGTTTCTTGTATTATAGAAGTATATCAAAGAGTTAACTCATCACAAAGTAAGCTGATTATTAGTCTCTTGAGAGCCACATCCAAATCACAAAGTGAGTTGGTTGTTAAATGCATCTTTAAACTCTTGCCATGGTATAGCTCTATCCTGCATAAATGATACTGTCTTGGGGTTAAACTTAAGCTCAAAGAGAAGATTGTCACAGATGTAACCTCTATGCTTTTCAATCCTTATGGTGGGAAAATAACATTCCTTATTAGTCTCAGGATTAATCACCCTGAACCTTTGAAGTATATAGGCAAACTCGGTGATGTTAACTATGTCTTTACCACCTCTAATATCATTTAATTCTAATAGTCTTTTGTTCATCATGGTGGCACCACCTGTGTGAGCTATTAGGACCATAGGTAAGTTCTCTTCGATGGCCATGCGTTTTAGAAACATAGCAAAGCTAGCCTGTTCTTCTGGTCTTTTGCCTGCATAGAACGCTGAGGTAGTCACATTATCAAAGAAGACTATCTCTGGGCAAACTTCCTTTAAGCTCTCTGCAAATAACATCTTCATATGATTTAGACCATTGTGTATGTCTTGTTCACTTCCTATTATTAGCCTGTCCAAATGTTCCTTAGGGATACCCAGTTTGGCTAGCTCTTGTTTGAATGCCTCGCTGGTCTCTTCAGACAACCACACAAAGCATTTATTATAAGGCATCTCATTATTAATAAGATAGTCCCAAACTAAAGATCTAGTTAAGGTAGACTTGCCTGAATGTGTTGGAGCTACCACAGTGGCAACCTTGCCAGGTCTCCACCCTTTATGTTCATTTAGAAAGTTAAAATCACTCTTAATATGTTGAGTATCAGCCTCTTGTAATAGAAGAGCTCTCTCTGTGTCACTCATAGATCCGCTGGTTAGGAAGTTACTCATTGGCTCCACTCCTTATCAAATAAAGTCCAAGCCTTATTAGTGGGTTTCTTGTTAAACTCTTGTAGGTAGCCATCAAACTTATTTATATTGAATAGAGTCTGCGGCCTTAAGTATTTCTCTAGGTCAGTATCGCCCCACTCTTTGCACTTAAGGTCTATCACTCCTTTAATGTCCCTTAAGGTGAACTTTGCCCTAAACAGGCTATTAATTAGTGTAACAGTGGAAGGTGTTGACGGTTTAAACTTAGAGCCTGTGACTTTATTTAAATGCTCGATTATCTCTTTATGGTGAGTAATCTCTCTAGGTCCACCTAGTGTTGGCATCTTGATAGTACGCATACCTCTGTCAACATCCAAACCAGCTGATGTAGCTAGATTATATAGGTGTTCAAGTATTTCTCTTTGATTATTTTGATTGATAATAGCCTACTCATGTTGTGGGGTGAGTAAGCTTAGTATCATTTAATCATCCTTGCAACCAAACTTTAAAACATTACAGGTATTAATTACTCGCTCTTTAGACTTCCTATCGTATCGCCTAGTAGTATTTATATCTACATGCCCAGCAAAGTTAGCCACATCTCTCATTGACACCTCAGCATCTAGTAGATGGTTAATAGCTGTTACCCTACCTGAATGACTCTTAAGCCCTGTAAGGTCTATATTAGCCTTCTTAGCCGTTCTCTTTAATACTCTTGCACCATGTTGAATAGTTGCTGCCTTGTCCTTTAAGGTCTTACTAGAGGTCTGTAATAGCCAATCGTTAGTGCCAATACTATATAGGTGTATAAAGCTGGCCAGTTCGCATTGAAGTACATTATTAAGGCCCAATACTCTTAGCTTTGATCCTTTACCTATGATGTCTATAGTGGCCTTTTCTATATTGATATCACACAATCTAATATTGACTGCCTCAGACACCCTTAAGCCCAAATTAAACATAAACATTAAAAATATTCTCTCGGAATAGCCCTTTAGGGTGTCTCTTGAGGTTGCCTTTAGGAGTGCACTTACCTCGTCTTCAGTTAAAGATCTGGCTTGATCAATTCCCTTGCCGTGAGTATCTCTGGAGAATGTTAAAAACCTTCCCAGGTCAGCTGATAGATAGCCTACCTGGTAGCACCAGTTAAAGAAGCTCTTTATAGGTGATAGATAGGCATTGATTGAACTAGTCTTTAGGTCAGTTGACTCAAGATACATCTTATATAAAGCCAAGGTGTCAGGCTGGACTTGATTAGATAGCTGAGTATCAAGCCAATTAAAAAAGCGGGTTAAGTTCTTAAGGTACTCTGTTCTAGTCTTGCCTTCCTTGGTGTTTAAAAACTTCCCTAGTATTTCAGTAGGTATACTTTCATTATGTTGTATAAGTTGCTGGTCTGTTGCATTCATAGTTTAGTCCTTAAGCGCAGCGCTGAGCTACGCAGTTGCTCTTATGGTTTATAAGGAAATACTGGTATAGTGTCCTTAGTTTGTTTATTTTGTCCTTTAGCGTATGTCCTTCTCTCAAGCTCACCAACGGCCATATTGCGCATCCTTAAGGCATTCCACTCTTGTCTAGTCCTATTATACTTAGCCTTAGAGCAATCAAACGCTATCCCCATAGTATCGTTAACACCGTTATAGTATTGTTTTACTACGTGAGTCCCGCGCATTTTGGCGGTCTCTGTTTGAAGTTGCCAGTCTTTTCTGTAGGTACCGCTTAAATAGATATTATGCAGCCTTATACATCCAGCTGGTATTTTAGAATAGCGCCTGACTACAGATACAAATGTAATCTGATTGATATCGGGGTTCTCTATGTGAATAATGCCGTAATCATCGCGCCATATAGGTGGTCTGTTAGGTTTGGAGGCGCAACTAAATAAGAATGTAGTTATTATAAGTAAAAATAGTAGTTTCATATGTTATTCTCCTTTAAGTTTATAGCCGTATTTAACCAACAGCTCTTTGAGCTCAGATTCAAATTCGCTTACGTCTTCTGTGGTTTCACCTTTAATAGTATATATTTCTTCAAACTCATATGATTCGTATTGCATAATTATTTCCTTTGTTAGTTACAAGAAAATCCAGAATAAGAACTGTTATTTATAATATCAATCTCAGTAAAACTACAATCTAGCTCTGTGTTTATAAATTCAAGCAGATTCTCTTTTGTATATTCTTTTTGTATTCTAGTTAAGTGTGAATATTCTTTTGTATAATTAGTCTTTTTATCAACTGCTTTGAACAAGTGAGAGATATGCCACTTAGGATTATCGTTTCCATGTCCAGTTACTTCAAAATATATTACAACACCATTATCATTCTTAAAAGTAGTTCTTATTCTACAGTTTCCAACACCGTTGCTGTCTGCCTTGTCCCAACCAGCACCTTCAAATTTTAATATATTAGATTCTCTCATAGATACCTCGTTTTTAATTGACTCTGTTAAATGATCACCATTTTGATAGCTAAATTCTTTTCTTGGGTTTAATCTCTCTTTAAATTCCATTAGAATAATTGGATCAACCTCAATTATAGGGTTACCATTATCATCAAATAGATCATCTAGTGTTTCATTTATAATTATAGTTTCATCTTTCATATTTTTCTCCTAGGTTGTTAGTAATATCTTATAAATAAATAGTTTCGCCGTTCTCACTTATTGAGATATCTACGGTTCCAAATGATTCTGATATATCAGTTAAAATCTTCCCTTGATCTTCATTGCAATGATCATTCTCCCAAAAACCACAACCGTGACCACATCTAGTCAGGTAGAAATCGTGACAAGCTTGATCATGATCATAGTCAGTTTTATCTAGTATAATATCGGCTTTTTTAAAGAATGCATCCAGGTCGATTAAGGTGCTTATTAGATCGTCTTTGTTGATGCTATTATAATCCAGGCTGTCGTTAAAGTTCTCAGTGTCGCAGTTGATATCAGCCCAAAACATACACTCGAAGTAAGCAGCATAAAACTCAAGATTTCTAGTGATTTCTTGTTCAGACATTGAGTTATAATCTTTGTTGTTTTTCGGCTTATATAAAGTATAAGAACCTGAATATCTAATATCAGTGATTCCGATATTATTTAAAGCAGAACAAAGCTCGTTATTATAAGCCTCTGAGTAATTACTTAAACTAGTTTCAATAAGTGATTCACCTGACTTAATAGCCTCTATAATTAAGGTAACCGAATTAAGGCCGTTCTCTTTGTTTAATTTAATATCCACTCTGTTGGGATTTAAGCCAAAATCGCTAGAATAATTGTTAGTTTTAATCATTTTATACCGCCTAAGTTAAAATTTATTATAACATATATATATTACTCAATATTGTTTTTATCAGTGCTTTCATCGATTACATCTAAGATTGTTTTGTCTTCAACTATAATATTAAAATCGTGGCTTTCCTTCATTCTCTTTAATTCAGACTGATAAAACTTGTCAGCCTCAAGCGATGCAACGTTGTGACTCATACCTAAAACAGTTTTACAATATTTAAGAGATAACAATAACTGCTGGTTTAAGAATTCTGGAATTGTATCAATATTAGACTGATCGGTGTTGTCCTGTTTCCAGCAAGTAAAATCATGCTCATTAAATTGTTTACTCATGTGATGCTCCTAAGTTAAGTTGTTTTTACCTAAGATCATTATACTATAATTCACTAATTCAACCTAATAAATAATGCAGTGGTTCACTAATATAATGCATAATAGCAATGATTCAAGTATGATACATAGCATAAAATAGTTATTGGCAATCGGAGCTGGTGTACAATTGTATACTAATATCATACATAGTGCCCCAAATACTGGGCACAAGAGCTCCATATAGATGATATAAGATATACCAGGTTATATTAGATATATACAGATAGCAGTGTGAGGTGAATATATGGTGAACATATATAATAGATAGATTGAGTGAGGTGTGTGATAGGTAGTGGTAAGGTGTAAGTATGGTGTGAGTATATAGTATATCGTGGTGTGTGGTAATAGTAAGGTAGCGACAAACAGAGAAGTATTAGTAAAACTAATGTATAAATGATCTAAGTATAAGTCTGACTAATATGAAAAGTATTCTAGTCAGCTATTCCGACAAATTCACTAAGGTTTATAAGTGAATCAAATGATAATTGTAACGATATAACTCATATAAAATGCGTATATAATAGATATTGGCATGGTTCTTGAATAGATTCTCAGATTGAGCTAATTTATACATGTTTAACGGGGGGGTACCCCTAAATATATAATTAGTTATCGTTAGTCGCCCACCTCTATTTTCACAGGCGCCCGCCAAACCAATTCACTAACCCACCTTTATATCAACTTAAGTGAACTATCATGCAATCTATTAGTGAACTATAGGTGTCCGCAGAAGACCCCCCTTAACTATTTGACCCCATGCTTATATACGTTGTGGGCATAGGAGGTATTTGGTGGGGAGGCTGTGTAAAGGTTACTTACCACCTAGAGCCATTGGTGGCAGTGTGTTATAGTTGATGGAAAAGGAGAATGTTGTGGGAAGAAAAGAGCTATTAATGTCATATAGGGAGCTGTTTAAATCAAAAGCCTATAAAAGGTGTTGTGCTATTGTTTATTCGGTTATTGGTGATAAGTGCCTAAGGTGTCAAGGCACTACCTATATTAGCTATGTTATACCAATCAATACTCGGCCAGCTGGTTGCCTAGATGTATTCAATATGCAGCCTCTATGTCAGGCATGTCTAAAAGATTCACCTGGAGATTACAGATCTAGTGATGATATTGCATCTTTATCGGACTATTTAGACCATAAGGATATTAAATATAAAGAGTTTATTAAGGTCATCAAGCCTATTCCCACTAGGTTTACTTGGGACAAAGCACCTAATCGTATACAGGTAAAGAGAATCAAGAAAGCCAAGCGTGGGTATAAATGGCTAAAGACTGTTGGGAAGGCAGATAAGATTAATGATAAAGACTTTGATATTGCTAATTTACTAGAGTTACAGAAGAATGGTGATTGTTGATGTTGTTTTAGATTGCTTTCAGTGTGGTTGGTTGCTTTCGGGCATTCACCCTCAAGCTTTTTACAAGATTCTTAAGGCTTGGAATGTTTCCCCCCTTACCCCCCATTAAATTCTGGTTGATAAGCGTGGTTAGCTCGATGCTTTCTTGCACTAGTGGTTAGTTGGGGAATAATCAACCCAGAACCCTAATGGTCTACACTATTCTTTGTTTTCACAGTACGGATGTATGTTCCGAGATAGTAGCCTAAGCTTTTTTATATTGCGAATGAGGCTAATCCGCTTGCCATTTTACCCATAAGCTTGTTCACTGAGTTCAATCGGCTTGCTGTAAATTGTTCCAAATATAAGCATGACCTTATGGCTTTCTATGGAATAGGTACAGCTCCTACTTCCCAGGTCAATTTGAATATCTCTGTTTCACCACAGATTGTCAATATTCATCTTATCTATTGACACAAATACACTCCAACCTTATAACTAACTATGCCAAAGACTCCTAGGTTTGAGGCTTATTCCCATGGAGGTGGTGTTTTACCGCCTACTGCATCATCTCCATATTTCTTACTCAAAATACCAATATTAATTCTTGATTTATCGCACTTCATTATTATACGATTTCCCCATAATTAATATGACAAGGAGAAGTCGATGATTAATCTATTAACTTCAGATAATAGGCATGAGCTTAAGTATCTGGGGAAGGAAGTTGCCAGGAGAATGGATGAGCTGACAGCAGATAAGTCTATGATGGTAGACTTTAACGCTATTGTACCTACAGATGAGCTCACACCTATAGATGGCTTTCATGTGTTTAATAATTACGTTAAGCAGGCCATACACAGCCCTTTTAAGTTTGGGATACAAGTTAAGGTGGTGAAGAGATGAAGGCTATTAAATGGTGTATAGATGGCTCATATAGGAGTCCTGCTAAAAGAAGTGAATATGAACATATGGAAAATGTAAAAGCTCCTGTGAGCGAAATATGCCCTCTTACAGGCGATATTATAGATGAGGTCACTATACCTAAGAAATTGGTGGTTAACAAGTTTCTATTGTCTTCTAGGAATCCTCCATATCCACTAGGTAGAATGAAGAGGCTTGGTATAGCTAAACTAACTGAGCAAGAGATAGATGAGGCATATGACCTTATTAAGGAGTTCGATCATGATAGACAGATCTGTTAGGTTTACTCAGTTAGATGATTTAACACCAGGAATAACTGAGCTTCACTGTGAGGCTCTTGGGTTGGTGACTTATATAGGAAGATCTAAAGAAGGTGATGCTGTTGTTCAGGATGGTGATAACTTTACTACTGTGCCTGAGGTTACTTGGAACTTGTTTGAGATTACCAGGCCGTTTGAGCCAGAAACTCATGTTAGGTATTTATCTGAAGAGAGCTTAAGTAAATTTCATGTTGATTATGAGAAGTTTTTACAATTAGACTTTTCAGATGGCCCAGACATGATATATAAGTATCAGGCAACAATTCACATTAAACAGGTATATGACAAAATAGATAGTTAATATACTAGATCAAAGGTAGGCGAACCAATGACAAATGAAACAATCTTAGACTTTATTATAGCAGTGCTATTCTTTGCTGGTGCTGCTGGTGTATTTTATTTGGGGGCTATATGAAATTTGATGCTCTCAAAGAGAATAAGTTAATTAGGGATAATAATAACTTCCTAAAGGCAGAGATATATAGGCTGGAAGAACACACTAAGCTGCTAGAGAGAATCAGGGATCATTATGTGAGCTTAGAGATATGTAATAAGTCTTGCGAGTATATAGAGCCTTGGGTTGTGAGTACTATTAATAAGTTGATAGGAGAGAAGTATGAAGACTAAAGAAATTGATGTTTGGGTTCATGAGAAAGACATGATGGTAGTAAGATTTACGGAGCCGATGAGCAGCCTATATCAAAAAGCAAAACTAGTTATAGAACTACCAGAAAAGAAGATAGAGATAACTGAGAGTGAACTAAGAAGTGCAATATTATATGCAAACACTAAAGAGCCATCGTATAGCGCAAATGAAAGGCATATTAGGATCACAAAAGAAAGACTAGGGTTTTAAATGATCTATTTACTTATAAGCGTATTATTTTCTTTATTAACTATTATTTTCTTTAGAGGTGCAAGATGAGTGACAAATGGGTAGTAACCACAAATGAAGAGTATTACTCTAGCGACGAGTTTAATTTCAGAGAAGATGCGATTAGAAACGGACGCCAAGAGTTGTGCATTGAGGAAGATGAAAGCTTTTACATTGGAAGAAAGAATCCCTACATATTCCCAACAATAGACGCGAAAGATTTCTTTAACAATATAATAGAATCTGATTATGATAACTTTGGGGATTGGTCAGAACACTGGGAAACAAGCTTTGGTAAAAATTTAGAGGCTGTCAATTTGGTACAAGAAAAACTAAGCGAAATAGCCGATATAATAATGGATAAACATAAGCCTACATTTTATATGGTGAGTGATTCGGAGTTAATACAAAACAAAACAGGAGGGGTATGAAATACTTATTACTACTACTCGCACTAACTTCGTGCGGATATACTACAGAGTGCCGTATTGGTGCGTTTCATGTTGACGGTGACGAGGTTTTTAAGTACCACCACAACTATAAATGCTTATGTAGCAGCGAAGACTACACAGCACCAACAATTTGCAAGATAACCGTTAAAGATGAATGAAATTGAAACATTGGTTTGGTATTATGAATTAACCGACGAGTTAATTATTTCACCTTATGTAGACGCTATGTTTTATGCTTTAAATGGTAATATAAGATGGCACCTATTAACATGTATCGGAAATCTTTGATTAACTAATATTACTAAGTGAACTGAAATAAAGGATTGAAACATATGAAACAAGACAGTAGCTATGAAGAACACATAAGGATCATCTGTAAGTGCGAAAAGACTATAGATGAACCCGAAGAATACTTAAATGACACTTACTTTGAAAACTCAGAGCTAAGTTCGTATTTTTGGGATAAAGGTTTTGATGAAGCTATGATCTTAGCCAAATATTTTGAAGCAGAGAAAAAGAAGATGGCAGCACTTTTGTATAAGATCTACAAGGGTAAGATCGACACTAGCGACAATGGATTCTTCCGAGCAGTTGAGAAATTAGTTCCTGAGAAGTTCTCTAAAAAAGCTATAACAAAAGCAGATAAATTAATTACACGATAATTATTCTTACCGTGCAAAAGGAAAGATATGACAGTAAAATTAAGGGTTTCCAAGTCAATGTGGAATTACTACGGAGGCGAAATAACTATAGACCTAATAACGTGTCTCATTGCCGATAAAATTTATGGATGGTGGATATCTCACACTGGTTTTGAATTACTAAGGGATTTAAATCTAATAACAGAAAAGGGTAATATAAACAAACAAGGTCGATTGGTTTTAGCTTCACAGCTTCACGATAAGTATCACCGAGAAGAAAATGGTATTGAAATTATCAAACCAATAACTGCACTATAACGTATTTATTCGTGCAAAAGGAAGATATATGAAAGTTAAAGAATTAATATCTATTTTACAAAAAGAAGATCAGGAGCTAGAGGTTGTTCACCCTCTTTTTAGTGAAAGGTGCATTCTTAATGCGAACGATGTTGGAGTTGTGACTGCTTGTGAAAAAAGACCAGATGGGTGGGTGCAAAATGAAAGACCAGATATGCCTACTTGTGAGTATTTACAAATAGGTTGATAAAAATATAAGTGAACTGGAGGGAATATGAGTAAGTTAAAATATGAGATGGGAGAAAAAGTTTTGCTCTTTGGAGAAATAGAATCTTGGAAAGGCGGCTTAGGGTACGCTCCAGAAAATGAATACCATGTAAAATTGAGGGATGAAAGTGTGAGGTTTTTAAAAGAGTCTACAATAGATGATTCGACTTATTTGCTTGGTATATTAAAAAGCGTTGATTGTTACCTGTCAGCAGATAGTAGTATGATGTCTGAGCAAATAAAAGAAGGGATAAATAAATTAATCCGCTAATCCGCAAAAGTGAATAGGAGAAAGCATGAGTGTTAGAATGAAAAGTTATGATACTTCAAAAATCAAAGATCAAATTAACAGCATTATAGATTGGTATGACTTAGAAGAAGACCAAGCAAAAGATCTTAAGGGTTTACTTAAAAACCGCAACTCTTTAAAAAAAGAAAACAAACTATTAAAAGAGTGTGTTGAGTTTTATGCTGATAAGGAAAATTGGAAGTCTCAAAACCAGCATAAGGGAACTAGACAAAAAATAACTAACACTGATATAGGCAGAGAAGACTTTTCTCAAATGTATTTCATTATGTGTGGCGGAAATAAAGCAAGAGAAGTATTAGAAAAGATAAAGGGTGATAAATGAACGACAACGAAGTAAATAAGATTATAGCTGAGTATATGGGGTATCATTTTATACCTGAAGATGCTGTATGCACAGAAGCGTACTGGAACGAAGAGCGTGACAATGCAATAGACATAGATCATTTTACAAAATCCCTAGACGCTCTAATTCCTGTTTGGAAGAAAATGAACTCATACTCACAGAACTTTTTATATGCAAAGATTAATAGCGAGTTCGTTTGGATTGCTAGTATTAGAATACAAATAGCGTGTATTACACATTATATTTCTAGTAACCACGAAAACAAAACAGTAGCCTCAGCACACGCAACCGCTAAGGCGATACTTAAGTTGGAGGAATAATGATCATAAGAATTATGAAAGAATTAAGTAAAGATAGTTTTCCGAATACGATAGGTGCAATATTTATGTTTCCAGTGGTCGGATTAGTGTGGATATTGCTCGGGTTAATTATGCCCTTTATTGTGGTGGGGAAAGGAATATTCTATATGCTGGAAAAGATAAAACGATTAAATAATACAGATTAGTGAATTAGTAGAGAGGTAATATATGAACGAATGGGAAAGGCGGTATAAAGACGCTTTATTACAGACAGAAGTTGCTATGAAAATAAACGACAGATTAATCGACACTAAAGTAAAACTAAAAAAAGAAATAATCAATTTAAAAAAAGACATAAATAACGAGAGAGCTAAAAATAATGAGCAATTTGAAATGCTTTCGTATCTTAAAGAAAATGATATTGATGGTTATGAGTGGTTGATGGATAATTATAAAAGATAATTCACTAAATACAATAAGTGAAACAAACGGAAAAGGTAGGTATGATTGATAGTTTTGAATTAAGACAAGGTAAGTTTGGTATGTTTTTTTACTCAGTAAGAAATGACCAAAGCGTTCCACTAAATGATGTTTTGCTGACATTAAATGCTATGGGTGAGGCAGGAGATGTACTTCGAGGCACTAGCGCAGGATTCACTATTAGCAGAATTATCGATAGGCGAGTACAGGAAATGCTTAAAATGGAAAAAATAGAAAAGATATTAAAAGAGTAGTTCACTAAAACTCGTAAGTGAATAGGAGAATGAGATGGAAGATACAGTAACAGAGGCACATAAAAAAGTAATAGAGCTAATGGAAGATTTTGAGCATTGCATACGCAGATTTATATTAGAAGATAACGATTTCGACGAAGATCAGAAACAATTGATAATAAGAAGGGGTATAAACCTCATGTTTCATCATACATATAAACCATTGATAGATTATAGCAATGATAAGTTTATTGGTGAGCAATTCAATAACAACGATAAGTGAATAGGGGGAATAATGGGAATGTACGATACAGTTATTATAAGATGCCCACATTGTAACGAAAGCATAGAAGAGCAAACCAAGAGCGGTGATTGTATTTGTGCCACATACACAATAAACACAGCACCAGACGAAGTGCTAGCAGGGATATCGGGTTACGACATTATATGTAGTGAGTGTGACGGTTGGTTTAGATTAAAAGCTAATATTGTTATGACGACAATTACTAATATGTAATTCACTAAAACGTCTAAGCGAAACAAAATAAAGGAGAAAAAATGAAGATAAGCGAGTTTATAAGTGTACTGAGTGACGTAAAAAAGCACTACGGTGACTATCATATATGGTCAATGGAATCCGACTCCTTTCCAAACCCAAGAAATATAGAAATGGATATAACCAAAACTATAAAGCAAACAAATTTTGGCTTTAAGGGTGGAAAGGCAAGTGAAACAAAAGAAATTGAAATACATATAGAATACGAAGGTGTTAAATATGTTGATAGGTGTATTGATGATAGGTTTTAATCCACTAATGAGTGGAAGTGAACAGGAGTGTGAATGAAGTTGATTATTTTTTTACTTATTTTCTCGTGTAACAAAAAGAGAAATATAACACATAACGATTGTGGCGCCCACCGTAGATTAGCAGTAGATTGTAGTGAGGGTCACACGAGAAATGAATTGCTTTTTAGAGGTTGCAATATATTACTAAGGGAAGATGTAAGAGCAGAGCTGTTAAATAAGTGTGGATTAAGCTATCAACATAGCTGGAGTGGAAGTGAACCAAAGGAAGCAAGGTGAATGTCTATAAAATAAAAGTAAACTTTACAACAAGCAAGGGGTATCCAGTCGATAAGGATTATATCTTTAATTCTCAAAATGAGTTTATAGTAGATCTTGAAACGCTATTTGTATCGATTGTGGCTAGATATTGCATTGAAAAAGCTGATATAGAAGTGATAGATATAAACAAGATTCATGCGAACTATTTTTCATAACCAAAGGAAACAATATGAACACAGTATTTATAACACTACTAATTAGCTTAATAACAGTATGGGTATTTGGCTCTACTGATTTTGCTATAAACATAACTGCCTGTTGGTTATTTTTTATAGTGCTAGAGTTGATTAATAAGAAGTATTCCGGCAAAACCATAAGCCAGAAGTTTTGGATATGGAAAGATATTGCTCCCAAGTGGGAAGTTGTTTTGGTGGTTTTAAGTATTGCTTATATTGGGGTGTATTTTGCGCTTCATTTAATGTATAGAATATAATTACGCTTTTATTTAATAGAATAAGAGTAATTTTACACCTAGGGGAGAGCATGATTGAGTTAGTTAAGAACAGAATGAGTGAGCTTAAAGTAGAAATGGAAATCAATGAGAAGATAAAGAAAGACGTAGATTCTATGCAATGGGAAGAAAAGATGTCTCCTAAGATGCAAAGACGTAGAAGAAATGCTGTTGTTGACTTAAACAATTTAGAGGCTCAGTATATCACTAACGAGAAAGTACTTGTATGCAATGGGATTAGAAATGTTTCAAACTAAAGAAGATAGAGTAAGTATTATAAGGGCCTGTGAGATAGCAAATAAAATGCTACTTGGGGATGAGTTTTATTTACTAGTTAAAGCTGCGGTTATGTATGATGACAGTAATGCAACATCATCACAGCTAGTATCATTGATTAAGAAATATAGAACAGACACAATAAAGGTTGAGCTGGTTAAGCCGTGGTATAGATTCTCAAAAATGAGAGCAGTATTTAACTCATCTAGACCGAATGTATTAGGCCTTAATAAATATAGAAAACCTTTTATAGAATCTCTTGTTGGAACAATTATCCACGAATATATGCACTACATAGACCACAGAGAAGATGAATTCACTATGGGTCATGGCAGTAACTCATCTAAGGGCAAGGCTGGCACAGTGCCATATGCACTTGGTAGAAAAGCCAAATATCTTTGCATTAAGAAATATCACAAGACACCAGCCAAAAAGAAGTCAATCTTTAGATTATTTAACCCACTTAGCTGGTTCTAATAAAAATACATTCATAGCTTTATATGTGGGCACCTTTCGGGGTGCCTTTTTATTTGCATGTCTTTATTTTGACATTAGTACGATCCTAATACTATCATAAACTTGTTGGGGGTAAAGCCTCACGCTCGGTCTGTCTAGCTGGGAAGAGTGACTTATGATCTCTTCCTGGTTAACAGAGCGATATCCAGACCAGGAGCGTATTTTGATAGACAAAGAACTAATTAAACCAATTGGTAGAAAACAAGCACTTTCACTAGAAGACGACAGATCACTTGAGAATATGTTCAAAGATGACTCATTCTTAAAAGAAAGGCTTCATGCAGTCGCAAATGAGGTCCAATCTTGTTTACCAGAAAGAGACTTCAAAAGAAGACTCGGACCTAGAGAGGACTTTCAATCTATAAGAAGAGTTAGAATGCAATTCTGGCATGTATACAATCAAGCAATTCAACATAAAAGAAAAAGACTTATTTCAGCTGCTGATATCTGTTTAGGTGTAATGGGTCCCAGAGCTCTTAAAAAGACAATGGAAGATGACTTTGTATGTACATATATATTCACTCAGCCGCATGATATTAAGGTCATTCAAAGAGATATCCTATATGAGGGCTATCAATACCTAGAAGAGATAATGGATCTTCCAATTGTTAAACAGAGCGGAGATGCTGACAATAGCCTTATTAGTCACAAGATTAAGATTATAGCCATGATGGAAGATAGAGTTAATGGTTCTATTGTTCAGAGATCTCAGACATATTCAGAACAAATATCTAAGTTTGAAGGCAACAAGGGTGAGTCTAAAGAGTCACTGCAAGACCTAAGAGACCAAATAAACCTCCTAAAGACCAATCTAGGCCAAGAGGTGGATGATGCTATCATAGTTGAATCAAGTGAAGTGGCAGACCATGAGTGATGCTGTAGAGCTTCAGATATTAAAGAAAGAGCTTGAACTACTTCAAAGAGAATCAAAGGATAAAGACCTTAATCCTCATAAGTATTATGATCTATATGAATGGCAAGATGATTTTATCTACCAGGCAAATCACATCAAGAATCATGGGAGATATCCTCATAGAATGTATCTCACTGTATCAAACCAGAGCGGTAAATCGACTGCTGCAATGCTTCTTGGGCATATGCTTTGTACAGATGTTGAATTTAGAAAAAATCACTGGGGAGTTAATCAACCTAGAGTTATTTGGTATTGCCTACCAACACAAGATCATATTAATGACTTTTATAATGAAAAGTGGGAACCAGAAATATTATCCAGAGATGAAGCCAAAAAAGAAGGCAAGTATGCATGGAAAGAACAAAAGAAGGGTCAGGATATAATAGGTATCTATTTCAAAGAAACCAAATGCACCCTTAAGTTTGTATCACTATCAGCAAGATCCTCTTCACTCCAAGGTAGAACTGTAGGGGCAATTATATTCGATGAAGAGCCAGATGTTCTTAAATTGGCCGAATTAGAGACCAGAACAGCCTCATTTAACGACCCAGAGACAGGCCTATCTAATGCTATATTGGCATTTGCATTCACTCCTACATCAGCTCAAGCTTACTTTAAGAGGATATTTCAATTTCAAGACGATGAGTTCTTATCTAAAATACCAACAGATCTAAAGGATAAGTACTTCCTGGACAAAGAGTCTGGCGAATATAGAACATGCTCCCCCAACGAAGCAAAAGAAGAGTCATTTAAAAGAAGCTCATCAATATGGAAAAGAAGAATATCTATGTTTGAGACTCTACGGTTTAAGTCTGGAAAGAGAGGAAAGTTCACAGTAGCAAGAATACGTGAATATATAAGATCTCAGCCATCACTTAGGGATAAGATGATTAGGGCATTTGCTCAGTTTGAAAGGCAAGATGACTCAGGAGTGATCTATAAGTACTTTAAGAGGACAGAACACCTAACAAGAGTACACAAAGTAAACATAGACAAGTTTAAGCTTAGTGGGTTTTTTACTGCAGGGATAGATTATGGCTCAGGCTCAAACCATCCTGGTGGTTACGTCATTACGTGGATATCTAAGGACAAGAAAGATGTTCGTGTAGTTAAGATGTGGAGAGGCGAGCAAGGGAAGATAACAACCGCTGGAGACATCATTGAGAGATACATAGAGGCCACTAGAGGCATGTTAATCTCTTTCCCTTTTTATGATCATAGCTGTGCTGACCTTGCCACTATCTATAATAGAATGACTGGAAAAGCACTAATGAAGGCCAATAAGTCAGTAGATCACGGTGTTGGTGTTGTAGATACTCTATATAAACACAAGATGCTTGCTATATTATGTGCTGAAAATGAGCCATATGGTGAGTGGCTAGCTGTTGAATATGAGAATCTTTCTACTAATAAAGCTAAAAAGGACAGATCTGATGAGCTCACAGACTGTGTTAGATACTCTTTATCTGGTGTCTCTCATATGTTTGATCTAGAAGAAATAGCAATGGTAGAGGGCATTAAGGAGATTAAGCAGGAGATTAATAAACTAAAAACACCTGAAGATTACGGAGTTAGATCTTGGGATAACGTGCCAGATGATGAATTAGAAGACGAATGGAGAAATGATGATATTAAAGAATGGGAAGGAGTATTCAATGAATTCTAAAGAGATATGCAGTATTTTAGAGGCCAGTAAAGGCACAGGAATTAAAGAAATTAAAATAAAAGATCTAACTATGAAGTTTGATAATTTGACAAAGCAAACAGAACATTCAAATAATAGTACTAAGACAGTACTACATAACTCACTAAGTCAAGTTCATGAAGTTGGAGATATTGATATCTTTGATGTTAAGCGCGACGAAAGAGAGGAAGAAGTTAGGGATGAATTTACAATGGCTAACCTAATGGCTACTGATCCCGAAGCTTTTGAAGAATACCAAAAAGGACTCATGAATGGCTGAGAAAGATGGCAAAGAGGATAAAACCCTAGCCAAATTGAATGAAGAGTTTGATAAATCAGCTTCAAATTACCATAAAATTAACTGTGAAAAGAGAACTAACCTTAATCTTTATCTGGGTCATCACTTTATTAAGACCACTGATGAATTAAGTAGAAGACTTGAAAAGCAGGGTGTGGATAAATCTTCTCGCATACGAGTAACAAAGAACCATATCTTTAAAATAAGTGATTTCATAATCAATGCCATTCTTGGCGCAGGTGCAGACCACGATGTATTTCCAGCAAACGAGTCAGAACTTCAGGACCAAAAAGCTGCAGAAATGCATCGTGCAGTACTCTCAGAGTGGAAACACAAGAACAGCTACAAAGAACTAGTTAGAAGATTAGTATCAGACTTTGTTGTAGATGGTGAAATTGCTACTAAGGTATTCTGGAATCCAAATATGGGTGAAACTATATCTGAGGAAGAGGTCTTTGATGAAGAGACTGGTGAAACTAAAACACAAATTCAGAAGTCTGGTGATGTAGAAATAGAGAAGATATTTGCATGGGATTTAATCTTTCCTGAAAGTGCAAAGACTCCAGATCAAGCACTATGGATTGGTTATCAGAAGATGATGCCAACCAAGAGAGTTAAAGAATTAGCTCCTGATGATATTAAAGATAAAATAGAAGACACTTCAGATAGAACATTTGAAATATATGACCCTACTACTGGTGGATATAATCATAGAAAAGGTATGTCTTTAGTTCGTGAAAAGTATATTAAGCCATGCGAAGAACATCCTCATGGATACTTCTATATGTTTAATGAAGATACTGTTATTCATGAAGGTCCATTACCCAAAGGTCACCCATTCCCAATTAAGATAAAAGGATTTATTGAAGTACCTACTTCTCCAAGATCCATATCCATCATAAGACAATTAAGACCTCTTCAGGTTAATGTTAACTACGGGGCATCTCAACAAATCATTACTCAAATGACTCTAGGGCAAGACAAATTAATCATGCTTGGTGGAGCAGATCTATCTTACCAGGGGTCTCACAGAGGTGTAGAGAAGTACAAGACCAATGCAATCCAAGCACCAACTATCCTGGCTGGTAGATCCGGTGGACAGTTTGTAGAGGCAATGCAGGCTTCTATAGCTGAGATGTACCAAATAGCAGGAGTTCCTGAGATTGGTGCTGAGAAAGTTAATCAAATGGATCCAGCTTCAGCTCTATTTAAGTCAGTAAGAGACAAGCAAAGATTTGCTACATATACAGAGAAGTTTGTTGAATATACTCAAGACATACTAGAAGACGTATTGACTCTTAAAAAGATGTATATGAGTGATGAGCAAATTGTGTCTGTTGTTGGTAAAGTAGAAAGAGTAAATATCCCTGAGTTTAAAGCAGCTGCAAATATCGGATACCAAATAAGAGTAAACGAAGTAGATGAGAATGAAACCAAAATAATGGGTAAGCACATCGAGCTTATTTCTATGCTTCAATATGGTGGAAACAACATGACACCAGAGATGACTGCTTTAGTGGGAAGGAATATGCCTTTTCTTAATAAAGAAGAAATCTTCCAGGAAGCACTTATTGATTACGATACATATAAAAATATAGTACTAGCACTTGATAGGGGTGAGCAGGTTCCTGTTATGCCTTTTGATAATGCAGATTATTTACTACCAAAATTAACCTCAAGGATGAGGAAGGCTGACTTTAGATTCTTAGATGAACAAATCCAGCTTGGATACCAAGGATTTATCCAGCAATTACAGCAAGTGAAAGCAGCTCAACTTCAACAGTTAAAGATGCAGCAATCACAACTCATCCCAACCACAGGTGGAAATGTGCCTCTCCCTATTTATAGAGAAGTGCCTAAGTCTAACGGTGGAACTAAATTTGAAAGAGTTCAAGTTCCTCAAGATGCACTAGAAGATCTAGTGGCTAAGTTAGAGCAGCAAGGTGTACTCCTTGACCCTGTACGGAGAATGGAGCAAGCAACACAAGCGAACATTGCAGAAATTGTTAACCAAGGAGAGCAACAAGCACTCCCCAACATAGCCGCAAGCTAAAGGACAAGCAATGAGCGATTTAGATTTTACAATGGATGATTTTGACAATGGAGTAGAAACAATCAGTGAAGAAAGCACAGAGACAACTACAACAGAAGAAATCAAAGCGGAAGCCTCAACCGAAATCGAGACAGAAGCAAAAGCAGAAAGTGATTCAACGGAAGGAGAGCCACAGGAAGCAAAAACAGAAGGTGATGACTCAGGAGCCGAAAGCCCAGCAACAGAGTATAAGCCCGACTTCTCCTACAAAATTAAAGACGAACAGTTCGAGTTCCCTGAATTTTTACGAGAAGTGGTTAAAGACAAAGACAAAGAAGACGAACTAAGAGACATTGTTACTAAGGCATTTGCACTAGATGGTGTTAAAGAATCCCGAACAGCTATTGAGTCAGAATTTAATGGTTACAAGCAAGGTGTTGAAAATGACATCTATCCTGTACTAGATAAGATTGCTGACTTTGATAGAGCTAATAGCACTAAAGACTTTGGCTCTGCTTGGGAACTATCCGATGTTAATCCTAATGACGTTATCGATTACCTTCTTATGGATGAGAAACTATCTGAGTCTGTATACCAAAAAGTATTAGACCAAATGAAACTTGAAGAGCAAGGACCGCAAGCCTTAGCTGCTAAGAGAGCAAATTGGACTGAACAACAAAACAGTAGAAACTTAGAGTTGAAAAACACTGATCTTTCTAATCGACTCGAAAGGCTTGAAAGCAATAATGCTTCACAGGTTCTAGATTTTACCCTTAACCAGAATGTAGATGCTGTTAATCAGTACGATTCAACTAATGGTGTGGGCTCATTTAAGAACTTTGTAAAAGACTTAGGTGAGATTAAGAAAGCAAGAGGTGAGAACCTTGCGCCTAACGAAGTTGTCTCTCAGGCAATTACGATGTTAGGATTAGGTAACGCTCAGGCAACTACTACGGGCAACAATGTAAATATTAATGAGCAAACCAAGGCGACACCGAAAGTGTCTAAACAGCCAGCGGCTTTACCTAATTTAGGTACAGGTTCAAATGTTTCAATGGTGCAAAAACAAGCTTCTAACTTCGATGATTGGGAGAAGCAATTACAGCAAGCATAGTGTGAGCTGTATTAACTAAGTCGATATAAGTCTCAGTGAGCAATCGCATAACAAGGATGTTCTAGATGGCAACTACGCTACAAGTTTATAACAATCTTCTTAAAAAGCACCAACCTTGGCAAGCTATGGAAGATAAAGTTAAAAGAAGTGATTTCTTCTTAAAGAAAGTAAAAATGAAAAAAGACTTCGTTGAAGATGAAATGGCAATCCCATTCATTACAGCTGGTCACTCTAATGTTCGTGCAGGTAAATTAACTCCTGTTGCTGAGATCACTAGAGGAGACGGAGAACAAGGTGTTCTTCTTGACTCTGAGCTTTTAGAGCTTTGGGGAACAATTAAAGTTAATGAAAAAGATATTCGTAAGCATAAGTCTGCTGAAGCATCTTTCAAAGCTTTATTCCCACAAAAGATCACTGGTCTTATGGAAACAATGAAAGAACAAGTTTCTGTAATGTTTCTTCAGGATGGTTCTTTAGCTAATGTTACTGCTTATACTACTGATGGTACTGATGGTAAGATTAAAGTTAATAGACCTGAAAGATTTCAACCAAGACAAAGATTAGACTTCAATGATGGAGTTACTAATGTTGCTGGTTATATCAGAACTATTGATATGGAAACTAATGAATTGACAATCTACAATGCTGAAGAAGCTGGAGCTGTTGTTAATTTATCTGTTGCTGGTGGGATGATTTCTGCTGTAGCTATCAAGGTTTATGTTTACGATCATGGTCAAGTTACTCATGACTCTCTAAAAGATATGTTACTTCCACTTTCTCAAGGTGGTAAAGCAACACTTCATGGGATCAACAAGCTAACTTCTCCAATCCTTCAAGCGCATTATAAAGATGCTTCTGCTTGGACTGCAACTACTATCCTTAAAGATCTTTTCGACATGGTTCGTGAAGTGAAGCAAAAAGGTAAAGTAATGAAGTCTTCAGTAATCGTTCCTTACTTTGCATTCAATGACATCGTTCTTAAAGCTCAAGAAGCTAAAAGATACAGTGCTGATGATGTAGAAGCTGGAATCGGTTTTGATAAAGTTACTATCCGTGGAGCTGGTGGATCAATGGAAATCATTGGTGTATTCGACTTAACTGATACTGGTTATATCATGGACTGGGAACACCTATACCTTTGTTCTGCTGAAATGTTCTCTACAAACAGAGAATTAGGTGCAGAGCCTTGGGAAAGAGTTCGTACTGAAGATGGTCATATCTACATCCTAGATGTTCTTTTTAAGGGTGGTTTAGCTCTTAGAAAAGCTTCTGGTTTTGGTGTTATCGATAATTTAGATTACGGTGCATAATTACTCTTAGACTCTTAGGGGTCTTTGTTATAGGGGTGGGTGAAATATCCCACCTCCTTTTTATTCAAGGAAGAAAAGCATGGCAACAGGACAAAATAAAAACTTAAGAAATTCTACCTTTGTTAAAGGTCTTCAAAGTGAACAAATGAAAGTTCATATTGAATTCATTAATCCAGGTGTTGATGATAGACCTAAGTTTATTTACGAAGCCAATGCAGATACCACGGATGGTCAATCTTGCCTTAAAACAGCTTATGTATACGTAGGAACAAGCTCACAAGTTTTATACTCAATAGAGATAGAAACTGTGTGGGATGGTGCCTATGACACAGATGCTGAGGCAATAGCTCAAGCAGCAACACCACCTTACTCAGTTAAAGGTTAGATATGAGTTTTTCAAGAGTACTTAATAAAGCTGATATATACACAGAGGATAATCCTCTAGATCACCCATATGCTAATCCCAGCTTTCCAGATACTGTTACCTCTTTAGGTGAAGCAGTTAATTATATGGCCAGTTCAATATTCCCGAACGCAAGGCCATCAGTAGCGACAGAACTACTATTACCTACAGGGATAGACACACCAACTCTAGGTGATGCTGTTCCAGAATTAAATGACTACAGAATTGCACTTGATTATAATAACACTTCTCAAGCAGCAGGTTTTAGATATACACAACTAGAAGGGCAAGCAACTCCACAATGGAACCTTATCCAATTATTCGATTCCCAAGATTCTATACTTCAACAATGGGAAACAGATGCAGCAGGAATATTTGCACTACTATTAGGTGTGCCTGATGTAGCTGGACAAACTCTATATGGGTCTAGCCTAGCAAATGGAGACTTAACTCTATCAGCAAATAGTGGTGATGGTACTAATGATCCAGCACTCCAGACAGGACATATTAAGCTATTTGGAGATACTAAACCTACAAGTGACAATGTCTTTGACCTTGGTGCTGCAGGAGAGCGATTTGCTAGCCTATACCTCTCAGGAGACATCTCAGATGGAACTAATGCATTATCAGTATTAGAAGCATTAACAGCATACAACCACTCTCAGATAATAACATCAAACCCACATAGTGTTGCATATGCAGAACTAGGAAGCTCTCTTGGTAATGTAACAATACAAGGTGATGTTGGAACTTTAGTTGTAGATTTCTCTACGGGTGGAAATAAATCATTCACATTAGCAATAACAGATGACTCACATAACCACACAACTTCAACTATAACAGACTTTGCTGATGCTTCATGGGCAGCACTAAAAGGTAGCCTCACAGATGGTGGTGGTATTAGTTGGACATTTAACGATATCCTTAAAACAGCCACAGCCGCAGTCAGTATTGACACTTCATTTATAACAGACATAGCCTCACCTGCAGCAGATAGAATCTTAACAGGAAATGTGGCAGGAAATGCATGGAGACAATCTACAGGAGCTGTGGAGCTTACTGGTGATATTAGTGGTAGTGGAGTTTATAATTCGACTACTGACAAAGTAAGCCTTGCTGCCACTGTCGATAATATGGCAATTGAGAACTTAGATAGACTTAATATAAGTAATCTATCAGCATCAGTTGCAGCAGATAATCCTGCTACTATAACACAAAACAATCATGGATTAATAACAGGTAGAAAGATTCGCTTATTTGGAACTACATTGGATAGTGAATATGTAATAACTGTTGTTGATTTAAATAACTACACAGTGGGACTAGATAACTCTGCTGGTGCTGTAGAGGTTGGGTATATTATACCTGATGGTTCTCAATTTATGTATGATACTGCTGCTAATGAGTGGCAAGTAAAGTTAGAGTTTTCTCAAATAGCACATAATGAGATAAGTGATCTTTTACTAGATGACCACACACAATACAACTTAATTAATGGCCGTACCGATGGAACTACTAACAAAGTAACAGGTGGGGAGATTGCTAGTGGAAACCTTTATCTTAGCTCAACAAGCCACGCAACAAAAGGAAATATCCTTTTCGAAGATAACCTCGAACCTGCGACAGGTGCTACTTATTCAGGAGGGTGGTCTGGAACCGATATTGGATCCACATCTACAAGAATACGTGATCTGTTTATGTATGGAGTTATCAGCAACCTCAGACCTGAAACTGTGGGATCATTACCTGCCGCCACTGTCCAAGATAAAGGACGAATAGTTCTTTTAAATGGTGGAGAGTTCTACGGAACTACTGATGGTATTACATATAAGAGATTTGAAGACGGATCAAACAAAGATCAACCAAACGGATATGCACCGTTAGATGCTTCAGCTAAGCTACCTATGAACAATATTCCAGATGCTTTAATAGGTGCTGTGGTTTACCAGGGAACTTGGAATGCTGCTACTAACACACCCACACTAGCCTCTGGTGTTGGGACAAAAGGTCACTATTACGCTGTATCAGTTACAGGTTCAACAGTAATAGATGGTATTAGTGATTGGGTTACTAAAGACGTTATTATATATAACGGAACAGCCTGGGAAAAGATTGATAACACAGATAGAAATGTTTATACAAAAGAAACGCTGCTAGACAATACAGCAACACAAGCAATGACACTTACCATAGATGAGCTTTTGTCACCAGCTGCTGTAATTGAATACTACGTCACTAGAGGCTCAAATATCCAATACGGAAGGCTCTTGATAAGTGATGCTAGTCCATTTCAGGTTAATCATATAGAGAAGCTTGGGGATGCTGGGGTTACTTTTACAGTATCTGAAGCAGCAGGAATAGGAACATTAGAATATACGACCACTGCAGATGTTGCAGGTCTAATAAGATATAAATATTATAAGTTTGAGGTTTAGATGAGATTAGGCAATAAATTATTCTTAGTATTACTTGTTGGTATAATAAGTACAGGAGCAGTGTCTCAGCTAAATGTAAAAGAGTTCTTTGAAGACATTATTACTATGTCTGGAAATGGGCATGTAAAAGTTCCAGCAGGAACCACAGCACAAAGAACTGGAGTTGTTCCAGGTTCTCTTAGATATAATAGTGATGAGAATAGCTTTGAAGGCTATACCGACTCTTGGGGTGCCATTGGTGGTGGATCAGGATCAGGTATTAATTACCTAGCTGACACAAAAGACTCTGATTTTGAAATATCTATAGGTAGTTGGATTGCTTTCAATGATGGCGCAGTAAGCGTTCCTGTGGATGGCACAGGCGGAACAGCTGTTTGGACATGTACACAAAACACAACAACACCTTTAAGATTAACTGGTGATATGCAAATGGTAGCCGCTGCAAGTGATATGCAAGGTGAAGGTTGCTCGGTAGATTTCGATGTTGATCTAGGTATGCAAGCTCAAAAGCTAACTGGCTCATTTTGGTACAACTTTTCAGACAACGGATTTAATGATGATGAGGTTGGTGTTTTTATTTATGATAAAACAAATGCAAACTTAATAAGAGTTAATGGTGAAGATTTAAAAGGTGGTGAAGGTAGACACTTTTTTCAATTCCAAACTGCTAGTAATTCAACCTCATATAGATTAATAGTAATGCAAACAGATTTAACCAATGTGACTGGCTTTTCAATTTACTTTGACGAGGTTGCAATAGGACCTACTAATTTAGCTAGGTCAGATATTTCAAAACAATATTCAGAGGGTGCAGGTGATTTTACAGTTACAGGTACAGCATGGACAACAACTAGAGCAGTTATTGTACCATACATGACAGCGGGTGGAGCTTGGCGGGCTACTATAAATATTGACGGAACTCAAACAACAGCAACATCTAACACCTATACAATCTCAGGAATTACATTTAAAAATAGTGGGTTTCAAACTTTTTCAGTTAGAGACACAGACACTAGAGCATTGGCTACGTCCAACACTGGAGACGTACTCTGGAATAGTGATACAACCAGAGCATCAATATCGTTCTCTGGAGATGTAGAGTTAGAATCAAAGCCAGCATGGGCAACTTCTTATACTAATATGTCTAGCGACTTAGGCGGTAGGGAAATAGTTGTAGCAGCGTCAAAGGATGACGCACAACCTATACCTAATGCAACATTTACGACTTTACTTTATGATGACGAAACAAAAGATACCACCTCATCATATAATTCGATAACAGGTGAATTTACAGCACCAGAGACAGGTGATTATATTGTGGGAGCGTCAATTATGTATGCAAGCACATCTTGGACGGCTGGAAACTCAACATTATTATCCGTTTTTATTGGTGGGGTAGAATATTGTAGATTATCTTCTGACGTAAAAGCAACCTATACAGGTCTTGCGGGAACCAACGGTACTCAGACAGTCCCATTAAATAAGGGAGAAATTTTAACGGTTAGAGCCTATCAGTCAACAGGAGGTAGCGTTAATATATTAAATGCGAACGCTGTTGTTAATTGGTTATCAATTTCTAAGCTAGCATCACCTCAAACTACACTTGAAACTGCTACACTAGTATTTAAGGCCACAGATGGTTCTGGACAAACAGTAAATTCAACACAGTCAACAATGAGTTGGGATACTGTAATAACTGACACCCATGGAAATTTTAGCTCTAATGTTTACACAATAAATGAAAATGGTAATTACCGTATATCTGCAAAGCTCTTGACAGGTTCGGCAACATGGGCGGCAGCAAATAGTGTCACACTTGTTATATATAAAAATGGTGCAACAGAAATTAGTAGGGATTTTTTAAGAGTACAGGCGGCTTTAACAACAAGCCTACCTCATCGTACTTCTGAGACTTTCCCACTAGTGAAGGGTGACACAATAGAAATACAAGCTGCTGCATCACAGTCATCAACCATTAATACGTCATCAACATTTAGCGATTTTGCTATATATAGGATTAAATAATATGAAACTATTAATAATTTTACTATTTACTCTTAATGTTTATGCAGACGTAAAAGTTGATATTGTAAACTTAGAAGGTCGTGTTTTTGGTGGTAAGTTTGCACTACAGTCAGAAGCCGATAATTGGATAAGCGAGAAAATATCTAAAAACTCTTGGGGTAAAAAAGAAAGATGGGAAACATACACCGATCAAACTACTTGTATCACCACAGAAGATATCATGAAGTCAATTAGAGATCCAAGTGAAGTGTTACCAAATCCCCTTCCAAGGTCATATGCTTACCAGATGATATCAGTACTTGATTACACTAGATGTAGGATGCCAGCTCAATACACAGTGGTAACCTCAGACATAACAAAACAAGAGAATGAAAGAAGAACAAAAGAAACTACAAACAAAGAGAGACTAGCATCACTCAAAGCTGCCATTAAGAATAGGCCCATGACCCTTAGAGAGATAACAGACTACATAAAGATCAAAGAGGGTATTTAATGAAAGATAAGCTAATAGGGGTAGTGGTAACAATGACGTCAAGTATGATTATGTTTCTTTTATACAACCTTGTTGGTTCGTTTGAAACTAAGGCCGGATCAGAGAGCAAATACTCACAGCTAAACTATAAAATAGATATTATCCTTTGTTATATGGATAAAAAGCATTGCCTTCAGGAGAATAAGTAATGGATGTAAACTCAGAATTAAGAGAAGCTCAACTAGAGATAGTAGACGCTGACTATGCTTACTCTGGTAACAGAAAAGGCCTTATATGGTTCAATAGGACTGCTAATAAGGTTAAGGCAATCTATAATAGTGCTGTTCAAATACTGGCATCAGAAGAGTATGTGTCAAGCGAGATAGCATCAGCCATCAGTGGAAGTGAAGGATCACTAGAATCAACTGGACTAATAACCAATGAAAGATCAGACCCAACAACACCTGCCAGTGGAAAGGCTCACCTATATGCCAAGACTGATGGTATCTATTATAAAGATGATGGTGGAGCAGTAGAGAAACTAATTGATTCTAGTCAAGCAGTCTTAGATAGGATTGATATATCACAATCTCCAATACCAATTAATGGAACCATAGGTGGAACACTGGCAGAGGTAGTTCCATCGAGATGTAGTTTTGAAGCCACCATAGGCAGAACATATGTAGTGTCCTTTAATGCAACAAGGCTTGCATCGGTAGACGCAATGCAATTATATGTAGTAGGGCCAGGACAGGTAGATTCGCTCCACGCAGAAGCTTATATGCCAGGTCATGTTGATGGTAACTTCTTTATATCGAAACCCTACACAGCACTTGGTACTGGAACATATTCAATAAGAATAATCGGCAGAAACTGGACTACATGTGTAGATGGTATCTGCTTCGTGCAGGAGGCATAGATGATTACACTTACAAATGGATCCAAGAAACCAGAAGACGGAGATACAGGTAATGTATGGTCTGATGGATTAGAGACCAATGCAGACCTACTAGACGCTCTTATTACTACCGTAGGAGCTCTTACAATAGGTGATATAACTAAACCTACACAGACTATAGATAAAGCTAATTGGGCAGTAGATGCAGGTGGACATGGTTACAAGCAATCAGTGTCTCTTCCTGGTTCATTATCTCTTGATCAGGTTAATATGAGGTTTAGAGTAACTTCAGGATCAAAGGTGAATAGGTTTATTTATCCTACGATCAACCCTACATCTTTAACTGTATTTGAATTAATTGTGAATGACTCAACACTAGACTTAGAAATACTATACCTATAAGGATATATTAATGGCCAAACAAAGGTTCTCAGACTTTTCAGGTGGGATCACAGACTTCAGGTTTAATACAGCTTCTAATTATGCTGAAACGATGAAGAACTGGACTGTGCTTAGAGATAAATCTATGCAAGTTAGGTTTGGCTTTGAGTTCTGGGATCTAGTAGCACCTAGAATACCCACCAACACCAGAGTATCTAATGTGGCAGATATCAATGATACATTGGTGTTCTATTCTAACGGTAAGGCATATTACAACAATACAGGCTTTCAAGAGATACTAGGACCTACTGGCAACCAAGCATTACATAATTCAACTAGTGATGCCATGGTAGATATAGCTCAGTTTGGTGATCAATTTATATGTGTAGATGATGATCACTCTTTTCCAGTTAAGATGTT
>JQIA01000058.1_pt1 | contig 46373 bp, 40 predicted proteins | sample 811431 | NCBI WGS metagenome assembly JQIA01 (sample SAMN02998118, study PRJNA258478) | marine sediment metagenome | biome: marine; feature: seafloor; material: sediment; isolation source: oil-polluted sediment collected from 3 locations (0.5 km, 0.7 km and 0.9 km)... | place: USA: Gulf of Mexico ...
CGCTATCAGTTAAGGCCGAATCAGAAGAGAGAGAAGAAACGAATACAATTTTTACACTTAATGATGCGCTAATGGAAACCCAGCGCATAGCAAAGCCAGGTACATTAATTTTTATATTAAGTGACTTTCTAGATTTTGATGCCACAACAAAAAAGCATATTCAAATATTATCAAAACACAATAATGTAGCCGCTATTCGTAATTACGACTCACTTGAAATGGAGCTTCCTCCACCAGGCACGTATACCGTTAGCAATGGCAGCAAAATAAGCACATTCCAACCCAACTCCCGTGCGGCCATAGAACTCTATACCGAAGAGATAACAATTTTTAATCAACAACTTAAACAGACTATGACAAACCTTAGGATACCCTACATTGAACAAAACACTACAGAGTCAACCAGAGACATCATGCAGAAATTAATGAAAATCGTTTTTTGATGGTTGCAATAGACAAATTGAATTATAGGTAATTATCGTGTCACCCGAAGAGTTATTAAGTCAGTTAAAAGGAATACATGAGCCTACCGTTATTGGTAGCTGGCCACCTGCGCCCGGATGGTGGATTTTGAGTATTTCAGTGATATTACTTATCGCTTTTATTATTTATATGTGGCGTAGGCATGTAAAAAATACTCTATGGAAAAAAGAAGCTATTAAGCGTCTAAATAACATCGACTCGAATAACTCACTGCATGCCATTAATACTTTAATTAAGAAAATCGCCATTTATAAAGTAAATGACTCATCTATAACATCATTAAGCGGCGAACCCTGGGAACTTTTTTTGACTACTTTTTTAAACACATCTAAAACACCCGACTTATTCAGTAGTGAGCAGCTAAACCTGCTCGTCTATGGACAGTACCAGAAAAGCGCGACCGTAAATTTACAAGAAAATACAAGCGCATTAATTAAAGCATTACAACAATGGATAAAGGAGGCCTGATGTTAGAATTTGTCTGGCCTTGGTTATTGCTACTACTGCCACTTCCGCTATTTATTAAACCACGTAAAGACACGTTATCTCAGTCTGATAAAGCACTACGTATTCCGTTTTTTAACCAGCTTGAAGCGGCAGGCTTAACGGGAGAATCAAGCCCTCCTAAAAACTCAAGATCGATACAACTATTAAAGCTATTAGCTTGGGTTTGTCTGGTTATCGCCGTTAGCCGCCCTCAATATGTAGGCGAGTTAATTGAAGTGCCTATATCAGGTAGAGACTTAATGCTAGCGGTAGATATTTCACCCAGTATGAAAGAAGAAGACATGACGTTAAATGGGTACCAGGTGACTCGCTTAGATGTTGTAAAAAAGGTCGTTAGTGATTTTGTAGTTCAACGCAAGGGCGACAGAATAGGTCTTATTCTTTTTGGTACACAACCCTATGTTCAATCCCCCCTCTCTTTTGATACCGTCACGGTGAACACCTTACTTCAAGAAGCATTTCTTGGTATGGCAGGCAAAGCAACCGCCATTGGTGATGCTATTACCCTTGCCGTTAAGCGACTAAGGGAAAGACCAGAAGACAGCCGCGTTCTTATTGTATTAACGGACGGAGCGAACACAGCGGGTGAAATTCAACCCGAAAAAGCCGCTCAGTTAGCCGCTAAAGAAAACATTAAAATTTACACCATTGGTATGGGGGCAGATGAGCCAATACGACGTGGGTTTTTAAGTAATTTTAAAGTGAATCCTTCCAGAGATTTAGACGAAAAAGCCCTTCAGGAAATAGCCGATACTACGGGCGGGCAATACTTTAGGGCGCGCAATACCCCAGAGTTAGAACTTATTTATGAAAACATCAACCGACTTGAGCCAATAGAACAAGAAGTAAGGTCATTCCGCCCTACTCGTGCTTATTTTCACTGGCCGCTTACTTTGTCACTTATTTCACTTTTAGTGCTTATTCTTGTTTCAGCGTTAAAGCAAAAAAGGGGTGAGAGATAAACGATGTCATTTATGGATGTTTTTACTCAATTTCATTTTCTACGCCCTTTGTGGTTACTGGCTCTTCTGCTTGTGCCGCTGCTTTGGTGGTACTCACAAAAGACCCAGATATTTTCCGGTTCAGACTGGAGCAAAGCGATTCAACCAGAATTATTAAAACACTTAATGGTGGGAAAAAATGCAGCTAGTACAAGTAATAACTGGGCGTGGATATTTATATCTATCGTATTTATCGTTCTAGGTCTGTCAGGCCCCAGCTGGCAAAAAAAGCCGGAGCCACTACACCAGCAAAGCGACAATCTGGCGGTTGTTTTAGATTTATCACTTTCAATGCTAGCATCCGACCAAAAGCCAAACCGCTTAACCCGAGCTAAACATAAGCTGCGTGATTTACTTGAACAAAGAAAAGAAGGCACAACAGCCCTCATTGTTTATTCAGGTGATAGCTATGTAGTAACGCCGTTAACCGATGATATCAACACCTTAAAATCTATGCTGCCCGCCCTTGACCCGTTTATTATGCCGGTTATGGGTAGTCGCCCCGATCTGGCCATAGAAAAAGCAATTGATGTACTTAAAAATGGTGGAGCCACTCAAGGAAAGATATTACTCATTACCGATGGCATTGAGGAAGAAAACCTTAGCTCAATTAAAACACTATTAAAGCCCACCAACTACCCTCTTTCGGTGCTAGCCGTAGGTACAGAGGAAGGTGGCCCCATTAGTATACCTCAGCAGGGCTACCTTAAAGATAAAGGTAGTGTAATCATCCCCAAAACAGACTTCGACCTGCTCTCTCAGCTAGCCTCAGAGAATAACGGAATCATGGAAACAATAAGTCTCTCTGACAGTGATATTAATAACCTAAAAGCCGTAACAGATGCCAGTTCAATACCTACAGAAGAAAAGACAGACAACAACGGCCTTTATGATCAATGGCATGATGAAGGATATTGGCTAGCCTTGTTACTCCTTCCCTTAGTGCTTATTGGTCATAGAAAAGGTGCTTTTTCTCTTGTACTGTTGTTAGCAGTTACCTTTCAACCTAATGAAGCAATGGCTTTCGGCTGGGAAGACCTTTGGCTTACATCAGACCAGCAAGCCATGGAACTTGTGAATAAAGAGCCCGAAAAAGCGGCAGAACTGTTTCAAAATAATCAATGGAAAGGAACAGCTCAATATAAATCAAAAAACTTTGAAGGCGCTCAACAATCTTTTGATTCAGGCACTACGACCACAGATTTATATAACGGCGCAACGGCATTAGCTCAGCAAAAGAAGTTTGAAGAAGCATTAGCAGCTTACGACAAGGTATTAAAAAAAGACCCTGAATTTAAAGATGCAGCACTTAACAAAGCATTGATTGAAAAGTTCATGGAAGAACAGGAAAATCAAGATCAGCAGTCTCAAGACCAATCATCTGATGATTCAGATTCAGATTCAGATTCAGACCAATCAAAATCAGACGAATCCAAACAAGAACAATCAGATTCTAATGATTCCCAAGACTCTCAAAACAACCAACAGCCAGAGAATCAAGAACCAACTGATCAACAACAAAACAGTGACCAACAGAACCCGTCTGAACAAGGTGATTCTGAGCAATCAGAGCAGCAAGACCAAGCTGAACAGTCTGATCAAGACAATAATCAAGAGAAACAGGATCAGCAAGAGCAACAAACCAGCGCTTCCGAACAGTCAGAACAAGACGCGCAAGCCCGTGACAAAGAACAACAAGCCCAGGCAAAAGAAGCTGATGAATTAACTGATGAAGAAACGCAAGCCTTTGAACAATGGATGAGACGGGTACCCGATGACCCGGGCGGCTTATTACGACGTAAATTTGCCCAACAGTACCAACAGAAGCAATACGAAAATAAAAGAAGACCACAGCGACAAGAAGAAGGACAACCCATATGGTAACTATAATAAGAACAAACCGCTTTTCTCTGGTTTTCTTTTTCTCCTTAGTGCTAGCGCTGCTTTCATCTAAGTCATTCGCTGCCGGTGAAGAACTAAACGTAAGCGTAGACCGCTCTCAAATATATCAGGATGAAACCATTGAGCTGACCATTATCGGTCACTTAGAGCTGAAAATAGATTTTAGTAGTTTGATGAACCTGAGAAATATGGAACTTCCAAAGCCAGAAATAGGCACACTAACAGAACATTTCGATATTCTGGATCAGAAACAAAAATATAATATCCAGTCTATTAATGGTAAAAATGATGCCGCAATAAAATGGATATACACCCTGGCCCCCAAAAAAACAGGGCTTTTAATAATCCCTGAAATTGAACATGACAACCACAAGTCTCAACCCATCACCATTAAGGTGCTCGAAGGAAGGGCAAGCGACCACGATGGACGCCCTCCTCTGGTTTTTCTTGAAGCAGAAGTAGATAAACAAACCGCCTATGTACAAGAGCAACTTATTTATACGCTACGGCTTTATTATGCCGATAACCTTTCCAGCGGAGACTTGAGCAACCCAGAGCTTGATAATGCCATCATCGAGCAAATTGGCGAACAGAAAAAATACTATCGCATGCGCCACAACCAGCGTTACGAAGTGATTGAAAGAAAGTTTCTTATCTTCCCGCAAAACAGCGGCGAGCTTAATATTGCCTCCCAAACATTTAATGGTATTATCATCGATTCCAGGGCACGACAAAGGAAACGAGTTCGTGACACATCGCCCAAAGTAAAAGTAAACGTACTGCCACCTGCCGCCGAATTCACAGGTAAAACATGGTTACCTGCTATTAGCCTGAATCTTTCTGAAAAATGGGACAAACCACCAGAGAATATCGCTGTTGGTGATTCATTTACACGCACCCTATCTATACAAGCCTTAGGCTTACTAGGCTCAGCATTACCTCCACTATTTCCGAATGGTAAGCCTGCAGATATTAATGGATTCAAACAATACCCAGACCAGCCAAACACAGAGTCAATGGAGCACCAAGCGGGTGTACAATCTAGCAGAACGGTATCTATTGCGATGGTCGCAGTGAACGAAGGCGCAGTAACATTACCTGAGATAAAAATCCCCTGGTGGGACACGGTAAATCAGGTTGAAAGAATAGCCCTTATTCCTTCTCGTGAAATATCAATTGGGGGGGGAGCAAAACCAAGTCAAATAAATACTAATTTGGCAGAACAAAATAAGCCTTTAGAGTCATCACCTACAGATAACAACAAGCTTAATGAAAAAACCAATGAGCCCGTATTAGCGACTACTTCTGACACTGCATCAAACAACACCCTGCTCTATCTTATTATAGCGGTACTCGTTATTGGCTGGGGTGTAACTACCGTGGTGTTACTAAAACGCCGTCCCGCAAAACAAGACAACACAGAGGCCACTACAACAACTATTGAAAACACGAATGAAAAGGTTCGTTTTAAATTGTTGGAAGAGAACATTCAATCTCAGTCTCCTGAAATGCTTGGAGAGCTTGTTAAATGGGCAAAGGTAAAATGGCCAGAACAAAATATTCGCAGTATGGCTGATGTAATTAAATGGGCTGATAGCGATAATTTCACATCACTTATTTCTGATGCAGAAGCCAGTTTATACTCTTCTGATTCATCAAAAAAATGGGATAGTAAGGCACTATTGGAAAGCATAAAAGAGATACGAAATAAAAAACCGGAAGGGTCATCAAACTCAGTTTTAGGTGAGTTTTACCCTTCAAAGTAGACCGAACTTATAGGGTGCGCTTGCGCAAGTACACCCTATATACTCAAACGTTCATCACCTCAACAATAACCGTCTTAATCACAAATCCAGCAACCCCTAAACCCAAAGCAAAGAATAAAATCGCTGTTCCAAACCGCCCAGCTTTTGAACGTTTAGCTAAATCCCAGACGATATAACCCATGTAACAAATTAAGGCTGTAATAAGAACGGTTAACGAAATCGACTCAAATTGTTCTACTGACACACTATACCCTCTATAAAGTCCTATAGGATTTTTCGAGTATTATAGGGGGAGTGATTAAAAAGTAAACTGTTTCAAGTAAATACTAATCAAAAAAATGGAACTGATAAAAAGATATAAATGCGAAAAAAAGACTCTGAAATACAGAGCCCTAAATCAAGGAGAATTACATAAGACTATTACTTGGGGTTACTCAAGTTAAGTATCTCAGGCTATATCAAACCATCCCGTTTGATAAGACCTCTTCACGAATACCATCCCAACCTTCTTTTACTATACGAAGATGGCCAGCAACTTCATTTAAGATTGAAGCATCATTTTTTACATTAGCTTCGAACAATCGACCCTCTAAATAAATATAAAGATCTTCCAGGTTGGTCGCTAACTCTTCTCCTTGCTCTTTATCCAGAAAACTTCTCAAGCCAGAGACAATTTCTATTGTTTTATTGATCAGGCGATTTTTGCCTTCGTAATCCTTCGCTGAGATTCTTGCCTTTGCAGTATTAATGCGCTCTAAAGCACCGTCAAAAAGAAGCTGAATCAAACGATGCCGATCTACATCCATAACACTGGTTTGTGTATTTACCGCTTGATACTGATGTAATGCATTCATATTATTCTCCAAAAAACTATTGTATTTATATATAGCATTTTATTTACATTGTAGTTTTATTATTTAGATTGCGATAATGCTGCTAGTTGCGCCTTCAAAAAATCTTGCGTACTGTTAAGTTGTGAAACTAAAATATCAGCAGCAGTAAATTGCATAGCTAAACGCTCCCGCAATGAACTTAACCGATCATTTAAATTTGTTCGATCTGTTGATATATTAACTAACTGTTCATTTAAGCCATCAATTCTTGTTGTAACAGTGCCTTCAGCACCTAAAAAACCATTAAAAAGATCTACAAGTTGATCACTAATTCCTGTAATGAAAGTCACCGATCCTCTAGATCCAACACTACCTCCAGTAATCTCGATTAAAACCCCATTACTATCGCCGGTATTAGCCCTTAATTGTCGCCCAACGCCTGTTGCCTCAACGCCATTAATCTTACCAGTAACGTCAACACCCTCAGTACCTGCAATCGCATCAATACCCAAATTAGACAAGGTGTTTGTATCAACTGCGCTGAACTCAACGGTAGAGCCACTTCCATAAGTAGCTGATGTAAAAGTTAACTGATTACTGCCATCCAAACCAACGATAACAGACTCTCCAGCTGCTTTTAGGTTTATATCGTCATTAATTTTGGATTGGAGCTCTGCCACCAACTCAGCAGAAGTATAAGCTTTATTTGTCAAAGCAATAGACGCAGACTCAACACCATTGATCTTAATGGTAAAATTGTCATTATTGGCATCTATTGTAAGGCCAGCACTTACATCAACAGTACCCGTAAGCTCTCCTCTTGTTGCAAGTTGAGTAACCTCTACATCATAAGTACCCGCTTTAGTATTTATACCGGAAGAAACAAAGTTGATTTGCGGGTCCGTTACACGACCTTGTTCAGAAAAAAGAGCAATAACATCTTCTGATGATTCTTCAAGTGCACCAATAAAGATACTCTTGTCAAAATTAAACTGCCCCGTTTCTTTATCTGTTGTAATTCCCACTTCAGACAAGCTTCGCACAGACGCATTTTCAAGCCCTGGCACTATTCGCCCTATAATATTCTTTGTCTGGTTAATTACATTTCTTACTGTTGAATCACCCAGCAACAAACCTGAATCTTCACTATTCGTTTCATTAAATTCTGTTAACTCTGTAACCAGAGCTTGCAACTCATTAAATTTATCAACAAATTCCTGAACCCTCTCTGCTACTACCTCGCCATCTTGAGCTACATTTACAATGGCAGGAGAACCTATATTTGTTTCAGATATGTTGAACGTAACACCCTCAACAACATCATCAATTGTATTAGTCGCTCGAGCAATTGTGACGCCGTTTACTTTTATTGATGCATCTTCAGCTTGAATTGTTTCAGTTAATTTTTTGTCAGTAGCATTATATGCAAATTGAGAAAGTCCTAATCCATCAGAATCATCCAAATCGTCATCATCAACCGTTATCTCAATGGCATTTTCAGTTCCACTTTTCTGAGAGGAAAGTACTAACTGGAACCCTGAACCAGTATCAATAACACTCGCATTAACTCCAAGTGCACTCTCGCCATTAATCGCATTAGCAATGCCCTCAAGCGTATTATTGCTGTTATCAATGGTAATGTTTACCGAGGCATTACCAGATGTAATCGTCATAATACCAGTACCTAAGGTAGTACTGTCTTTATCTGCAATAACACCTGTCGCTAAGGAGTGTGATTGAGCCAGCGCTAGCACTTCAACGCTATACTGGCCTGGTTTGGCCTTTGAGCCTACAGAACCGGAGACTGCATCATTAGTAGATGAGAGAGTTAATTCACTTAACGCGGCAGGGTTACCAAGTGTTCGTGCTGGTAACCGAAGTTCTGTTATAGCACTCTGCAACTTCCCAAATGCAGAAAGTTTAGCCGTAACTTCTTCTTCTTGTCGCTTTAGGCGCAATTCAGTTGGTGCACGATCAGCCTCGATAAATTTATCAATCAAATCGCTGGTTAATACGCCTGAACCAATGCCTACCGAAGATATAGATGCCATTTTGCTAACCTCGCCACCAAGTTACAGTACTTATAAAAATGAACACTACTGCTTTGTTAATGGAATTAAAATTTAAAGGTACTATCTATATCGGCAAAAAGGGGCAAAACTTTGCCCCTTTTTGTTATTTTATGTAAAAAACCAACCGAATTTAGACCTTCATATTAATTAAACTCAATGGTTCATCTTGCTGCAATTCTTGCGCCAACCTTAGCGCCACATCATCAGGTATCTGCCTAACCACTTTATTAGTATGACGATCAATTACCGATATTATCGTCTTACCTGAGTCCTCATCCATCTGAAACTCTAAGTCCCGCTGAACATTCTGAATATAGTCATTCAATTTTGTTACAGCTTCTTTCAATTTCTCTTGAGGCGCCTCTTTGTCCGCTTTTTTAGCAGCAGCCGACTCAATAGTTGAAATAGAACTTTTCGCATCTGAAGGTGAAATTTGGTCAGGATGAGACCCACCTTTGGGGCCATGCTGAGGCGATGACACAGAAAGACGTCTAACCTGTTCGGCTGGATCTACTCCTGTCATTTTAATATCACTCATAACTACACCTCTTACCAATATTCTAACTCAAAATCTGGCTTTAACTCACTCTATCGAATGGTTAAAGCCAGAGTTCGTTAGGTTAGTTACCTTATCCTAATAGTGACAACACTTGCTGTGGCCTCGCATTAGCCTGAGATAATACCGATATACCTGCTTGCTGTAGAACCTGAGACCTTGAAAGAGCTGCAGTTTCCGCGGCAAAATCAGCATCTTTGATTCGAGAGTTTGCAGATGCCAAGTTCTCACTATTTACAGCATTGTTAGAGATTGTTGACTCAAACCGGTTTTGAATCGCACCAAGTTTCGCCTGTTCTCTTGCTACCTGGTTGATTGCGTTATCAATTCCTGTAATCGCGGCCTCTGCACCTGCAAGAGTTGATACATCAATATCCTGAACCAAAGTGCCGGCTTCACCACCACCATAGGTACCTACAGCAAACCCTGCATTTACAGAGTTACCCGTACTTGAGGTGATATCAATAGCACCACCCGATGATAATGTAACTGATCCTCGCTCAGTGCCTGCCGTCAAACCAGAAGCGGTTAGACCTGATATGACAATATTACGACCATCCGCCCCAATCAACTCATACTGATTATCATCCACCACTTGTGCAGTGACACCAGTACGACCAGTTTCAGCATTGATCGCAGTAACAATAGAACCAATCTGGTCAGAGGCTGAAGAACCCGTCCCTGACGCTGCTGCTGCAATAGCAACACCATTGATAGTTGCTGCATAAGCAGTATCCGCTGCAATATCGGTTGAAGTTACCTGGGTATCTTGAGCTGTTGCAGTCACACCAGACTGATCACTCACTCTATTTACTGCTGCGGCAACCACAATAGCTGAAGTATCTTTACCTGCCGTCGGAGACAAATTATCATCAGTAGATATCGCTTCACCAACAGTGACACCATTGACAATCAAGTCACCGGTCACCAAAGCCGTACCATTAACCGTAGAACCATTGATTCCACTATTACTACCGCTGTAAGTACCTACTTCCAGACCTACATTTTCTTGAGAATTACCAGTAGTACTGCCAATTTCAATATCACTACCATCATTAGAAATCAGCGTAAAAGTACCTGTACTGGTATCTGCCGCCGACAAACCATAAACAGCACCTGCAGCGTCAATAACGATATTACGACCATCTTCTGCCGTTAATGTCACGCCTGTATCCAGGTTATTCTCATCTATCGATGCCGTTACACCGGTCACACCGGTGAAATTATTAAGGGTGTCTGCAATACCCTGTAAGTCAGCCGCCCTATTAGCCGCAACACCTGTTCCTGATAAAGTAATAGCTTCACCGTTTATCGTTACAGCTGCTGCTGCCGCCGCAACAGTCGCCACATTAGTACCTTTTAAAGTATTTTCATTAGCTACTGCTGTTACACCAGTCTGGTCGGTTACTTTGTTTATGGCAGAAACATTAGCAATCGCGCTAAGCTCTGTGCTGGCAGTAGATGATCCATCCGCTGAAGCGTCTGCGGCACCGACAGCAATACCATTGATAGACAAGTCGCCTTGCACCATTGCCGTACCAGAAGAAGCTGAAGAAGTTGATATACCATTCGATACAGACGTACCTAAAGTATCTTCAGCAGTACGCGCAATACTTACTTCAATTTTTTCACCAACGTTTGCACCTGTTTGGAAGCTGGTGTCTTGAAATGAACCATCTAACAGCTTTTGTCCGTTAAAGTTAGTCTTTTCAGCAATGCTCGCAATTTCAGTTTTAAGCTGTTCAACCTCTTCTTGTAGAGATTGACGTTCTAAATCTGTGTTTGAACCGTTTGCAGATTGTAGCGCTAGTTCACGCATACGTTGTAAGGAACCTGTGATACTGTTTAAGGCACCTTCTGCTGTCTGAGCAAGAGAAACACCATCTCCAGCGTTTCGGTTTGCCACATTAAGGCCTCGAACCTGCGCATCTAAACGGTTTGATATAGCCAAACCCGCCGCATCATCTTTTGCTCCGTTAATTCGTAGACCAGATGATAAGCGTTCTAAGGCCTGACTCTGCTGAGCCTGAGATTTGTCGAGATTACGCTGTGCGTTCAACGACGATATATTGGTGTTTATAATTTGGGGCATTTCGCTTCTCCTAGATATTTTCAATCATTGCTGATTGTGTAAGGTCATCGCGAGCCCGCTGTTCTTTTCGAACGCAGTGCGCATCACCTGTTACGTTGGTTAACGGCACTGAAATAGAATGCTTTAGGATTTTTTACAAAAAGAGTGTAACGAAATGTTATTGGCTAATTCTTTGTTTGTTCAACTACACTTTCTCTAGACCATTTGGTTCATAAACAACAATTTTGCTTCCACAACTTCCTATATCAAAGTCCACTTCTATCAACTTACTTAACCTTTTACTAATCTGCGGCTGAACATCCGGTGAAGCAAAAAACATCATAAAACCACCACCACCAGCTCCAAGCAGCTTTCCACCTATAGCACCTGCAGACATTCCTTGCTGGTAAATCTCGTCAATTAAATTGTTAGTGACACCACCAGCAAGTTCTTTCTTTAAACTCCATGAGTGATGTAGCATCTTACCCAAATCGAGAAACTCTCCACTATTCTCCTGTAATATCTGACTAGCAATCTCAACATTGTCATAAATTTTATATAAATGAGAGTCTAAATCCTTTAACCGAGACATTTTTTCACTTTCTATCTCAACGGCATAACGAGAAAGCCCAGTAAAAAAAAGCATTAGATGATCATTCAAATGTTTCAGCCGTTCCTTATTAACTATCAAGGGCTGAACATTTATCTGCCCATTAACGCCAAACTTAATTAAATTTGTTCCACCATGAGCTGCCCATACTTGATCTTGTGAGCCAACACTTTCACCTATAACCTCTTGCTCGATCCGAATAGCTTCATTAGCTAGCCATTCAGGACTACTTATATCTCCCTTTAACGCTCTAACGGCATTAAGAAGACCTACAGTAAATGAAGAGCTAGAACCCAAGCCAGAGCGCGCAGGAAGATCTCCCTGATGATGAACCTCCACCCCACCAGTAGACCAATGATTCTGCAAAACAGCACGAACAGATGGATGCTCTATTTCATTAGTCTTATTTGGGAGTTCTATTTGAGAATACACAATGCGATGTTTATGCTCGAAAAATGGAGGTAAACGCCTCAAGCTCAAATAACAGTATTTGTTGATAGTCGTTCCAATAACGGCACCACCTTTTTCATTATACCAGGCAGGGAAATCAGTTCCGCCACCAAAAAGTGAAATGCGATAAGGCGTTCTACTGACTATCAAAATATCCACACTATTGCGATCAAAACATCAATCCTTCAAATTTTTTATAATTATTGTTTGCTTCATCAAAACTTTCTGGTGTTCCTATATCAAGAAAAACTCCATCATGTTGAAAAGCCCAAACAAGCCCTTCTTTGAGCATACGAGGAAAAAATTCTTTTTCCAGTGAAGTACAATTATCATTCGCTAGTTTCGTTAAAGTCTCGCTATCAAAAAGATATACCCCACCGTTAATCCAGCCAGCCTTTACATTATCTGTACTCTTTTCATTAAACTTAATAACTTGATTAAAGGCAGACAGTGTTAACTCCCCATATCGGCCACAATCATCTACAAAAGCAGACACCATTCCAATATTTGCTCCAGCATTTACAGACTCAGTCAAAAAAACATCAAACGGGGCGTCAATAAAGGTATCACCATTCATGACAATGAGCTGCTCAGGAATTTCAGAAAGTTGCTCCATTGCATATCGCACAGCACCTCCTGTTCCTAGAGGGCGAGGCTCAATAATAGTCGTTAAGGTTATTCCACCTAAAGTTCTATTCTTCAGGTAATCTTCTACGCATTCAGCCTTATGACCCAGCGCAAGAATTACCCTGCTTACCCCTTGTTTTTTTAGATACGAAAGAATATAGTCTAAAAATAATTTATCGCCTACTGGAGCTAAAACTTTAGGTAATTCAGGCAAAACAGAGTGTAGCCGTGTACCTAAACCACCACATAAAATTAAAACAGGTACATCTTGCAACTTCATTTATGTTGCTCTTCTAAAATTGCTCTCGATAACCGTGTAGAACTCATAAACTCAACGTGTTGCCGAGTCTCAATATCAAATTTACTTTCAACCATGTCTAGGTATTCAGGGTTATCAAAATATTCATGAAACGCGTCATCCCTAAATGCCAAAACATCTTGAGGTGTCAATGTGTCGGTAGGTAATGGCAGGCAATCATGACTGTGTTGAGAATAACCGCTCCACTGCTCTGGTAGCGGCCAACCCTTTTGATTTGCTATATGGAAAAGCTGGGAACCAGGATAAGCCATCGCAGAATAAAAGTTAGCAAACTCACAATTTAAATCTTTCGCTAGATCTAATGTTTCCCTCATGCTCTGCTGAGTATCATCAGGTAAGCCAAAAATATAATTGCCAATCACATTAATATCAGCCTTTTGTATAGCGCTCACAATATCTTTAATATCCTGCAGACTAAACGACTTTTCAGCACCATCTCGAACTAACTCACTGCCAGATTCAATACCTAATGCCAACCATCGTATACCTGCCTTTCGCATCAGGGTTAAAGTCTCCTCCTTTACCGTATCTACTCGGGCATAAGCCCAAATATTAAGCTCATCCGCATAAGGTTTATCAGCTAATAGTTCACATATTTTAAGATAGTGGCGATCCTTCAGAACAAACATCTCATCAATCACTTTATAGGTTTTTACACCATAGGTTCTATATAGGAGATCAATTTCATCAACTACACTTTGTGGACTTCTACAACGGTAGCGATTGGAATCAAAAGGAGCATTAATACAACAAAATACACATTTGTAGGGGCATCCTAGTGTTGTATAAATGGAGGCATATGGTTTTCGACTACCGAGGTCGCCAAAACATTGCCAGTTATGAGCCCGATATTTTTCCATTGGAAGCAAGTGCCAAACATTGCCATGGAGGTCTACATCAAGATCTTTAATGAGTGGCGCGCGAGCATTTACCTTAAAAAGGCCGTTTTCTTGCCATACCAATCCTTGAACCTCTTCTAACGATGCAAGCTTTCCTTTCTTATAGCTTAATAGTTGATCTAACGTTACAGGTCCCTCTCCCACACAAACATAATCAACCGATTCTTCATGTAATGTTATTTCAGGCAAAGCGGATACATGCCCGCCAACAATGACAATGTCCTGATTAGGAGAGTATTGTTTAATCGCTGTACATATCTCGCCAGCAGACACCATCATCTGTGTTGATGCTGAAGGCTGATGGCCAAATACCACCATTGCAACTAACCGCGGTGCCTTGGTCGCAATGTACTCCGCTGTTCTTTCACCCCCCCACTCCAAAGCCTCAGTATCAACAATCTCCAGTGAATGGTTACGATCTAGCAGATAGCCAGCAATGATCCTTGCCCATAACGGGGGTTCTACAGCAGTTAATGCTTGCCCTAACCCTTGGTAGATTTTTTCCCTACCTCCGGGGGTAATTAACAGTATGTCTCGGTTTGACATATATTGCCTTTTTCCATTTATTTCGTTATTTTAAGAATAAATTAATTCCACCGTCTTAAAGTCTTCAATTTTGCCTCTTACATACGAGATGGAAGGACTAATTTTTTCAACTAACACCACAGACTCAACTTTTTTGGAATCCATTCGTATGAACGATAGCGTGTATATTGTTGGAGCAGGCAGTTTTGCCAACTCTATAGCCAAGGTACTCATTGCAAACAATATTAAGTTAGCAGGCATCATTGATAACAATACTGAAAAGAAGTTGCAAGATTACACTCCAATTCCCTTCGACTCATTGCCAGATATTAGAAACAATGAACCTCATTTGTTTATTATAGCAATTTCAATACCACAATATAGCGACAATGCTTACAACCTGCTAATTCGGAGTGCAATTCCAGAGTCTTCTATCGTTTATATCCCTCCCGAAAAGGTAAGTAACCTTAACCAAATCCTCTATATGGGCTTTATGGACCATATATGGGATAAGTCCCTCCATATGCAAACCCTTTTTGATGAAGCATTGAATGCCATTAACGATAGAGAAAAAGAATTTCGATCTTTTCTAATTGAGAAAAATTTAATTGATGGCCAGTCAGGCTTACTATTGCCAAATAACATCTCCAGTCGACAAGGTCTGCCGGAAAGACACTTATTTATGCAAGGCCTAATCCAATCAGCACAGTCAACAAGTTGTCTCCATTTACTAGAAATTGGATCTTGGTGTGGTGAGTCACTAGCGGTTTGGTGTAACGCTATCACTCAATCCGGTTGCGAATCAGCCATAATATACTGTGTTGACATTTGGAGTTCTTACTTTAACGAAGGCGACCTAAATGACCAGAATTACGCCGATTCCTATAGATTGATGGACTCCGCGGCCAAAACAAAAAATGCATTTCATACATTCCTACACAATGCTAACCTCTGTGAATCATCAAAGATAAAAATTATCACAATTAAAGGTGCCAGCAGAGACATACTACCCACTCTGAAGTCTGAACTGTTCGACATTATTTACATTGATGCGAGCCACTATTACTCAGATGTATCATTTGATATTGAAGAGTCTAAACGGCTCGTGAAAGACAGAGGAATAATCTGTGGTGATGATCTGGAGCTCGAACTCTGCAACGAAATTGAAGAACTATGCCTCGAAAACAAGGACAGAGATGCCATTTTGCAACCGGGCACAGACATAATATTTCACCCAGGAGTCACTCTCGCAGTCTCTAACGCATTTCAAAACGTTTCTAACTACAATGGATTTTGGGCAATCCAAAAAGAATCCAACAACTATAAGCCTCATCATTTGGGCGAGTTTGCTTATATCGATCCAATACATCTAGAATTTGATTATATGTCAAGATATAAAAACTGTTACACCAAACACATATCAGATAATAAAGATCTCACAAGTGATCTTCCTAACTAGGTAGCGTTTCTTAAAGTATTGATGATTTTCGCTTAACGCCGCGGGGTTAGCTTTCAACATTTTCAAAAGCCGAAAGAGTGTTCCAAGTCAGGGTTGATAAGTACACTCTTAAACTACAGTAGATTATTAATACAACAACAGAAATTTAATTCAAGCTTGGATAAGAAATTTTTTATTCAACAATTCACCGCTTGTAAATGGGAATTCTAATGTCAAATACACTTTCTCTAGAACAGTTTGATTACCTGATCAAGGAACACCAATATGGGGGATTTATTACATCTGAAGATAGTTTCAATTTAGATATTGACTCTTTTGAAAAGATAAAGTCCATTTGTGACAAAATGGTTATGTTACGCAATATACGTAGTGAATATCTCCTCAAATTAAATAAAAATAAAGCAGTCTTCGAACCCGGCAACTTGTGGGATGATAGTTTTTGCGCAAACAATTTCAGGCTTATTGCGGCCAAGGACTACCACACCATCAACCACCTGAGATTACTCACTCATAACTTTACCGGTTACCGGCTAATCGACATGTCGTTTGCAGAAGGGAAAGATAACATCACTGAAATCCCTAAAAACATATCTGATTTATCGAAGAAGTATGCAACTGAAATTCAGAACGTGATTTACGACCACCTAAAATTTAATCTAAATATCCCAGAGAATTATAAATCAAAAGCTCCACGCCTGTTTGGGGAAATCGGCTGGGAGTTTGATGGTAAAGTCATCAACTACGATATATGGTCTATACAGCAGCGCATAAATGCGCTTTACCATTCGGGTATTTTGGACTATTTGAAAAAGATAATTAGCAAAAAAGGCACGTGCAGAATTTTGGAGATTGGTGCTGGCTATGGAGGCCTAGCCTACAATTTAATAAATATGCTCGAAGATGTTGAATACACTATAGTAGATCTTCCAGAGTCTTTAATTTATTCATCAATTTATTTAAGCACACTATTTCCTACAATGTCACATGTAATTGCCGAACCAGAAAAGACTGAGAAACTAGACCCAAATCAAATTACATACATCAGCAATTATTTGCTCGATGATTTCGACATTCCTGACGGCCACTTTGACTTAGTCATAAATGTGCTTTCGTTGACGGAAATGGCACCAGAGCAAGTTGAATATTACGCTAAGACAATTCAACGCCTCATCGGTGATGACGGAATTTTCTTTGAGCAAAATTACGTCGTACCTCTCATTCACACCAATGCACCGTCAATATTAAAAACTTATCTCCCCTATCAAAAAACACTTAAGGAAACACCAGCGCCTCACTCTGGTAGAGGGACTGTAAATATATGGGCAAATAAATATATTTCTGATCTTTTTGATTTATCAGTCTACAACTTACCAGAACAATACATCTCAGAAACACAGCAAAAGCATAAGCCTTTATATTCCAACAGCTCTGCCCTAAGTCCTTTCATTTTTGATCGAATTGATCAACTTAACACGTATCTTAAAAACGAACCGGTAGTGATTTATGGCGCGGGAGAACATACAACGCAGCTTTTAGAAAATCCAAAGTTCAAGCAGCTAAACATCGTTGCCATCGCAGATAAGGACGGAAGGAAGTTAGGCAAACACCTAGAAGGATTTGAAGTCGTATCTCCCTCCACAATCCCAAATTATGCCGACCATGTCATTATTTCAACTAAAGCGTTTGAGAGTGCAGTAGTCAACGAGCTAAAAGACGCGTTTAAAGAAAGACTCACATTGCACACACTCTATAGAGTTTAGCAACTAGAAACAAAACGACCAATTTTCTGTAAGGTCTGCAATTAGCACATATTTTCATTCGCAGGCTAAATGGTCGTTTTTCAGAGCTATTAAATCTCTCAGGCATACGCAATTCCAGCATCCAGCTGTTACAACTAAAATTCTATAAATATATCAATCCATATAGTTTAAGGATCACTTGACTTTCATCAATTAGTAGCTCAGTCAACTAGTTAGAATGAAATATATTGCAACAGACGTAATCAACATTTAATACACTCAAAAAACAAAGAAACCTTATTCTGGATCAAACGAGCATCCGCTAGAGATATTTATCAGGAAAGTATATGAACGACTTATTGTACCGAGAGCAAAGATTCCATGCTTTGTGCAACCGCTTTGAGCACATTAAAGTCGGGAGGATGGCTGCTGCATTTAAAATTCCTTCAGAGCTTTATCAAACACTTAGACAGACAACAATGCAATTAATGTCTAGCTGTTTAGATAAACAAAATAATATTACCAATGAAAAAGAGTTGATATCTCTTCTTGATAACAGCCCCGATTGCCTTTCCAATAGAACGCCCAATGGAAAGATAATGCCCAAACCTCACTTAAGTTTAGATTACAACCGTTATATCCGAAGTGTCCGAGAAATAATAAACGGCATGGGTATTGATGACTTAATAGATTCGTACAGAATTCCATCATGTAGATATAAAACGGGAGACATTTCAGACGAACTGTTGAATCGTGCCTATGCTACCGAAAAACTTCATACTGAAACATGGTTAGGACATCCAGAAAACACAGTCATTTTCCACATACCTATCTTGGGCGATATTGAAAATAACTTTGTCAAACTCTATGATTTTCCTGATGAATATAAAGAAGAGTGGTCCTACCCCTCCGACGACTTTAACAATCATCTGCCCTTAGCCAAAAAATTCACAGAAATCAGCCACACTCCCAGCCCTGGCTATTTGTACATTTTTGATGGGGCTGGCGTACATGCAACAACCAGAAACCATGGAGCCCTTGGTAGAGTGTCACTAGAACTCTTCATGTTACTAAAAAATAAAATACCTCAACCCGGGCGCCCTGCACACATCACTAACAAATTATTCGATATGGAAGTCACCCCTGAAGAGTTTGCCAGTATTGGCAATGAAAAAATCATCCACTTTAAGGATACTCTTTCAGGGGCCATTGAAGCGGATAAGATATCAAAAATGGGTAGTATGAACTAAACCACAAATTTTTTTCAACGACCCAGCTTTGTTAGCAAAGTAACTCAAGACAATCTGGGTCTCCACACAATCAATGAATAACCTTCGTGAAAGAAACTGCCAATTTTCATTCTTTGCACTTCTACTATATCAATAAGCCCTTCATCTTGTTTGCTCTGAAGATAAGTATAGAAACCGACAAGATAGTTACGTTTTCTGTGATATTTTATGGCCAATTGATCAAATTCGTCATCACCATCGTATAACTCAATTATGGGTTCCAGGTGTACGCAAACTTTAGGCCCGCTTGCAATAAGGTAATCTACAAATCTCTTAAAATCATGCCCTAACTGCTCCATTGCATGTAATGTATAGACAGCTGTGCAATTATCAATGGGAACACTGTCTTTACCGGCCAATGTAAACATATCAAAGTTCTTTCCGATGATATTTTTGCCAGTTTTTTGCGAAATCAACTCCATAATTTTTTGAGAAGGGATAGCCCAATCACATGCAGTGACATTTAGTGATGGGTGTTGATCAAGCAACAAGCAGGCACTTGTACCAGTGCCCGCACCAAATTCCACGGCATTATCTATATCTGCAAAGTATTTTGAAAAAAGGTATTGCCGAATGACTGTATAGAGTTTTTCTTCATCGGCAGGATTTACAGTTTTTATATATTCGCCTTTAAAACGCAGGTAATTATGTTTGAAATATTGAGGGCGAAGTGTATCCAAACTAAACGCTATATCGTCATCCATCAAGTTTCTTAGAATTTCCCCCCAGCCTTTCTCCCAGACTTCTAACCCATCTGGACCACATTGTCGCAAGTTACTCTTTTCAATTTCATTTTTTACAATATCAACGGCTTGTCGATATTCACTTTCGGATAACTTACTATAACTTATTTCAGGAAAATCAATTTTATTTAGGTAGTGATTGATTCGTTTTTCACCAGTACACTCAGCAAGATCAGCCCAAATCACATTCTGTTGTTCCATTATAGCCCCCTAGCTATCCAATAATCTTAGATCTATTAATTTCGCACTCCCTGCATACTTATCAATCACTTTATCTGAGTAGCTGTAATCCCGGAGTGGTAACTCATTGTAAACAAACAAGTCTTCACCTATTTCAAACCATTTATCTAAACATACATAATCAGATTCTCTGGCTTTAGAGCCATAGCCGTCTGACGCTAATACTTGCTTAGGTACAAGCCTAAACTCTAAGGATAGTCTAATTTTTGGCGATTTTTTTTCGGTTTTGTGAAGAATAAAAGAGTCCGCCAAATAGAGTTCTCCTATATTAAAATCCACATCTAACTGGCATGATTTACGCGCCAATTCGCCCCCATATTTAAAATCAGTAAGACTCCTAAGCAACTCTACTGGAAAACTATCCATTTCGTAAAAACTAATAGAATTGTTGGCTGCATCCCCCATTAAGGGTAAAAAAAGCATCATAGTTGCGGCAGATTCACCAGCCCAAATATCAGTGTGCAACTTGGTTGATGACCGTGGCCGTGCATCAAGGTCACCCGCTCTCTTATTTGTGATTAGTCGAATACTTATAGGCATGTGTGCAGAAGAAAAGTGCTTAGCTAGCCCTGTACTATTGAACATTGAGGCTGCGGCTCGATGTACGTCATTAAACGCATTTCTTGTACTTTTTTTGGGCAAAAACAGTCCATTTGGAGTGATATTTGGCAACCCCAATATTTCATCATCATATTCTTCTAAGAAGTTTTTAGACGGTGTAAACAACCTGTCAGTGTAATAATTTTGTAGTGTACTAATAACAAAATGAGTAACAGAATACTGTAAACGAGCAAAATTCAACTCGTTAAGCTGAAAAGATTTCAACAATGAATATGACTGTTTAACACTCATCCCTTTGGTCATACTTTCGAGTCTTGTTATTCTTTCTTCCAACATATTTGTTATCCTAACAATAAAGCTACATCGTTTTTTCTAGGAGCTGCGCAACAATATCTTCCATTTTTTGCTCGGTTTTGAATCTTTCTAGATTCTCATGAGCTAAAGCAGAATAATTACCATCTTCAATAATTTGAATGCATCGCTCAGCAACATCATCAGTATTTTCAACATACTTTTGAATGTCACATGTAAAATCAGTATTTTCGTTAACAATTAGTGAATTGTTAACGAGGTGATAATAAAGTCTAGTTGGAGAAGGATAAGGCCACCCCTCATAGTGTTTCATATGCACAGCAATTTTAGATCTGGCAATCAAGTCATTTCTATGAAAGGGTGGGGTAAGTCTATGTGAACAATGAACATTCAAGCCTTTAGCTTTTAATTTCTCCAAAACTTCATTTCGATACTCTGAGATCATCCCAGTAAATAAAATATCGATGTCTTTATGTTGGTCATCCCTATGAGTGACCTTATTCATCTTGTCAAGAAATCCATGAGGCAAATAAAATACGCGGTCATGACCTAAAGCCTTTTTATACTCATCTACGGCACCTTCAAAGACATGCCACGTTGCTAAAGAGTATTTTTCAATTTCTAAAAAATTTCGATAGCGGTTTTCCCAAAACTCTACGCGTTTAATGCGCTCTTTCCAGTATGTCGAATTTAACAAAGGATCTTGATACCTCTGATCAATTTTCTTTTCCATTTCAAACTGATTAAAAGAGTCACCGGTAATAATTTCGGTAGCAATAATAATGAATTTTATTCCTTTTGATGCCGCTGCGTTTATTTCTTTTACATATTGATCAGTGAAATATTCTTGAACAATATTAATCTCACCGGGGCAAAAGTCTCTCTCAATATCAGCGGTATGCCCCAACTTTTCAAGCGCATATTTCAACATCATAAGGCTGTCTTCAACCGCCAAGCCAAAATTCCAATGATGCCCATATATTAGTTTAAATTTCATTTTTAATTTCCATAGTATTTGCAACAAAACCTAATTCGAAAAGAATCTTATAAGTCCATTTTTGAGGAGAGTGGTTTTTCATAAGCCAATCCCTACCTCTATTTTCTATTTCCTCCCTTTCCTTAGGGTGCTCCAAATAATATTCAATTTTAGATTTAAGTTCTTTTTCCGAATTAAAATACGAAACACCACACCCTTCCGGTACAAAAGCCTTTGTTTCAAGGTTATCTTCCTCAAGCAAAAAGGTCCCGGAACACAGAGCTTCTCTTACTTTTCCTTTGCATTGTGTTCGAAATGGGTAGGTTTGCGTATTCACAGCAATTTTAGTTTGTCGATACATTGCAGCATATTCTTCTGCCGGTAATGGCTCGTCGCCATGATACACGCCGCCAAACTGTTTAAATCGTTTTCCATAGGTATGTGCAAGAACATCAATCCACCTAGTGCGCTCTCCTACAGAGCTTCCCCATAATGCAATATCAACTGTTTTTGCTTCTTGGGATGGGTAAAATAGAGAAGGATCAAAAGTCGTGGGGTGAAAGTGCACCTTTTCCACATTTTTATGGTTATGGTACGGAGCTTCTTGCCTTAACATTTTTTGCAAACGACTGTAATTGGAATTCTCAACTACAAAATCACTATATAAAAGGCAATCTCTTTCGTAATCCAAATACGAACCGTTTTCGGAGCATTCATCGTAATCCCACCAGACATTGACAATCTTCAGGCTCGGGTTTCGAGCTTTTAAGTCAAGAAAAAACGCTGAACCTATATTTTCTGAAGGATGTGTCGGTGTATATATTATCAGGTCAGGTTGAAACGCCGACACTGCATCGCTGATTTCGTTTGTCATGTGCGATTGATCATAATCAACACTTTTTCCATACAAACTATGGACTCCAACAGATGATGGATAGATTGTCTGAAGCTCAGACAAAATCGACGCTTCATAAGCACGGCTCGATATCACCACATCGCCGGCGACACTTGGAGCTAGAGAAGGCGCTATGACTGGGTAGCCAAAACGCTGTGTGCCCCATAACTTCTCATCTCGATCTGCGAATGCAACTACATTCAACTTTGTTAACTCATCAAGGAACTGCCGTGTATGCGCGCCTGCTCCATAAATTACAATAGGTGCGTCATGCAGCTCTTGCCTCAACTGAAACAACCGTTGCTCAACAATATCCTGGTAATAATCCAGTTCACGACCAAATGACAATACACGGTGATCAGAAAGATACCCCGACGCAACCATTGGTCGAATAACTTCTAAATAACCTGCTGAGTCCACAAGTTTTTTGACTTCAAACTTGTGGACTATAAACAGGGCTTTAACTCTGCTCGACTTCATACACTACAGACCGTTTTGGATATATTGAGGTAATCTTGATATGTAAATTCCAAGCCTTGTATCAAAGAGATTTTAGGCTTCCACGACAATGATTGAATCAGACTTGCATCAAGTACTTTTTTTGGCATGCCATCAGGCTTAGTCGTATCATTTCTCAGTGTACCTTCATATCCAACGACTTCTGCGATAATGACGGCCAGCTGCGCAATACTAACGCCTTCTTCACCACTAACATTAATAGGTGAAATATCAGAATAATTTTTCAGTACATGAACTAAGCCGTCTGCGGCATCACCAACATAAAGGAACTCACGAATAGCTGAGCCAGTCCCCCATAGGGTCACCTCAGGAAGGTTATTCACTTTAGCGTTATGAAAACGTGAAATTAACGAGGGAATTACGTGAGCACCTTCGGAATCAAAATGATCTTCGGGCCCATAAAGATTTGAAGGAACGGCGGTAATAAAGTCAGCACCATGTTGCCGACGATAAGCTTCGCACAATTTTGTCGATGCAATTTTAGCCAAGGCGTAGGCTTCATTCGTTGGCTCTAATGGGCCTGTTAGCAGGCTTTTTTCATTGATAGGTTGTTCAGCCAGGCGTGGATAAAAACAAGATGAACCTAGGTACATTAGTTTTTTAACATCAGTAGCAGCAGCCGCATGAATAACGTTAGCTCCGATCATCAGGTTATCATAGAGAAAATCTACAGGTTTAGTGCGATTTGCTTCAATTCCCCCAACGGTTGCCGCAGCTACAATTACTGTGTCTGGCTTATTTTCTTCTAGCCAATGTTCCACACCTTGCTGTCGCCTTAGGTCAACCTCACCTTGAGACACTGTGAGAATTTCACAATCCTCTCTCTTTAACCTAGAGCACAAAGCACGCCCAATTAGACTACTATGGCCAGCTACCCAAACCCTACGACCAGACAGTGAATATGGAACCACTAGAAATACCTTATACGTTGCTATAACGAGAATTATTTATCATTTTGTAGCCTTTGATAAGCTCCTGAATACCGAAATCCAATGAATACTGAGGCTTATAGCCTGTCGCCTCAATTCTCTCATTGGATACGATGTAATCTCGCTTATCGGGGTCTTCACCAATAGGAGCCTCCATAAAAACAAACCCTGGCACTTGAGCCTGAATTTTTTCGCACAATTCCCACTTGGATAGATTCGCATCAGACAACCCAACGTTATATGGTTTGCCTTTCATCGTATCAAAGTTTTGAATTCCGTGAATAAAGACCCGCGCCACATCCCGAATGTGAATATAGTTACGCTTAAAGTGTGATTCAAACAGCACAATGGCTTTATCGTTAACAGCTCTATAGACAAAGTCGTTAACCAGTAAATCAAGTCGCATACGTGGCGCCATTCCAAATACCGTTGCTAAACGGAAGCTTATAGCGTTTGCTTTTTCGAAAACTGCCTGCTCCGCCTCTACTTTTGTTCGACCATATAGACTAATTGGGCGCAATGGGGTTTCTTCTGTGCAAAACTTCCCTTTCTCTCCTATGCCATACCCACTATTGGTAATGGGCATTAAAAGCCTCTGCTGGCGGCTCATTAATTCGGTCAGCATGATTACGGCATCACGATTTAAGGTTTCAGTTCCCACCTCATCACGAGCGCACAAAGGCGCACCAACAAGTGCAGCCAATGGAATTACCACATCAGCATTTTTTAACAGAGGTGTTATCAGTCTTTTATCTCTGGCATCTCCCCTTACTACATCAAAATTTGGATTGGCACAGAGTGCATTAAGTGATGCCTGGCCAAACATAAAATTGTCTACCACAGTAACCTTGTGCCCGAGACCCAATAGCTCAGGTACCAATATTGACCCCAAATAACCTGCACCACCGGTGATCAGTATCGATAATTTTTCATGATTCATAACTTAATTTACTTCCTTTACGGCGTTATCTAACACTTCATATAAACGATCAATCTGGGTAGTTAAATCATAGGGATGGTTACCCACAAAAAAACCTCGATCATGGGCAATATTTGAGTTTACGATGTCACCAACTACTTCATAATTAGCATATTTAATTACATCATGTCTCAAGAAATTACCACCAGTAATCATACGGTAGCCGATATCTGCTGCTTTAAGGGCCTCGAATACTTTGAGGCGATCAATATCTAATTGAGGATTAAGGATAATGGTGAAGCTGAAAGCAGACGAACTACCATTTTCACTCTGAATGATGAAGCGGTTATCATTCACAAAGCGAGACTGGAAGTACTTCCAGTTTCTTCTACGCTGTGCGGTCATCTCTGGTAATTTTTTTAATTGTTCCAAACCCACCGCTGCATTGAGCTCAGTAGGGCGTACATTGTAGCCTGGAAGTATAAAACGATATGCCTCTGAGAATGTGTCGCCACCTTTATCGTAAAGTGTAGAGTCTTCCGGTAGACCTCGAGTCCAGCCATGAGAGCGCAAACTAGTCGCTAATTCAAATAACTCTTTATCATCAGTTAGAATCATCCCGCCTTCCATGGTGGAAATATGATGAGAGAAAAAGAAGCTAAAGGTATTAAGGTCACCAAAAGTCCCAGTTTTTACACCGTTTAACTCGGCATCCATTGATTCACAGTTATCTTCAAAAAAATAGAGGTCATGCTCATCTGCAAACTGCCGCATGGTATCTAGGGGGGCTGGATTCCCAAGGATACTAACTCCTACTATCATTCTTGTTTTGTCTGTCAGTGCACTTTCAAGCTGAGAACAGTCCATGCTCAGTGTCTGCAAATCGACATCAACAAATTTCAGTTTTAAACCATACTGCATAAGAGGGTAATAGGTCGTTGCCCACGAGATAGCGGGTACTATTACCTCATCACCTGGTTTTAAGGGCTTATCCTTTTTATAAAATAATGAGGCGACAGCAACCAAGTTAGCTGATGAACCGGAATTCACCATCACGCCATATTTTTTACCAAAATAGGATGCATAAGTTTCTTCAAACTCAGAAACGTTTTCTCCCATGGTAAAAAAACCACCGTCAATTACCTTCTGTAGCGCTTCTATTTCTTCCTGCCCCCAGGAAGAAGCTGCAAGTTCATAAAACATATTTAAAATGGTCCTTTAAACTCTGTTTGATAGGCTAATTTAGCCTTTTCAGGATCAGGTTGCCATGATGCTTTTTCACGATTTACCATGGCATACGCAGTTTGAGCGATCGTCGACGGATTAGGATAGAAGGCATCTTCCAATATAGGTGTTGTAGGACAAGTTGTTGCCGCAAAGCCCATTCGCTTAACTTGTAATTTAAATTCCCCTGCCAGAGCCTCAGTAACGCCCGCTATTATCTCCGCGCTTGTACCGCAATTAGTCCACGCATTATCTACAACCAGTAGCCTACGAGTTTTTCGAACTGAGTTGATGATTGTGCTCATATCTAAAGGAACCAGCGTAATGGGGTCTATTACTTCCACACCAATGCCTTGTTCAGCCAGTAACTCTTCAGCTCGCAGCGCTTCCATTACCATATTAGAAACTCCAACTATGGTTATGTCGTCCCCCTGCTTACAAATACGTGCTTTACCAAATTCCAAAGAATAGCTACCTTCAGGTACAAAAGCTTCAGTGCCATAAAGTAGACGGTGCTCCATAAATATTACGGGATTATTATCTCTTATGGATTGAATTAGTATTCCCTTTGCATCATAGGCATTTGAGGGGGCAACCACTTTTAGCCCTGGTATGTGCATAAAGAGGCTATGAAGACCTTGTGAATGCTGGGCACCCTGCCCCCAAGATTTACCGATCATACAACGAACAACTAGTGGCACTTGAGTAGCACCACCGTACATATAATGACTTTTTGCACCGATATTAATAAGCTGATTCATACATAAAAGGAGAAAGTCCATGCGAATATGTACATGAATCGGTCGCATACCAGCCATAGCAGCACCAATGGCAACCCCTGTCATCGCATCTTCAGATAATGGTGTCGTGAAAATCCGGTTTGCACCAAACTCTTTTAATAGCCCTTGTGTCGAGCCTTGTATCGCCCTATGGTCATCAACATCCAGGCCCATTACAAACACTCGTTCATCTGCTCTCATTTCCTGAGCAACAGCCTCTTTAAGTGCATCAACATATCGTAAAAGCCGCTGATTATTTTGCGTAGTTATAGTCATGAAGCTCCTCAGGCATGGGGTAAGAACTGGATTCTGCAAATTCAAATGCATCGCTTATCTGGGTATTAACCTGATGATCAATTTGCTCACATTGAGGTGTTGTTAACATCTGGCCCAAGCAAGCAAATTGGTCATTATTCACCCATTCGACCGCATCATCTTGCCGCCGGTACCCTTGATCAAAATCCTCACATGGCCCCACATGCTCTCTCCAGCGATAGGCTTGGCATTCCATGAAGACAGGCCCCTCTCCACGTCTAATTTTATTAATCGCGTCGCCAGCAAACTCATGAATGGGCAGAATATCTGTTTTTTTGAATTGGCGAGTTTCTATGCCATAAGTTGCTATACGCTCACACAGTTGATTAGTGGCCCAACGTTTTTCTATGGGCTCATGAATCGCATAAAAATTGTTTTCACAAACAAACAATATAGGAAGCTTCTTGAGCGCCGCAAAATTAACACTTTCAAGGAAGCACCCCTCTTCAGTAGCGCCATCACCAAAAAAACACACTACAATCGCATCGCTTTTCTTCATTTTAAGCGCCATTGCGTGGCCAACTGCAACAGGAATACCCGTGGCCACGACCGCAGACGTACCTATAACCCGACATTGCTCCGAAACAAGGTGCATTGAGCCCCCTCGCCCTTTAGAGCAACCTGTTCGCTTACCATACATTTCAGCTACCATAGCTCTAAGCGAGCCACCTTTGGCAAGATAAGCGCCATGGCCACGATAGGTGGCTGCAACATAGTCTTGTGGCTTAAGGTGATCGCAAACTGCTGTAGCAATAAATTCTTGCCCTATCGTTAAATGAATAGGGCTCTTGATTTTATCTGTTGGATAAACTTTTGCTACTTGCTCTTCTGTCTTCCGAATGAGGGAAAGCGTCCGATATAGACGAGAAACAATGCCATCACTCGCCCCTTCAATTAACTGATTTACCATCGATATTTATATTCCCAAAATAACAACACTATTTTTATGATTAAATATATTTACATAGTTTGTTCTGATACTTAGTTATTTTTTGAGTTACCTATGAAATACTCTGCAAAATTCGTACAACAAATCATATCCATCCCAAAATACTTCAAAATCTAGTGCCTTGCCGACTAACACCACACGGTCAAGGTAGGGTAACTGCTCGACCCCCAGAGCTTCTAACACGCTCTCACGCTGATATCCCCAATAAGTTAATGTTTGCACACGTGAGCCTAAGTGTTCGACCAGTTGTTTCAGCTTTTCGATATGCACCTCTATCATTAAACCATTACCAGAATGATAACGCATACCCTTCTCACAGAGCTTTAGTGTACTTGCACGCACCATAGCTCCGGTATTACTTGTTATTGTTAAAGGCTGTATTACTGATATTGTTTGAACTGAAACTAGCCTCTGCATATTTTCCGAGGCACCTAGTTCCCAACATTGCTCTTCCGCCCACAACTCAAATGCGGACCAAAATCTTTTTTGTGCTTTCGTAATCGACTCTTGACTACCTTGCCATACCAGCGCCTTGGGAGAAGAACATGCCTGTTGAGAATAAGACAAAACATCTCGTCCAAATTCGCTTATCAGTTTCTCCAAGCTATCATAACGGCAAATAGCATCCGCACTTAGCAGGCAAATTGAGGTTCTATCGGCAAAGCTTAACTCCTTACCGTTCGGAGCCAGTGGTATTTCCCGTATAGCTCGGATACTTTCATCCCCCCCCCAAATAACTCGAATAGAACACTGTCTAGCTATAGTTTTTAACCAATTAGAGTTGTGCTCACAAGAGATAACTAAAAATCGATCAGAAATACGCTTATGCGCATCATTTTTTAATAAATCCCTTAGTATTTTTAATAAATATTCTAGCTGCTCTGAACGATACTGGGAAATTCTAACAACCGTTCTGTTACCCATAAGAAGCGATAGTAATCCAGAATAGAAAAATAAGGTATCTACGTTACCTGGGGCGATCTGAAATACAGTTCCCGCCGGGCGTATTAATACACCCTGGTAACGTTTATAAAAATCAGACTGCATGGCCGTTATAGCGTTAGGTCTACACCAATAACCTAAGGCCACCAAGTCGGGATATGTGTTTCGACAACCTTTCAGTAATTTGTCACTTAGAGCTCGTGCAAAGTTCAAGACATCCTGATGAAATGGTGAAGAAACAGGGGCCTGAAAAAAGCTCTTAAAATTATATGGTACAGATACTGATATTTTCTCAGGCACCAATATTTGATCGGTCATGCAGTACCTTCAAAAGTGTCACTACAGCCTCGGAGCTCGGCCTGAGGAATACGCCCGTCTACTTTAAAATACTTTCCTTTACGGCCACAAGGGCAATCATCAATTCCAAGTAACATTCCAATATCTTCAGTCAATAAGTTATGCCCTGGGTAGCTCGTCGGGATAACCGAGCACACCTGAATAACACCCTGCTCTCCTACCTCGCAAACACTCCAATCATGAGATTTTCTGATTAGCACATCACTGAATACAGACGAATGAAGAACACCCTCTTCACATTCCATAAATATCGAGCCTGTTTGCTCCACCATGCCATAAAAATTATGAACGTTGGTAACTCCTAAACGATCATGTGCCATTTTCTTAAAAAAACTGTTATCAACGGCCTCGTCCAACATTTTCTTCCACCCGCCACTATGAATCAAAATGCCTTTAGGTAAAGATACTCGTATATTTTTCTCTTCCATTACTTTGAGTAAATATAGCCACACCATAAAAGTAAAACCAAAAAGTAATACCGGTTGATCACCATATTGATCACAAAATGCTACCAGCTTATCGACATCCAATTCCATATTTTGATTAAGCAGGTAGGTATGGTCTCGGCCAAACAAAGAAAGCCCCTGAACACCAGCGCCTCTTGCGGAAAATGCATTTTTATTTCCAATTAACGCAGAATGATCCACAATCATCATTGGCATCCGTTGCTTACCGATATACTGCTGTAATATTTTAACTAAAACTTTTGACTGTAGATATGCAGTAGATCGATCTAGATAAATTTTCGAAGTTAACTGAGATGAAGTCCCAGATGAAGATAGCACTTTAAATAGCTCTGACCGCTCAACACTAGCTAACTCAAAGGTTTTAAAAAGATGTACGGCCAAAGGAGGAATATCTTCAAGGCACTTATATTGTTTTATACCTCCGTATGCATCAATAACAGAGCGATAAGCTGGACAATTCTGATAATGCAACTCTGTAAGCCATTGAAACCGCTCAAGCAAGATATCTTCTTTATCTGATTGATGTAGCCCATAACAAGAAAGACCAAGAATATTCTCCATTATGAACACCCCAACAATTCCATGAGAGAACAGTAGTTCACTTTTCCATTGGAAGTCCTGGGTATTTCAGAAATAACCTGGACACTAATAACGGAATGATGTAGCTGAAGTACTTCAGTAATATATTGCTCTACAGGTTGTTTAAATTCAGCGCTTTGAATAGCTACACCCATTACCTTATCATTACCTATACAAAAAGCTTCCCAGCCTTCCTCCATAAGACGTTTTTCTACCTCATCAAGATCTACCCTGACACCAAAAAGCTTGAGTGTTCGTGTTTTTCGCCCTGTAATATAAAAAAAGCCACTCTCATCCTTACGAGCTAAATCACCCGTTTTCAGTTTTTGTAATTCATGACCTCTAGATAGGTCATCAAGACTTAATGCATAACCCATCATTATATTAGAACCATAGTAAACCAGCTCTCCTACTTGTCCAGACTGCTCAATTTCTCTACCAGTATTATCTTCTAATAAAAGCTTACCACCTGGAATAGCAATACCAATACTAGTGGGGTGAGTGTCAACCATAGCAGAAGGAACATAAGCTATCCGAGCAGTCGCTTCAGTCTGCCCATACATAACAAATAAGCGTTTCCCTTGTTTTTTCATGTGCTCAGCGAAGTAAAGAATTAACTCGCCTTTGAGCCTTCCTCCCGCTTGAGTCATGTAGTTTAGTGAGGGTAAATCCATTCGGTGAAACCTTAATCGATGGAGTGTTTCATAGGTGTACGGAACACCAGATAAGCTTGTTACATTATGCTGTTTGAATAGATTCCAAAACTCCCGACTAACAATACTGGCCTGCGATAAAACAATAGAAGCCCCCACCATTAAATAGCTATTTATTACTGATAACCCATAAGAATAGTGCATTGGTAATGAAGTAATAGCTCGCTCACGGCTTGTTAACTCTAAGTACCTTATAATTGAATCTGCATTAGCTTCAAGATTTTGATAGGAAAGTTTTACCTGTTTAGGTGTACCTGTACTACCTGAGGTTGATAATAGCAAAGCCAAGTCTGGGTGGAGTTCCAAGCGTTCATTTGACAGCTCAACAAACTTAGGGAAATTATGCTCTGTGTTAATAACCCCATTAGGGCGATACTTGTTGACCAGTTGATTAAGCCACTTGTTATTTATTTCTGGGTTGAGCAGAAGCATGGGGAATCGTTGACGTAAACATGCTAGATAAGCGATTAGAGAAGCCAACGAGTTATCAGCAGGTAAAAATATTAGTTTTTTGTTGGGGGGGGAGCCTAACTCAGTTACAAACTGATCGACATTTTGTTGGAGTTCTCGATAGTTAAGTGCCTGTCCGTCTGCCAATATGACCGCAACATTATCACTATAACTAGATAACGTATCCGCGAACATTAAAATGACATCCCCCCATCTACACCAATAACCTGGCCAGTGATATATGCAGACCAATCCGAAGCTAAAAACACAGCAACCTTTGCCACATCATTCACAGTACCTACTCTGCCAAGAGCAATATTAGAAACCGTATCATTTTGTTGTTCTTTTGATAAACCAGACAGCATGTCAGTATCTATCATTCCAGGGCAAATCGCATTTACACGGATATTCGAACTCGCCAACTCTTTAGACCAGCTCTTTGTAAGGCAAGTTAGTGCAGCTTTACTTGCACTGTATATGCTCTGTCCAGCCCCCCCTAACTCCCCCATGATCGAACCAACATTAATAATTACACCATTATTCTGCCTAGCCATTAACCTTGAAGCATATTGAGAACAATAAACAGGGCCAAATACATTGGTTGAGAATGTATGTTTAAGCTGATCTGAGGAAACCATTGCCAATAAGCTATCATTCATTATGCCTGCATTATTGACCAAAATGTCTAGTTCGCCATGTGTTTTGCGATAACCTTGAAATGCTTGTTTCACTGCATCAGGCTCAGCAACATCAAAAGCATAGCAATAAACTGGTACATCATAATGACGGCTAATTTCTTGAGCCGTAAGCTCCAGTCGCTCTTTACACACAGCATTAAGGTGAAGTTCAGCCCCTTGAGCTACATAGTGCTCTGCTATAGCTCGCCCAATCCCTCTTGAAGCGCCTGTAATAAATGCCTTACGCCCTTGAAGTAACTTTTCTACATTCTCGCTGCCAATCATTGCTGCTCGATTCTTATAATTATTTAAAACGAAATATTTGTTAAGGCAGGTCTATATTACTATATCGTATTTGGCCAATATTTCTTTAGCCTTTAATACACTGCTCATATCAATAATATCATCTGTATCTAGTAGAATGTCATACTCATCCTCCAGTGCCGCTATCAAAATCATATGCGCTGTTGAGTCCCATTTGGGGATGCTATTATATTTAAGGTTATCAGATATATCCGTTACTGGAACCCCTAGAGCTTTTGAAAATACATTTAAAAACTTTTCTTCTGTTGCCATCATGAATCCTGAATTCAAGTATTCAAACCTGCGAGTTTAAATACAACTAGAAACGAATGAAGCGCCTTATATCTTGGCTTTTAAGTTGATATCGCGCTTTAGTCAGTGTCATTACCACTAAACTTGATCGTTCAGTTTCTTCATAACCGTCTATTTTTTCATAACCAAGAGAGGCATTAAACCTAAGAGCCGCTTCATTATCAGGTAATACCCTTGCTATGAGCTTTTCACATCCTAACTGATCGAAACAGTAGTCATTAATCGTCAACGCAGGACAAAATGCGAGAAAACTACCACGGTAACGATCATCATAAATATACAAACCTGACTCTATCGAAGCAGAGGTGGTTAACCCGCCACGTTGTATAGACTTTATGTTAGTTACGCCTATAGGCTCCCGTTTATACACAATAACAAAATGCTGTTGCTCTATGTCATTTTTTATTGCTTCAAACCAGCTCAGCTGATTGTCTCTAGTTATATAGTTCTGAGTTAGCATATGCTGACTAATTTTGGGATCATTTCGCCAGTAGCGAACCATCTCAAGATCATCCTCCACTATGGAGCGCAGGCTAACCCCATTACCTTCTATTTTCGTGCTTAAATCACTATATTTAGGCATTTGGTTCATCTTTGATGCGTTATTTTTTCAATTGATAAGGTTTAAGTGAGCAATTATTTTCTCTGCGCTTCTATCTGCACCATTTATAATTGCAGACTTGCAGGCCTTTTGGTGCATTATCTGTCGTAGCGATTCATTATTCCATAGCTCAAGCGCTGCGGAAACAATTACTTGTGGAGAAGTACCCTGCCTAGCATCAATAACTTTACACCACCCTTTTTCTTGTTGCTCCAATGCAGCATTGATTTGATTATCTGAAACAATAATTATCAATGATGGCACACCCAGTGCGGCCAACTCGAAAACGGTACCTCCAGCAGCAGAAATTGCCATTTTTGCTTTCGAAAGTATAGGGTACATATTAGATACATTGTGAAAGTGACTAAGGTCTTTCGACTTTTTATTGATATTTTTTTTAAGTGCCGGTAGTTCTTTATATGCAGGCCCACTCACTACAGATACGGGAGAAATTTCAGGTGCACTACTAATTATAGCTCTTAATACCGGTAACGATAAACCTGCCACATCAGATGCCCCAAATGTTATAAGACACTCAAGCCGAGATGAATATTCATCTATTAATGGTTTAGAAAACTCAGGCCTTAACAGTGTATATTCAGAACCCAACAGTAACTTCGCATTAGGTGCGTTTTTTTGATAATTCAAATGAACTGCTCGGCTAATCGCATTAACTACTATATCAGCATAGAGCGGACCACTATTATTGCAGTCATCAAGTACAATTAGCGGAAATTTCAGTGATTTAAGCTTCTTTCGGTAGCTTTCATTAAATTGGTAGCCATCCAATACAACTGCATATACATACCGTGAGGAGGAAATGGAAGCTATCCATTCAAACTCCTCATCACAACAGGTATAAGCGGTTAAGATATAATCAAACGGAAAGTCATTTCTACTTTCTATTATCGCCTGTGTATCAGCACTAATTAGAAAAAGAGGCTTTACACCGTAATTTATAAAGCCATGCGCCAATGCAATACAACGCATTAAATGACCAGCTCCAATAACTGAATTAGCATCAACTCTAAAAAGCACAACACTTTCGTTAGGTGCTAAGTGTCTACTCACTTGAAAATAGGTCCCATCTTACTGGTGTGCCCTTAATAATTGAATGCTTAACTTTTCTACCAATAACCTGATCATAATATTTTGGAGGCAACCCTAACCCTGGCCTAACTATTCGTAAGTTGTCTTCGCTCACGATATCTCCTGATTCTAAACTTTGAGAGATATATAGTGAACGTCGATATTTTTTTGCTTTCTGGTCACTATCTGTACAACCATAATTTATATTACCAACTGCACCTGCAACACGTTTACTTTCAACAACTAGTTTTTTCAGCTCATGAGGCTCTATTGAAAATGCGGCATCAACACCGCCGTCATCACGATTCAAAACAAAGTGTTTTTCGATAACCGCTGCACCTAATGCTGTCGCAGCCAGGGCTATTTCAATTCCAACACTATGATCTGACAGGCCTACTTCGCACCTAAACCTAAGTGCCATATCAGCCATAGTAGCTAAATTAGCATCTTCTGGTGGGGCAGGATAAGCACTAGTACACTTAAGTAAAATTAACTGCTCACAACCCGCTTGCCGAACGGTATTCACCATATCCTCAATTTCAGAGAGACTTGCCATTCCAGTAGAAATAATGACAGGCTTGCCTGTTTTGGCTATTTTACGAATCAAAGGTAAATCGGTATTTTCAAAAGATGCAATCTTATAGCATGGTACGTTAAGACCTTCTAGAAAGTCGACAGCGCTTTCATCAAATGGGCTACTAAAAGCAATCAACCCTAAGGCCTTAGCATGCGCAAATAAGCTTTCATGCCACTCGTAAGGTGTTGCTGCTTCCTGATAAAGCTCATGTAAAGATTTACCTTTCCATAAACTATCGCTTTCTTGTATTAAAAACTCATCTCGAGCTATATCAAGCGTCATACTATCTGCGGTATAAGTTTGAAGCTTAATAGCATCGGCACCTGCTTCTGCTGCCACCTCAATCATTTTAATCGCTAGTTCATAAGACTGCTGATGATTGCCTGAAAGCTCTGCAATAATAAATGGCTTATTACCACCGCCAACACTCAGACCACCAATATTGATCTTTTTACTCATAATCTTACCCATTACAAAAACTATCAGAGCTGATCTAAACTAAACCTTTCATCTGTAAAAGCTCATACATAAGCTCAGCTTCTTGCCAATCCTCTTCATCATCAATATCCATCACTCTATTTCTTGGTAAAAAAACAGGAATAGAATCGGGACCAAAGGTTGGCGTATTATTTAGAAATGCTTGCGTACGCCCCCAGTAAAACTGCCCGGCATCATGAAAAACTTCCTTAAGATCTTGGGAACGAGTCCCCGCATGCACTGGAAACAACATACTCAGATTATCATTACCGTCAAACGTTAGCGCCCTTTGTATGGGAAAAGCATATCGTGCAACAGAAAACGAGAATGATTTAGTAGGATCATTATTAAGTCGAATTAAACCCTCATTCAAATCTGATCTCCGTAGAAAAGGAGATGTTGGGTAAATACAACAAACCAAGTCGGGCTCAGCAACATATTGTTTGAACCAATTAATCGCATGGTTAACTACAGCTCCGGTCCCAGCATAGTCGTCAGATAAACATTCCGGTCGAATAAACGGGGCTTTAGCACCATATTTTTCAGCAACTGATTTTATATTTTTACAATCAGTGGAAACAATTATATGATCAAATAATAGGGACGAAATAGCAGCTTTTATTGGATAGCTGATCATCGGAGCACCAGAGAATAGTTTAATATTTTTTTTGGGGATTCGCTTACTTCCCCCTCGGGCAGGAATAATGGCTATTTTCATTTTTATAGTTCTTCATATAAATTCATGTTTAACATATCACTAACTCGCGACTCAAGGATTTAACTTGAAATTACAAGACAATAAAGTAGTTTATTTTGAACAAGAAATAAAATCAGATAAAAAGACTTTAGCTAAATGGCAGAGAAAATTACTATTTACCATTGATATCATCAGTCAATATTTAGGCCCTGACGCATACAATCTAATGTTTGGATGCACTATTGGGGATACAATAACGTTTGAGAATGACTCAGGCATTCACGCTACATTTGATAAATCTTTACAGCAACGTATCCCTTTAGAAAAACTCAGTAAGACAAACAAGTCTATCCAAACAGGTATGACCTTTTGGGGGGAAGTCAATGATAGAAATTTCCTTGCTACCGTAAAGGAAATACATGATGGATATGTCATTATTGATGCAAATCACCCTTGGCCGGGAAAAAGACTAATATTCAGCATTAAAATCATTGATGTACGCCCCCATAAAACAAATGAAACATTTCCAAAATTTAACCGAGAGATTAAGAGTTTGATTTAAAGTTTGAAGTCAGCACCTGTATAGAAATCTCTTACACAGTCAACTACCTTCTCTGCTTCTACAATATCAATAAGAGGAAATAAAGGAAGAGTTATACATCGTTTATAGAACTCATCAGTTGCAGACATTTCAATTACCTCATGATTTAGACGCTTGTAGTATGGCTGAGTATAAATTGGAACATAGTGTACCTGAACACCTACCCCCTTCTCTCTAAAGAAATCATAAAAGGCTTCCCTACTATCAACCTTTTCCACCAGCACGACAAGTAGATGCCACGCACTATCGCTCGCACAATCAACATTCTGAAACGTTACCGGCAAGGATTTACACTTATCTTGATACCAGGCGACTAACTCAGCTCTCTTCTCTATAAAAGTATCCAGCTTACGCATTTGACTTAACCCCAGAGCCGCATGAATATCGCTTAACCTATAATTGAAACCCAGCGCCTGCTGCTCATAATACCAGTCACCATGAGACTCATTTTTAAAATATGAAGGATCTTTCGTAATACCATGGTTAGCCAAAAGGCGAGCGTGTATTGAAAAAGATTCATTATTGGTCATCAAAGCCCCTCCTTCACCACAGGTTATAGATTTAACCGGGTGAAAGCTGAAAACGGTGATATCAGAATATCGACACTCACCAATTTTTGACCCTAAGTATGACGCTCCAAGCGCATGACAGGCATCTTCTACTATTTTAAACCCGTACTTATCACTTAGCTGCTTCAAATCTTTTAGATAAACTGGATTTCCAGCAAAATGTACAACCACAACCACTTTGGGCAGGTTACCCATTAGCGCAGCTTGTTCTAGCTTTAACGCCAAAGCGCTTATTGAAATATTAAACGTTGTAAGATCAATATCAACAAAATCAATCTTGGCGCCACAATACAGAGCGCAGTTTGACGAAGCAACAAAAGATATAGGCGTAGTCCAAACAATATCTTCATGCATCACTCCCAAAGCTAACATAGCTAAATGCAAAGCCGCTGTTCCATTGGTACACGCTACAGCATATTTTGCATTTGTATAACGACATAATTCACGTTCAAAGGCCTCAACAACAGGCCCCTGAGTTAAAAAATCAGAGCGAAGTACATCGACAACTGCCTGAATATCTTCTTCATCAATAGACTGCCTGCTATACGGAATCACTCAGTGACCACCTTATGCAACTCTCGTAGCTCTTCAATAGATAAAAAATGCTCATTGGTATGTGAGCTGTATTCAAATCCATCTGCCACACCTTCTCCAGACTCCCCTAGTTTATTTTTTTTGTAATCAACTGATTCATCAAAAAATTTGATTGCAGGAACAATCACGTAATGGTCTTTGAACTCAATTGTTTGGCGAGAAGACTCCTCGGGACACATAATTTCATGTAATTTTTCACCGGGCCGAATCCCTATTACCTTGATATCTGCACGCTCATCCATTGCATTAACAAGATCAACAATATTCATTGAGGGAATCTTAGGTATGAAAAGCTCTCCGCCTTGCATCCTCTGAAAACTCTTCATTACGAATTCAACGCCTTGCTTTTTTGTTATCCAGAAACGAGTCATTCTTGAATCAGTAACAGGGTATAGTGTTTCTCCAGATAGCTTTATACGTTTATAAACATCTATTACTGACCCTCTAGAGCCCGCCACATTACCGTAGCGTACAACAGAAAATCGAGTACGCCCCTGCCCCGACAGGTTATTAGCCGCAATAAATAACTTATCAGAAGCTAGTTTGGTTGCCCCGTAGAGGTTAATTGGGTTTGCTGCTTTATCAGTTGAAAGTGCAACCACTTTATCAACGTTTTGCTGTATAGCCGCGTCAATAACATTTTGCCCTCCTAAAATATTAGTTTTAATACACTCCATAGGGTTATATTCTGCTGCAGGGACTTGTTTTAACGCCGCTGCATGAACTACAAAATCAATACCATTCATAGCGGCATTGAGACGCTCTTTATCTCTTACATCCCCGATAAAAAAACGCATTCTAGAGTCTTGGAAGCACTCTTCCATTTCGTACTGCTTTAGCTCATCACGTGAATAAACGACTAAGCGTTTAGGTTCATGGTTAGCTAAAATTTCCTTCACAAACTTATGCCCAAATGAGCCTGTTCCGCCGGTAATTAGTATCGATTTATCTTTAAACATTGCAATATAAACACTCAATTAATAATTTGCTCATTTACGGCAAAAAAATTTAAATAGATGATTTAAAAAATAAAACACCATTAACCTGTATAAGCTGAGTATCGACCATCTTCATCAACTATCAAGCCTGAAAACTCCCAATCTATATCCTTAAATGAAGGCACTGATGCAGCTAATGAACCGGATTCAGGCAGAGTAATTGATCGGTGCACCAAAAGGTCCTCATCAAGATTATAGCTTTTATGGATTATCTCTCCGAAGTGGGATTCTATATCAGTCAGGAACGAAATAAACCCGGCTTTCCAATCCGAAGCATATTGCGCCCTATCATCACCATCCTCAATAGCACTTGCATGACTAAAACCCGCATGCAAAAAGTGCCAAATACTCCCCCTAATAAGGTAGTAGAAACTTTCACTTTTCTGTTTCAACTCAGACTGCAACCAGTGGTTAATACGAAAGCAGACCTTGGTTATGTCATCAGGAGATTTAACTGGCCCACTTAGCATTTGAGTAATTTGCTCAACCAATTCATGAAGAAGCCTCTCCAAAACACTACCCTGCACTTCAATCGTATCATCTGAAACAGAAGAAGCCTCTGGATTAAACAGATAATTAATAACCTCCTGCTTACTTGAAGTATGGCCTGCCTTATCTAATTCGTCGAATTGCTCCCCCGTTAACCAAAGTGTGTTCGCCAACCGACTCCCATTTGAACAGTTATAAATCTGAGGATGCTGAGCACCAAAAATAATATTTTCAGTTCGACGCTTAGATATATATAAAAAATTAGTTGTTAAAATAGTCGCCCCGTCTGCAGCTTCCACTTCAATTAAGTCTGAATCTGCATAAGAAGTAGCCTGACGAAGCCCATCAGGTCCATCTTCCTTGTAATAGATAGCCCCTTTGGCATGATGGCTCTTTTTATCAGGAAAGCCATAATCCAGACCAAACAAAAACAATTGACTAAAACCAAAGTGAAAAGCAATGGCCAGCGCAGCATTTGTACAAGTAGGAGCAGCCTCCTTTATGGCCTCACCCTTTTCTGCAAACAACCCTTGAAGAACACCCTCTGCTTTAAAAAACAATCGTTTTTCATCAAATAATGAAAGTAACAATGGGTTTAATTGAGCCGCTCCTATTAGTTTGATGGAACGCATATACGCCTTATCTTCCATCAAATTTTGTGTATCAAAGGTCTTATAGTCAGATTCCAACTCAACTTGAATATCAGGTTTAATACCGTGACGATGCAGCGCTCGCAGTGCAGTTCCGCACGATATAACCAATGCCTTATCTTTAAATCGGTGCAACCACTCTATGCGGTCATCAAGAGAAGGGCCTGACCCTACAATACAAACAGGGAAGTCAAAGCCACCCACTTTAGGTAAAGGTAGGCGCTTCGCACCTAATTTAAAGTTATGAATGGCATTATTCAGTTGGTTTATCTCATCATCATAGTTACCGAATGAAAACAGATGGACATATAAATCAGTATTTATAGCATCAATAACTCGGTCAAATGCAGGAACACCTAAGTGATTATAAAATAGCGCCATTACAGGAAATATTGGGCAACAATCAATAAGGTGATTCCATACTACACTTCGCACCTGCTGCTCATCAACTTCCCCGGGAGTCAATATGAAATTGAAAGATTTATCTTCACTAGAAAGGTATGGAGATACTAATGCATCCCAATCCACTGTGTATAGGCTAGCTGCAAATCGGTCCATATTTGTTTCAACAACACAGGCATGATGAACTTCCCTTTGTTCACAAAGGTTCTTTATATGAAGACCTAATCCACACCCCATAAACACAACCAAGGGAAGAAACTGGGGAATAATATAACCTGAAAATGCTTCCTTTTTTAAAGGAGATTTTTGATAAATAGCATCTATGCGTTTGGCAAAAAAACGTGGATTTTTATAGGTACCACCATAAAGGGGCGCGATTGATCTAATTTTTTTTCCATAATCAAAAACGGTAAGAAACTGCTTAACTTCATTTGGAGAGTATTCCTTTGCCGCTCCACCATAGACATGCTGATTATTTTCAATCAGATCAACCTCATTGGTTTCAGGCAAAATATCCAACTTGCTACGCTTCATTTCATAAGTAGAAAAGAAATCATATATTCCTGGATAGTTGTGCTGAAAAAAATGTAGATTTTTTGTTCGGAGGGCAATATAACTCGCAACTGGACTTTCCGCTTGACTCATCCCAAACTCACATTATTTATATTTTTATACACTATAACTCAGTTTTTGAATAAAATTGAATTCATTATCAATAAATTAAGCGATGATTTACTAACCTGAAGATTTGCAAGGAGACTCCGCCATTGACAAACAAAGCCCTTTTCCTAGACAGGGATGGTGTTATTAACAAAGAAAAAAACTATCTTTATAAAATTGAAGATATAGATTTTATTGATGGTATTTTCGACCTTTGCTTTTCAGCCACTCAACTAGGTTACAAAATCATAATTATTACAAACCAAGCAGGAATTGCCAGAGGTTATTATTCTGAGCAGGATTTTAAAATTGTAAGTGAGTGGGTAGAAAATCAGTTTATGATTCGCAAGATCAAAATTGCAGGTACATTTTTTTGCCCTCATCATCCTAAATATGGAAACTCTTTATATAAAATAGACTGCGACTGCAGAAAGCCAAGAGGGGGAATGATTAGAGAGGCAGCAATTAAACATGGCATTAACCTCTCTAACTCTATCTTCGTAGGTGATAAGAAAAGCGATATGCTTGCTGCCAAAGCAACTCACATTGGTACAAAAATATTAGTAAGGACAGGACACCCCATTACTGCCAACGATGAACAGTATGCAGATTACATCCTAAACTCACCTGCTGATATAACCGCTTTGCTTTAACTCTAAAAATCACATATTAAAACAGTGAATTTTCAATGCACTCACACAAGGTGTGCTCCATAACCAAATGCACCTCCTGAATCTGACTTACGGTAACACCTGGCGCCAAAACAGAAACTGTTGCAAGCTTTGCCGCTTCTCCACCGTCAAAACCTGAAAACAATACCGAGCTGACTCCTTTGTCAACACAGACCTCTAGAGCGCGCAACATATTGCTAGAGTTTCCAGAAGTCGTAATAGCTAAAAAAACATCTTTTGCTGTAACTTTTGCTGTAACTTGCCTAGAAAACACAAACTCATACCCATAATCATTACTAAGTGCTGTTAAAATTGAAGTGTCTGTAGACAGCGACTCGGCTGCTAAGGGAGCTCTGTCTTTAGCTAATTTGCCGACCAGTTCGGCTACGAGGTGTTGAGCATCCGCTGCAGACCCTCCATTCCCTGCAACATATAACCTTCCACCTTGCCTATAAGCTTTAACTATAACTTCAACTGCTTTTTGAAAATTGCATAGCTGCTGAGAACTTGAAATAAGTTGTTTTTTTGCCTCAACAGAAGATTCTAGATTTTTAATCAAACTACTCTTAAACATCATTATTAAAATTAACTCTTATTTTTTAAGACCACTTACTTATTCTGATAATACCTATAGTAGCAGGGGGGTGCCACCATAGATGCGGCAACTATTTGACTATTCATAGCTAATACATATGGCAAAATACTTCCCTTTCATGAAATTACATACTATTCCTTCTTTTTTAAAGACTACACAAAAATCATTACTAACAATATAAAACTATATTTTACAGGAAGATACAATGAGGTGATTATTATTTCATCAACATTGGCACACTAATCGCTTAACAAAAACTAAGAGTTCTTATGCTTGCCGCATAAGAAAAAAGCAATTAGATGTTTAATCGCTGGATCAGAACGCTCAATAAGAGCATATCCGGCAGAATTAGAAACAAGGGGAAAAGCAATGCCTCAGATTATTAATACCAACATAGCGTCAATAAACGCGCAGAGGAATTTAAATAATTCCCAGTCTGCAAACCAAACGGCATTGCAGAGACTTTCCTCTGGCCTACGAATTAACAGTGCTAAAGACGATGCCGCTGGATTGGCCATTTCGACTCGTTTTGACTCTCAGGTGAGAGGCCTAAATGTTGCGATACGAAATGCGGGTGATGGCGTATCACTATCTCAAACGGCAGAAGGTGCGCTAGGATCAATAACGAACAGCCTGCTTCGAGTTAGAGATCTAGCACTTCAGTCAGCTAACGGCACAAACAGCGCTATAGATCGAGACGCACTAAACCAGGAAGTTCAGCAACTCAAAGAAGAAATACAACGCGTTTCAGAACAAACCAATTTCAACGGAACAAAGCTTCTGGATGGGTCATTCTCTGGGGTAACCTTCCAAATTGGCGCTAACGAAGGTGAAGACGTTACCGTCAGTATAGAAGGCGCAACTGTCGACAAACTCGGCTCAGCTCAAACGGATGGCATTAGCTCAGACCAACAGGGCGGCGCTACACAAGCCATTGCCGCTATGGCAGCCGGAGACCTAGTCATCAATGGTATAGCTGTTGGTGCATCAAGCGGCGTTAATGATGCTTTTTCTAGTGCAGATCAAGACAAAAGTGCCATAGCCAAGGCTGCCGCCATTAACGCAGTTTCTGAACTAACGGGTGTCACCGCTGACGTTGGAACAACAACCATAAGTGGTAGTTCGGGATTTTCAGCAGGTGCAGCGTCTACCGGAAGCCTGAGCATCAACAGCGTTGCGATTGCCGTAGCGACGGATGCTACGCTAAGCGACGAGGCAAACCTGCAAAGTATAACGAATTTGATTAACGAAAAATCAGGTCAAACGGGGGTTGTTGCATCATTTGATGGAAGCGTTGCAACAGGCATTACTCTTTCTGCTGCTGACGGCAGAAATATTGTGCTTGCGGTAGGAGTTGGTATCGCTGACCTCAATGACGCAGGCCTTGCGTCTGCAGACTCCTATGCGGGAAGTTTCGCACTGGTGTCAACAGATGGAAGCCCTATTGATCTTGATACCACAACAGGAGACATTGGCAATGCGGGCTTGGCCGTCGGTAAGTTCAGTGGTAGTAATAGTGGGGCTATTGGGCAGTCAGTTGACGGCCAAGCACTGGTTACCGGCGACATTGTAGTCAACGGCGTGCCCGTTGGGCCAACATTGGCATCTTTTGATACCGCATCGCCTTCTGTAACTAATCCAGAAACCAGCGGCATTGCAAAAGCCGAGGCAATTAATCGAGTTGCTGACCAAACAGGTGTAACAGCAGTAGTTAACGCAACACTCTTTAACTCAGCTGCAATCGCAGCACCTGGTGTAGGCGTCGGGGAAACAGGTAGTTTTGACCTAAACGGTGTCACAATCAATATTGCAACTAGCGACACTGAGACTGTTGCCGACAAACAAAATTCAATTATTTCTGCTATTAATAATAAAGCCGGACAAACAGGTATTCGAGCTGAAGCGCTTGGAGATAGGTATCGATTAATTGCCGACGACGGCAGAAATGTACAAATTTCTAATTATACAGGCATCACCCCAGCAAACCTCGGTCTACCCGCTGCGGACCCCTCTACTATTCAGGCATCGATTGCACTTTCCTCCGCAGGAAAAATTAGCCTAGAATCTATTACAGGTGATATTTCTAAAACGGGTTTTGAAATTGGTGAGTACGGATCAGCAGAAGATGGACAACTACTTCAGGATGTTGATATCTCAACCGTAGAAGGTGCCCTTAAAGCACTGTCTGCAGTTGACAATGCTTTAACATCAATAAACTTCCAGCGAGCAAACCTGGGCGCGATTCAAAATCGCTTTGAATCAACCATGACAAACCAAGCTATAGCAGCCGAGAACTTTACCGAAGCGAGCTCCCGAATAAGGGATGCTGACTTCGCGGCAGAAACCGCAGAGCTTTCAAGATCTCAGGTATTGCAACAAGCAGGTCTTTCAATTCTTGCTCAAGCTAACAGCCAACCACAACAAGTGCTTCAATTATTGCAAGGTTAACTTTAACGCTATACTCAATACCAGCCGGCACCTGCCGGCTTTTTTTCATCTAAAATTTAACAAAGAAGAAACTAACAATTGGCACACCCTTCGCATAGTTAAAGACATATAGCATTAATAACATAAAAAAGCGGAAGAGGTTTGCCCACCATGAATACAACGACATCTAGTCTTCAGCCAGCAATAACTCAATTAGCACAAAGCGAACTGGCTGATGTTGCGCGCTTATTAATCCATGCCAACGATCTTTATAAAGTAGCTAATAATGCTGCCACTGACGGCACTGAAAGACAAACATCACTGGAGGGAGCATACGACCTAGTTACTCAAGTTATAAGCTACGACCCCTCTAACACCCCCGCAATGAACTTATTAGGTCGTATTGAGCTAGACAGAGGAAACCTGAACTCATCCAAAGCTCTATTTAATCAATGCCTGCTTAACTCGCCCGAGAATACTCAATATTTAACCAATGCGGGCTATCTACACCTTGTTTCTAATGAGCCAGAACTTGCTATTGAAAGTTTCCAGTCTGCATTGGAAATTGATAAAAGCTATGTAAATGCATTTCTTGGCATTGCTCGTGCACAGCAAGCATTAAGAAATTTTGATGTCGCATACCTACACTATCGTACGTTAGTAAATTATGGTCACAATAGCACCAGTATTCTTCAGGGCATGCTAAATTGTTGCGAGCATATTCAAATTGATACTTATCAGGCTGATTTAGAAACAGACCTCCTTAATTTGTTTGCTCATAAAGAGTTAGCACATGAACGCTTGGGTCGCTTTGCATCTTCGTTAATTTGCAAAAAATATGATTTAGAAAATCCAAACTGTCCTATAGATATAATGGCCGTAGCTAATGACCCTTTAATTTATCATTCACTTCTAACGTGTTCTCTACCGAATCCTTTTGTAGAAGAATTCATCACCTTACTTCGCCAAAGCATCCTTTTTGAAGCGGTTGAAACACGCCACCTTCG
>JQIA01000059.1_pt1 | contig 46282 bp, 49 predicted proteins | sample 811431 | NCBI WGS metagenome assembly JQIA01 (sample SAMN02998118, study PRJNA258478) | marine sediment metagenome | biome: marine; feature: seafloor; material: sediment; isolation source: oil-polluted sediment collected from 3 locations (0.5 km, 0.7 km and 0.9 km)... | place: USA: Gulf of Mexico ...
CAGCCTCGATTACGGATGAACCAATTGATGACTAAAACTTTAACGCAAGGCGCCACCATTGGCATTCTAGGCGGGGGCCAGTTAGGGCGGATGCTGTCAGTTGCGGCATCACGACTTGGTTTTAAAAGCCATATATTTGAACCGGGTGCAAACCCGCCCGCGAGCCAAGTGGCAGATATGGTGACAACAGCATCTTATGCTGATATTGATGCGCTGGCAGCTTTCGCCAAAAGCGTTGATGTGATTACTTTCGAATTTGAAAACATCCCTGCCGAAGCTCTGGATGCAGTTGAAAAATTTCGCCCCGTTTTACCTGCCCGCAATGCGCTGGCAACCAGCCAAGACCGCATTGTGGAAAAGGCATTTCTATCAGGTTTGGACCTGAATGTGGCCCCTTATGCTAATGTGGAAACCACCACAGATTTAACCGCAGCAGTTGCATCCATTGGCGCCCCTTCAATCTTAAAAACCCGCCGTTTTGGCTATGATGGCAAAGGTCAAGCACGCCTGAAAACAACCGATGACGCGCAAACTGCATGGGATGCTTTAGGGCAAACACCATCCGTGCTGGAAGGATTTATAGACTTTAACCATGAGGTCTCGGTCATTGGCGCAAGGTCGCAATCAGGCGAAGTGGTTTGTTATGACCCAGGCCAAAACGTGCACCGTGACGGTATTTTACACACCACCACCTTGCCTGCAAACCTGAACACATCACAACGCACAGATGCGGTCATCCTCACCGGGAAAATTCTGAATGCACTGGATTATGTCGGGGTGATGGGGGTCGAGTTGTTTGTCACTGACACAGGGTTGATCGTAAACGAGATCGCACCACGCGTGCATAATTCCGGCCACTGGACTCAAAACGGTTGTGTGATTGATCAGTTTGAACAACATATCCGCGCCGTGGCAGGCTGGCCTTTGGGGGACGGTAAGCGCCATTCCAACGTGGTGATGACCAACCTTATCGGGGATGCGGTTCTGGATGTGGAAACTCTTTCAAAAGATGCCAACGTGGGTTTGCATCTTTATGGCAAAGCAGACGCCAAAGCAGGGCGCAAAATGGGGCATGTCAATAAGCTTACGGGGCCCGCGGTTTAAACGCCCCTTCGCGCAAGAAATGCGCCACTTGCATGAAAACTGCAGGGCTGTTCATCATGAACGTGTGGGTGACATCAATCACGATATGATCTGCCATACCTGCAATTTTGGTGCTTTCAACCGCAACCTTACCATCATCATCCCCTGGGATTATCGATGAAAACAACGGCGATATACTTTGGTTGCCAGCAATAACCCCCAGTGAAAACCCCACTGGGCCAAGACGGTTCGGGATACTTTTCGGACCTGTGCCTAATTGCAATCCGGCGATCCCGTTCCACAACTCATAGCCCGGTAAACCTCTTAGTTTATCAACTACCGGTGACCCTTTATTAGGGGGGCCAAGCATCACCACATGGTTTAAGTTCTTAGGTTTTTCATCTGCATGTTTCATATAATAACGCACCAGAATACCGCCCATAGAATGGGTCACGAAATGTATCTGGTTTGTGGTTCCACAAGCAGTAATCGCGTTTGGGATACTGGTGTTTGCAAGCTCTTCGATGCTGTCCTCAGTCGAAGCGTAATCCACATTCACCACATCATAACCAATGCCCTTTAGTGCGGTTTCCATAGCTAAAAAGGAATAGGAACTGCGCGCCAAGCCATGTAGCAAAATAACACAATCCGCAACAGCAGGTGATGTGATCAACAGGGCTAAAATTGTTAAGCAATATTTCATAACTACTATCTAAAATCTCAGGGTTAGATTTTCCGGCCCTTTTGCCCAGCCCAGACGGACAGACCAATACCCCCCAAAACAAGGGCAGACGCGATGGTAAAATCCATTGTCCAGACCTCATCCAGAAACACAATACCCCCTGCCATTGCAATCAACGGCACGGTTAATTGCGCCACGGCCGCTGTGCTGGTTTGCAGGCGTGGTAAAACATAGAACCATAAGATATAACCAAGGGCCGACGTGACGCCGCCCGACAAGCAGGCCAAAGCAATGCCCTGAAGACTGCTGGTTTCGGTGCTGGTCACAAACCAGATGATCAGGGCTATTGGTGTGGCACAAACAAAACTGGCAGCGGTGGCAACAAGAGCCTGTTCCACTTTTTGCCCGGCCAAAGAATAAACGCCCCAACCAAAGCCTGCGCCGATCATTAACGCGGCTCCGCTCAGGTCAATACCCGATGTGCTGGGGTTTAATACATAAGCCAGCCCTGACAGTCCGATTGCGGCCCCCAGCCATTGCAGAGGTTTGGGTTGGTTGCCTTGCATCAAGGCTCCCGCAAACATAGTGATTTGCACCATGCCAAACAGCAATAACGCCCCTAACCCGGCTTGCAATACCGCGTATGCAAAGGAAAATCCGATAGCGTATAGGGCCAGACCTAAAACGGCATCCAGTCGTGGTTTGATCTCGATACCATCCTTAAACGCACCTTGCAGCCATAAAATAAGAAATAAAACCACGGCCCCAGACGCCAGACGTAAAACTGCAAAAGAAGCAGGCCCAATGGCGCCGTCAGTAAGGGCTGCACGATTAAGTACCGAGTTCGCCGCAAAAGCGATCATTGTGGTGGCGGTTAAAATAGAAATACGCATTTATACTCAATGCATGGAATAGAATGCATCAACAAGTCTTTAATCGTACCTAAATACCAACACGAAAGGTCCTTGACTGTCATGCATGCAGTTTATATTAGTTACCATACTAACTAATAATGAAAGAACCCCATGCTAGAACTATCTCTATTCGCAAAAATCACCCTCAAGCCTGAGCATTTTGATGAAGCGTTAAAAGCCATACGCGCGACTGTAGAACAAACACGCGCAGAGCCAGGATGCTTAAGGTTTGAATTGAATGTCGGGCTTGATGGCGCGCCAATATTGTATCTTGTCGAGCATTGGAAAGATGATACTGCACTGGCCTTGCATTATGAGAAATCCGATACTAAGGCGATTTTCAAAGCTTATGAAACATGGCAGGCCAAACCACCGATGATCATAAAAATGCGCCGCGACACCTGATGTTTTTCCTAAAGGATTTGCCAAGCCAAGAAATGGTCAGCACTTATGCCGTACAATTCCCGGAACTGGTGCCTGAAAAAACCCAGAATGCATTGCAAATGCTGCGCCAAGCCAGCGTTTTAATGCGCAACCTTGATCGTTACTTTGCCTCACACAACGTGTCACAAACACAGTTTTTAATTCTGATCATCCTGCACCGTGACCCCACAAAGACACAGCACTTAGCTTCGGAAATCGCGGTTAAAATGGACATCTCCAAACCGGTTCTTAGTACGGCTATAAAGACGTTGTTAAAGCGGGGTTTAATCGCATATTCTGAAAAACAATCGGACGGCAGAGCAAAACCTTTGAATATCACCCCTGCAGGGGTGATCGTTTTGAGAACGCTTTTGCCAGAGTATTTCAAAATACTTCAAGCAGATATCTAAACCTATGGTGAAAAGGGAACGTAAATTTTAAACACCGCCCCTTTTACCAAAGGTATCTAACCCTTAAAAGGTCAGTGCCGCATCCAATGCTTGATCCAGATCAGCGATCAGATCTTCAGAATTTTCGATCCCGATAGACACCCGCAACATATCAGGGGCGGCCCCTGATGCTGCTTGTTGTTCTGCCGTTAACTGTCGGTGCGTGGTCGACGCGGAATGGATAATCAGTGACCGAGTATCGCCCAGATTGGCCACATGGCTGAACAGATTAACGGCACTGACCAATTTTACACAAGCCTCATACCCGCCTTTCACAGCGAAAGTGAACAAAGCACCTGCCCCTTTGGGATAGACCTGTTGGTGCCGTGCATAATAGGGCGAACTTTCAAGCCCTGCATAAGTGACCGAGGTGATCCTTGGGTCGTTTTCCAACCAGTTCGCTACAATCTTTGCATTATGGACATGGCGCTCCATGCGCAGGCTTAATGTCTCGATGCCCATCAAAGTATAATGCGCCGCTTGCGGATTTAAGGTCATACCCAGATCGCGCAACCCCACGGCAATACCATGCAAAGTAAAGGCCAAATTGCCAAAAGTTTCATGGAATTTCAAGCCGTGATAAGCAGGTTCAGGCTGTGATAGCGATGGAAACTTGTCATTTTGTGACCAGTCAAAATTACCGCTGTCGACCACACACCCCCCCATAACCGTACCATTGCCGGTCAGGTATTTCGTGGTTGAATGCACCACTAATGTGGCCCCCAATTCAATCGGGCGGCACAAATATGGCGTCGCAGATGTATTATCGACAATCAATGGTAATCCGGCTTTATCAGCCACTTTGGCCACGGCAGGAATATCGGTAACATACCCACCCGGGTTGGAAATACTTTCGCAAAACACTGCACGGGTATCATCATCTACCGCTGCACCTAACGCATCCAGATCATCGAAATCAACAAATTTCACCGACCAACCAAAACGTTTGATGGTTTGACCAAGCTGCGTGACACTGCCGCCATAAAGCCTTGTTGAGGCCACCACATTACAGCCCGGCTGCATCAGCGGGAACAGGGCCATAATTTGGGCCGCATGACCTGATGAGCAGCACACAGCCCCCACGCCACCTTCCAATGTGGCGATGCGTTCTTGTAACGCTGAAACCGTGGGGTTGGTCAGGCGCGAATAAATATACCCTACTTCTTGCAGGTTAAACAAAGCTGCTGCGTGATCGGCATCGCGAAACACATATGCGGTTGTCTGGTAAATCGGCACTTGGCGGGCCCCTGTTGCAGGGTCTGGGCGCGCGCCTGCATGAACTTGCAATGTGTCAAAGCCGTATTGTGGTGTATCTGTCATGTCTTTGTATCCCTCAAAGTTTAGATGAAATGATGCCAGTGTTAAAACCGGCGCGGCGCAATTCGCCATATAATCTTTGGTATTCAATTTTCGGACACCGGTTCTGGATCACTTGCAATCCGGCATCTGTCGCACGTTTAGCCGCTTGCGCATGCTCTACGCCGACTTGCATCCAGATGGTTTTCAAGTCAGCGCCCAGATGTTCAATAGCGTCTTCTACTAATTCCGGTACAAATTTTGGGCGGCGAAATATATCCAGCATATCAACGGATATATCCGGTGGAACATCCTTGATGCTTGCCAATATGGTTTCACCAAACAAAGTCTTTCCCGCCTGCACTGGATTAATCGGGATCACGCGGTACTTTCGTAAGCTCAGGTAGCGCGTCACAAAATATGACGGGCGTACTGGATTAACCGATACACCAACGGCGGCAATAATTTTGGTTTCATCCAGAATTTTACGTAAAAGCGTATCTGAAGGTGCGGGTGCCATTTGGTGCCAATGCTGCGGATGTTAATTATCCAGACGCTAAACAGTCGGGCATTTATCCGCAAGCGAAACCCATAAAAAAGGGCCACCCGAAGGCAGCCCTCAATATTCTTAAGCGTTAGTTGGCATTTCCCTCTTGCGCATTCACCAAGGCGAATACTCTATCGGGGAACCGTTTTAGCCCCAAAGGGCTAAGCCGGTTCTTACATCATGCCGCCCATGCCGCCCATGCCGCCCATGTCAGGCATGCCGCCACCGGCACCGCCTGCTGGGGCTGGTTTGTCAGCAATCATCGCTTCTGTTGTGATCAACAGACCTGCGATTGAAGCTGCATCTTCCAAAGCAGTCCGTACAACTTTAGCTGGGTCAATCACACCAAATGCGAACATGTCGCCATATTCTTCAATTTGTGCATTAAAGCCAAATGATGCGTCATCGCTTTCGCGCACTTTGCCGGCAACAACTGCACCATCAACACCAGCATTTTCAGCGATTTGGCGCATTGGCGCTTCTAAAGCACGGCGCACAATTGCGATACCAGCAGTCTGGTCAGCGTTCTCGCCTTTCATGCCTTCCAAGCCTTTAGCACCTTGGATCAAAGCAACACCACCACCAACAACAACACCTTCTTGTACGGCTGCGCGTGTAGCGTTCAATGCATCATCAACGCGATCTTTGCGTTCTTTAACTTCTGTTTCAGTTGCACCACCAACGCGGATCACTGCAACACCACCAGCCAATTTGGCCAGACGTTCTTGTAGTTTTTCACGATCGTAGTCTGAAGAAGTTTCTTCGATTTGTGCTTTGATTTGTGAAACACGTGCTTCGATTTCAGCTTTATCGCCAGCACCTTCAACGATAGTTGTCTCGTCTTTGGTGATCGCAACTTTCTTAGCTGAGCCCAACATTTCCATGCCAACGCTTTCAAGCTTCATGCCCAGATCTTCAGAAATAACCTGACCACCTGTCAAAACAGCGATGTCTTGCAACATAGCTTTACGGCGATCGCCGAAACCAGGTGCTTTCACAGCTGCGATTTTCAGGCCGCCGCGTAATTTGTTCACAACCAAAGTAGCCAGTGCTTCGCCATCAACATCTTCTGCGATGATCAACAAAGGTTTGCCAGATTGGATTACTGTTTCCAACAAAGGCACCATTGGCTGCAAAGAAGATAGTTTTTTCTCGTGCAACAAGATCAAGCAATCTTCCAGATCAGATGTCATTTTTTCAGGGTTCGTCACAAAATATGGTGACAGGTAACCGCGGTCGAACTGCATGCCTTCAACAACGTCTGTTTCTGTTTCCAGACCTTTGTTTTCTTCAACAGTGATAACGCCTTCATTGCCAACCTTTTGCATCGCGTCTGCGATTTGGTCGCCAATAGCGTTTTCGCCATTTGCAGAGATCGTGCCAACTTGTGCAACTTCTGCACTGTCTTTAACTTCACGAGACATGTCTTTGATTGCTTGCACAACATTTGCAACAGCCGCATCAATACCGCGTTTCAGATCCATCGGGTTCATGCCCGCAGCAACTGATTTCAGGCCTTCTTTTACGATGGCTTGTGCCAGAACTGTCGCAGTTGTTGTACCGTCACCAGCTGTGTCATTAGTGCGAGAGGCCACTTCTTTGACCATCTGTGCGCCCATGTTTTGGAACTTGCCTTCAAGTTCAATCTCTTTAGCAACTGTTACACCATCTTTAGTGATGCGCGGTGCGCCAAAAGATTTGTCGATCACAACATTACGGCCTTTTGGGCCCAATGTTACTTTGACAGCATCAGCCAAAACATTCACGCCTTCCAGCATCAAGTTACGGGCGTCTGTGCCGAATTTTACGTCTTTACCAGCCATTATAGCTACTCCTAATTCAATTATTTAGCGCTTAAAGCAGACCAAGAATGTCAGCTTCTTTCATGATCAACAGCTCTTCGCCATCGATAGTGACTTCTGTGCCTGACCATTTGCCAAACAAAACTTTGTCACCGGCTTTAACAGCCATTGGGATCAGCTCGCCGCTGTCTTTGCGTGCGCCTTCGCCACAAGAAACAACTGCGCCTTCTGCAGGCTTTTCTTTTGCGGAATCAGGAATGATCAAGCCGCCTGAGGTTTTTTCTTCGCCTTCAAGACGACGAACCAGTACACGGTCGTGCAGAGGTGTAAATGCCATTAGGATTGCTCCGTTGTTGGTTAAAAATATCAATTTGAGAGGGCTTGCAGAGTGTTAGCACTCACCTCTCATGAGTGCTAACGACGGATTCTTAGGAAATGCGACCGTTAGAGTCAAGTTTCAAATGAATAAAAAGTAATTATGCTTATTTATCAATCTCCAAACGGATCGCCTTATACCTCAAGCATACGCTTGAAATGCGCTTCGCCGCTTGGGGAAAATTTCACAATACGAGTACTTTGATCCCGCATCGCCCAGCCCAACGTTTCAAACCTGCTTAAAAATGCACGGCCTAAACTGCCTGCCAAATGTGATCGCCGTTCGCTCCAGTCTAAACACTCACGGCAAAGCGGTGCGGGTTTTGCACGCAATCCATCAATATCAATACCGAAATCTTGTGCAAACTCCACCCCATCACCCGTCAACTTCAGTTCTTCATCAATCAGATGAATATACCCGCTTGAAATAAGATTATCGTAAAGCCGTATACCCATATGACCTGCCAAATGATTGTAACAAACCCGCGCGTGGCGCAGTGCCGTATCTTTGGGGCCCGTGCGAATACGCAAATGCCCTGCCCCTGCGGCCAGCCCCATAATGCTTTCCAATACATGGGCCACATCGTCATTGGCTAATGAGAAATATTTATGCCGACCCTGTTTTAGAACTCTCAGCAAATCACCCTGCACCAGTTTCGACAAATGTGAGCTGGCGGTTTGCAGCGTCACACCCGCCTCTGCCGCCAATTCAGTCGCAGTCAGGGCTTTTCCACTCATCAAAGCGGTTAGAATGTTTGCACGCGCAGGATCACCGATCAGGGCGGCTATGTATGCTATATCAGGGCCTTCTTTCATAGTTCGACCATAACCGAAGCATGTAAGCTACGCAATAGTGTAAACCTCAGTCACATCTTCAATAGGCCTACACTTATGACCAACCCCTACGCATTACGCACAGAATTACCATTCTTGGCCATCATGGCAGATGCTTTTAATACAGTCCTTTTTAAGCAGTATCGGAGCATGGACAGTTTTGCATGACCGCCGCAATCACAGGCATCATACTGATCAACTGGCCACCCAAAACACCTATCCACAAACCATAAGGAACTCACATGTTAACCTGCATCATTCGTTATCACATCGACCCCACCAAAAAAAAACAGTTCACTCAATACGCCCGCAACTGGGGTCAAGCCATTCCACGCTCAGGCGCTGATCTGATCGGTTATTACGCCCCGCATGAAGGTTCCAGCACCTTGGCTTACGGGATTTACAATATTGAAAACCTCGCAGAATATGAGGTCTATCGCACTCGCCTTGCAGCCGATCCTCTGGGACGTGAAAACTACGCATTTGCGCAAAAAGAAAAGTTCTTGCTGCGCGAAAACCGCACATTTCTAAAATGTGTTTCAACACCGCATGTAAAATAGGAACAGATATATGATTGCCGTTATTTTTGAAGTTGAAATCGCTGAAGGGCGCAAGGATGATTACCTTGATATCGCCGCACAAATGCGCCCGATGCTGGAACAAATCGAAGGATTTATTTCGGTTGAACGGTTTCAAAGCCTGACAGATCCCGCAAAACTTCTGTCGTTATCTTTCTTTGAAGATGAGGCCGCCGTTGAGCGCTGGCGAAGTCTGACCCAACATCGCGGCGCGCAAACACAAGGGCGGGATGGCATTTTCGCGGATTATCATTTGCGGATTGCAGGTGTTATCCGCAACTACGGCATGTACGATCGTGATCAGGCCCCTGATGACAGCAAGGCAGTGCATTCATAACCCTATGCCAGCTTAGCTAAGAAACCAGACAAAGCCGCATTGACCGCGTCAGGTGCATCAATGGTTGATACATGGCCGCCTTTGGGGATGATCTGAAACTCAGAGCCAACTATCGCTTTGTGCATCCGTTTAGATTTAGCAGGCACCGTGGCGGTATCTTCATCACCCACCAAAATTAGAACCGGCACAGTGATCGCGCCTAAACGTTCATAGATACTTTTACGCGTAATCACCCCGGTCACAGCTTTTGACAGCGCTTTTTTATCGGCAACCTGTCCCAAAAAACGCCGCCACTTGGTGCGCAGTTCTTTGCGCCCAGGGTCTTGCAAAAAAGTTTGCCCGAACATAATCGGCATAATAGAGCCCACAACAGGCTTTGGCCCAAACCATCGTAAAATAAAATTCAACATTTTATATCTCCCGTGGTTTTCATTTGGTTCAGCATCGGCACTGCTGTCCAAGACGGATATAGACAGCACACGTTTAGGGTAATTCAATGCCATACGCAAAGCCACAAATCCCCCCATCGATAAGCCAACAAAATGGCATTTCTCAATATTCAGCGCGGCCAGCAAAGCCACTGCGTCATCGGTTAACGTGTCCATATCATAGCCGCTTTTCGTCGCCCTGCTTTGTCCCTGCCCACGGTGATCATATGCGATACAGCGATATTTCTTCTTCAGATACGTGATCTGTTCTTCAAACATCTTCGTGCTGAACAACAGCCCATGTGAAAAAACCACCACAGGCCCATCACCGCCGGTATCAGTATAAAACAAACGCACGCCGTTCACTTCCATATAAGCCATCTCACCCCCCCCTTAGCAGGCGCTAAATATACCCGATAAATCCCCTAAATGAAATCTTTATAGCTGGTAACACCCCTTGTGCCCTGATACGCATTCATCATGACACAGATTATTAACAGCTTTTCGCAAATTTCCGGCAAATATGACGCCGCTCTCGTAGACCTTTGGGGGTGCCTGCATAATGGGATTAAACCCTTTGCCGAAGCAGTATCCGCATTGGAAACATTCCGCGATAATGGCGGTACGGTTTTATTGCTAACCAACAGTCCACGTCCATCAAGTTCGGTTTTTACCCAACTCGATAGTATTGGCGTTTCGCCCGACCTTTACAGGGGTTGTGTTTCAAGCGGTGACGCAGCCCGCGCAGGTTTGGCATCAGGGGCATATGGCAAAAAGGTTTTTGCCCTTGGACCAGAACGTGATGCGCCTTTCTATGCGGGTATAGATGTAAAACATGTCGCATTAGAACAAGCGACAGGCATTGTTTGCACTGGGTTGTTTGACGATCAAAGCGAAACTCCTGATGATTACCGAGCCTTTTTTCTACAAGCCAAAAACAATGGCCTGAAAATGCTCTGCGCTAATCCTGACATCATGGTTGATCGCGGTGACAAACGCATTTACTGCGCCGGCGCACTGGCGCAAGCCTATTCTGATATGGGCGGCGAGGCGCATTATTTCGGCAAACCGCATCCACCGATTTACGACCTTGCTTATCAAAAGCTGATAGAAATTACCGGGCACGAGGTTTTGCCGAAAAAAATCATTGCAATAGGTGACGGTATTAACACCGATATTCGCGGCGCTATTGGTGAAGACATCGACAGCTTGTTTATTACAGGCGGGCTGGCCGCAACTGAAACTGCGACAGATGGTCAGCCAAGCCCTGCCAAACTTGATGCGTTTCTTGCAAAAGCCCAGTTGACGCCGACCTATTCTATCGGTCATCTGCGGTAACTGAATTCAAAGAGATCCTACATGCATATTGTCCGCGATTATCAATTTGCCCATGAAGCCGACAAAGGGGCCGCCGTTGCCATTGGTAATTTTGATGGTGTACATCTGGGCCATCAAGCGGTTCTGGATGCAGTGCGCGAACAAGCACACACATTGAATTGCCCCATGGGCGTGATGACGTTTGAGCCGCATCCGCGTGAATATTTCACCCCTGATGCACCGACATTTCGATTGATGAATGCTGAAGCCAAGGCACATCAATTGGAAAAACTCGGGGTCACACATCTTTACCAGCTGAATTTCAATGCAGCCCTGTCCGGCTTAAGTGCCGAAGCATTTTGCCACGATGTTATCCGTGAAGGCCTCGGCTTGAAACATGTGGTGGTCGGGGCTGATTTCTGCTTTGGCAAAGGCCGCACTGGCACCGCCGACAGTTTACAAGAAATGGGTGCAAAACTGGACTTCGGTGTCACCATTTTGCCATTGGTTTCCGACGAAAAAGGCACGTTTTCATCGACCGCCATCCGCACTGCCCTAAATGAAGGCCGCACCGGTGATGCCGCCCATATGTTGGGTCACTGGCACCGCATTGACGCCCGTGTACAACATGGCGATGCCCGTGGGCGGGATTTGGGTTATCCCACCGCCAACTTATCACTTGACGGCTTGCACTTGCCAAAGTTCGGGGTGTATGCGGTACTGGTTGATGTTCTGGAAGGGCCGCATATGGGGCGGTATAAAGGGGCGGCTTCTATTGGTGATCGACCTACGTTCGGGGTAAATGAACCTAATCTAGAAGTTTTTATCTTTGATTTTTCTGGCGATATCTATGACACTGAAATTTCGGTTGCCCTTGTTGAATTTCAACGCCCTGAACTGAAGTTCGACGATCTGGATACATTGATCCAGCAAATTGAGATCGATTGCATCGAAAGTCGCGCTATTCTTGCAAGGCTTTAACCACATCGACATAAGTCTCTAACGCGGCATGCCCTGAGGGGCGCAATGCATAAACCCCGCGTTCCACACGTTCAAACCAGCCATAATGGTCTGCTTGCAAAATACTGGCCGCATTATTCACGCCCAGTTCAACCGCTAAAACCCGTGGTTTATTCGGCCCTGCACTCAAAGCCAGTGCAATACGCAAAGCATCCTGCCGATATGCGGTGATAATTTTACGCTTATTTTGCCCGCCTGTATTATAATCCCCTACACGACGTTCAAATTCTTTTAGCAACGCGGTTTTTCGCGCTTTGACTTTACGCGGTAGATAGGGCCCCGCATCGCAGTGCACTAAAACGGATGGTGTCGCGGCATCAAATCGCACCACAATAAATCCCAAGCCCAAACGGCGGCATAATTTTACCGCATCTTTGACCTGGGCCACCCACCGTTTACCCTTGCCTGCGGGCACTGCCACATAGACTGCGTCTGTAATGGTTTGCCGGTCAATGCCTTGCATCAACAAGCCAATGGATAAGGATAATTTCAGTTCTACAATCACTGGTTCTTCAGCACCACGTATGGCCACAAGATCGCAATCCTTGACCTCGGCCTTCACATCATATCCCTGCCCTTCAAGATAGGCTTTGATCGGTGCATATAATTCAGTTTCTTTCATTACCTTCAAAGCTATGGCATGGCTGCAATGCTCACAAGCTTTCTTGCTTTCCTTTATCATTTTTTTACGACAGAACTGGCCCATGACCAAATTACGCAAAAAATACTGGGAAACCATTGATCTGATAGATATGACCCGTGATGAGTGGGAGGCTCTTTGCGATGGGTGCGGCAAATGTTGCATGTTAAAACTAGAAGATGATAACACGGGTCAAGTGCATTATACAAACGTCGCTTGCCGCCTGTTTGATGACAAAACCTGCTCTTGCGGCAATTATGCGTTGCGCAAGCAACTGGTGGCAGGATGCGTGGTGCTGACACCTGAAAATCTAGAGCGCAATGCCCATTGGATGCCGTCCAGCTGCGCATATCGCCTAATCGAACAAGGCAGCCCCTTGCCCCACTGGCACCCGTTGATTTCAGGGCATCAGCAATCAGTGCAAGATACAGATAACTCCATGCATGGAAAAACCCTTGCAGAATATGAAATTAATGAAGACGATCTGGAAGACTATATCATAGAAGGCTTACAATAATGTATTTTTCATCCGATAATTCCGCCCCTGTTCACCCCAAAATCATCGAAGGTTTGACCCGTGCCAACGAAGGTTATGCCAGCGGTTACGGCAACGATTCCACAACAAAACAAGCCGAAGCAATGATCCGTGATGTGTTCGAGGCCCCCGATGCAGCGGTTTATTTTGTCGCTACGGGAACCGCAGCCAACGCTTTGGCCCTGGCCACTTTCATCAATCCTTGGGAAACCATATTCTGCCACCCGACAGCGCATATTGAAGAAGATGAATGCGGCGCACCTGAATTTTTTACAGGTGGGGCCAAATTGGTCTTAATTGAGGGGGAAAACGGCAAGATGAACCCTGATTTACTGCGCCAGAAACTGCAGGCAACTGGGCAATTGGGCGTGCATCAAGTACAGCGCGGAGCCTTATCTATTACCAATGTTACCGAGGTTGGCACAGTTTACAGCCTAGATGAAATACAAGCTCTGACGGACATCGCCAAGCAATATAACATGCCGGTCCATCTCGATGGTGCACGTTTCGCTAATGCCATGGTTGCACTTAACTGCAGCCCAGCTGAAATGACTTGGAAATCAGGCGTTGATATCGTCAGCTTTGGTGGTACTAAAAATGGTTGCATGGGGGTGGAAGCGGTTGTGATCTTTGATCCCACAAAAGCATGGGAGTTCGAGTTGCGACGTAAACGCGGTGGGCATCTGTCTTCCAAGAACCGCTTTTTAGCCGCCCAAATGGAAGCTTACCTGACCGACGGTCTGTGGATCAAACTGGCCAAACACGCCAATGCGATGGGCAGCTTAGTCGCAACCGGCTTGAAAGATATCAAGGGCGCAAAGCTGCATTACCCGCAACAGGCCAATATGCTGTTTTGCGGCTGGCTGCGCGCAGGCCATGAACTTGCACAAGCCGCAGGGGCTATGTATTATGCATGGCCAGAGGCAGAGCATCCGGAAAACGGGCCAACAGATGAATTCCTGTCGGCCCGATTGGTAACAAGCTGGTCAACAACCCCTCAGGATGTTGAGCGCTTTTTGGAATTGATCGCGGATTAAGCGATTTCAGTCAGATAAGCATCCAGATGCGGTAAGCGGTCCTGCCCCCAGAACACTTGGTCGCCAACCACATAAGTTGGCGTGCCAAAGACACCGGCTTTTATAGCTTCTTCGGTGTTGCGTTCAAAGCTTGCAGCACCTGACAGCATTCCGCTTTCAGCCAGATCTGCATCAAAACCGTTTGCCGTTAAGCAGGCTTTGACGACATCATCTTCAGCGATGTTTTTATCTTCCAGCCAGCACGCCCGTAAAAACCCATGCACCAGACCACTTAGATCACCACCACCGGCTTCTTGCGCCGCAATCATTGCATAACATGCAGGGGCCGGATTGGTTGGCCAGAACGCAGGTTTAGTGCTAATTTCCATACCGTTTAATTTGGCCACGCGTGCCAAATCCTGGGCCCGGTAATTGGCTTTGTTGATATGGCGTTCGACAGGCGGTTGTGTGCCAACTTCAGCGAATACTTGCATCAGGTTAAAGGGTTTGTAATTAATCTCAAAACCATGTTTTGCAGCAATTTTCTCCAAGCCAAGCCCTGCCAAGTAACCAAAGGGTGATAGCGGGAACATATAGTAGTCAATTTTTTTCATTTTTACCTCTCAAAGTTCATTTAATTTTCAGTAACAGTTCGGTAACGACTAGGCAAAATCAATTTTCGGTGTTAAGCGAAGCCAACTCTAACATGCTGCTGCCAACAGCCCCAAATTTAGGGACTATACCGATGATCACGATGGTCGAGCCTAAGCTCATCTCTGGAAATTCCAACCCCACCTTAAGCAAAGCCATCGCCAAGCGCATGTCGTTGCTACGTGGAAGTCCGGTGAACCTAATTGACGCTCGTATTGAACGGTTCAACGATCAGGAAATTTTCATCGAGGTATATGATAATGTGCGCGGTGAAGATATGTTCATCCTGCAATCTACATCGAACCCAGCCAATGACAATCTGATGGAATTGCTGATCATGGCTGATGCACTTCGCCGTTCTTCAGCCCAACGCATTACAGCTGTGATTCCATATTTCGGCTATGCCCGTCAGGATCGCCGCACCAAGGCCCGCACACCAATATCTGCTAAACTTGTTGCAAATATGATTGTAGAAGCCGGTATTGAACGGGTTCTGACAATGGATTTGCACGCAACGCAAATTCAGGGATTTTTCGATATCCCTGTAGACAACTTATATGCAGCCCCTATCTTTGCGCTGGACGTGATGCATAATTTCAAGAAAATGGATGACGTCATGGTAATCTCTCCTGATGTGGGCGGTGTGGCGCGTGCGCGCGAACTGGCCAAACGCATCGGTGCGGATATGGCAATTGTTGACAAACGCCGCGGTGCCCCTGGTGAAGTGGCCGAGATGACTGTGATCGGCGACGTGACTGGCCGCAAATGTATCATCGTGGATGATATTTGCGATACTGCGGGCACTTTGTGTAAAGCCGCCGATACGCTGATCGAAAAAGGTGCGACAGAGGTTCACAGCTACATCACCCACGGTGTACTATCTGGGCCAGCGGTTGAGCGCATCACCAAATCCAGCATGAAGCAGCTGGTCATAACAGACTCGATTGAAGCCACACCTGAAGTTGCGGCCTGCAATAAAATCCGCATCGTGCCAACGGCACCATTGCTGGCACAAGCCACGCTAAACATCGCTAATGGAACATCAGTATCATCGTTATTTGATGAGGGCACGCTGGGGCCGATTTATGATGGATATTATAAAGGGTAATGACGCCCAATCAGGGCATTGTTATCGCGTTTATAAAGCTTGGTGGATATGCGCCGCATGTAACATAGCGAACGCACCCCTAACAATCCCTAAACCCTTTCAAGTGTATAACACCCCTGCTAGCAAAAGTAGTTCACGGGTTTTCAAAGGGCGTATGACACCGCCAAATGCGAAAGCCACCAGACTTAACAGTTAAGAACAGGTGCAGGGCTAAAGCTCTGTTCGGCCATATAGCTACAAACGGCAGGCCTGCCTACTTACTACAAACACTCCATATAATACGACAAAACCCGCCAGCCCGATAAGGGTGACGGGGCAATAAAGCGTGATCGCACTATGCCAGAAGTTAGTATATCTCATCCCAATTATCATCTGCATCCACACCGCCAATAGCCATCCATGCAGCACGAGCCCGCGCAATTTTAGTGTCGCCCCAGGTTTTAAAAACAATCTCACATCCAGTACATGTGATATTTTCGACAATAATTTCAGCCCGTTGATTGGTTTGATTGTCCATATCGAACATTTCCAGTGACACCATCACATTGGGTGCATTTTTAAAATTCTCAGAGAATGAAACACTCACCCGGCGTTCACGCTCGCCATCCCCAGTCCACATATCACCGTCAGTGTCAAAATCAGAGAACAGCATCTCAGATCCTTGATCCACCCCGATGGTGCTTGCATATATGCGTTTCATCTTCACCACCCTTATATAGCTTCCCTATAGGAAGCCAGTCTGTAAAGGCAATAAAAAAGCCCCACAACTTGCAGGGCTTAATTAAACAATAAGGTTTATTTATGAAGTCTAGATCAGTTCCAGCAATGCTTTAGTATCCGCAACACGTTTGTCGGCCACGTCTTTTTCAGCACCTGCTGTACCTTTTGCAGCGTCTTCAGCTGTGGCAATCAAATCATTGATCGTATCTACAGTCACTTCAGTTTTTGGCATCGCTTGTTCTGCCAGAACAGAGGCAGCGGTGCCTGATACTTCTACAAAGCCGCCTGTGACCACATATTCGGTTACATCGCTGCCTGCTACAACTTTGATAACGCCGGGGCGCAGGGTTGTCAGCAGAGAAGCGTGTTCAGCCATCGCGGTGAAGTCGCCCTCGGCACCCGGGATATGGATCTCGGATGCTTCAATAGACGCCAATTTGCGCTCTGGTGACACAAGGTCGAATTGAATAGTAGCCATGATTGGCCCCTCTCTATCGATTAAGCAGCGTCAGCCGCCATTTTTTCCGCTTTGGCAATCACATCGGCAATACCGCCAACCATGTAAAAAGCCGCTTCTGGCAGGTGATCATATTCACCTGCAACAACAGCTTTGAACGATGCAATTGTGTCATCCAAAGGCACTTGGATACCGTCAGAACCTGTGAACACTTTGGCCACATCAAACGGTTGCGACAAGAAACGCTCGATTTTACGAGCGCGTGTCACGGCCAGTTTGTCATCTTCTGACAATTCGTCCATGCCTAAAATCGCAATGATATCTTGCAAAGATTTATAACGTTGCAGAACTTTTTGCACGTCTGTTGCAACAGTGTAATGCTCTTCGCCAATGATCAACGGATCAAGCAAACGCGATGTTGAACCCAAAGGATCCACCGCAGGATAAATGCCTTTTTCCGAGATCGCACGATCCAGAACAGTCGTCGCATCCAAGTGGGCAAATGATGTCGCAGGGGCAGGGTCAGTCAAGTCATCCGCAGGCACATAAACCGCTTGCACAGATGTAATTGAGCCTGCTTTAGTAGACGCAATACGCTCTTGCATCGCACCCATGTCTGTCGCCAATGTTGGTTGGTAACCCACAGCTGATGGGATACGACCCAGCAACGCAGAAACCTCAGCGCCCGCTTGGGTAAAGCGGAAGATATTGTCAACGAAGAACAAAACGTCTGCACCAGACTCGTCACGGAATTGCTCGGCCAGTGTCAAACCGGTCAAAGCGATACGCATACGTGCACCGGGAGGTTCATTCATTTGGCCGTAAACCAGCGCAATTTTAGATTTTTCCATGTCATCAGGAACGATAACACCTGACTCAATCATCTCATGGTAAAGGTCGTTACCTTCGCGTGTCCGCTCGCCCACACCCGCAAACACGGACAGACCAGAGTGTACTTTGGCAATGTTATTGATCAATTCCATGATCAAAACTGTTTTACCAACACCGGCACCACCAAACAGACCAATTTTACCACCTTTTGTGTAAGGTGCCAAAAGATCCACAACTTTAATACCTGTTACCAGGATTTCAGTTTCGGTAGATTGCTCATCGAATGCAGGTGCTTCACCGTGAATAGGGCGCGATGTTTTTGATTTAACAGGGCCAAGTTCATCCACAGGTTCGCCAACCACGTTCATAATACGACCCAATGTTGCAGGGCCGGTTGGAACAGTGATTTGTCCACCAGTATCAGTTACGGCTTGGCCGCGCACCAAACCTTCGGTCGCATCCATCGCAATGGTACGCACAGTGTTTTCACCCAGGTGTTGGGCCACTTCCAATACCAGATTGACGCCGTTATTGTCTGTAGTTAACGCGTTCAGGATCGCAGGCAGGTCGCCTTCGAACTGTACGTCCACAACCGCGCCAATGATCTGCGTGATCTTGCCAGTTGCACCTTTTGCTTTAGCTTTCGCCATTTTGGTTTCTCCAGTTTCTTAAAGCGCTTCGGCGCCCGAGATAATCTCGATCAATTCGTTTGTAATCGCAGCTTGACGTGAACGGTTGTACACGATGGTCAGCTTGTCGATCATTTCGCCAGCGTTGCGGGTGGCATTATCCATTGCAGACATCCGCGCACCTTGCTCTGACGCACCATTTTCCAACAAAGCTGTGAAAACCTGCGTTGCCAGTGCACGCGGCAATAAGTCAGTCAGAATTTCATCTTCGCCAGGCTCATATTCATAAAACGGTACTTCTGCACCCTTTTTAGTTTCGAACTTGGCAGGGATTAATTGCAATTCTGTTGGTATCTGGCTCATCACAGTTTCGAACTTGTTGTAGAAAATTGTCGCTACATCAAATTCACCTGCGTTGAAACGATCCACCAGATCAGTGGCAATACCTTGGGCATTGACATAACCAAGGCGTTTCACTTCTGACAGATCAACATGATTTATCATGCTGTCTGCATATTCACGTTTCAATTGTTCGCGGCCTTTTTTGCCGACAGTCAGCATTTTAACTGTCTTGCCAGCGGCCAATAATTCAACCGCCTTAGCACGCGCCATTTTCACAATCGAAGAATTAAAACCACCGCATAGCCCGCGTTCTGAAGTTGACACAACCAGAAGATGCACTTTGTCATCGCCTGATCCTGCCAACAACTTTGGCGCGCCAGTGGCACCAGCAGAAGCACCAGCTAAATTAGCCATTACAGCGTTCATGCGATCTGCATAAGGGCGACCGGCTTCGGCCGCCTCTTGTGCTCGACGCAATTTTGCTGCTGCCACCATCTGCATGGCCTTGGTGATCTTACGCGTATTCTTTACGCTTTCGATCCGTGTTTTTAGGTCCTTGAGGTTTGGCATATTTCCAAACTCCTATTCCAAAAAGGCCTCGGGTTACGCAAAATCTTTAGTGAAAGATTCTACAACGGCTTTGATCTTGTCTTCGGCTTCGCCTTTGATCTTTGGATCTTCTTTTGAGACCCAATCCAATAGATCAGCGTGCTTGTTGCGCAAGAATGCCAACAGATCAGCTTCATAACGACCAACAGATTTCACATTGACGCCGTCCAGATAACCTTTGGTGCCTGCATAAAGAACGATAACCTGCTCGGCTGTTGTCAACGGTGAATACTGTGGTTGTTTCAGCAATTCTGTCAAACGCTCACCACGGGCCAAAAGCGCCTGAGTAGAGGCATCAAGATCAGAACCGAACTGGGCAAATGCTGCCATTTCGCGGTACTGTGCCAGTTCCAGTTTGATCGAACCCGCAACTGATTTCATTGCATTTGTTTGCGCAGATGAACCAACACGAGAAACTGACAGACCTGTATTCAGCGCCGGACGGATACCTTGGTAGAACAATTCAGTTTCCAAGAAGATCTGACCGTCAGTGATGGAAATCACGTTTGTCGGAATAAACGCAGACACGTCGCCGCCCTGAGTTTCAATCACAGGCAAAGCTGTCAATGAGCCAGAACCATTATCTTCGTTCAATTTAGCAGAACGTTCTAACAATCTGGAGTGCAGATAGAACACGTCACCTGGATAAGCTTCACGTCCTGGTGGGCGACGCAATAGCAATGACATTTGACGATAAGCAACCGCTTGTTTGGTCAAATCATCATATATCATCAATGCATGCATACCATTGTCACGGAAATATTCACCCATAGACGTCGCGGCATAAGGTGCCAAAAACTGCATTGGAGCCGGGTCAGACGCGGTAGCGGCAACCACGATAGAATATTCCATCGCGCCGGTTTCTTCCAGTTTCTTGACCAACTGTGCAACAGTTGAGCGTTTTTGACCGATTGCGACATAAATACAGAACAGTTTATTCTTGTCATCTTTACCAGCAGCATCATTGTATGATTTCTGGTTCAGGATCGTATCAAGTGCAATTGCTGTTTTACCAGTTTGACGGTCACCAATGATCAATTCACGTTGGCCACGGCCAATCGGGATCAAGGCGTCCACACATTTCAGACCGGTTGCCATAGGCTCGTGCACTGATTTACGCGGGATAATACCCGGTGCTTTCACGTCAGCTGTAGAACGCTTCTTGGTTTTGACTGGGCCCTTGCCATCAATCGGATTACCCAGACCATCCACAACGCGCCCCAGCAATTCCGGGCCGACAGGGACTTCCACAATCGCGTTTGTACGCTTAACTGTGTCGCCTTCTTTAATAGTACTGTCAGAACCGAAGATCACAACACCAACGTTGTCAGCTTCAAGGTTCAGTGCCATTCCACGGATACCACCGGGGAATTCAACCATTTCACCGGCCTGAACATTGTCCAGCCCGTGTACACGTGCGATACCATCACCCACGGACAGAACTCGGCCAACTTCGGCCACTTCAGCTTCTTTACCGAAGTTTTTAATCTGGTCCTTGAGGATCGCAGAGATTTCTGCAGCTTGGATACCCATTATCCGACCTCTTTCATTGCATTTTGAAGATTGGAGAGCTTCGAGCGGATTGAACTATCAATCATTTTCGAGCCCACTTTAACGATCAGACCACCGATGAGTGTTTCATCGACGGAAACTGTCACTTTTACATCCTTACCCACAGTCGCGGCGAGCGTCTTGGCAAGTTTGTCTTGTTGCGCTTTGGTTAGAGCTTTGGCCGCAGTCACTTCCGCGGTCACTTCGCCCTTTTCCTCAGCGATCATCGCTTTCACTGTCGTAATCAGTGAAGGCAGAACGAACAAACGCCGCTTAGAGGCCATCAGACCCAGCGTGTTTGTAACATCCTTTGATAATTTCATTTTCTTGGCGATCGCAGCAATCGCTGCGGCCATATCCTCACGCGCATATACAGGAGATGAAATCAGATCACTCAACGCATCGCCTTCATTTAACGCGATTGCAAGTGCATCGAAATCTTTCTCTACGGCGGGCAGTTTTTTGGCATCTCTTGCCAATTCAAAAATCGCAGTCGCATAACGCGCGGCAATTCCTGACGATATTGAACCAGTGTCAGACACACAGAACCTTTCGAAATTAGTAACCCATGAGGGCAGCATATACCGAAGGAAGCAACATCCCCCGAAATCTTGGGCGGTATTAGCAAAGCAACCCTGTTTCTGCAACCATTATGCTTACGTTATCGCAAAAGTGATAATCATTTAAAAACAGTATCTTAGCTTAATTCCGCGACAATCTGCGCCAAATAATGTAAAATTCAGCTTTAAAATTAATCATTTCAGATGACGATTCCGACCCCGTTAAGTCGTTTTATCATCTAAATCCACTCTACCAGACACAGGCTTACTAGCCGGTTTGGCAATACCTTCTAACACTTTAAGCGGCCGTCGCACGGTAACACCCAAGCCACGTTGCGTAGGCGCGTATACTTGCTTGGTTGCCTCAACCATCACCACACCCGCGGCAAAGGGCATAGCTATCTTAAGACTGAACCCTTCCAAAATCTGCGCAATCCGCAATCCAATCGGACGATGTGATGGGATTGCATAAAGTGCTGCGATATGGCGTTCCGGTAAAAACCGGTGCTTTGCCAATTGCGTTTCAAGCTGTTTCAAACTGTAGGGGCGACCGTATCCAAAAGGTGTAGCGTCGCTGCGCGCCCATAACCCGGAACGGTTTGGCACAATAAACAAAACCCGCCCTCCGGGGCCAAGCACACGCCAGATTTCATCTAACAGGGCCGCAGAGTCGCGGCTGGTTTCCAAGCCGTGTAATACAATCATCCGGTCGATATGCCCTGTGGCCACCGGCCATAGAGTTTCATCTGTCAAAACCGAATGGTTATCCTTACCCTCAGGCCAGGCCATCACCCCTTGGGGCCCGGGCATAAAACAAGTCACCCGTCGCGCACTTCTTAGAAAGGGGCGCAACATCGGAGCCGCAAAGCCAAAACCCGCTACGGTTTGGCCCTTTACATCCGGCCAAAGCCTTACAATCTCTTCACGCAAAGCACGTTGAACAATCCGCCCCAATTTGGTTCGATAATAAAATGCCCGCAATTTGATTACATCTAAATGCATTGCATCCCATGCCCAGATCAGTCAGAATCAGTGCAACTTAACAATTACTGAATGAGATTTCTATGCCTCTGCAAATTATAACCATTCCCTGCCTTTCTGATAATTACGCATACCTGATACATGAAACGAATACAGGTCAGGTGGCGGTGGTTGATGTGCCAGAAGCCGGGCCGATATTAGGTGCGCTGAAAGACTTGGGCTGGTCGCTGGATCAAATCTTGATCACCCATCACCATTACGACCACATCGACGGCTTGGAAGAGTTGCAAAAAGCAACCGGAGCTAAAGTTTACGGGGCATCAGCTGACAGCCACCGTCTGCCGCCACTGAACATGGCACTAACTGAAGGCGATCGCTTCCAATTGGGTGATGAAACTTGTGATGTTCTGGACGTGCCCGGTCACACCATTGGCCATATCGCATTTTTGTTCAAAGATGCATCTGCAATTTTTTCCGCTGATAGCCTGATGGCTTTGGGTTGCGGACGCGTGTTTGAGGGTGACTTCCCGATGATGTGGGAAACCATGCAGAAATTCAAAACACTGGCAGATGACACATTAGTGTACTCAGGCCATGAATACACCGTGAGCAACGCCAAGTTCGCCCAAACCATTGAGCCGGATAATGCTGAGCTAATCCGCCGTGTGAAAGATATTGAAAGCAAACGTGCGGATAATATCCCAACAGTGCCTGCCAGCATCGGTTTAGAAAAAGCCACTAACCCATTTTTACGGGCTGATCTGGCGGAAGTAAAAGCATTGATCGGTATGAACGGTGCAAGTGACGTTGCCGTTTTTGGTGAGATTCGCAGCCGTAAAGATCGGTTTTAAGGGGGCATTATGGCTTTATCTGATTGGTTCAAGGAAAATACACAAACCACAAACCCGCCCAGCTCTGACCCAGTTCAGGTCGGCTGGTTACTAAGCGAGCGAAGATCAGGTGTGGTGTATTATCCACCCGAGCGGGTGCGTTCCGCGGATGTGAACCGTGATCATGCAAAATCGGCATCACGCTGCCCGGCAGTTATTAATATGGAAAGCCGTTATTTTATGATCCGCGCCCCTTTTGATATGCATATACGTTTTGTGCGTGATAAAGAAGGTAAACCCGGCCTGCGCAATATGCTGGGTGATGCCAGCCCTGTACGCGTTAACACTTTGAACGAAAAACTACATCTGACCTCTGAAAAGGAATGGCGTTACAAAGATCGGCCCACAATTCAGATCTCGTTGCCATACCTGTTTGTCACCGATGAACCCACTTATATGACACAACTTTCAGCCTTCATGCATTATAACAAAGTACCAATGCCAGGCACCATTTTTGGCGGCCGGTTTGCCATTCACAATTGGCCCCGCCCGTTGATGTGGGCGTTTGAATGGCACGACACCTCACAAGATCTAATCCTGAAACGCGGCGAGCCGTGGTTTTACGTGCAATTCGAAACCATGCCTCAAGGCCGTACGGTTTCCCTGACTGAAGCAGAAATGACACCCGAATTATCTAAATACCTTGAGCATATCGCAACCGCCGTAAATTACGTCAGCCAGACGTTTTCACTTTTCAAAGAAGCGGAAAAGGTCAGACCCAAGGTTTTACTGAAGCCGGTCGTGCGAAAATAGGCACATTTACAAAATTTTATCAGTGAATTTTGCATTTATCGCAAAAATTTACAAAATAACCCTTGAAGGTTTACAAATATAGGCGAAGTTTAAAGGTGTAAGCGTCAGAAACCTGCTATGGGTTTTTGCAAGAAAAAAAGGAGCAATCAATGCCCTCATTCTCGAGCAGCCTAGAAACCGCCATTCACACAGCGCTGGCTTTAGCCACTGCGCGCAAACATGAATTGGCCACATTAGAACATCTTCTTTTGGCACTCGTCGACGAAGATGATGCATCCCGCGTGATGCGTGCATGTGAAGTTGATATCAGTATTTTGCGCAGAAACCTGATTGAGTTTCTGGATACTCAACTGGACAGCCTGGTCTCTGATGTCGACGGCGTAGAAGCCTCTCCGACCACCGCGTTTCAACGTGTTGTGCAACGAGCAGCTATTCATGTGCAAAGCTCGGGACGTAACGAAGTGACGGGTGCCAATGTGTTGGTCGCCATCTTTGCCGAACGCGAAAGCCATGCTGCCTACTTCTTGCAAGAGCAGGATATGACCCGCTATGATGCCGTTAACTTTATCTCACACGGCATTGCCAAAGATGCAGCTTTTGGCGAAGCACGCGAAATCACTGGCGCGGATGACCCGATTGAGCATACGGATACGGATGAAAAACCCACCGAAGACGAAACCGCACTTGGCAAATACTGTGTCGATCTGAACGCGAAAGCTGCCACCGGTGACATTGATCCTTTGATCGGCCGCGAGCATGAAATTGAACGCTCTATTCAAGTGTTGTGTCGGCGGCGCAAAAACAACCCTATTCTGGTTGGTGACCCAGGCGTTGGCAAAACCGCCATCGCTGAAGGCCTGGCCCATAAGATTGTGACAGGCGACATTCCTGAAGTGTTGTCGAAAAGCACGATTTACTCACTGGATATGGGCGCACTTCTGGCAGGTACACGCTATCGTGGTGATTTCGAAGAACGCTTGAAAGCCGTGATGACCGAACTGGAAGAGCATCCTGATGCGGTGCTTTTTATAGATGAAATCCACACTGTAATCGGGGCTGGTGCTACATCCGGCGGCGCGATGGATGCTTCAAACTTGCTCAAACCTGCTTTGCAGGGTGGCAAGCTGCGCTGCATGGGCTCAACCACTTATAAAGAATACCGCCAGCATTTTGAAAAAGATCACGCCTTATCCCGGCGTTTTCAAAAAATCGACGTGAGTGAGCCCTCTACCGAGGATGCGATCAAAATCCTGAAAGGCCTAAAACCTTATTTTGAAGAACATCACGATGTAAAATATACACTTGATGCTTTAAAAACCGCTGTGGAATTATCTGCACGTTACATCCATGGTCGTAAACTGCCCGATAAGGCGATCGATGTAATTGATGAAGCTGGGGCTTATCAACATGTGATCCCTGAAAGCAAGCGGCGCAAAACCATTGGTGTCAAAGAGATTGAAACTGTGGTCGCCAAAATCGCGCGTATCCCGCCGAAAAACGTTTCTAAAGATGATACAGAATTGCTAAAGGATTTGGAAACATCCTTAAAACGTGTGGTATTCGGACAAGATAATGCAATTGAAGCTTTGGCTTCAGCGATCAAACTGTCCCGCGCAGGCTTGCGTGAACCTGAAAAACCTATTGGCAATTACCTGTTTGCCGGGCCAACAGGTGTTGGTAAAACCGAAGTTGCCAAACAACTGGCAGACACGCTGGGTGTGGAATTGCTGCGCTTTGACATGTCAGAATACATGGAAAAACACGCGATCAGCCGTTTGATCGGGGCCCCCCCTGGCTATGTGGGCTTTGATCAAGGCGGCCAGTTAACGGATCAAGTTGATCAAACGCCGCATTGTGTGTTGCTTTTAGATGAGATCGAAAAAGCCCATCCGGATGTTTTCAACATCCTGTTACAGGTGATGGATCACGGCAAACTGACCGATCATAATGGTCGGACAACGGATTTCCGCAATGTGGTTTTGATCATGACAACAAATGCAGGCGCGTCTGAAATGGCAAAAGAGGCTATCGGCTTTGGACGCGGCCGGCGTGAGGGCGAAGATACCGCAGCAATAGAACGGACTTTCAGCCCAGAGTTTCGCAACCGGTTGGATGCGAGCATCAGTTTTGCGCCATTATCACCTGAAACTATCATCAAAGTTGTTGATAAATTCGTCGTACAGCTAGAAGCACAATTAATGGACCGTAATGTTTCCATAGAGTTATCACGCCAAGCGGCCGAATGGTTGGCCAAAAAAGGCTATGACGATAAAATGGGCGCACGCCCCTTAGCCCGGGTCATTCAAGAGCACATCAAAAAGCCACTGGCAGAAGAACTGCTGTTTGGTAAGCTTGCCAAAGGCGGTATTGTTAAGGTTGGTGCAATAGATGATGCGTTGGTTTTGGATATTGAAGAGCCAGAAAAGCGCAAAATTTCCAAAAGCAAACCACCATTGCTGACCGCAAAATAACGATAAGATCGCCCTGAAGCCACAGCTTTAGGGCGTTTATTCTTGCATCACTTGAACAATGCACTAAAGCTTTAGTTATGGGGACAAGGGGCAGATCACTATCTATAGATATATCCTATGTTAAACGTGCAGTTTATGCATGGTTACACATCGGTTCTGACGGCTATTCAAAGCGACAAACCCAACGTATCTTATTAACCAATATCATGATCACTGTGACAGCGATGTTATCGTACATGCACGCAATCATTTTCGTGTTCTACGATTTCAATCAACTTAAAGGGCCTATTGTTCTTTTATTGTTCATCGGAACAATTATTCTGGCCACACCCTTTTTGAACAAAAAACACCCCTATCTGGGATCAATTTATAATTTAACCCTATGGTTGATCTATAGTTGCTCTTTAACGTTAATCTTTGGTTCTATGAGCGGTGTCTATTTTTATTTTCTGGCAGGTGCCGCAAGTGCGATTTTGATCATGGGAGTGTATCAAAATTTGCTATCAGTCCTGTCGATAAGTTTACAGATCAGTTTATTTATATATTTCGACCGCGCAGAAATCCCCACAGCCGAGTTCTTGCATTTGTCATCAGGGTTTTATGGCATACTGCATTCTTCAACTATCCTGCTTTCGTTGTTCTTTATCTATTGCATGATTTACTACGCTTTTCATCAAGCCCAGCTGGCGGTGGATGCGCTTGAACGCGAATATGCATATTCTGAAAGGTTACTGGCCAATATGCTGCCGGCACCCATTGCCAGCCGTTTGAAGCATAATCAAGGCGAGACCATTGCAGACAGTTATGATGAAGTCACTATATTATTTGCCGATATTGTCGGCTTCACACCACGGGCGAAAAGCCAGTGTGCGACCCAGCTAGTCCAATTTTTAAACAACCTTTTTACCCGGTTTGATCATTTGGCCGAAAAGCACGGGTTAGAGAAAATCAAAACTATAGGCGATGCCTTTATGGTCGCAGGGGGCATGCCTATACGCCAAGAAAACCATGTGGCACATGTTGCACGTATGGCTTTGGACATGATGGATGAGGCCCGCAAATATGCCGTGGAAACGGGTGAAACTGTTGAATTACGTATTGGTATGCACACAGGGCCCGCAGTTGCAGGTGTGATTGGTACCAAAAAACCACTTTACGATGTTTGGGGTGATACAGTAAATATCGCATCCCGTTTGGAAAGTTCAGGGACAAATGGTAAAATTCACGTCAGCAATTGCACTAAGCGTTTGTTGGAAAAAGATTTTTTATTCAAAAATCGCGGCACAGTTATGATTAAAGGCAAGGGTGAAATGAACGTCTGGTATTTGACGGCCGCGCATTAGAAAGTTATTTTTCCGTAAACTTTAATTCGATCCGGCGGTTCAAAGCCAGGGCTTCAGGGCTATCACCTGGCACAACGGGTTGAAATTCCCCAAAGCCGTTCGCCGCCAACCTGTTTGCCGGAATTCCCAGATCATCAGATAAATAGCGGACAACTGCCAGTGCGCGTGCCTGACTAAGCTCCCAATTATCCTTAAACGCGCCAAAGCCGCTTAGCTGCGTATTATCCGTATGCCCGTCTACCCGTAAAATCCAATCGATTTCCGGTGGGATCTGGTCTGCTACATCCAGAATAATTCCTGCAATTTTGCGAATTTCACCTTTACCACCATCCCCGAGATCAGCAGACCCCGCCCCAAACAACACTTCTGACGAGAACACAAACCGGTCACCGACAATGCGAATACCTTCTTGCGCACCCAAAACTTCGCGCAAGCGTCCGAAAAATTCGGAACGGAATTTTTTTAAATCCTTAGTTTCCGCCTCTAAGCGTTTGCGCTCGATCTCTTCCAATTGCGCTCGGCGCTTTTGTTCCGCGGCAACTTTAGCCAGCGCCGAATTCAGATTAGCACCAAGGCTTTCAATTTGGACTTTGGCTTCGACATCTTTTATGTTGGCCGCATCTAACAAGCCTTGCAATGCGTCCAGCTGGCCGCGTAATGCATTGGTTTGTTGGTTCAATAAGGTAACTTTTCGTTGGCTATCCGCCGATAACACACGTTCATCTTTCAGCAAGATATTTGCTTGGGCCAGCAATGCCGCTTGTTTGTCCTGATCTGTTAATCGCTTGTTTGCCAAGTCATGCGCCGTGGTTTTGGCAACTTCAGCTGCCGCCAGCAACGTCAATGTATCCTCGGCCTGTTTGCGTTTATGCTCCAAGGCCAACGTCATCGCGGTTAATTCATCTTGTGAATTTAGCAATCGTTCGCGTAAGGTTTTTGTTGCCGCTAATTCGATCAATCGTAATTTTTCTGCCGTTGATAATTTCTTTTGAGCAGATGTCAGTGTGCCTGCAGTGGTTTGTAAGCGCGCTTTTAAAGCCAAGACTGCTGCCACTTCTGCTAGCCTTTGGCGTTCTGTTGCATCTAATTCATTTATAATCGAGGTTAGTTCTTTATTCTTTAAGGATACATCTTTGTTCAAGTCCGAGATCAAGGCTTGCATTGCCTCTCGTTTTGCTGCCGCTAATCGCGCCTGTTCGGTTTGCAAGTCTATTTCATTACGTGCTTGCGCCAATGCCAATTGCACCGCTTCTTTTTCGGTTAGTGTTTTTGTTTGCACCTGATCCAATGCATCTAAATCTGCCTGCGTCGCTGCCAAAGATGACTGAGTTGTCGCTAAGGATGTTTGTGTATCATTCAAGCGCACAGTCAGATTGTCACGCTCTCCCAGCAAGCCTGCAACCTGCTGTTCAAAAGATACAATACGGGTTTTCTGGCTTGTTGTTTCTGTGGTTAAATTGCTGATCAATGCGGATTGTTGTGCAATCTGTGCTTCGGCTGATTGTAAACTTCCCTGCGTTTGGTTTAACTCGGTGGCTAAACCTTCGACACGGGTTTGTTCCAGCCCCAAAGCTTTTGCAAGGCCTGCGATTTGCACTGATAAGCTGTCCAGTTCAGCTTCTTGCACCGCGACCTGATCCGTCAAGTTGTCCAGTTCTTGATCTTGCCCGGTAATGGTTTCACGCAAGACAAATTGCACCACCATGAAAATAGTCAGTACAAACATCAAGATCATCAAAAGCGCGGTCATTGCATCGACAAAGCCCGGCCAGATACTGCCCGAAACCTGCCCATTACTGCGCCGCATTATTGCCATTGCTTAGCCCCTGCCACGCAGGGCTTTAGCCAAGCCGGCCAGATCGCCGCGCAATTCTGCAATCGAGTCTCTGCGTCCGGCTTGGGTTTCATCAATAAGCCGCGCCATCTGATTGCTGATATTCTCCAGATTTTCTGACATTTTTTCAGAAACCGCGATTTCTTCTTTATAAGCCTGTGTTGCAAGCGCATCCGAGATATGTTCGTGACTGGTTGAAATTTGTTCCAGAACCTGCTGCGTGCGTGCGTGGGATGCGACTTGCGCTTCAACCATTTGTGTCACTGATCCCCCCAATGCCTCTATCCGTTGATCTGTAACCGTGCGCCGTTCATTCAATTGCCCCAAAATCGCTTGCTGGTTTTCAATTTGCAGCGTGGTTTGTTCCAGAAGTTCTGCAATCAACGCATTAGGTGATCCATCTTCCCCGTCCCCGCTCGCAGAAATGCCAAGGCGGGTAATTGAGGATAGCCATTCTTCCAGTTCGCGAAAAAACCGGTTCTGCCCATGCCCTGAAAACAAATCCAGCAGACCCAGTACAAGTGAACCGGTCAAGCCGATCAAGGATGAGCCAAAGGCCGTCCCCATGCCGCCTAACTGGGTTTCCAGCCCTGTCATCAGATTGTCGAAAACGCTCATCGCATCCTGACCTTCTTGCGGCGCTAAGTGCCGAATGGTATCAACGACGGCAGGCACTGTGGTGGCAAGCCCGTAAAATGTACCTAAAAGACCCAAAAATATCAGCAAATTGATGATGTAACGGGTAATTTCGCGGCCTTCATCCAGTCGTGTTGCAACTGAGTCTAGAATGGTGCGTGTCGATGTAGACGTCAGCATCAGGCGGGCCGAGCGTTTACGCAGTAATGTGGCCAAAGAAGCCAATAACCCCGGTGCTACGCCCAGTTTATGACCTGCACGTTCCAACGCGAAGCTTTCGATCCAACTGACCGCTTTAACCAAAGTGATCATTTGCCCGAAACTGGAAAGCAGTCCCAGAAAAAACACCAGTATGATAAAGCCGTTCAAATATGGTGACGCCAAAAAGATCGGAGCCACGGCGGGGAATATGAAATACCCGCCCACAGCAGCTAAAACCACCACAGTAAGCATCCAAATGATCTGCTTTACGGGTTGGCTAAATTGCGGCGGTATTGTCGCGTCGTCCTGTAACATATTATCTGTCTGCTTCTTATGGCCGGTTAATTTAAGGCGCAGAATAGCTTGGACGCGCGGATATGCCAATTACTAAGTTAATATCTGGCTACATTCGTTGAATGCATTGAACTTTTCAAATAAATAACCAAGTATGATACAAGTAATCAATAAAGGGAATATTTATCATGGAACTACTTTCAAGCATTGGCGCCAGTGCTGGCTCTGCACTATTTTTACTAATATTCGCCTTTATCCTAATCTTAATGATGGTCAAATCCGTACCGCAAGGTGAGGAATGGACTGTTGAACGTTTTGGTCGTTACACACGCACCCTAACACCAGGCCTGCAGTTTTTGATCCCGGTCATGGATAAGGTTGGTGCTAAGATCAACATGATGGAAACTGTTCTGGATATTGAAACTCAGGAAGTAATCACTAAGGACAACGCGATGATCATGGCCGATGCGGTGACATTTTATCAAGTCGTGGATGCGGCAAAAGCCGCTTATGAGGTGCGCGATTTACAACGTGCCTTATCAAACCTGAGCCAAACCAACATCCGTTCAGTTCTGGGTTCTATGGACCTTGATGCATCCTTGTCCAACCGCGATATGATTAACGCTAAGCTTTTAAATGTAATAGACGACGCATCCCATCCCTGGGGCCTGAAAGTAACACGGGTTGAGATTAAAGATCTGCTGCCACCACCCGACATCAGCGAAGCCATGGCCCGTCAGATGAAGGCGGAGCGCACCAAACGCGCGGAAATTCTGCAAGCCGAGGGTCAAAAACAAGCTGCAATCTTGAAAGCCGAAGGGGAACGCGAAGCCCAAATCCGCGAAGCTGAAGGGCGTAAAGAAGCGGCTTTCCTTGATGCAGAGGCCCGTGAACGGGCAGCAGAGGCTGAAGCTAAAGCCACGCAAATGGTATCTGAAGCGATTGCCAAAGGGGATGTACAGGCTATTAACTATTTTGTGGCACAAAAGTATACAGAGGCTTTACGCGACATTGCTTCATCGCCGTCCGCTAAAACGGTTATGATCCCGCTTGAAGCGTCTAGCTTGATCGGCTCTATCGGTGGCATTGCCGATATTGCCAAGGCAGTTATCGGTAAAGACAACAAATAACACCCCAAGAAAGGAAACCACATGGAATTACTAAGCATGTTAGATGGTCTATCACCCTGGTGGTGGATTGTCGTGGCTTTCGCATTGGGTTCAATTGAAATGGCGACAGTCACATTTTTCCTGATCTGGCCTGCTTTAGCAGCCTTGTTGATCGCAGGCCTTATGTATCTGGCGCCGAACACATCTGGGACAATGCAGATTGCGCTTTTTGCTGTTTTTTCACTTATCTTGACCTTTATCGGGCGTTTCTTATTGAACCGATATGGTGATGGGGCAAAAACATCAAACCATACGATCAATAATCGCGCGGCACAGTTGGTCGGCCAGTCTGCAAAGGTGTTGGAATATGATGCCGGCAAAGGCGTGGTTGAAATTGAAGGTATGCGCTGGCGTGCCCAATGGGTTGCAGAGCATACTTCAAAACCCGGTCAAAGCGTGCGTATCACACAAGCTGATGCAATGCTGCTTTATGTAGAGAACTTAGCATAAAACACGAAAAAGGGCGCATTGTGACAGTATGCGCCCTTTCTTAATTATTGACCCAAACCGCTCAGGGTTTGCGCGTATTCACTCAGCTGCAAATTTAAGCTTTCCACACATTCGCACTAAATACAGCATCTAGTTGTGTATCTGCGATATGGTTGGTATAATTTGACATCACTTTAAGGCTTATACCCAAAACGACCTCTAGCATTGTTTGTTGTGTATACCCTGCATCCAAAAACGCCTGTACGGCTTCATCTGACGGGTAACCACGGCTGTCATTCATCGTGATGGCGAACTGGCGTAATGCTTCCAATTTCGGGTCATCAATTGCAGTATTCTTACGCAATGACTGTATCACGCTTTCGGACACACCAGCACCTTTGGCAATTGTGGAATGTGCTGCCATGCAATAAGTGCACCCGTTCAAACGGTTCATTGTCATCAATATAATCTGACGTTCAGTTTCTGACAAATCAGTTTTTGCAAAGATGTCAGCCATAGTCGTATAAGCTTCCAGCAAAGCTGGTGACGTGGCCATATTGCCCAGAAGGTTCGGTAAGAATGTGTATTTTTCCGTTACCCCCGCAAGGATTTTTTTGCTGTTTTCAGGAGCAGTTTCAATAGTATGCGTGTCGAATTTTGCCATGGTATTTTCCTTTAGACATTAAGATTACCCAGTAAATAGACTGGTTTTAAAAATGCATAATTTATTTATACCGTTCGGTCAACACTAATCTTGAACGATCAGTATAAACCTGTTATACTCCACAACAAACACCGAAAGGATACACTATGCCTTGGGAAAAAACCTTTGATATGGAAGATGCAATTGCACATGCAATCACTGTGTTTTGGGATAAAGGTTATGCGGCTACATCGATGGCAGATCTGACCAAAGCCATGGGCATTAACAAAGGCAGTTTGTACAATGCTTTTGGTTCCAAAAAGAAATTGTTCATATATGCCTTGCAGCAATATGACCACGACCACACCCAACGTACTTTAAGCAAAATGTTGGCAAAAGAACCTCCGTTAGAAGCCATCAACGGTCTATTTGATTATGCGATCGAGCATAATTGCAGCAACCCTACCAATAAAGGGTGCTTACTGGTCAACACTGCATTGGAACTACCGCACCACGATGCCGACATTCAAGAAATGGTCACTAAATCACTTGATAGATTGAAAGATTTCTTTGAGCAGAACATCATACGTGGTCAAACCGATGGCACAATCCCTGCCCACATAAACCCGCAAACCACAGCCCATGTGCTGCGTTCATTGATTGTGGGGCTGCAAGTGCTTTCACGTGGGGCCAGTGCCCCTGAGGTTTTCGAGCCGGTTAAAGCACAGGTTATAGATACGCTACGCCGTTAATGATTGGTATTTTGTTAACAAAATTGCAAACAGAACCACATCAGCAACCAGAAAAATGCCTTTACAGAGGTATATTTGCAGCTTCAGTATATTTTTTGGCTTATATATGTGAAGGTCGTGTCAAAGCACCACCGCGCCAAATAGCCAGTGCAAGTAAGGGGCTATCTTTCATATCCATTGCATGGGGTTGACTACTTTGGTGATGCACAATCCCGCCCGCTTTCACCAACCTTGGCAACCGGCCCTTTGCCATAAACTTAGCACCGCCAGCCAAAACACAGTATTTTTCCTCAGGTTCATGCCAATGTTGGGGATAATAAAGCCCTTGCCCCCACATACCGATGGACAGGCGCAGTTGAGTGCTGACAAAAGGGCCATCAGGTGAGATCAGATTGAACCAGCCGTATTTTTCCAGATAAGCATCCCCTACTTGATCTGCACTATAGCTTTGTTGCCAGTACAGATGATCTGCGCCAGCAATAATTGCACGCGTCAAAGCTAGAGTATCAACGCTGCATTGGTTTGCCATATTCGCAAGTAAACCAGTAACAGGCAAAGTATAAGGCTCTTGCGCGGCATATGGCAGGCGGATATCAGGCATATCAGCAAATGCCGACAGCGCAGGTTCGTGCGTTATCAGTTTTTTTACTTCGGTTAGAATTTGCAACAGAACAGTATGTGCGGACATAAAAACACCTCGGCTTTTGGCTTATTGAAGTTTAGCTTTCCGGATGGTTATAATTCTGCAATTTCCGTCACCCGCCGTTGCAAGAACACCAGATCATCGTCAATCAGACCTAACGCATCAATACCTTTGCAAGTGTTAAAAAGATATTCGCTGTTTGGCCCGCGCCCCCCCACGGCAGTGGCAATGATTTGCGCTTGTTTTTCCAAATCCATGCCGCCGCAATATTGCACATGATCAGGGTCAATCACGTAACAAAGCGCATCTACGCACTCACCTGTATCCAGTGTAACCGGGCGGGTCACTTCCAGATAGGCCGATGAAATCAGTTCACGTTCACGCAAATCCGCGATCGCTTTAGGCGCATGATCTGGCCCCACAAAAAATGCCACCCCGTGGCATGTAGCCTTGGCATGTTCATCTAATGCCAAGACCAAGCCCGGATCATCATCAGTGCCGCGGTGGTGAATCGACCACATGCAAAAACTGCGGGCGTAACCGTCTAGTTTTGCAATATGCTTCTTCGTGTAGATAATATCAGGCTGCCATATCAACGAGCCGTATCCGAACACCCAAAACCCGTTTTCTACCATTGCACTGGCCCCCATGATTATAACTGCTATAACGCGGGCGGATTTAGATGAAAACAGGGTAAATTCATGCGTATAATTATTGGTGTCTGTCTGATAGCAGCTTTTGCTTGGTTCGGGTATTGGTTTGTCGGCTCAACAGCTTTGGAAACCACGACAAAAGCCTGGTTACAAGATCGGCAGGAACAAGGCTGGGTGGCTGAATATTCCAGCCTTGAAGTAAATGGTTTTCCAAACCGCTTTGACACCACAGTGACAGATTTCAATCTGGCTGACCCGCAATATGGTTGGGCATGGCAGGTTCCGCAATTTCAAATTCTGTCACTCAGCTATAAGCCAAACCATTTCATTGCCGCATGGCCTAATACCCAAGTGTTTTCCACACCACACCATAAATATATCATCACCAGTGATGATATGCGTGCCAGCATGAAATTTGTGCCCGATACAACATTGGCACTAGAGAGCACGGTTCTGACACTGGAAAACCTGACTGTCAGAACCAGCCCGGATCAAGCCAGTTCTATCGCATCGGCGATCCTTGCCACCCGCCGTTCTGACGCGTCTGCTTTTGCCCATGACATTGCTTTTGATGGCAATGGTTTCGTGCCGTCAAAAGCACTTAAGGCACGGATTGATCCAACAGCACTTTTACCCGCTGATTTTGAAACTGTGGACATAAAAATCACCGCCCATTTTGACGCCCCTTGGGACCGCCTTGCAATCGAAGCGGTAAAACCCAATCTAAACCGTCTCGATATAACAAAATTTAACGCAAAATGGGGTAAGGTGCAGATACAGGCTACAGGCGCTGTGACTGTGGATGCAGATGGCTACCCAACGGGAGATTTATCTTTGCGGGCAAAAAACTGGCGTGAAATGATCAAGCTGGCCGTGGCATCAGGGGCATTGGATGCCACAACGGGGCAGTCACTGGAAGCTGGCCTGGGCCTGATCGCATTGCTTTCAGGTAATAAAGACACCTTAGATGTACCATTAGGTTTCGCTAATAAGATGATGCACATCGGCCCTATCCCCATCGGCCCTGCCCCGCGTCTGAAACGTTAAGCCTGATTTGAACCTTTTGGCACGATTTCATACCCTGTTTCTTCAACTTCATCATCAGTCATTTCAGGCGGGAAACCTTCTGCGCGAATATCCAAACCTGTTGCCTGTTCCAGCCGTTTAATGATGTTTGGTGACAGTTCGCGTGGGCCAAAACGTGCGATGCCGTCTTTGAATATCTCGATCATCAACGGATTGATCTCTAATGGCACTCCGGCCCTGTCAGCCACATCCTGAAACAACCCGATATCCTTAAGAACCAGATCCATCGTGAAACTGATATCACGCGATCCGTTCAGGATGACCTGACTTTCGGTTTCATGCACAAATGACGTGCCTGAGCTGATTTTAATCGCCTCATAGGCCGTGTTCAAATCCATTCCAGCGGCTTTTGCCACCACCAAAGCTTCACTACAGGTGATCAGGTTGGCAGTTGCCAAATAGTTTGTCAGCACTTTTAACACACTGGCAGAGCCCAGATCGCCGGTGTGCAAAATCCGCCTGCCCATTGTGGTTAACAGTGGCAAAATCTGCTCAAAGGTCGCACGATCACAGCCTGCGAAGATCGAAATATTGCCAGTATCAGCCCGATGGCAACCACCCGAAACCGGACAATCCACCGCCGCCCCGCCCAGCGCGGCCACTTTTGCGCCAAGACGTTTGACCTCGGCTTCATCTGTGGTCGACATTTCCATCCAGATTTTACCAGGCCCCGTGGTTTCCAAAAGACCACCCTTATCTTCCATCACACTGGCTGATGCCGCAGGTGATGGCAGGCAAGTGATCACCGCATCACAATCACGCATCATTTGCGCAGGGCCTTGCCCGCGATGCGCCCCAAGAGCCGCCATTTTATCAATCAGTTGATCATCTAAATCATATACTGTCAGATCAACCCCGTTGCGCAACAGGCTGCCAGACAGCTTGCCACCCACATTTCCCAAACCGATAAAGCCAATTTTCATATATCTCACTCCGTGATGTTCATTAGCGTTAATTATGCCAATTCTGCGAAGGTTTGAATGTCTAAGCGCGACATTCTTCTGACGTAAAAACAACGGTTTTACGGTGGTTTTATTTGCACGCTTTTACTTACGGTCTTTTAACGACAATAAGCACCACCGCGGTGGCGTGCGACATCGAGATGAAAATGATCCCGGTGATGGCGATCCGCATTCGGGCCTAAAACAGTGCCAAACGGGCCACAGGCGGATTTATGAATTTTACGCAAAGGTTTTTTACCGCGTCCACGATGCCAGTCACGTTTCACGCTATAAATCGTACCATTATTCAGCTTGAACCCAGCAATATCCACAGCATTGCCCTTAGCATGTTCTGACAATTTTGCCCCGCGCCGGCTGTTGCGCGTCCGACAAGAATATCCGCCGATAATCTGGATCGAAGATAAACCACCACCTTTGCGCCCAATCGCAGGCTTCACAGAGCGTGACACCCATTTATCCAAGCGTTTGGCTGTCGTGCAATTTACCACCAGTTCACGGGTCAAGGAAACCCCGGCCACTTCAGTCACTTTGACAGGATTGGCAATACCACATGCACCGCGCCCGTTGATCCGTGGGGCAGTTGTGCCCTTGATACTGCGCACACCACAAACCGATCCGCGCCTTGAAAAAATACGTTTTTTACGACGTTTGGTCTTTTTTTGCGTCGGTGCTTTAGCAATAATGCGCTTTGCCGAACGATTTTCGCCCAAACCCTCTGGTCGCAACCGTGGGATCATTGATCGGTCAAGGGCCAATAGGCCTGATTTTCTGACCGTCTTTGTTGTGCTTTCTTTTGTTCTGGCAGGCCCAAAAACCTCTTGTTGCCGTTCTAATTCAGCGCGTTGTATTAATGTAGAGATTTCCTGACGGGTATGCGCCCCGGCATCTGTATTCTGATTATGACGCAACCGCGGAATTGGAGAGGTATTTAAAGCATTAGGCGCAATTTTCGGGTTGGCTTGCACAATGTTTTTAACAGCGTTTTGTCCCCCTGCTCTAAGCTGCGGCACAGGAGAGGTAGCAGGCGCAAAGCTGGCCTGTGCTGTTGTTGCCAGCAATAATAGCACAGTCAAACCTGCACAGATTTTGATCATTACGATCAGCTCTCCTTGGTCAGACCCCGCCCGAAATCAGGCGCGTCCGTATCTTGCCCTGCGTCAATGATACCACGTCTGATCGCCCGTGTCCGTGTAAAATAGTCATGCAAGTAATCCCCATCACCACCACGTATTGCGCGCTGAAGATCAAATAATTCTTCCGTAAATCGGCCCAAAATTTCCAAGGTTGCCTCTTTATTATTTAGAAACACATCCCGCCACATGGTAGGGTCAGAGGCAGCAATGCGGGTAAAATCACGAAAACCAGCGGCGGAAAAATTGATCACTTCTTTGTCGGTGACACGGCGCAGATCATCTGCCACCCCGACCATTGTGTAGGCAATCAGGTGTGGCGCGTGTGATGTAACTGCCAAGACCAAATCATGGTGCTGTGCATCCATCACCTCTACATTTGAGCCCAATTTTTCCCAGAAGTTACGTAAATCGGCAAGTGCCACTTCATCGCTATTTTTCACTGGTACAAGAATACACCAGCGATTATCAAACAGCTCTGCAAATCCAGCGCATGGGCCGGAACGTTCAGAGCCGGCTATCGGATGTGCGGGAATAAAATGCACCGCATCAGGCACAAAGGGCGAGACACCTTTAATCACTGAGGCCTTGACCGAGCCCACATCGCTTAATGTCGCTCCGGCTTTTAGGTGCGGCCCGATTTCCTTGGCCACAGCGGCCATTGCGCCCACAGGCACTGCCAGAATAACAAGGTCAGCATCTTTGACAGCATCACCTGCGTTATCGTAAACTGCGTCGCAAAGCTTAATCTCACGTGCAATATCACGGGTCTCAACAGAGCGAGCATAACCGCTGATGGTTTCAGCCAGTCCTGCACGACGTATGGCGTGCGCAATAGACCCTGCAATTAAACCCAAGCCGATTAAAGTTACTTTTTTGTAAATAACAGTCATGTTTTCGCCTTAAATTCAGTCAATGCGGCCACAAGCTGACGGCAAGATATCTCGTCGCCAATGGTAATGCGTAAAGCTTGCGGCAGATTGTAATTCGCCACCAGCCGCACGATCAGGCCATTATTTTGCAAATGCACATTTGCAGCTACCGCTTCATCTGCCGAGCCAAAGCGGATCAAGATAAAGTTGGCAAAAGACGGATCAGATGGGATATCTATTTTACCCAATTCAGCCGCCAACCAGCCCCGCCATTTTTCATTTTCAGCGCGGCAATGTTCAGTATAAGCGGTATCTTCTAATGCAGCTTTTGCTGCGGCCAATGCTGGCCCGCTAACATTAAAAGGCCCTTTTAAACGATTGAGGACTTCCATCACCTCAGCAGGGCCATACCCCCAGCCGATGCGCAATCCGCCCAGTCCAAATATTTTGGAAAATGTCCGGGTCATTACCACATTATCGCGGGCCTCTACGAAAGACGCGCCACCATCAAAGCCATAAACAAAATCGGCATAGGCTCCATCGAGCACTAATAAACAACTTTTTGGCAGACTATCGGCTAAACGGGTTATTTCCACGTCAGGGGTCATTGTGCCTGTGGGATTGTTCGGGTTAGCAATAAATACCAGACGGGTCTTTTCAGTCACGGCCCTAAGTAATGCATCTACGTCTGTCACGCGATTTTTTTCGGGCACACAAACAGGTGTCGCGCCTGAAAGCCGTGCATTGATCGGGTACATGCCAAAGCCATGCTCAGTATAAAGCACCTCATCACCGACGCCTGCAAAAGCGCGGCATAAAAAACTGATGATTTCGTCTGAGCCACAACCGATCAAAATACGGGCCTGATCCAGTTTATAAGTCTGTGCAATCAATTCACGCAAAGCTACGTGATCTACGGAAGGATAACGATGCATATGGGCCGCTTCCGCTTTATAAGCGGCAATCGCCTTTGGGCTTGGGCCCAACGGGTTTTCGTTAGAGCTAAGCTTGATCGCATTTTCATTGCCTGCGATTTTACTGGCACCACCGACATAAGGTTTTACGCCCATAATGCCCGGCTGAATATTCAGTTTTAGTCCCATTACATGTGTCCTTTCCAGAAACCTTTTATCGGGGGCTTTTGCGAAAGGCTAGCCGCTAATAAAAACTCTGCGGATCAATATCAATTTGCATGCGCACATCCCGCGGCAACTTTACTGAATTGCGCCATGCGGTCAGGGCTGGTTGAAAATGCGTGGTTTTTTCAGCTTTCACCAGCAAGCGCACCCGGTGACGGCCGCGCACCCGCGCGATAGGTGCAGGCGCAGGGCCAAAAACTTCGGCCCCGATTTGTTGCAAACCTTGTGTATGACGCGCAAGGTAAGAGGCCACATCGAACACCACTTTCAGGTCAGGCCCTGAAAGCACAATACCGGCCAGACGCCCATAAGGTGGCACCCCTGCCATACGGCGTTGATCAGCCTCTGCTTGCCAGAAAGCTTCTTCTTCGCCTTGCAATATCGCTTGTATGACAGGGTGGTCAGGTTGATGGGTTTGGATATAAGCAACACCGCGTTTTTCAGCACGCCCAGCACGGCCTGCCACTTGGCGGATTAGCTGAAACGTCCGTTCGGCCGCCCGTAAATCCCCGCCTTGAAGCCCAAGGTCAGCGTCAATCACCCCAACACAGGTCAGTAACGGAAAATTATGTCCTTTGGCGACCATTTGAGTACCGATAATAACATCAGCGTCGCCACTGGCAATTTGATGGATGCGTTCTTTTAACACTCTCGCAGTCATTGCCATATCAGACGACAGCACTGCAATGCGGGCATCTGGAAAGCGTTTGATGGCTTCTTCTTCCAGACGTTCCACACCGGGCCCAACGGCGGCCATACGCCCTTCAACATCACAGTTGGGACAGGCCAATGGTACGGGCTTAGTTTCACCGCATTGATGGCAGATCAGCTGGCCGTGAAAACGGTGTTCGACCATGCGTGCATCGCAATCATCACACCCTACCTGATACCCACAAGCACGACACACGGTAACAGGCGCATATCCACGGCGATTGATAAACAACAGTGATTGTTCGCTTTTTTTCAAGCGTTTTTCAACCTCGTGCACTAGGGTGGGTGAAATCCAGCTTTGCGGCTCCATTTCTTCTGCGCGCAAATCAATTGCTTGCATATCCGGAAGTTCAGCTGCACCAAATCGCCCTGCCAGATCAACCCGGGCGTATTTACCGCTGGCCGCATTGACCCATGTTTCCAGCGCAGGCGTAGCCGAGGCCAAAACCACAGACGCCCCCAGCAATGACGCGCGCATCACGGCCATATCACGGGCCGAATAAAACACACCTTCTTCTTGTTTGTAAGATGTATCATGTTCTTCATCGACCACAATTAATCCAAGGTTTTGAAATGGCAAAAACAGCGCCGAGCGTGCGCCCACAATCAATTGCGCCTTGCCTTGCCCCACCATACGCCAGCATCGACGGCGTTCGGTCATTGTAACGCCTGAATGCCATTCCGCGGGCCGCGCCCCGAACCGGTGTTCAACACGATCCAGAAAGGCCACGGTCAGGGCAATCTCAGGTAACAAAACAAGAGCTTGCCTGCCTTGCGCCAAACATTCTGCCACCGCTTCCAGGTAAACTTCGGTTTTGCCTGACCCTGTCACACCTTTTAGTAAAGTCGTGGAATATTTTCCGGTTGCAACCGCTGCTCGCAAGGCTTTGCCGCCGGTGTCTTGACTGTCACTTAGGTCCAACCCTGCCATCATTGGATCAAGTCTCGGGTAGGCCAAATCACGCGGAGTTTCCACTTCCAGCACCGCATCCAGTTTAACCAAGCCCTCTATCACAGAGCCGGTGACACCCGCAAAATCCGCAAGTTCCTTTTTGGTAAACCGCAATCCGTTATGGGCGCGCAAAACATCCAGCACCCGCGTGCGTGCCGCGGTTTCACGTTCTGGCACCACATCACCCAAAGTATAGACTTTGCGCATAAAAGGCGGGTTCGCCAACCCTGGCGCACGGGTGGCCAAACGCAGCATCGCATTAAGCGGTGTCAGCGTATAATCGGCCACACGTGTCAGGAACTGGCGCATTTCAGCGCGCATCGGTGGCAAATCAAGCACACGTGAGATGGGGCGAATTTTGGCATGGTCATAATCACCCTGCCCTTGCCGCCAAACCACTCCAATAACCTTGCGCGGCCCTAATGGCACTTCAATAAAAGCCCCTAGAAAAACCCCACCTTCGGGGGCTTTATAATCCAAAAACCGATCCAATGGCTGATCAGTCAGAACCGCAACTAATGCGCCTGCTTCAAAATATGAGGGATCACCTGTTTGTGTCACTTTGTTCAAACTTCTTTGCATTCTTTTGTTTCACACGGGGCCAGCATACTGTAATACAATGCCAAACACAGTAAGAAACTTGAATAGGCAAGGGAACTTTCATGAAATTTTTTGTAGACACCGCAGAGGTTGATGCCATTGCAGAGCTGAATGATCTGGGCATGTGCGACGGGGTCACGACCAACCCTTCACTGATCTTGAAATCAGGCCGTGACATTCTGGAAGTCACTAAAGAAATTGCTGATATGGTTGACGGGCCTGTCAGTGCTGAAGTGGTGGCGCTAAAAGCGGATGAAATGATTGCAGAGGGCCGCAAACTGGCCAAAATTGCTGATAATATTGCGGTAAAAGTACCGCTGACATGGGACGGGCTGAAAACCTGTGGTGTTCTGGCCGCTGAAGGGACTATGGTTAACGTCACCTTGTGTTTCTCTGCCAATCAGGCCTTATTGGCAGCTAAAGCCGGGGCGACTTTCATTTCGCCATTTATTGGCCGTTTGGATGATATTAATATTGATGGCCTAGATTTAATCGATGACATTCGGACGATCTATGACAATTACGGGTTTGACACGCAAATTCTGGCCGCCTCTATTCGGTCGGCTAATCACGCCAAAGATTGCGCTTTGATCGGGGCCGATATTATGACAGCACCGCCTGAAGTGATCAAGAAAATGGCCAATCACGTCCTGACGGATAAAGGCCTTGATACTTTTATGAAAGATTGGGCTAAAACCGGTCAAAACATCCTTTAAGGGTAAAACGATGACAGAAACGGCCGAAAAATTTGCGCAAATCCGAGAGGAAATTCTTTCAAACCCGAAAGCATTCCTTGAGGATCATGAGGTTATGCGCGCGCTGATCGCCGCTGATCGCCAACAACAACCCAGCAATGTGATTGATCTACGGTCTATCGCAATGGACCGGATGGAAGATCGGTTGAACAAGTTGGAAGACAGCCATCGTACTGTGATTGCGGCAGCCTATGATAACGTGTCCAGTATGAACCAGATCCACCGCGCGGTTCTGTCAATTATGGAACCTGATGATTTCAACGGGTTTTTACAATATATCGAACATGATCTGGCCCCAACCCTTGGCATAGAAGCTGTCGGGCTTTGCCTTGAAACCCAAGCGGTTTCTATCGGTCAAGGCCCTTCGCTGTCCAAGGAATTCGGCACCGGTGTTACTTTTCTAGCCATAGGTGAAGTTGAGGATTATATTACCCACGGACGCGATATGAACAGCCGTCCTGTTACCATGCGTGCGGTTAGATCGGGCAATATTTCATTGTTTTCCGACAGTTCCGAACCGATCCTTTCAGAAGCTTTACTAAAACTTGATCTGGGCAAGGGCAACCTGCCCGGCATGTTGGTGTTGGGCTCTAAAAACCCTGACCAGTTTGCGCCAGCGCAAGGCAGCGATTTGTTATTGTTTCTGGGCGGTATGTTTTCACGTATTATGCGTCGCTGGCTGGCATAAATGGCGGCATCCCCCACAGGCGCACATGACCTGATGGAACACTGGCTGACCCATGTGACAGCCATACAGGGGCAATCTGATAAAACCATTAATGCATATCGTCGGGATGTCTCTGGCTACCTTGGTTTTTTGACGCAGCACCAAGGTGGCATACTTGGCAAATCTGCTTTGGAAGCCATCACGATCACTGACATGCGCGCATGGATGGCTCATGAGCGCAGACGCGGGATTGCGGCACGATCTTTAGCGCGATCTTTATCTGCCGTTAAAAGCTTTTACCGCTGGTTATCCCAGACCTATGGGTTAGAAGTAACATCTGTTTTGGCCACGCGCGCGCCTAAGTTCAAGGCAGGCCTGCCCCATCCTGTCGCGGCAAAGGATGCAAAAGCTATGATCAATACAGCCGATTTTCAATCATCTCAGCCTTGGGTTAGCGCCCGTGATACAGCTGTCTTGACTTTGCTTTATGGCTGCGGGTTGCGCATATCCGAAGCACTTGGTTTGGCGTATCGTCATGCTCCATTACCAGAAGTTTTGAAAATTCGCGGCAAAGGTAATAAAGATCGTATCATTCCGGTTATCCCGGCCGCACGCAATGCCGTTACAGAATATCTGCGCATATGCCCGCATGCTCACGAGCCAGATACACCGCTTTTTTTGGGTGTTCGTGGTAAACGGCTAAATCCGCGCCACATACAAAAAGTCATGGAACAGGTGCGTTTGCAACTTGGCCTACCATCCTCTGCCACGCCACATGCGTTGCGGCACTCTTTTGCCACACATCTGTTGGAAGCTGGGGGCGACCTGCGTACAATTCAGGAATTACTGGGCCATGCATCCCTTTCCACAACTCAGGCTTATACTGCCGTAGATCAAGCCCGCTTGATGGAAGTTTACAAAAAATCGCACCCCAAAGGCGGTTAGCACCTGTAAACCAACAGGTCCTGGCGTTGCTTTTGCGGTTGTTTTTCATGCCACGGATATTGTAAGAAACGCCCATGACAAAACATATTAAAGCCTTCTCAGTTCACATGTTGACCGCCTCAGGTGCGGTTTTTGCAATGCTGTCGATGCTTGCAGCTGTTGAAGAAAAATGGAGCCTGATGTTTCTGTGGCTGGTGGTTGCTTTTATAGTGGATGGCATCGACGGCCCGCTTGCGCGTCACTATAACGTCAAAAAATACGCCCCCGAATATGATGGTGTGTTGTTGGATCTGATCATTGATTACCTGACTTACGTCTTCATTCCAGCTTTTGCTTTGTTCAAGAGCGGTTTGTTAAACGGTTGGACAGGTTGGGTTTGCTTGATTGTTATTACATTCACATCCGTAATTTATTTCGCAGACACCCGCATGAAAACCAAAGATAATAGCTTTCTGGGCTTTCCGGGCTGTTGGAACATGTTTGTTCTGGTGATGTTTGCCACAAGCCCACATTGGTTGATAATCCTAGCCCTTGTCGTGATCACCGCTGCCACGATGTTTTTACCATTCAAGTTTATCCACCCGGTACGCACCGTACGCTGGCGCAATATCAGCTTGCCGATTACCATCATCTGGACTGCCTTGAGCGGATATACTGCTTGGCAAAACTTTGATATTGAACAAAGCACGATCATGTTGCTTTCAGCCAGCAGCATTTACCTTATGTTCGCAGGGATTGCCCAGCAGGTTTTTCCGGTTAAGACTTAATCAATTAAGCCGGTTATCTATTAATGATACGTGGTAAATGCCGTCTTGATACCGACATGCAGCGTTAAAGGTCGCGCACCGCCACTGCCTTGCAAAGGCTGCATCGAACCGATACCGACTGAGACCGCCATATTTTGCTTTAAGGCATAATCCACTTCAACGCGTGCAGCGCCCACCAAACCACCGCCGGTATCAACGCCACCACCACCCGCGGCCCCAACGTGACCTTCAAGTGACACCGTCCAGATCTTATTCAACGGCATCGCATAG